>Ga0210394_10001076_pt1 | contig 46816 bp, 62 predicted proteins | sample IncBWC12MmetaG_FD_160121 | JGI IMG/M metagenome (GOLD analysis project Ga0210394, IMG submission 160121) | Forest soil microbial communities from Barre Woods Harvard Forest LTER site, Petersham, Massachusetts, United States - Inc-BW-C-12-M | ecosystem: Environmental > Terrestrial > Soil >...
AGCGGCGGCGGCTTCTTCACTCAGTTTTGAAGGCTTAGTCGCCGAGGGCTTTAGCGAAAAGAACTCCAGGTCGTTCTCGATGGCATCGTATCCCTTTGACTTAGCCAACTCGGCGGCATAACGGTCGGCGATAGCTTGGTGAATGTCGCCGGCTCCTCCGATTCCCTTAGATAGCTTGGCGACTTGCGCCTCAGGCACGCCCACCGACCGAAGGAGCCCAACAGCTTCCGATAGCGGCATGGTTCCCTTATCAAAACCTTCAGCAATCCGTGCGCCCTTTTCGCCTGGTACGAGTTGCTTGATCGCCTGAAACGAAGGGGTAGACCAACCTTGTATTCGGAGTGGGTTAGCGGCGCTAGGAGTGCGGACCACCTCATGCTTGCCGTAAAGGCGCTGGATGTGCTCACTCGGCTTGGATTTATGGAAGAACGCTCCCCCGCGAAGTGACTCTTCCGGTTCGCCGGGGCGATCCTGGTAGCGGAATAGACGCGCGACCTCGCCAGCGACCTTCGACGCCTTCTGAGCCTCGTTGATGAGCCGCTGAACGGCGGCCGGGTTCGCGCGCCGAATGGATCTGATATCCGATAGGGGTATCCCCGCGGCCTTCGCTCCAGCGACGAGCGCAGCGCCTTCGTCCGCGCGCTTGCCGAGGTTCTGCGCCGCCGCCATGCCCGCCGCGCCCTTTCCAGTGGTCGAGATTCCGAGCGAACCCGTGAGCGGTGCGCCGCTCTTGGGGTCGGTGTAGGTGAGCTCGCGGCCATACCCAGCGCCGTAGAGATCGTGGAGGGTGGACTCGAGCCCGACGCGTGTGCCGCGGTTGGTCAAGAAGCGCTGGATATTGTCGGCCGGATCGTACCGCGACGAGAGGTTTCCGGACGCTTGCGCTTCGTCGTAGGTCTCGTAGGCTTTGTGTTTACCGACCGCTGCCGTATCGGCGCCCTTGCCGGCGCCCCGTCCGCCGCGCGCGCCCGTCCCGTAGTAGTCCATCACGTCGGAGGCTCCGTCGAAGCGATAGACCGAGCCGCGCGGACCGCCGCGGTAGGTGTAGCGCGACGTGTCAAACATGCGGTTCTCGTCGATGAGCGCGTGCGCCAGGCTGTCGTCGTCCATCGCCAGCATCGTGCCGCGGTGCCGCGCGGCCCGCTCGTCGAGCGACGGCCCCTTCATCGGCTCTGGCACGTTTTTGTTCGGAGCGCCTGCCTTCGGATCGCCGCCGAGTTGCTCAGACCGGCGTTCGATCTCGACGCGCTGCTCGCGGGTCGTGTCGCTAAAGATATCCCGGCGCGCGAGCGACGCACTGTATCCAGCGCGAGCCTGCGATGATACCCAGCCTCGCCCGAGCCGCACCGCCTCCTCGGCGTTGAGACCGAGATCCTTGGCCGCGTAGCGCAGGACGGCGCTCGGCGTGAACATCGAGACGAGTCCGCGTACCGCCGGAGAGTTCCGAATAACGTCGCCATGCTGAGCGAGGTCGACCATGACCCGCTCGAGCTCGGGAGATTTGGAGGCGACGTTGCGAAGCAGCTTGAGACCATCGCCAACCAATCCAGTCCCGGGCGAGATGAGGTCGAACGCCGTCCGAAGAGCTGCGTCGAACCGCGGATGGTGCTCGCTCCCCGTCGTCGCCTTGATGAATCCGGGCGAGCCGATCGAGTAACGCTGCTCAGCCTGCGCGAGATGCGACGGACCTTGCATGAAGGCGTGGCCGACGTCGCCCTCCGCCGCCGCGATATCCCCAAGGCTGCGAGCCTGTGCGAATAACCCGGTACGCTGCGGCGTAATGTAGCCGGCAAGCTGGACGAGCCGCGCCGCGATCTCGGCTGGTGGACCGAGGCGCTGCACCCACGGGTTTTCCGCGAGATGCTTTCCAAAGGCTTCGACGCCCGCCGACTGCCGCGAGAGATTCGCGTCGTATGATTCGGGGACAGGCTTGCGCCCAACGAGCGCTCCGAGGAACGGAGACGCCAGCGTGATCGTCTCGAGGTAGGACCCAATCGCCGCGAGCGGTCCCTGCACGTCAATGAGCGGCGAAGCCTGCTTTAGCTGATAGTGGCCGTTTCCGTCCATCGTGGTCATCCGCCCCAGCGTTGCCTTCGCCGCGGCGACGCTGGCCGCTACGCGCCGATGCACGGCGTCGAGCTGCGCGTTCTGCTGAGCCTTGTGGTAGCTATCGAACTGCTCGCCCTCATAGGCCCCACGAACGCGCAGCATGTAGGAGCGCACGTCGTTACTCTTTGAGCCGGTGATCTTGTTCGTGACGTCGGTTACGTCGTCGAGGTTCCCCCCGCCGTGAAGCCATTGATCGATCGCGCCGCCGCCCGTATTGTAGGCGCCAGCCGCCAGCCCCCAATCGTTATATTTTTTGTAGGCCGACGATAGCGAGCCAGCCATATAGTTGAAGGCTTGCTCGGGATTGGTTCGGTCGAAGCCTTTGCCTTGAGAGGCGACGTTCGCCGCTTCGATTTGCCCCGGACCGTAGGCGCCTGCCGGGTCGCCCGAATGCTGCGGGTCGGGAGTCCATCCAGATTCGATTGCGTAGACTGTCCGCATAACGCTGCGCGGGACTCCGCGCTGGTCGGCCACCTTGTCGAGCAACGGCAAGAGCTTCTGCCCGGCGCTTGAGAAATTCGGGGTTTGCGGCGGAGTGTATTTTCCCCAGTTGAGTCCGGAGGTAGGGGTTGGAGTCGCGTGAGTATCGGGAACAAAGGCTTTAGCCTGAACGGGTTTATCCGGAGTGAATCCACGCTGCGGCGGAGGCCCTGTCGTTTGTGCCTTTGTAGGAGCGTCGGGAACGAACGCAGCCGTCACTGCTTATACTGCTGTCCGTTGTCATAGAAAAGCGTTCCGCGCAGTTGATAGCCATGCTTGCCGTCTGGAAGCGTTCCGGGCGTAGCTCCCGGAGGAATCGGGTGGCCTTTAACCTTGGCGCCGCCCGACGCCGCGTTAACGGTACTCGTCGCGGAGTTTCCAGCCTGCCCTTTAAGTATGTTGATTGCGGACTGCGCCGCGTCGCGCTGGTCCTTCGCGGTCTGGAGCGCCTGCGCCAACGGAGTTCCATCTGGAAGCGTCGCAGAGGTCGGATCTTGGAAGCTGGCTACCAGGCTCTTGCTGTAAGATAGGATATCGCTATAGTTTTTGTTAGCGCTGGTTAGCAACGCCTGAGCGTCGCGCATTTGGTCCGTGACGCTCCGGTTCTGCGCGGTGTTCTGCTGGAACCAGGACCCGTCTTGGATCGCTCCTGCCTCGGCGTTATTGCGGCTTACCGAAGCCCACGCTTCCGCTATGTGCGCCTGAGCAAGCGATCCGACCCATTGAACCTGCTTTCCGAGGTACTGCGTGCGAGCCTGATTGAGTTCGCGGGTCGTCTTCGCGGTGGCGATCTCGGAAAGATAGTTCTGATAGCGAGCGCCTTTGAGCACGCCGTTTTGTCGGAAGATCGTCGAGTAGTTCTGCGCTGCCGCACGGAGGGGCTCCATAAGCTGCGGATTCTGCAAGAACGACGCCGCCATATCCGGAGTTATCACCCCGCCGGCCGCCGCGCTTTGAATGACTCCGGTGGGGTCCTGGCCGTTCTTCGCCATCGTAATCGCGTCGGTGTAGACGCGCTGCCATTCGATCCCGCGCTGCGTTTCGGTCATCACCGGCTTAGCGTTCATTATGTCGCTCGGCACGGTCGTCGGGTCGATCATCGCCGCGGCGTAGAGCTGCGGCCTATCCGAAGGCTGAGCCTGAGCGATTTGCTGCGCCATGCCCGCCTCGATCGGCGAGGTTCCGTAGGCTTGCATCCCGGTCGGCGTGACTCCCGCGGCGGCCATGAGGCCCTGCATCGCTGGCGGAAGCGCGTGCGGTCCTTCGTAGCTCGTCGGTCCCGCGGCGCCCGCACCAGGCGTTCCTGGCGGCACGGCGGAAACTTGCGGTTGTGGAGAGCCTTGTGACACACCGCTGGCCGGTGCGGATTGTGTCCCAGGTTGCGACGGAGTTCCGGCTTGCGTTCCCTGCTGTAGCGCTTGCTGCCGTTGCGTGCGAACCTGAGCCTGATCCGGCGGCATCGTCTCGGGATGCGGACCCTTCCCAGCCTTCACCTGATACGCCTTAACGTCCGCCGCGATCTCGCTGTTCGTTCGCCCCACAGCCCGCCCATCTTTCACGATCTTTTGGTGAAAATCTGGATGCCCGGTGAGCGCTGGCGTGCGCGCCGCAGCTTCGAGGTCTTGGTTGTAAACGTCGGCTAGCTGCTTCAAGCGCGGGTCGGCCCACTTCGTACCGAGGTCAGGTTCGCTGCCAACGGGTTTCGTGGTAGGCTGTGACTGTGAAGCCGCTGACGACGTTTGAGACGGAGAAGGCTGTGCAGCAGGGGCTCCTTGCGATGGAGCGCCGGCGCCTTGAGGAGCGACTTGCGCGGGGCCCGTCTGAACTGCGCCGCTTCCTGTCATCCCTGCCGAACCAGTCCCGCCAAGTTGACTCCGAACCTGCTGAATCGCCTGATCCAACATAGGTCCGCTAATCCGGTACATTTGCGCGATACGCTGCATCTGTCCGGTGAACGTGTTGTTCTGCGCGAGGTTCGGATTGCGCGACATAGCCGTGACGTAAGGCGCTAATGCTTGCCAGCCTTTTTGATTCAAGGCCGCGTTCTGATCGGCCGCCGCAACGGGCGCGTTCGCAAGCGCAGAGCTAATCCCCTCGATGGGATTCTCCAACGCGCCTCCTAAGTTAGGCAAACCGCTAAATCCGGGCATCACCGCACCTCCGAGTAAGTCTTACCGTTTATAATGTTGCACACAATTGGCCTAGTCACGCCGAACTCTTCAGCTAATAGGAACTGGCGTTCTCCATTTGCGTGTCGTAGCCGTATTTCAGCCGCCTGTTGATTTGTTAGTCGTGCTTTATAATGTGATTCTCCAGGTCGCTTAGGAGGATAGACGGCTCGGCCCTTGGCTTCCTTGTCTCGATTATTATCGGCGAAGGTTCCCATGAATAAATGCGAAGGTCGAACGCAAGCCGGGTTATCGCAGGAATGGCAAACGCAAAGGTTAGGATCATAGTCGTCAAGGTATCGCTCTGCGACAAACCGATGAGCTTTTATTGTATGCTTTCCGCGAGTTCCGAAAGATCCATATCCCCATGACTGAATGGCTCCTAGCCAGTTCCAACACCCAGTTGGATGACGGTCGACCTTTATCCAGAACCTATCTTCCATTGGACCGCGCAAGTAACTATGAACTTTCACTTCACCAGACCTTCGTGGATCGCGACGCCCGACTCTTTGAGCGTCTCTGCTATCTTCGCAATCTTAGCCGCGCCGTCCGTTCGGCAGTAAATTCCCGAGCAATCTATATCGTCGGCGAAAGCGATGACCTCTTCGTGAAGCTCCGAGAGACTGTCGCCTTGCGCGAGCGACAGGCCGACGATCCCCTCGGGGCTCGCCATCTCAAGCCCCTTTCCGACGTCACGCACCTGATAGGCGATGAAGTTTCCCGACCATAGGCTATCGCCGTACTCGCTTATCCGCACGCCGACGCACGTTTTTTTGTCGCTCCATTCGACATGCTCCCACGGATACGGCGGAATGGAAAGGCGCACCGCGTAGGCGAGCTCGTCGGAGAAGCCTGAGCCTCCTTGGCCCGTTCCCACATACCAAAACCACGCTCCGAGGTCGTCGATGAGCCGCGTTGAGGTCGGCTCTGAGTCGTAGCCCATGCGCGGAGTCCATTCAAGGAACCACGGCTGACCATCCTTATCGATGATCGCGTTGATATCGTAGAGACACGGCGGCGCGTCGTTCTCCCGAAAGAGCGCGGCGAGGTTCTCGAAACCGCAGCGAATCGCAGTCTCGTTCTCTTCGGTAAACCACACGGCGTTCGCCGCGCATCCGGTACTCGGTCCGAAATCGTCGTTGCCGTAGGCTTTGAGCTCAATCGTCGATTCCCACGGTCCGACGAAGGCTCGGCCGTTCCACCAGCGCCCGACCGAAAGCGCAACGCCCGGGATCTTATCTTGCAGCATCCCGGCCGTGAGGTCCGCAACGCCTTGATCGCGCAGCTCTTGAATGTAGCGAATAAGCTCCTCGGAGTTGTCGCAGCCGCGCGTCGCGTCGGCGCTTACATACTTGTTGGTTTTGAAGTAGACTTCGCGGTCGAGCGTCTTAGCCCACGTCCGAACTTGAGATAGGGAAGAGAAATCCTGATGCGAAGGAATCCGGCAACCAGCTTCCTCGGCGATCCCTTGACCAAAGAGACGGTCTTTCTCCAGCCGGTCGCAGAAGGTTCCTCCGCCGACAACGATAAGCCCGCGCTCGCGCAGTTCGTCGGCCTTGTCTCCAAGCCCAGAGGTTGTGAACAGGACGAGCGATTCGACGGCTCCTTCGGCCCAGGCGACGAACGCTTCGTAATCCTGCTCAAGATCGAGTATCCCCTCTCCTACGTGCGCGTGGGTGTCCGACCGTTCGCGGCCCTTTCCCTTATCGCAGTAGCACTTTACCTCGTGGCCCTCATCGAGAAGCCGCGCGGCCATGCTAACGTCCGGGCCTTCCGCTCCAATCATGGCGAAGCGCATTTACACGCACGCACTTACGGTCCGATGTACGACCGCGACGCAAGCCGATGGTTCGCACAGGCGCATAAGGCGGAACGCCGGCAGAATACCGTACTCGTAGAACCAGAGCGCGCGATGCACTTGAACTTGGTGGCCGTGCCACTTGATGAACGGCCCCGTCTTGCGATGGTTCGATCCGAGCCAAAGTTCGCAGCCCGTGTCAAGCGGAACGATGCGCTCGTAAAGCAGCTCGAGTGGAGGGAAGTCCTCGGTTTGGATCGGAGCGAGAGAAGCGATGTTCTCCGTCGTCATCATAACGGGATGAGCCCCGAACCCAGGAAACTCGTGAGGCCGCCCAGCACCCCGCCGTAGCCGCCACCACTCTGCTGAGAACTTCCGTAGACCTGGTCGAGGATATTGCTGATTGACGAGCCCGCGTTTCCAAGCAACCCAGCTCCGGTCGAAAGCTCCGAGGACTGGATTCCGAGAGAATCAAGCGCGTTAGTAAACTCGGATTCTGAGAGCCCTGCGTACTCGCTCGACAGGCCGCTATAGATTCCGCCGGCCGCCGACTCGGCAGACGTGTACTCCGAACCCTGCGCGAGCTTTCCCTGAAGCGCATCTTCCATCGCTTGGAGGTGCTGCTGCGATGCGATCGATCCGAGCTGCACGGCGGTCTGCGATGACTGCGTTCCGGCCGCTCCAGCGAGGTTCTCGGCGAGCAAAGCGGGATTCGCCACGCCACCGCTCTGTGCGGCCATCGTTTTCGCGGCGCTGGAGGCCGCCTCACCTGCTCCGGTCGTGAGCGCGGCTTCCTCTTGCGGGGTAAAGCTCTTGTAGTTTTCGAGGCCGCCGATAAGTGGCGTCGCTCCGCCGATGTACGGGTTGCTTTCGAGCGCGCCTGCTGCGCCCGCCGCGCCGCTCGCGTAATTACCCGCCGTTCCGTAGCTCTGGCCGCCAAGAGCGGTCTGTGATCCGTAAACTCCCTGAAGCTCTGGCGCGACCTGGTTCTTGAAATTGCTCAGGAACCCGGTCCCCATGTTGACCTCTGGCCCGAGAACCGAGTTCATATCGTTGGTCAACCCGCCGAGCAATTGCGAGTATTGCGAGCTTTGAAGCAGCGACCCGATAATCTCGCCGATTCCGCCGACTCCGCCTAGGATGCTGGTAAGGTTGAAAGGCGACGAGCCACCACCACCGCCTCCTCCGCCTGAGCCGCCTCCGGACGGGGGGAACCAGCCCATTACGCTCCCTCTAAGACGGCGCGGCGCTCAGCGTCTAGCGCAGCCCCCGGAAACACGAACCCGGCGATTACCGGATCGAGGCCGAGATAATCCTTAGCCCACTTCAGCGCGCGTTTGTTGCGCGCGAACGTGGACGCCATGCAGTACGGAAAAGCTCCCTGAGCTAGAAATAGCTTTAGCGTCTCGCCGGCATACTTCACGGCACGGACGCCGCGCTTGGACGGATGCAGGTAGACGTCGGTCAGTTCGATTCCACCGTCGTCGCGATCGAGATAGCCAAACGCCAACGCAAACTTGTCGCCCTCGTAGAGTCCCCACCAATGTTTCGGAGGCTGCGGTCCTACCCGCTCAATGTGGTACTTCCAAAGATACGTGCGTAGCGCCGATTCAACGAACGGATCATCTTCCGAAAGCTCGACGAGTTTGAAGCTCACGCGTTCGCGATACCTTGGAGACCTCCGAAGCCTCCACCACCCAGGATTGGCGGCGTTGGCATTCCGGGTCCGGTGCGCTGAATGGGATTAGAAACCACCCCACCGCCGCCACCTATTCCGCCGTGGCCCCCGCCTCCGCCGTGCATGGAGCCTCCACCACCTCCGCCGCCGACCCCACCGTGGTGTTGCTGGCCGGTCGCCTTCATGGCGTTTCCACCGCCGTTGCGGTTGCCGCCGAACATCGATCCAAGGTAGCCGTAGGGTGTTCCGAATTGGCCTTGCGCGGTTCCAGAGGGTCCGGTGCGGCCGATGATAGAGCCGCCGCTCGATAGCGTGGCGCCCGGCGAACCCATGATGCTGCCGCTGTTGCCGCCTCCCTGGGCTCCCCCGAGGATGCTGAGCAGGCCGCCAAGGCCGCCCATCCCTCCAAAGTTTCCGCCGCCGCCAGGTTGCATCGTACCGCCGCCGGGAAAACCAGAGATCCCGCCGCCGAAACCGCCGCCTCCGCCGCTCATCAAAAGTTGAAGGATTCCGCCGAGCCCTGCCATCGCTAGCCCCTATTCTACACTAAGCTGCCGTCGCGGGAGGAATCCCGACGACGTGGGCGTTGCAAAGGACCGTCAAGGTCTGAGCCGCGGCGGTCGCAAGAGCGACAATCCGCGCAACCCCGACCACTTTGCCGCCGTTGAAGGTTGCCCCTGGTGGCAGCGTCCAGACGTTCTGCGGAGATATCCCGCCGTACTGAAGCTGCCGAGAAAAGTTTACGGTGAATCCGTTGCCCTGCTCGGCGAGATCGAGCGTCACAATGACGAGCCCCGCCGCGCCTTTCGCCAGCGTGATATTCGGCAATCCGAGAGCCTGCGTGAAGTGAACGTCGGCCGTCGCTCCCTGCTGCCCAAGGTGCGGAACCGGCAGCGAAAAGGTCGTAACCATCGATCCGAGGACTTGCTGAATCTGGGCGTTCGAGACAGCCGGCGCCTGAGATTGAAGCGCTCCGGTCGAGCGAGACGCGGCATGGAAGCCCGGGCCGCCCGAGCCTGGGCTGATCGATACGGGAATTCGTTGCCCAGTGCCACTCATGGCTGATTGTGCCCCGTCTCTGGAATCGCTGGCTTATCGGGCGAGCGAATCGTCCACTGACGCGACATAGTGCCGCCGACCTTAGCTCGGTAGATAACCGCCGGCCCGATCGCGTTCGCCGCGTTGTGCAGCACGAGTTGAAGCTGGCAGGTATAGCCGCGGTTTGAGGCACCGTTCGGAAAGCTCTGCCCGGTCGGCAACACGGTTCCTGGCTGCTGATTGTTCGGCACGTTGAACGCTTTGGTCGGCGGACCGCTCCCGAGATCAACGTCCAACCAAGTGAAATACGAGACCTCGTTTATAAAGAGCGTGATATCGACGGAGACTCCCGGCTGAATCGGAGCCTCGACCGCGACGTTCTTGTAAATCTTCTCCCACATGCCTTCGCCCGTGTCGCTCTCCTGGCTAACGAACGTTGCTACAATGGCGTTTCCGAGATCCGTATCGCCGGTCTGCCAGAGATCGATCGCAAACGAGTTTGGGCGAACCGCCGCGATTTGGTTCATACTCAACGGAAAGAGGGTGAGATCGCTAGGCAAGGACGTTCCGAAGCTGCACGACGGGGTCGAGTACGGCAACACGTCCCAGGTCTGCGTGGGAATGTAGTACCGTAGCGTTAGTCCGCCCGCATAAACCGAGTTTTGCGGGAACGACCAAAAACAAGTGAGGTCTTTGTACGCTCCCACCGCCGTTTGTAGCGTTGCTGGTCCGAGCGATTGGAGCAGGTTGTAGATCGGTTTAGAAATCCACTGCACGTTGCTGCCGTCGAAGCTATAGAAACCCTGCGCCGAAAGCCACCAATTGAGGCCGTTACCCTTGATGAGCGAAAGCGGCGCGATGCAGCCGAGGTCCGCGAAAATCTTTAGCGGCTGGTACGTTGACTCATCCACGCCGTAGACAAGGCTTGTGGTCTGCCGACGCAAGACCATAAGCGATGAACCGACCGCGCACAGCCCAGAAGGAAAGTCCCCGAACGGAACGCCAGTTATGCCTGGCTGGTTCACTCCTAGCGTCGTCTCGTTATCCTCGACGAGAAGCACCGCGTTTAGCTTATCGAAACTCCACGGCTCGCCAGCCTGAGAATACTGCACTTGAGTTTGAGGTAAGTTCTTCGTACCCCTGTCGTTGATTATTGCGCAGACCCACAGCCGGTTTTGGTGCGACTCTATCGGGTTCTTACCCTGGCCTCCTCCGGTGGGGGGCTGGTCCTGGTTGAGCACGATCTGCTGATTACCCGCGATTGAGGCGTCGGTCGCGTTGTCGGTGTATTGGCTATTGTTCGTCAGCTCTACGAGGAAGAACCAGTTTGGGGAGTTGGTCGAATAGCGGAACACTTGCGTCGTAAAGGCTGAGCCGTCGTCCTCGTATCCCGCAAAGATTCCTGAAATCAACGTCGCCTTCGTCCCGTTCTGGTTCTCTATGTTGTACGGGAAAATATCCGACCCATTGTTACGCTGCCCGGTAGAGATCGCGCCCTCGGGAGTCGTGTATTGGTAGGTCGTCGAGTCCTCGTTGACGTGAGCTATCTTTTGCACGAAGGCGTAAGAGTAAATTCCCGGGGCGAGGGGGTTTGCGACTCCCGGGACGGCCGACACCGCATACCCGTATTGTCCTTGTGTGGGCTTCGCGTACTGCCAACGGGCGATGACTAAGCCGCTCGGGCCCATAAAGATTTGCTGGCCGTTGTTCATCCACAGAACGCCGTTGGCTTGCTTCGACTGCGTGAAAAGCGTGTAGGTTCCGAGCGTTCCGTAAATCGCGTTGAACACGTCGTAGTAAACGATGTTCCCCGAGTTATCCTGAGCGATGTAGAAGATTTGGTTCTGCGATACGGTGTAGACCGCCATTTGGATGACGGGGCCTTCGAGGTTCTCGAAGTTGAGGAAGATCGATCGCCCTAGCGCGGTAGCGAGCGCGCCTTCCAGCCGGTGCGTATCGGAATTGGATAGCGTCGTGGCCGTCTTGGGGTCAGCGTAGATGCTCGCCGTTCGGGTATCGATCCCGGTGAACGGACCGCAGACCAGGAGATCGACGATCTCTTGATCCGGCATCAGGTAATTCTTATCGCCTTAAATCCGAGCGAGATAAAGCTGGTTCCGCTATTGAGCGTCACGCCGCTTCCCGTGATCGTGACGGAGGGCGTCTGCCCGGCGGAGACAACGGCAGCAACGTAGAGCGTTCGAGTTCCCTGGCATTGAATAATGTCGTCCCCAACCACGGCTCCCCAGTTGGCTCCGGTAAGCGTAATTGAGTTGCCGGTGCAGGTTGAATCCGCCGCCGGTACTCCGAGACCGAACCCGTGGCAAATGCATTCCACGTACCACGTTCCTGAGCCCGGAAGGGATGGAAGAGAAACGGATTGACCCGCTCCGTTGATCGCCGAAGGGCTGAGATGCGCGACGACCGCGATGGTGAACCCAATCGGGTTCGCTAGGTCAAAGTTGATCGCGTTGTTCGCAACGTCTTTGGTGATATTCAGGCTGTCGCCGATCGATTCGAGCAGCACGTTCCCGGTAAAGGTAGATCCAGGGTTTCCCTCCGGGATGAGGCCGGTGACGCCGCTGTTGACAATCGTCCAAGCGTTCGCCCCGCTCGGCTGGAAAATGTTCCCGCTGATCGTCAGTCCAGCGCCCGCCGTCAAAGCCGGAGACGAGTATCCGGTCCCGCCGTAGTTCAGCGCGAGAGGCGTGTTGAGCCCAATCGTAGCGGTCGGTCCGCTGCCGCCGGCAACCGTAATCGGACCGCTGCCCACGATGCTCGAGATACCGCCGCCGCTGGCTGATATCGTCCAGTTGAACGGCGTCCCGGTGATCGTGATTCCCGTCCCGGCGATAAGCTGCGGGTTCGTCGTTCCGGTGCCGCCATCGGCAATCGGCAAGGGGCTCTGCTTGAGATAGACGTTCGGCGTACCCGAAGGTCCGTTGATCCCGAGCGGTAGGGAAGCGGTGACGGCTGACACCGCGGCGCCGAGCGGCCCTACTCGGAACGGTCCGGTCGGCAGGCTACGCACGAAAACGTAGATCGGAACGCCTGAGTAGACGCCTGAATGATACGCGAGCGTTAGGTACGCGACACCGTCGAAGTCGACGCTCTCGCAGCCAGCGTTCTGCGTCGTGTAGTTCGGAAGAACGCCCGCCGGAACGCCCTGGTAGCCGAGGTAGAAGTCAATCGCTCCGGGGATGACCGGGAAGTAAATCTCGCGTATCGGGATGGAGCTCGGGTTGTTCGGGTTGCCGAAGATATTGCAGACGAGCGACGCGCCTCCGGTCGGCGTGGTTCCGTCCCACAGCAGAATCGATCCGCTCGGCTTCTCGCTGCCAGGGGTATAGGGATACGCTCGCTTCGAAGGCCACGGTCCAGAGCTCATCAGGTAATCACCGCCTTATAGGGCGCTATGTAGTACGTCAGCACGAACACATACATTAGCGCGCCGCTGCCGTTGCCGACGATTCGCATTTGCGTCATCCCATCCATATCGAACGGAATCGCCTCGGCGACGAACACGCCGCCAACTGCAGTTATTTGGTAAATCGTCGTCCAGCCGCTCAGACCGGGAACCTGAAAAGATACGGCGGTAGTCGGTGCGGGGAGCCACACTCCGTGAATGTTCGCGAAGTTAGGGAAAGCGAGACTCATCGGATCGTCCGCGCCGCCCGGGGTGAAAGCGAGAATCTGCTGCGACGGATAGGTGTCGTACACTTAGAACGACCCCTGCCGGGATATCTGCCCGTTGAAGGCGCGATACTGGCGCCCGGTGATCATCTTGGGCTGGTCGATCGAGCCAGCGCCCTTGATGACCAGCACGTCGGATCGGCGCTGGCTCATCTCCGACTTGTATTGCTGCAGCGCTAAAGTCCCGAGCTGCATAGCGGATTGCGTCTCTTCACTGAAGCGACACTCGGACACAACGTAACGCGCTAGCGCCGAGCGGCACGACCGCGGAAACCATAGCGTCATCTCGATATCATCGACCACCGGATGCGCCAGGACCACGCGCACGTCCACGTTGTTCTGGATCTCGCCGTTGATGACATTCGGGCCGCTGTTGGGCGCCGGGACTATCCCGAGGAATCCTCCGTTCATATAGAACGAGGGGCGGTTGCAGACCGACCAGGGCTGCGTCGTCGGAGCAGGCCAGACGCATTGGTTGAGTTCGCTCGCCGCGGGGAAGGCCGCCGGGGTCTGCGTCGTCCACACGGGGGCGTACTGGCCGACGTTGCCGCTAGGGCCGCCGCCTCCGGGGACCGGAGGTCCCGCCATCGAGCGCTGGTCGTAGTAGAGCAGCGCGCTCCCCTCCAGAACGTCCATGCTCGGCGCCGGCGGGCAGAGCCGCCCGTCGACGTAGACCGCGCGCGGGTAGTCCATGATCTCGGGAAGCTGATACTCCTGGGTGTTGGGCATCGTGGCGAACGTAACGCGGCACTCCGGAAAGAGAATATCCCGCATGAGCTGGTCGCATGCAGCGGTCAGAAAGTCGAGCATATCGGACGTGTTGTAGCGCCCATCGCTCCACGGGTCGTTGATTCTGCGGCGCGAGAGCGAGATTACGTCGCTGGCAAGCATTCGTGCCTATATTCCGGGCAGTACGCCCGCTTGCATTCCTGGCAAGTGACGTGGTGGTGGATCGTTAGCGGGAAGGTCTGCGAGCAGGTGGTACAGCGCAGCGATAGACGATAGCCGTCTTTGATCGGCTCTTTTTCGATCGAGACGAGCTTAGGATGCTCCTTGTTCATCCAGCACCTATTTGCCTCACCAGTTCGTGTTCCCGTTATTCTTCCAGGCGGCCTTGGCTATCCAGTAGGCGCAAGCGAACAGGACCGAAGATGCGGCGAAGCAGACCAACGTGTACCCATAGTTGAGTACGTCGGAGCTTTTCATTAGTAGCCGACAACCTGGACGTGTAAATGATCGCTCTCGTTGTCCTCGAAGAGCTTGCTACCTTCGTTGTACCCACCGCAGGCGTCGGCATAGACTTGATAAGGCCCGCCCAAGCCGATGCCTCGCGCATCCTCACACGCCTGGGTATCTTCAATCAAATGCAAGCTGGCATCGTTTTCGATTTGCGCGTAGTCGATCGCGTTCCCCCCACTATGGCCGTCGGGACCATCGTAGGTTGGGTGGTCGGAGCGCACCGCCGTACACACGAGCTTGTCCACCCAAACGCCACCACGCGCCAAAAACAGTTCTTGGAGGAACGCGATGAGATTCGTGCTGGTCCCAGTTGCCGGGTCCTCGTTCATTAAGTCGTCGATCTGCCCTTGCGTGATTTGGCCGAAGTTGTTGACGACTTCCTGGCGTGCTTGTGAACTCATTACCCCTCATTTCCAAAAGTGGGACAGCACGGTGACACCGATTCCCCCCACGACGCCGAACACACCGACGATATAACCGAGCGCCCCTGTTGCCCCCTGGTTGCGTCCTTCGTTAGTGGTTACGCGCTTATCCACGTTGTCGGCTTTTGAATCGACTGTACCGATCTTAGAGTCAAGCCCTGCGATCAGCGCATCCACCGTATCGCGCGTGACGAATGTAGCTTGCTGGTCACGCAGCGTATCTCGGAACTCGTTGACGCCTGCAAGCCGCGTAGTAAGATCACGCGCCTGCTGTTCGTCGGCGCGTTGCTTGGTCTGAAACCGTTCGGTGTAGCGCATATCGTCGGAGCGGCGCAGTTCCATGAAATGGATAAACAGCGTTTCAACGGACCAGCCTGTGGTTCCAGACGCTACCGGGGAGTCAGCCATGTTTTACCGATGCAGCGTAGGCGTCGTGAAGTACGATTCGCCATGCTAGGGCCCTAACGCCGCGAAAGCTATAAGCATAAATAATCTGCAGCCGCCGTACCGGTTGCGGTCGCGGCACCCTGCATGCCCACGCTAAGGGTGGTCGTAACGACCTTAACGGTCAGTGGTAAAAGTAACGCTGCCGTGACGGTCGTGGCAGCAGTGTCGTATGATGCCGTGCAAACCGCTCCCGATGGAACGGTGGCCGTGGCGGTGCACACGAGCGTCGAAAGCGAACAGCTAACTTGACCTTTATTCAGCGTATTAGCCGTCATAACTAGCGTACATGTTCCACCGCTTAGAGGCCCGAAGTTGATGACTCCTGACCCCGCTCCAAAGAATGCACATGGGTTTGACGTCGTCGAGGTCTGCAGAAACTCATACGACGACCCGCTCGGTATGGTGATATTTCCGTTAGCAGCATAACCCGCCGCCGTTCCGATCGCGCCGTTTTGATTTATCGCGAATAGATTTGTTCCGCCGCATTTGATCATCATGGCGGGACCTGAGATGCCGTTGATGCTCTGAGCGCTGTTCGTTCCCCAAAGGCTTTGACCGCCACAGCTACCGTTGCTAGCAGAAAGTTGGAACGCGCTCGGTACATCGAATCCGGTTGGCATTGGCGATGGACCGATAACGATGCCACCGGTAAGAGCCGCATATCCCACGTCGGGCGGCGAGGCGGTTGGTGCCGCTCGCAGCGTAACGAATGCTCCGCCAGAACCAGCGGTGGGACAGCTAAAGGTTTGCGACGGCCATGTTCCCGTTATGGTGCAGCCGTTACTACTCGTAGGAGCCGGTGCAGCCGTACCCGTTCCTCCGTTTATAATCGAGAGAGGCAACGACGGACCAGGAGAGGCCGTGGGGCAAACGGGTACTTGAACAAGGGGACTCGGGAAAGGCGTGGTCACCGCTACCGCAGCCCCGCAGGCCGTAGCCGTCGCCGTAACCGCAGTCACTCCGCTTCCCGAAGGCGCGGGGGTCACGCAGGTAATCGTCGTGTTTATGAGCGACCCACCGGGACCGTATGCGGCGAACTGGCACACACCAGCTTGAGCTAGCGCTCGGAACTGACCGGGTTTAATGTTGATATTGAACCCGACCAAGAGAACCAAGATTCCGAATGCGATCGCTAGTTTGTGTTTCATTTCAGCCTCACGTATTTCCGCAGGTAAAGGTAAGCGTTAGAGCATGAGCCCCGCCCGTAGTCGCCAAGGGGCTAAAGGTCCAGGTTACGGCGGTTGTGCTAATGGCAGAAATCCCCGTGACCCACATTTGCGCTGCCGTTGTGGCGTCTTGAACCGCCGCACCGCTACAGTTTGGAGCAGTTCCATACGATACCGGCCAGTTGAACGTGACCGTTCCACAAGAGACGAACGCCGTGCAGGCTCCTCCCGTATTGACGGCCACCGAATAGGCGTGAACTCCGGTCGTATCAGGACACGCGATAAGCGCGTGTCCATTCCCCGTCGTATCCGTGCAAAGTACGGAAGTAGCCGTAATATCCGGGAGCAGAAAGGTGCAGGTTCCACTCGTAGCGTGGACCAGCTCGATTCCATAAGGGGCCTGGGCATCGATCACGTTGCAGCCGTGATCTGATGTAGAAGAGTTGGGGAAATTAATTCCGGTTTGGCTTTGAACGAAGATCGATGGGTTGTTGGCTCCGACCGACCCGGTATAGAGAGAACCGGAAATAGCTAAGTTTCCACCACCGTCAAGCGTGAGGGAGCTAAATCCTCCGCTTCCGGTAGTATAGCAGCCGACTCGCAGCAATACTCCAAACAACGTGTTTGGAACTCCGATTACCGGGTCGGTATTATCCGTTCCCCAAGAAACATGGCCTTGATTTCCTCCAGCGGCGCACGCGCTAGCGACGGTCGGAATGATGATCGCCTCGGGCCATGTCGTCGGACTGGCTTGCGGTCCTATGAAAACTCCACCGACTGATATGTAGCCCGGCTGAGGCGTAGCTGCTCCAACGCTCGGGATCGGAACTGGCGTATAAAGATTGACTCCGGTGCTCGCTCCACCGCACGCCGAGAAGTTTCCGGTGAGTAGATAGGGCCAAGATCCAGACCAAGCCAGCGTCCCGCATCCCGTGGACGTGGCGCTCGGAGACGGCGTCGCGTTCGCCGCGCACGAGGAAAAGTTACCCGTCAGAAGATACGGAAACGAACCGGACCACGCGAGCGTTCCACAGCCCGTCGCCGTGGCTTGCGGGGACGGGGTCGCTTGCGGCGCTCCGGTGGGGCAGGTATATTGCAGCGCTCCTCCACCCGATACGCCGAGGCAGTTGCCAATGTTCAGGCCGATTTGGTAGGTGAGGGGCGACGACGTGACTTGCGTTACGGTGATCGGCGGAGAAGGCTGAATAAGCGTCGTTCCGCCGCCGCCTGCCGGTCCCGGAGTCCCGCATTGGATGCCGCTGTTAAAGAGATTGTTGAATTGGTTGAACGCCGCGAAGAAGCATGAAAACGGTGGCGGCGTCGTCTGAGCGATAGCCTGAGAAGTAAAAAGGCCCGGCGCTGCCGAGCCTCCGACGCCGGCCAGCGCAAGGACCAGCAACACGAAGAAAGCTCGCTGTAACCTCATGGAACCCACAACGCGTAAACGGCGATTCCATTCGACGGTGTCGCGGTAACGGTGGTGACGACAACGCGGAAGGCCGCCGCAGAGCGCGAGGCGCTGAGAATCGGATTGGTCCCGCTAGTCATCGGATTGGCGTCGACGCCGGTTCCGGTCTCGTCAGCGTTAGCGGGCAGCAAAGCCCAAGATCCCGGAGGAAGCTGCGTCGATCCGTCGAGAGACAGACCCGCTCCCTGATTCGAGTTGTTCAGAATAGTGTTGAGCGTTTTGTCCAGCGTGTAGTAGACCGATACGCTGTAGCCGCTGGCAAGGGCCGTCGAGTTCCCCGAGGCGTAGGGAAACGTCGGAGGAGGCGGGCAAATCTGAAACGACGGCTTAGTGAAGCCGCGGCCAGAGAAGAGGCGAGCGCCGCTATCGTTTAATCCGATCGTTCCGTAACCCGTGGTCGGAGTCGATACCGCGGCCGTTGACGGAGCAACAAGCAGCAGCAGCTCCCAAATTAAGTTTCCACCAGCGCTCGACCCGCCAAAAAGCTGGAGGTCGAACTCGAAGGGGTCTAGGCGACTACCTTTCTTATCACGCACACGTCAACTCGCTCTAGTAATCGACCGTGGGCTGCGCGTCAAGGTTCTGAGCACAGTTGGTGTCGATCAGCATTCCTGTAAGCGTAACGATCAAACCCGTGATCGATCCGGTCGAAGCGTTCGTTGTCACCACCAGATTTAGCGCTCCTGGAAGATAGCAGCCATCATAGTTGGTCGGCTCGAACTCGTTGTAGCCGCCCGTGGCGGTTGCGAGGTTCGGAAAGTTTGCCACCGTGAAGGCGACGTCCGTCGCAAACAAGAGGTTTCCAGCCGCCGCGAAGGCAGTCGGATAACCGTTGTTCCGCTGGTTGTCCGGGGGAGCGACGTTCCCGGAAACACCCGACGTATTCGGAGTCCCGTTCCCGACGACGATGTTGAACGAGTCGCCGGTGAGCGCGTCAATCGCCGTACACCATACGCCGACCTTGGAGACTTTGAACGCCTGCGGGATAAAGATGATTCCCTGGCTCGTCGTTCGGGCGACGCCCGCTCCAGGCGAGACTACCGGGAACTGTCCCAGGACGCAGAGCGTATCAAAGACGACCGAATCGATCGAATGGCTCTTGTTACGCTTGACCGGATACCCGGCGGTTCCCGTAATCGGGTTGGTCCCGAGGTATGCGAACCCTGGAGCTGCACTCATGCTAGAGCCCTAACGGTCCGCCGCCCTGCGACCCTACGATATCTCTCCAGCCACGCGGGCCGAAGGTGGAACGGAACTCGTTGACCATGTGCCACGAACCGTTGTTGTCCGTGTACCAGGTGCGAACCTTATTACGCCACTTGTGCGAGGTGATCGTCGAGCTCATGCCGCGGCGCAGCGCGGTGCGAGCGGCCGTGACGAACCAGCCGTTGGGCCAGACGAAATACCGGTACGCATACGGCGCGAGAGCCTGGTACTCGGGATTGATCCGGTTGTCGGTGGTGTTCGGAGCCGCTTCGGTTCCGGTGATCTCTCGGGCGACCTGCATCATCGCGGCATTGGCCGGGATGACCAGGCGGACGCCGTCGCGCGAGATTGCCAGGCCGCGAGCCGAGAGCATATTCTGCAGAATCGCAATCGCGGTGTTGAGCGCATCGGGCGAAAGCGAAGTGTTGGTCAGGGAGTTTGAGAAGACCGGCTGATTCTTGAACGAGACCGGGCCGGTCGATCCGGGCACCGGGTCGAGAATGTGGAAGCTCGAGACGAGTGGCTGGCCGTCCGGCAGCGCGTAGCTCGGATTCCAAGCCAGGTTGTAGGTTCCCGAGTAAATCCGGTCCTCGGTGTTCTGCTCCGAGAAGGCGAACATTTCGCCTGCCTCGCCCATCATGTGCATGGGATCTTCGGTCTGAGCCTCTTCGGAGAACTCGACCTCGAGCGCGTAGGTGAAGAAGTTGAAGTGCGCCGGGATCAGCTCGTAGGGCGCGTCCTTGCGCGGGACCTCGAACTCGTTGCGGCGGTGCATAACGCCAATCTCGGCGTACTCGCCAATGTCCATCGAGGAGCGCTCCGGGTTGTTGTCAACCTCGGTGAACATGTTGGGGTATTGCGCCGGAGTCTTGTCGTACATTTCCGACACGATCGCCTCGAGCGCTTTGTTTTGCGCGTAGTAGGACGACCGAGTTCCGTAGAGACCGATGTTGCCAGCCATTTACGGTAAAGTCCCCGAGTTGAATGCGGCGATGACTTGCGCGCCGACGAGTCCAGTGTCGAACGGCTGCGATGCCGGCCAGTTGTCGAGGTTGTCGTCGATATCGACGATGGTGACGATCTTGTTCGACTGCGCCGTGTCCAGATAGAACACGCCTTGCGCCGCTGAGTAGACGAGTCCGGCGGTTGCGTTCAGCAAGCCGCTGTTGGCCGTCTGAAGCAGCGAGATCACGAAGCGCTGGGACGGCGAGCCGCCCATCTTCGCGAACTTGACTTGGTACTGCTCCGGGTCGAGCGCCGTAACGTCGCCTCCGAAGAGGAGCTTGTTTCCGGTCTGCGCGATCGGTGGGCCGCTCTGGAAGAGAACGTCCCAATCGTCCTGCGCCATACCGAGAATGTTTGAACTCGGGTTGTTGGCCGATTTGCCCGCGCCCTGGTAGTTCGTGAGAGGGTTCGGGACCGTTGCGGCTGAGCCGAGCGCCGTGTTGAGAACCTGCTGCCACGCCTGGTAAGGATTGTAGCCCAGGTACAGAGCGAAGTCGGTTGCCCACGATGGGGCGCCCGCAGCCGGGACCGTTACCGTTGAAACCGTGCCAGCCGGTACGACGAACTGGAACCACGGCGACGGCAGCGAGACGTTCGACGTCGAGCCGTCCGTGTAAGTGTAGAAGCCGTAGAGCGTTACCAGTCCGGCGGTTCCGGAAACCGAGTTCGCGATCGTCGGAGCGACGGTCGGCTGGTAAGCGAGCCCTGACCCAAGCGGTATGGCATACGTCAGGGTTCCCACGGTGATGAGCTGCAGAATGTCGCCCGCGTGAAAAACCGCGCTTGCGTTTGAAAGCGGGAGCGGATAGGCGCGTGCGGTGACCGGAGATCCCTGATTGTAACCGTCTACCAGCGAGGGCCGGCAATAATTTAATGGCCCGGTGAGCGAGTACATAAATCGGACAATAAGCGGCCTAGCCGCCGGGGCCAAGGTTATAAAAAAGATTACCACCCGTAAAAAAGGGTGGTGTAGCGAGAAGCCCCGGGTCGCCCCGAGGCCTCTCACCTTCCACTAGCTACTTCGCTTATCGTCCCCGGCGGGAGTCTCGGATGACCTCCTGCGCTTGCGTTGCCGGATCCTTTCGCTCTACCTTTGCCGTACCGAGCCCGGCTTCCTCGAACTCGTCGTTCGTTCTCTCGGGAATTTCAGCGATCAGCCGCAGATGGTACTTGCCCGGATCGATGAACCACTGCTGCGCCTTGTCGGGGCGAACTTCGTAGAGCCCGGCTTTGCGCCAGCCGACGCACGTTTGCGTTGTGCGCTGCCCGTTCGCATCGGGGATCCCCGCCTCTTGATAGCCGAACAAATGGATCGTGACGGCGTTGTCCTTGAGCTCGGAAAAGAGAACGGGCCGGATGAAGTGGAGCTCGATCAAGCGGAAGGTGGAGTCGTCGGAGCGCGGGCGCCAGACGTAGACGCACCCCGGCTTGGGATGCTTGAGAAACTCGTGGATCTTGTCAACGACGCCGTCGTACTCCGCTCCCGGCGGCTGAACGTCCATGTAGTCGTCCGCATCGATCGCGATTTCGTGGCCGCCGGGAACCGTCGCCTTGGCTCCCTTGTAATGGCGCATTCGCCAGGCTTGCGCGACCGCCCAATCGCGGGAATCGGTTCGGACCTCCATCCCCAGGCTGCGGTCTCGCTCTTGAACGCTCATCCTATGCTAACCCCGCCGAAATGGCTTCTTCTTGCTTTTTGATCTTGGCATCGTCCCAACCGCGCGCCTTGAGCGCTTCGCGTTGCTGCGCCGGGAAATGGAACTTCCCTTGCTTATCAAACGGGCCTCCCGCCTGCGGAGCGAACTCGGGCATCGTTCCGGCGCCGCGCCCGCCGGCGTCCGTTCCGGCTCCCGGCTTGATCTTCGGGCGCGCGAGCGGCATGAGATAGTCGCCCGCCGCGGCCTTGTATTCTTTCTTCAGGAGCGCCTCTCGCTGCTCGGCAGGAACCTTCAGAAGCGCCGCCTTCGCTTGTGGGCCGAGCTCGTCGATCGCCTTGCGGAAGATTGGCTCGATCTTCGGAGCGAGGATCGGGTTCTCGTCTCCCGCTTTGCGGAGGAAACGATCGATAATCGCGTCGGCGGCGACGTCGCCTACCTCGCCGATGATCCGGTCCGCAGCACGGCGTTCCGCGCGCGACCCGACCTCGGCTAAGACCTCGTCGGGGTTCGTCGCCAGGGCCATCGCGAGACGCGCGTTGCGCTCGGCGCGCTCCTCTTGATTGGGCTGCTGCTCCTCGCGGCGCTCCCGCTCGATGATGCGCTCGGTGACTTGCGGCCGGGCGCGGAGTTCCTCGATGACGCCGCCAAAGGTATCCATCCGCTCCTTCAAAGAGCGGTTTTCGTTTTCTAGGCGCTCGGCTCGCGCCTCCGGGGTTTCATCTTCTGGCGGACCGCCGCCGAGGTTTTCCTCTTCCTCAACTTCGACTTCTTCGCCAGTCGTAAAAAGCTGTAGATCGAACTCCCAATTCGGGATGGTATCTTTCATACCACCCACTCTACCCCGAAGATAAAGTTCCCGTCAAACGAGCCTCCGCCTCTTTCTCGTCGAGCCCGGCCTGCCGGTAGAAATGCCGAGCGAGCCCTTTGATTGCCTGAATCTTGGCCGACAGCGCCGTGGACTTCTGCGCCAGGCGCGTATCGAACGAGTCGAGGGCCGTAATCTGCGTGACGTATCGCTGAAGCTCGGCGCGCATCTCACGCTCGACCAGTTCCCATTCCGGGGACCGCACAATCTCCGCGAGGGTGAGCGCCCCGAGATTAGGAGACTCCAGCGGGGGCCGCCTCTCCGTTCTGGCTCATCGCTTCTTTCGCGAGCTGGGTCTGCTGGTCGAGCGGCGGCGGCGACTGCTGCTCCTTGGCCTGAGCGGCCTCTTGCGGCGTTCCCTTCAGGTCGTGCGCGATCTTCGCCTGAGCGGCTTGAACCTCGAGCTGCTGTTTCATCTGCCCAGCCTGGTCCTCGCCCTGCTTTTTCTGCGCCGCATCCTCGGCGGTTCCGATGATCGCTTCGAGGTTCTCGATCTTGAACACGCGGCCGAGCTGCTGCTTCAAGGCAAACCGTTTTTCGGCGTCGCCCTGGATATCTTGGTCCCGGCTCATCATTTCGTACCAGGTGAGATACTCTTGCGCGTAGGTCTGGAAGTCGATAGGATCGCCCGTTCCAGCCACGTCGATGTTGACGTTCTGCTTGAAATCCGCCTTGGCTGGCATATCTGAATCGGCCGGCGGGTTATCGGGAAGGTTTTGAATGTTGAGCTCGTGCTCGTACTGCAACGCTCGGCGCAGAACGAAGCGCAAGAAGAGGGCGATGAGGTCGGACCGCGTACCCGAGCCCGCCGACGATTCCTTGATCTCCGTCGCGGATTTTCGGCCGCTCGTAAGGCCGCCAGCGCCCACGGCGGTCTGCCCCACAAGCTGGTCGGCGAAGCTCGTAATGATCTGAACCATTTGGTACGCGCCTTGCAGCACGGCCGGGTTCGTGTAGTCCACGAGAGGCTTGAACGCGGTGTTGATATCGTCGACGTACCAGCGCTTCCCGAGCGCCCAGGTGTAGTCTCCGTCGCGCGATTGGTTGTTGATATCCGCGAGCATCGGGGGCTTCAGCGAGAGCGAGACGTAGTCGTTCGCATTGTTGAAAACCGTGTTGAGCTCGGCGTTTAGCGGCGCCTCGCGCTCAAGAACCGAGAAGCCGTAAGGGCTATTTTTGCGCGGCATAGGCGCGAAGAGGAAGAGGCCGCGGCGCTGCGAGACAGCCTTGGACGGAAGCCAGCCGAGCAGATAGTTAGAAAGCTCAGCCCACCAAAAGACGTTGTTTCGCTCGGCCCACCCGTCGTGGTTCATATCGAACTGTGACGAGACGTAGTACCAAATCTTGAACGGTCCGCGGTTGGCGAACTGCTTACTCGAAAGCGTTCCTTGGCCCTGGCCGATTTGAAGCTGGCCGCCGGCGCTCTTATCCCAATAACCCTGCCGATCGCTCGCGACGTCGGACTGCCCCTGCGGATCGAACACGAGGAGCTTCTCGACCCACTCTTCCTTGAGGTTCCCCGACTCGACGAGCGCCCATAAATCTTCTTCGTACAGCCAATCGCACACGGCGTAAGCCGCCGCGGCGTGCGGGTTGAGCGATTCGTTGGGAATGAGGAGCCAATCTTTTAGCTGGCGGCAGCGCCACGAAGCCTCGTTGAGCTGGAGAATCTTCTGGACTTCCTGGCTGTCCATGATGAAATCGCCGTCGTCGCCGAAGGATAGGTCGCCACCGTCGTCCTGCTTGGGGATCTCGACGTCGTAGAGTTCGGTTTGCTCCTGGCGGTTCCAGCGAATGTCCATCCCGGCCGTGCCTTCGAGTAGCCCCCAATGCAAAAGCTGAAGCGACTCGCCGAGCTTGGAGGTCTGATCGTACCGCTCGCGGCGGAAATCGTTGTTGTACCAGCGCTGGAGTTTGTAGCTGACCTGCTGAGCCGGAACGCCGTTGCCCGTGACCAGCGCGAGGTTCGGAACGAACACCTTCGAGGCGACCTGCGCCCAAAGCGCGTCCAGCTTCGAGACGGCCAGCGGCAGAAATACCGAGGACGAATCGGCGAACGGCTCGTTGCGCGGCTCGGAGTAGAGCTCGTAGATGCGATTGAAAAGCCGGAGGTTATCCTCTAACGGCTGGCGCGCGGACTGCGCGGCGTAGATGCAATTGCGAATGTCCGAGGCGATTAACTGCCACTCGCCCTCGTCTATTTCTACGCTGCCGGTGGTTCTTTCGACGGTCGCGTCGGGGAAGGGGGTGCTGGACCGCCGGAGCGCCGGTCGGCGCGGCATCTACTTCTTCTTGACTACTTTTTTCTTGGCGGGATGCGGTCCGCCGCGCTTGGCCTTGACGACGGCGCCCTTCTTGGCGGCGTTCTTCGGGCCGAACTCCATCTTCATTGCGCCCTTTTTCTTGGGCATCTTTTTCTTGGAGGTTTTCTTCATTCGGAATTCCGTTCTGGTCGAAACCAAGCTACTGATGCATCAAATCCTTCACCGTGCGGTGGCCCTGTCCTGGAAACTTTTTGGGCTTACCCTGCTTTTGCAGCTCAGCCACCGACATTGGAGTTGGATGCTTCTGGCCCGAACTTACCTGGCCCATGAGTTCGCCGGGCGTCCTACGCCCGACCGGAGCGAATTTCCAACGATTACGTCTTGTCACTGCCATGCTCGCAAGTATCGCAGGTTACGAGCGTGGGGTCAACGGCCCGGTCCAGCCGCCCCGCGGGACGCCGCGCTGGTCTGGCGATCCGAACCCCGGAGGCTTCTTCTCCATCATATCGAGGTGCTGGTGAAAGAGGTCCACCGGCTCGCGATCGTCCCGCTCCATCATTATGGTCCGAGCCTTGGGAGCCATCTTCTCCATCTTGCGGCACATGGCGAGCGAGTCGAGGCAGTCGTCGTGGGAGAGCGACGGGTAATTATCCATCTCCCGAATGACCGGCCCGCACATTCCCTTGCGGAAGCGGATCTTCTCGCCGTGGACCTTGTGCTCAAGCCCGAGGATGCGCTGAGCCTTGCCGGTCTTACCCTTCTCCTCGTCCTGAAGCGCGGCGTAGGATCGGACCATCGTCGCCATCCCGGATTGGCGGATGAATCCAGTGAGCACGTTCATCATCTCGACGTCGGCCTGAGCCGTCTCGACGAGGAAGCAATCCGGATCGTATTTTAGGAGCAGCTTGATAATGTCGTGAGCCGCCTGCGACGGAAGCTTGCGCCACTCCTGGCTCTCCAGTACCCACCAGTTTTTGTCCGGATCGAATCCCACGACGTTGAGCCCGAAGTTATCCGACGACGCCGCGGCGGTCAGCGCCGGGTCCATCGCAAGGACGACGTAGAGCGGCAGGAGCGCGGTCTCGCCGGGAAGCTGGAGCGCCTTGAACGGGCCGCGGATATACTCGCCCTCGAAAATCTTGATCTTGTCTTTGGGAAACGGCGCCATGCCAAGCTCGTGGACTTCCTGGAAATACCACGAGGCAAACCAGCGCGGCAGCACGGTAAGGCGCTGCTGCTCAAGGAACTCTTCGTTTAGATCGCGCGGGAAGAAATAGACGAGGTCCCCGTTTTCATCGCGCGTGTAAACCTTGCGAATATACTCCCGAAAGTCTGGCTGGTGACCGTTCTCGACCAGCTCGATGTTCTTCTCACGAATCTTGTGGTAGACGTCGATGTTCGACCACTGCGTTCCGGTGACGAGCAGCACGCCCCACTTCGGGAGGACCGGCTTGGTCGAATCGATCAGCTTCTCGGCCTTCTGCATTTCCACGATCGAGTCGCAGTTCGTCTCGGTAACAAGGTCGTCACAGAGGATGAAATCGACGTGCTTGCCGGCGGCGGACGATTTGAGCCCGGATACCGCTACGGTCGGGTCGAGGATGCCCGCTCGCGTGCGCGTGTTGACCGTGAACTTAAACGTCGTCCAGAGCGGCGATCCGATTGAAACGTCGCCGAACGTGTCAAGAATCTCGGGATTCTTCTGTAGCACCTCTTGGATCGCCGCGAGCATATCCTTGGCAAGCTCGCGAGCCGCGCGGTAGATCATAATGGAGATATCGGGAAAGCGCAGGACGAGGTAGACGATGAGCGCCTTAGCGAGCGACGTTTTGTAGGTGTAGCGCGGCGCGAGGTAAAGTTCTCGCGTCTGGGTGTTGGCGCTGAAATCCGGAATGCAGTGCTCCATCTCTTGCATCATCTCATCGTGCGGGAACTCTTCGAGCTTGTCCAGGATGCGCGTTATCCGGCAAAATCTGCGAAAGTCTGCGAGTAACCACGCGGCTCGCTTCGGACGCGGGTAGACGTGCAACTATTCGCCTTCGGGTTCGGCTTCGGGGGCGTTGCGCGCGGCGTCTACGAGCGCAGGCGACGCATCAATGGTGCGCGCCTTCACCGAGCGCGGGGTGTCGTCAATCACCATCGCGCGACGGCGCCGTTCGCGGCCCTCGTTCTGCATCATCCGCATGAAGCGCGTTCCGGCGTCGAGCGCCTTGACTGCATCGCCCAAGCTCTCCGCTCCTTGGCCGTCTTTGAGGACGCGCGCGAGGAGCTTGCTGAAAGCTGGCGTGTTGGCCGCCTTCGCATTGGCGAGCCCCGCATTGGCGAACTGCTCGAGGAGATACTGCACCGCCGGATGATCGAATGCCTCGAACGCTCGAACGCGGCAGGTGTAGGATGACGGATCGAGTTCGTAGGCCGCAGCGTAGGCGTTGACGATCGCTTGACGCTGGGGGTTGCGGCGCTGGTGCGTGAGGTAATCGAACGCGCAGACAAAGCGCAGAATGCCAAGGTCTCCGCCGTAGTAAACGAACCCCTCGGCGTCCTCCTCGCTAATCCTCGAGCGCCACTGCTCGAACATTTCCAGGTCGATACCGAACCGGATACCCGATCCGTCCATGCCCAGCAGCGGGCGCTCAGGTTGTGGCGGACTTTCCTCTAGCACGATACTTTTCTAAGGCGTCTAGGAACTTGGCGGCCGGAACGACCTTGCGCCAGAGAAGGCGTCGGCTGCCGAACTGCACGAGTTCGATACCGCCCTCCTGCGCGTCGTTTATCTGAAACTCGGAGTGCGTCTCGACAACAACGTCCGTGGGTTCAGCCACTAACCGCGGCCTTTATTTCGGGGACGGCGCGAACCGCTCGGGGTACGGCGCGCTTGCTCTTTCTTGAACTTGACGCTCGGCATGATTTTCGTCTCGCCGTCCTCTGGCTTGTTGCCGCGCTCCATGAGGTTTTTTATCCGCTTTGGATGGATGACGTTCACTTCTTGGCCTTCTTTCTCTTCGGAACTTTCGCCCCGGATTTGCGCGCTTTGCTTAGACCGATAGCGATAGCCTGCACCTTGGATTTTACCTTTGGACCAGCCTTCGATCCACTGTGGAGTTTACCGCGCTTGAACTCGTGCATCGCGGTTCGTACCCCCTGGGCGGATTTCTTCTCGCCTTTCTTGCGCTTCAGTAGTGGCATCCGTCGAAGTCCTCCGATTCCTCCCCATTCTCCCCGAACGGGTCGTGGCTAGTCGTCAACATCATACACGCTTCCATCGTCCTCCTCCATCCACTCCTCGCTGGTATCCTCCCGAACGGGGAGCGGCGGGATATAGTCGCAGCTCACCACGCCCTCTTAGACGCGCCGGTCCCGCCAGGAACCTTGGCTCGTCCGGGAACGCAAACCTGGCGCTCGCACTTCCCAGTGATCTTGCAGCGAACGCATTCAACCGCATCGGCTTCTAGGTTGATATTGTGCAGCGCCTCGAACTCGTGGCCGCACGCTCCGCAGTGGTAAGAGTAAAAGGGAATTGCCGTCTACCTCACTTCGCCAGTATGCAGTGTTTTTCGGAGAGGAATGTTAGCTCCTCGCCTTCGCTATCCCGCACCGCGTTCTCCGCTCCGTAGCGGTAGACGACGGTGTCGCCCGGTTTGACCTGGTCGCATCCGAAGGTGGCGAGAACCTCTCCGACCATTTTAGTGCGGCGCGTTACGTCTTTATTGTAGAGCCCGATCTCGACGTGCAGGCCGCTGGCGGTTACCCCGCTTCCGATGCGCGGTGTAATAATCATCAGGCCGCGATGGAACGGGCGCCACGCCTTCATGGAAACCACTGCGTAGGTTTATATCCTAGCCGCTTCTCCATCTCGCGCAGGCGTCGTCGATTTCCGACTAACCCGAACCATGTGAACCCGATAACCATCCAGGTAACCGCTAGCACGCAATCAGTAATTTGGCAAGAGTTCATACGACCGTCACCTCGATATCGTCCTCGACGGGAGCTTCCGCCGCCGCGGCGCCGCTATCTTCCGGTGGCGTCGGCTTGGTGAAAGCGGGCGCTGCGGCTCCTCCCTCCTCTTCTGGAGGCGGCTCCTGAATTGATACGACGGCGACGGTCGCTTCCTCCGGCGGGGTCCAGACGCGAGTCGACGCTACAGGTAGCCCAGCATCCTGACCCATCCAGCCGGCGCCTCGTGGCTCAGCCTTCGTCGGCGCGCGATGCAACGGAGCATCTCCACTTTCTATTACAGTTCCCTCACGCACCTCGGGGAGATGCTCGAGCGGCCGGGGTCCGCCGAACGGCGTGTTGTCGTTCTCGTAGAAGCGCACGCCCAGCTCGAGGCAGAGCTCGGCCTGGATCTTCGGCTCGCGCCCGAACTTCTCGGACAGCTTGAGCAGCGAGAGATACACCGGCCCGCGCACCAGCACGCGGAGGGGTTTGCTGTTCTTGCGCTCGGCGGCGCGGCGCTCTTTGAACTCCCGCTCCTCGCGATCGAGCTCGGACAGCGCAGCTGCGTCCTTGGTGCGGCGCGGCTTCGCTCCACCCGGGTTGTGCGATCCGCTCCGGCGGACCGGGATTACCGTTTTTGGCTCGGCCATTGTTCGGACGCGGTGCGGGCGGGAGGTTCATTGACGGAGAGAACCGGAACGTCGGCTTCCGGCTGAAAGCGCAAGCTCGCAACGAACCCATCGTAGAAGTCGTCATCGCTTACCGCTGGCGGCATATAGAAACCGATGGAGTTTAGGCTAAAGACCGGGTCGTCCCGCGGCGTGACGCGCCTAACCCAGCAAGTCGAAATGGTTCGGAATAGGTCCTGCTCGGTAATGTCGCGGCGGAAGGCGTGGGTCCGCATGAAGGCATGGAGCGCTGGCGGTAGCGGCATGTTGAAAGGCTCCGTGCATGGTGGTCCGCGGTATCCGCCTCTCGGTCGTCCCACTACTCTCTCCCGAGCGCCGCCTTGCGGACTTCATCGTCGACGGTCTGGCCGTAGAACTCGGCGCTGTCGTCGTCGTCCAGGACGGCGAGAATGTCGCGGTCGGTGACAAAATAGAGCGTCTCGCCGTTGATCGTCGCGGTGTAGCCCTGGCGCAGGTAGAGGACGCGGTCGCCCTTGCCGAGATCGATCGGGATGCGCTTGCCGTAGCTCATCTCGCCCGGCCCGACCTCGACTACCTCGGCCTCTTGCGAGCGCTCTCGAACCTCCTGGGCGAGAATAATCTTGCTGCCCTGGGTGGCCTGCTCGCGCATGAGCTTCGGGCGCAGCGCGATTTGCGCGTTCAGGCACCTCACGTCGTGGTCTCCACGAACTCAGCCTCGACCGACTCGGGACGTTCCTCTTGACCTGCATTGAGGGCCGCCGAGGCGTCGGGCATCTTCCCGGTCATGTAGACACGCGCTATTTGAGGCTGCAGATATTCCGAAACCGTCTGCTGATTCGGAAGAACAGTCCCCGAAAGGAACTCGTCCTCGAAGGTAGAGATACCTAAAGCGACGGCTTCGATCTTTGCCTTAATAACGAGATAGAGCGCTCGCCAGCGCGAACGAATGAGTTGTTCGTACGCCTTCACTTGCTCTTTCGGAGTACGCATGAAACGTCCGGAATCGGTGTAGATTACACGGTCGTCCTCTCTGCTGGGCAAGGGCAACACGAGTTTGATGCGGCGACCTTCCATTTCAAAACCCACGGTATCTTCATCCGGCGAGTTTAGATATCCAAAGTGCGTAGCGCCATTTTTCGTGAGTAATTTATGAATGTCGTTGCGCGTGCGTTCGCTCGGAGTTTCGCTGCTGGCCGCATATGCGCGGCGGGTGGCAGTCATGGTTTTTCCTTGGTTGATGGACGCGGCGGATCGACAGGCGGCTCTCCGTATTGAAGTCCGAGTCTCCGAGCAATAGCTTCGACCTGCGTTCGCGTCTTTCCGAGCTTAATTTGTCGATAGCCAGTATTATTGTGGTGCCGTCGAGTTTTCACTGCTCGCTCTCCACGACCGGGCGCTGCCCGAGCCCCTGCGGCTTCTCGCCTTCACCCTCGGTCCCAGCACGCGGCGCGGCGCCGTAGCGTTCCGCGATGTTGCGCGGCATTTGCTCGGGAACGTCGCCCGCGGCCTGCGCCTCCATGATCTCGCGAAGGTCCGACCCTGGGACGCGAGTCACCAGCGCGCAGCCCTCTTCGATGATCCCCAGCAGCTCGTCGGCGATATGGTCGTCGACGCCGCCGTATTGCTTCAGCACGCCTTGGAAAGTAACGACGGCGATGACGAATTCGTTAGGGACGTTCTGCCCGGACTCACGAGCGGTTAAAACAACCACGTCTTGCGACTTCACGGCTTGTACTCCCGGAGAGCATCTACGACAAGGTTGCTATGATGCATCACGATTCCCGCTAGATCATAGTTCGCTTTTCGGGCTCGCTTAGCGGCTGCCTCGCTTGGATCGTCATTATGATCAGCATCCCAGCATTTTGCAACCGCCTTGGCTATCGCGGTCGCTAACTTCTTCGGACTGTCAAACCATGGCTCGTGGCAGGCTACCATCTCGCTAACTTTCACTTGTAGAACTCGCTCCTTTCATTGAAGCGGTGGCTGCGGGCTAGCACGCGGTCGGCCTCGTCGGCCTGCACGTCGAAGAACTCCTCGGCGATCTCGCGCTGGGCGAGAAGCAACAGCGCTGCGTCGTTGTCGAACGCGAAGCCTTTGCGGATATGCGGATGCTCACGAAGGCGCCGCCAAACCCCAGCCCCGAGCAGCATGAGCATACCGCCCACCTCCGGGTAGCGCCGCCGCTCCGTCTCGACGATCTCCCAAACGACGTCGTCCAAAATGGGGGAAACTCGGACCTCCCGAGCGATCTTGGCAGAGCGTTTGTTCCTCGGTCGCCCAGGACGACGCTTGAGCTGGTTCACTCACTTGCGGGCTCGGGCGGCTTCTCTTCCTCGGGCGGCGGCGCGATATCAAGCTGCGCCACGCCATGCTCGTCGGCCATCTGCGCTCCGGGGACGAACTCGTGCCCCTCAATCGGATGATCCGCTCGCCGCTGGTTACACATGCCCGTCGCGAGCGGCGCCGCGCAGAGCCGGTCCGGATTCTCGTCGTCCGCCGGCACGCTCGCAGCTTGCGGCTGGAAGGCTTGAACGATCAGCGCCGCGATCCCGGCGATCATATCGCGCATCGAATCGGTCGTGGCTTGACGGACGACGTGATAGATTTGCTTCGCGGCGTTCTCGTCGAGCGCGGCCATGTACGTAAACGGCATGGCGAAGGTGTTGCCCTTCGCGTCGCGGACGACCATGTGACGGAACTGCGGTTGACCTGGCGGCGGCGCGCCCGGAATGTGCAAGCGCGATGGTCCGACTTGTTCGGCGCTCACGCTTTGCGGCCCAAAGTTGACTCCATCGTGTCTCCTCGTGTCACCGCGCGACACGCGCGTGACGGCTCGTGACTGCTGCTAATCGCTTTGTGTTACAGAGTGCCACTTATTTGGCACACTGTGCCATTTTGTTGGCACACCGGGTGGTATCGCTGGGGCCAATGTTTTGTATAACATTACCACCCTAGACTAAAAAGCGCTAGAGTGTGAGGGTGGAAAATTGCGAAAAATGTGGCTATAGGGGCCCGCTCTGCTACGACTGCGGCGAGCCGCCCTACTGCCCGGCGTGCCTTTCGCGGGACCTAGCGGTGAACGGCGGCTCCGAAAACCTGCCAGCCCAGCACGAGGATGCAGACGACCCACGGCCAGAACGACCAGCGCGCGAGGTTCGGCTGCGACGGAGCCCAGAGGCCGAATACGATCGCGACCACGGCGATCACCCAGAAAAGTAATCCAAGCGTCATGTTGGCCTTATTCCCCGCTCGCCTTGGTTTCCCGCTCCCCGATGACGAGCTGCAGCGCGGCGCGGAGATCCATGTCCCGCGTTAGCTCACAGAGAGCCCGCGCGCGGTCGTAGTCGCCCGGCTCGATCTTGGCGAGGATTCGGCGCACGTCGACGTCCTTCACGTTCGGTTCCTTCGGCGCGCCATGCGCGCGAGCTTGTTCTTGCGGCGGCGCTTCGCCCTATCCGGATCGGCGGACGGAGTCGCTTTGCCAGAGGGGTACTCCCACCACGCGCGCCGCTCGACCATGATCCCCACCTGCTCGAGATCGCTCATGCCGTCGCCTCCAAGTACGCCTCGCCTTCCTCGGTGAGATACCAAGCTCGGTGCCGACGCGCGCGCTCGTGGCCTCCTGGCTTCTTGCGGGCTCGGAGGCGCGGCGAGCAAGTCGAGCACATGAGCACTGAGCCCTGGCGATGTGATCGGTCGCTGCACTCGTGATACCCCGGCGGAGGCAGCGGCCGCTTCCCGTGAGAGCGGTAGACATTACTCATCCCCACACCACGATTGGCGGCGGTAGCGTGATCCCCTCGGGCGCCGCGGGAGGGTTCCCCCCAAAATACGCCGACCCCGGGAAGCCGTTCTTCTGAGCAAACGTCAGCACGATCGAAGCGGCGTTGAGCTCCACTTCCGCCGCCCCGAACAGCAGCGTCGTGGGCGGCTCGTTCGGCGTCCCGCCGCTAGGCCCACCAAGCGTGGCGTTCCCGAAGCCTTGTTCGCGAGCGCAGGTGAGAACGTCGGTCGCCGGCCCCGGGCTATACACTCAGCGATACGCCGGGTCGGTCGACACCCACGTCACCACCCCGGCGAAGACGAGCCACAGCCCGAGCGTGATCCACTCCACCCCTTGACGATACCGCTTCACAGTCCTAGAATGCAAGAACCGCCGGGCAACACGTCCCAGCGGTTCTAAAAGGTCGTTGCAGCCGACCCGCGCCCACCATAGCACGAAGGCCGCCAACGACGCAAGAAAGGCGGTTCTTTTTATGGCTCAACCAAAGCTCGAGGCGGTCGACGGCGACCGCAAGCACCCCAAGTCTGAGAACGAAAAGCGCATCGAAGAACTCTCCGGTATGACCGGCGAGCAGCTCTCTTTTGCCGACCTCTTCGTCCTGGGTCGCATCCGCGATCTACGCGCCTCCGTCCTGGAGACCGAAAACGAGATGGTCGAACTGCGAGCCGTCCTCAAAGCCCGCAAGAAATCGCTGGACACGGCGCTCCTCGAAGCCGCCATGCACTACGACAACCGCAACCTCGCCAAAGCCTTCGCCGGCAAATAGGGTGCAGGGAATCCGTCGCCGTATGCCCGCTTGGAAAACCGAGCGGGCTAGGCAATTCCGCGAGAACCCGACGCCGTCCGAGGCGCGGTTATGGGAGTCCCTCCAACATACGGACATGGCCCATCCGCTGGGATACCGCTTCACCCGACAGGCTCGCATGCTTGGATACATCGTCGATTTTTGCGCGCGAACGCCCAAGGTCGTCGTGGAGGTCGACGGTCCGGTTCACGATCGGACCCGACTCTACGACGCTCAACGTGATCGAGTGCTTCGGGGGCACGGCTACCTCGTTCTCAGGTTCTCCAACGCCCAGGTCCAGCAAGAACTCGACGCCGTCATCTCGGAGATATCCGCTGCGCTCCTATCGCGAGCCGCGGTCAGTCGAGCCGGGACTCGCCGACAACTGAAGCTGGCCGAGGCTTCGTAGGCAAAAACTCGGCTGACCGTTCCGGAGCACGAAGCTCTCAGTAAACGACAGACTGCGCTGTCCAACTCCGTCGTCTCAGCGTGCGGCTTTCAGGGGGCTTTAAACTTCCTTTTCGAGCCGGGACGGCGAGACAGCCGCAGGCTGGATGAACCACACCAAGGCGCCACGCGCCGACCAAACCCACCTCCCAATGCCTCCCCTAGAGCGCGCGCAGCATATCGGGCAACCCGCGATGCACCCGGGCGGGGGGAGCCCGCCCCCGGGGCTCTCCGAGCCAAACCATCAGGGGCGAGAGTGTACCGCTCACCGTGGATTGCTGCGCTTACTCTACCGATCACCGCACAATCCAACGTGAGTTGTACCGTAAGCCTGCGATACGGCTGTGACCTGGGCCTAGCTGGCGTGGTTAGATGACTACGTGGCGTGCTGGTTGTACCTATCGGAATCGTGGCCTTTGATAGTGACAATGAGAACACTGTGGACGGCAAGATGGCTCGCGGCCACGGCTACAAATGGGTGCTGGGCGTGGCTTGGCGTGGCACGAGTCGTCGCTCTGAGCGTGAGAGGAAAGCTCGGTGGCGTGCTCGCGTGAAGGCCGGGCTGGTTGGCCGAGGGCTTGACGCTAGTGGTATCGTGGAGTCACACAAGCCGCGCCAGGACGGCGCAGAAAGCCAGAAGGCTGATGGAACCCCAAGAAAAAGACCACGCGGTTGAGAATGCCCAAGGGCATCTTCAATCCATCCTGGAGCTCGTCGCTAAGTACAACGCGTCCGTCACTAACCAAGGAGGAGCCGATTACAAGACTGACGCGATCGACGAGGAGTTCCACGAATACCCGCTGTCTGTTCAGGTACGAGAACCGTGGCATAATCCCGGCGAGACCGGAGCGCGACCGGCGGAGTTCGAGGTGCTGCTAACTACAGGCGGCCCTGGCCTCAGAATCATAGGTGATCTCAACGAATACGGTCAGCCGACAAGCGTCGACCTTCAGATTCAAGATTGGGGTATACCGTGGACCTCGATGAACCTGCTGCGCGACGATGAGGCAACGCTTCTAGAGTTTGCGTCGCATCTCTACTTCGGGGATGGCGAATAATGCGGTCCGCGCCCAAATACGGTCGCGGCCTCTCGCCGCTGCCTATCCGCGACGCCACGTACTGCATCCATGGGGTCGGCGTGGCCGCCGAATGCAAGCGCTGCAACTCCGAGTTGTACCCGCGTCGGCGCAGGGCGGTGAAGCATGGCTAACGATACGCAAGACGCGCTGCAACGCGCGATCGACTACCTCGGCGCTGTTTGCGTTCGTCCCGGGATCAAAGAGACGATCATCGGCGGCGATGGGCGCGGCGCAGATCGAACGCGCGTTGTCCGCGAAGCGTTATACGCTCGGCGCGAGTGCGCCAGCGTGCCCTACGAAATCATTCCCGGGGCCATCCTGCGCGAGTACACGCCGGAGCGAATCGCAACCTTCGGACATCGCGACCGGCAATTTTGCGGGATCGTTACAATGCCCGCCTGGTGGTCGCCGGAGCAACGGTTCAAGTGGCGCTCGCTCAGCGGCGGAACGGTTATCGCGGACGCGCTAATCGGCGAAGAAGCCAAGGCGTACTGCGAGCGCATCACCGCCGACCTGGAAACCGGCGAGGAGGTGAGCGCATGAGCGGCTGGGACACCTGGGAAATCCTCGGCGTCTGCGCGTTACTCGCCATACTCCTCGACCTCGCCATAAAGGTGGCTCCGGTATGAGAGAGTTTGTAACCGCGCTCTTCCTCGCCACGCTCGCGACGGTGTTTCTGTTCGCGATGCGCGGACCGGTGGCCGACCTGTCACAGGCGTCGTTTGGTCAGGCTGCCGCCGCGCTAACGGTGTCGCGATGACCCGGGCTGCGGTGCTGCTTGGCGCGTATCTCGCCTTTGATGCGGTGGCAGGCTCGTGGATCATCGCGCACGTTACGCTGCCGCTGCTGCGGACGCTGGCGGGCGCGCTATGAGCCCCCACATTCACCGCGAGAACGGCCGCGACGTGGAGATCGTCTTCCGCGCGTATATCGACACGACGGGCGACAAGAGCGCCACGCTGAGCCGCGAGGGGGCGACGTGGACGGTTAGCGGCCAGCACCTGAAGGGCAGCTACTACGGGGCAAGGGAGGCGTGCGCGGCGATACGCCATTTCATCGCGGGCTACAATGTGGGATACCTAACATGAGCGTCGAGGACAAGTACGCCCGCGCGCTCGACCACTTCTTCACCGCCTTCAGCAGCCCATCGCGCCGCAAGTGCCTCGACGCCCACGACGTGAAGATCCTGCTCGCTAACGGCGACGTGGGACGCGGCACAATGTTCTGCGAGCGCGAGTACGGCCACCCGCTACCGCACCACGCCGGCGGCCAATACTCCTGGCCTTCGCGAGAGGAGATCATGGCGTCGCAGGAGTAGAGATCGAGCCTCAGAGGATGATGAGACGAGAGCCGCGCTGGAGAAATCTAGGCGCGGTTCTTGCTTATCAGGGCCTCGTCATGGTAAAATCAGGGCGTGAATCGAAACGCTAAGCGCGCGATCGCCAAACACGAAGGCCGCTGTGTGAACTGTTACAAACGGAAAGCCGTGCGTGATAGGGTCCGCTGCCGCAAGTGCTTGGCGAGTAACCGCGCCGAAGCGGCGAAGGTTCGCAACGGCAAGGAGAGCGCGGTAACACCTGCCGCGCCCCCCACTAGCTACCATTGAAGGATGAGCTACCATGGACGAAGATACCACGACCACGGCAACCGAGCAAGAGTGCCCGGATTGCCAGCACCCAGTTAATCGGCACGCGACTGCGGCTGGGTGCCTGATTAAAACTTCCAGCGGAGAGATTTACACTAGCCCGAGCGGCGTTAAGACCGCAATTTTAAGCTACTGCAAATGCCAAAACAGCGACGAAGCCCTGCGAGAGTTCTTTGCGGCTAAGATCGATGCATGAAACGCTGCACGAAATGCCGCAAGCGCAAGCCAAGCGCCGAGTTCCACCCCGAGCCGCTGCTGTGGGGGGCGCTCTGTCTTCTGTGCTACGCGAGCCAGCCGGGGATGGGCGGGAGCTGAGCCCCGTGTCGCCTGCGGTCGTCGCCTACTTTGGCGGGGCGGTGTTGCCGTGAACGCCGAGAATATCAAATCCGCGATCGAGACCGCGCTTCGCACGCCGGAGCTTCTCGAGCGCGCGCAAGCGTACCACGCCGAGATAGCCTCGAGCGTTCTCTCGCGCAACCACGACCGCGAGCCTGGCAAGCTGCGAATCAGCGACGCTGGCGCGTGTTCGCGTGAGCTTTGGGCGAAGATGAACGGCAAGCTCGACCTGCCCGAAGATCCCAAGAGCCTGCTGCGGATGCACAACGGAAGCCTGTTCGGCGCGTGGATGGCGTGCTTACTGAAAGCCGGGCTCGAAAGCCCCGGGCCGCGCGAAAGCGGCTACGTTGTCATCGCTGAGAACGAGGTCGAGCACGACGGCATCCCGGGGCACGTCGACGTCGTCGTTCTGCGCGCCACTGAATCCGGGATCGCTCCGACGCTCGCCACGATCGAGTTTAAGTGGAGCGCGTGGACTGGCGACTGGCGCAACGATTGCAAGCCAGCGCACCGTATCCAGAGCGGTAAGTACGCCCTAGCAGAAGCGGCGCCGCAGCATTTCGTCGTCATCTACTACGCCGCGTCGCCTGCCACGATATACGTCAAGGACGAAGGCGCTCGCATCCCCGGAAACTATCTCGTCGTGCATCCGTTCGAGACGGACGAAACGGCGTTCGACGTCGCGGTTGAATACGATCGCCTCGCCGCCGCGCTAACCAAGGATATGCCCGACGCCGATCCGCCCGAGGAGTACCTCTGCAAATCTTGCAAGTTCAGCGCCTGCAAGCTTAATAAGAACCCACTGAAAGTTAAGGTTCCACATGCCGCTCAAGTTTGAAACCATCGCCAAGCAAAACCGACGCGCTAAGGTGCTCCTCATCGGCGAGGCGGGCGTCGGGAAAACCCATGCCGCGCTTACGTTTCCGAACCCCGCAGTCATCGACGCGGAAGGCTCGATCGATTGGTTTTCAGACCGATTCGCGTTCACCGCCGTTCCCACCAAGAGCTACAGCGACGTGCGCGACCTAACGAAGCAAGTGCGCGAAGGCAAGGTGCAGTGCGAGACGCTCGTCATCGATTCGCTAACGTCGATATACAACGGCTTAGTGAACGCCGCTACGATGGAACGGCAGAAGCAGGGCAGCGACGACCTGCGCCCGCTCGATTGGGGACGCATTAAACGTAAGTTCTCTTCGCTGCTGGACGAGCTTTACCACAAGCTGAAGGTGAACGTCGTATGCGTCGGCTGGATCAAAGCGGAGTACGCGAAGCCGGGTGACACAGTGCAGGGTAAGGTGGTCGCGCAGAACGACCTCGTTAAAATCGGCGAGGTGTTCGATGGCGACAAGAAAACGATGTACGCCTTCGACTTCGTGATTAAGGTTCTCGGTAACGACGGGAAGCGCGCTCGAGCGCAGATCGTCAAGAGCCGCAGCGGAGCGCTGAAGGCCGGGCAGATCATCGATGACTTCTCCTGGAAAACGCTCGAGGGTTTGCTGCCGAAGGGCGCGTCGACGTATGAGGGGATGACCGACGAGGGCCAGGAGGCGAAGGACCAATCGCTATTCGTTGGCGGCCCGGCCGCACAGCCCGCAGCGAACGGTGCGCCGCGCGATACCGATACTCCCGAGAACCGCGACAGCGGCCGCAAGGCGGTTATGGCCTACGCCACGAGCCAATCGATCCCCGACGCGCATCGCCACGAGATCGCGCAAGCTTTCTTCGGAGAACCGTCGTCGACGAAGCTCTCGCACGCCGACCTTCGCAAGCTGTACCGCCTGCTAACCGTTTGGGTTCGCGACCGCGACAAGGACGCGCCGTTTGAGCTCTGGCTCGAGCAGCAACTCGCGCTGGAGAAAGAGGCCGCGAATGTATGAGCTTCCTGACCCGCTTGCGTCGAGGCCCGTTCCGACCATTTTGGAACAGCTGCTTGGTGGATTCCCGCAGAGTGGGCCATTCTCTTGGCCTGGCGCCTCGCTAATGGGCTCGAAGATACCGCCAGAGGTTGGCGAGCGTTACGAGCGCGACGTGCGAGCGGAAACGTACTATCGTAGAGCTGAGGAGCGAATACGGCATTGGCGCTTCCGCCTCGCGGGGTTCGTCGACGATCTGAAGGCGTTGGTGTTCGGTGCGTGAGCGCTGGTACACCGTCGCCGCGATCCTGCTGTGCTGCGCCGCCTACGGGGTCCTCGCTGGCTGGGTTTACACGAGCGCCTCGCCGCGATGACCGTCGCCGAGCTCCGAGCGCTGCTAGCGGACACAGCGCTCGACCCGCACGTCGAGATTCAGTTCGGCAACGGCTGGCTCGCGATACCGTATCGCGACGGAGCAATCATGGTCTTTCCAGAACTTACCGAGCAGGAGGCTCCCGGATGACCGTTTTCGCATACGCCGAAATAGCGATGGAGTGGTGGAAGCCACCGATCCCGCAAGGCACCGCCGGCGAGGTGCTCCACACCTTCGGCCCCAATCCAGAAGGCCCGAACGTCCTGATTGTGCGCTTCGGCACGCGCAACGTCGTTTGCCGAGCCGATTGCCTAGCCTACGAAATGCCGCTAGAGGCGAGCGCGTGAAAACGCCATGCTGCCCGACTTGCGGCCAGACACTTTCGAGCACGCTGCCGGGGTTTAACGAACCTTCTAACGGCAACGGCAAGCAGCGCAGAGACCGCCCACTGCCCTTCGACGTCGAGGTCTACAAGCTCCGAGACGCGATCCTGGTCGCCGTGTGGGAGTGCCTCGAGCCGTTCATCGGCCGAGCGCAAGGGGTGACGGCCTGGAAGGACGCTAACCGCAAGCACGCCCTGGCTATGGCCCGGCAGAGGATCGCTCCCTCCGCTGCGGTCGCCGGATGGAAGCAGGCCACGAAGCGGATCGGCGAGCCGGTTAGGAGCGTCAAGATCGTTCACGACGAGATTATCGGGGCGCACGCCCGCAGAGCGGCGGCGCACGCATGAGAAACGACCTGTCGAAGCTCTCGACGCTCATCGGGCCTATGAGCGGCCTCAAGGACATTCGCCCGCCAGGCCGATCGTTCGGGGATTGGGAGCGCTGGCTACGAGAGGTTGCGCCGATCGCGCTGGATAGCCCGCTCGGGTTTGTAATCATCCGCCGCAAGCGCTGGCTCGACGATGCCCGCCGGCGCGGTCTCGTGTACGAGCAGGCCGAGCAAGAATGGAGCGCGGCATACGAGCGCGACTCCGCGGCGATTAGCGCCTCGCTGCACCGGCAGGATCAGCAGCGAGCTCGAGCGTTGCGTGAACGCGATGGGAAGCGTCGGCCGCCCGAGGACGCCGATCCGCTGTTCGACTACGCCGATGAAATGATCCCGCCTCCATGAGGCGCACCTCGCTACAGGAGCCTACTGCATGAGCCAGCCTCTGCCTCTGAGCGCAAAAGAGCTAGACGAACTGCGCGACGTTGCAAGCTACGAAGCGAAAGGGGTGCGCGTTAGGGCGCTGGTTCTCAGTATGCGCCGCCTTCTCGCCACCATCGAGGCGCGCGACGAGCAAAAGGCGCTTCTTAACGGCATTATCAACGATAAGGTCTGCGAGAACGCCGCGCTTGAGGCAAAGCTCGCCAACATTCGCAAGCTGTGCGATGAGAACGGATGCTGCTGCGATTGCGGGCGGGCGACGATCCACCGCCACGATATTCTCGCCATCTTAGACGACGGACCGGGAGTGGAGGAAACCTAGGTGCCGGAAATCACCAATAAAATGCACCTCGCTGCTTACGACGTACTGCGGCCCGAGGTGAGCTACAACGACCCGCGAGAGCCAGGGCAAGCCGATTGGACGCCATCGCTTACGCACCATATCGTTGACTTGATGCTCAAGGCTGCGCTTTCAGCATGACCACCTACCGCGAGCACGCAGGATTTCTACGATGACCTACCAGGAAGTTAAGCGTGGGGATCCGGTAATTGTGCGGACCTATGGGGGCTACCCCAGAATCAGGCGTATATGGGGTATAGACGGGGCAGCCTGTCTGGTTGTAGAGGATAGGTGGTTTCGCGCCGTCGAGGAGGGCGATCTCTCCTACATAGTATCCTTGCCTCTGGAGGACGTTTTCCGCTTTAAGCCTGATCTGCCGCTGAACCCTCAGGCGCCCTTTACGGGCTGGGGCTCGCTCCAGCACATTGCCGCCTACTAGTTTTGTGAAGTATATAATGCCCAACCCAGGCCGCGTCGTTTGGACGAACGAGCCGTGAATAAGCCGTCCGACGATTTAACGTCGCGTGAGCTTTCCGAAATAGACGCTCGCCATACTCCTGTCATACGCTTTGGGGGATGCCTTATATGCAAGCTCGTCAAGCAAGCCCGACGCCATGCTAAAAAGGCCGCAGCATGAGCGCCCCCACATCGCAGCCCCCGCGTGACCTCGCCACCCGCTTGCGTGAAATCCAAGAGCGTTGCGACAATGCCACACCGGGTCCGTGGAACTATCAAATGCGAGAGGATAACGGTCGTGCAAAGTACGGCTGGATTCGGGGACCCGAGGCCCTATGGATTGCAGACATTCCCGGCCTTCCCGATAGACCCGATGGCGACTTCATCGCCCACGCCCGTCAAGATATTCCCTTTCTGCTCGCAGAGATAGCCCGGCTTCAGGCAATCGAGCAGCGACTTATAGAGACATTGCCTGCGATTTCATCCCCCGGCTTAAAGGCGGACCTCCGCCGCATTCTTACAGGAGAAAATGTGCTTTGTTCTCGCGAATCCATGCACGAAGGACCCCACGAGGGATGGGCGGACGGACCCGTAAGCACGGGATTTCCGTATCTTGTGCGGTGGGAATCATAATGCGCTGCATCCTCGCTGCCCTCTTGCTCTGTATCTTGGCTGGCTGCTTGGGCGGCCCGGTTGGTGCGCCGTTACAGCCAGCGCCAACTCCGTGTGCGTCACCATCGCCGACTAAAGGCTGTCCGGCTTCTCCCCATCCGACGAAAGGCAAATACAGATGAGCGATTTGAGCGTACAACTCCGCAGCACGGCACTGGCTAACGGTGAAATGGCAAGCGCTATTAACTTGGGACAGGCACCTGCTTCTTTCGATATAGCGAAACAGTTAGCTGATAGTTCAGACGTTATGTATGCCGCAGCGAAAGCGCTTGAGGGGGCCGCTCCGTGACCCGTGCGATCCTCGCGGCCCTCTTGTGCCTGGCTATGGCTGGATGCTGCGGCCACGATTGGGGCTGCACCGTAGGCCATCAATGCGGCGTAGATATTCCTGACTGCCCGCCGACGCAGAACGTGACGCCATGATAATTGCGGCAGCCTCCCGCATCCCTAGAAAAGTTACGGGAGGCCGCACAAGACAGGAAGGTCACCTAGGGGCGACTGCGGCCTTGAGACGGCTGCAATCCCGAGGTTCGAGGCCTCGGCTTCCTGTTCAGATTTTACCAAAACTCCAAGGGAGAAGCAAATGCTGAAGCCGTGAGCGACCTAATGCTTGCCGACGAGTTTGCGTACTTCAGCGCCGACCGCTGCGGAGAGTGTGGCGACTTCTTTGTGCGGCGAAACCCGAACGTCGGCAACGGCTATCACCGAGACTGCTGGGAAGCGGTCTGCGACATTGACGGGCGCTACTTCCCGTTTTGCTGGAACTGTGACGAACCTCAGACGGGGACTATCGAAGATCAGTGGCCCGTGTGCGGCGATTGTATCCTACGCCTAGGCCCCGAGCACGTTTGGTGCGGGCCAGAGGAATGGGACACAGTTCTTAATCCCGCCGCGCAGCTCTCGTTTTGCCCGTATAACCACGCGTTTTGGGGAGCCTGGGAATACGTTTGGCAACGCCGCGCCCTGCCTTCACCCTCACAGCCAAGCCCTGCTGCTAACGTGAGTGTAGCCTCACAGCCAATGAAAGGCCATGAATGAGCACGCGCCAACAGGGTAACGCCACCGAGAACTTAGCTATCGCGCATCTCGAGGAGAAGCACGGCTACTTCTGCTACCCCAGCCGTGGATCGAGAGGCGTCGACGTCGTTGCGCTATCGACGACGGAGCTCCCGCATCTCTTGCTGGAAGTTGGGACGAAGAACAAACGCGCGCGTGGAGCCTTCGCGAAGATGGAGGCTCAGCCGAACTTTCCAGGAGCGTTCCTATTGGTGGTCCGCAAGATAAAAGTAAAAGGCCGCAATCTCCTCCGCTGGCATGTGCCTGGAATCGTTCGCGGCCTTGATGATTTCACGGCGGCTATCGCCGCTGTGAGGTCGGTCTAGCTCGGAACTGCCTTAATATCGGCGCTGCCGTTTACCGTTTCGGTGAACGTGTACGCCGTCCCGAGGATCGTGCCGTCCTGCGACTTACTGTAGTCGCCCTTCACGCTCAGGTCGCCGCCGATTCCGGTCAGAATGCCGACGATAAACTCGAGGACCTTCTGCAAGAACGGCGACAGTTGCGGCTTGATAGAGTTCAGCGTTTTAACCGTTGTGCCAACGTCGTCTTTTGGGCCGGTTGGACCTGAGCTGGTCGGAACGGCGGGCGGAGTCGCGGGGTGGAAACCATCTTCTACGGTCATTGGATGCCTTTCTATTGAAGAGCTTGGAGAGCTTCTTGTGAAGTCGGCATGTTCGCGGCTCTCCATGCGCGAGCTGCCGAATCGGCTTCTTCCGCCGTAGAGAAACGCCCAATATGGCGCCGTTTTCCGTGGAGCGTAGCCTGCGCTGCCCAGGGCGTCTTGCGCTCCGGTTCAGAAAGATACACGCCACGGAATCCACTCTTATTTGTGAATCTCGTGCGGTTGCATTGATTTTGCTGGTGCGAAAGTACTCGAAGGTTAGAGCGCCGGTTATCCCACCGAAGACCGTTTATGTGGTCCGCTTCGAGACCTTTAGGGCATGATGTAATCTCACGGTGTAAATATATGCCTCGACGCTTACCCTCACTTTGGACAAAGCTCAGGATATAGCCATTTGGCAGCAAAAACCAGGGCCTCGAAAGGACTAGCTCTCGGTCGCAGGCGTCAACCATAAAACACATAACCCTGGTTTTTGCCACGGTTAGGGTATTCTCTATGGGGACGGAGAGCTACTTGTTCCAATGGGGTGAGCAAAGTACAAAAGTAATCCGGTAATAATCGTCCCGGCGGCCGCTCCGACGCCCTGCAGTGTCGGATGCTGGATAATATAGATGAGCCCCTGTTGCACTTGCGGGATAGCGATGATCGTTGCAAGCCCCGTACCGATCGCGACCCAGACGGTGGCCTTCTTGTTAATCGCGTCGAGTGGCTTGGCTGGCTGCGAGGGGAGAGGAGGTGTCGCGCTCATAGGGGGTTCCTTTCTACGGTGGAGGTGAGGCGGAGAAGCCTGGTGGCGACGTCGGAGCCGGGTTGTCCGGCTTAAAGCCGGGAATGCTTTGAGCTCCGCTCGGGTTGGACTGTAGCATTTGGATGCGCTGCGCGCCCGTGTTGAGCGCCTGCATCTCCATCTGGATTTGCTTGATGAGGGTCTGAGTCTGAGCCGTGATCGCCTTGCGATCCTTCGCCGTTACGGACGGGTCCATAAGCTGCGCGTGCGCCTTCATCTGAACGTAGGAAATCATTTGAGCGTCGCGGAGCGCCGCCGTCCGAAGCTCTTTGAACTCGGGTAGTCCGGGCTGCTGACGGATATTGCGGATCGCCGACTCGATCTTGCCCGACGTATCGGTGTATTGGTAGAACATCTTACGCTGCGCCTTCTCGACCTGCGGCGACGGGCGCGAGTACGGCACGAGCGAGAGTGCCGAGAGATAGGCGCTCGGGTCGCCCTTGAAAACGCTGTCCACGTTGCTGACCGTTCCGGCGATGACTTGCCCGAACGGAAGGCGCTGCAAGAGCGACGTCGTCGCCTGCGAGAGCTGCACGCGCGGGGGCGCGGCGTTGTCCCAAAGCGTTTGAAAGTTCGGAGGCCCGGGTTCGGCTGGCTTGCCAACCGCCGTCGCACCGGCCGCGGCGAGTATCCCGGTTGGCATCGGCTTTAGCTCCGAGGTCGCGAGATTCAGCATCTTCGTCATCCGAGGCGTGAGCCCGGCGGTCGTGTCACCGCCGGCAGGGTCGAACACGGAGAGCACGTCCTCGAGATACTTCTGCGGCCCGGGCCAGGACATATAAGCGTCCTTGCCGTTCCAGTTTCCGAGGTGGTAGGTCCCCTCGGTCTGCGCCCGCCAGCGCGGATCTTGCGTCGCGCGGTTCCAATCCTGCGATCGGGCGTAGGGCGTCCAAACGTAGGACGGCGCGCGGTACATCGCCCGCATCATCAGCGGGATCGTCGCCTTGAGCCACGGGTAGAAAAGCAGCGCCCGGTGGAGCATGTTGTCGATCCCGGTTTTCGACAGGTCCAGCGCTGAGCCGAAGATGCCTGAGACCTTGTTGGCGGCCTCGTCCATCGTGAGGCCCTCGTCCTCGACCATCTCCCGGAAGCGCGCGGTCGCCAGGCGCGTCTCGCCCCAATCAAAGACGAGCCGCTGGTTTCCTTGCCACGCGCGCGAGAGCGCAGCGTTGCCGGTTTCCCCGAGCGCCGCGAGGACTTGCGTTGCTTTGTCGCCTTGGGCCAAGTCGGCCGCCTTAGCGTAAGCCTCCTTGAACACGCGTTTGAAGGGCGTATCGAACGACGTGCCAGCGGAGCCACCGAAAACACTCGTGTCACCCATGCGCTTGATTCCGTCGCGCTCCTCGAGCTTCGCCGTCCATTCGGGCGAAACGTAGCCGTCATCGACGAAGGCCCGCAGAATGTTGATCGGCTTGCCACCCGACGCGAGATAGTTCGTCGGCATGTTTATGAACAAGTGGCGCACAGGGTTGTAGATGATCCCGACCCGATAGAGCTTGTTGAAGCCGTCCATGAGCTGGGACCACGCGCCGGCCTCCTCGCCGGTCGCGCCCATATCGCGCAAGAACTTGGCGACGCCCGAGTGGTAGGAGAAGTACGGCTTGAGCGACGGGAGGGAGACCTTCAGGTCACGCGCGAGGTCTCCGGCTGGGACGAAGCCGCTTGTGCGCTCCGCCGCCTCGGCGTTCTTTTGGATGCGGTCGAAGGTCTTGTATTGGTGCGCTTCGAGATGCTCGTTGATCGCGGCCTGGAGCTTGTCGGACTTGGCCTTGTTGACCACGGCCCGGTCGAGTTGGTCGCCCAGCGCGGAGATGCGCCGCTCAAGCTTAGAATTAGGGCCGTAGATGGCCTTTGCTACGCTTCTTCCGAGGTCGGCGCCTGCGACGGACTTCCTCGCGCCCGAAGCCTCTGAGACGCGCCCAGTGGCACGCTGCTCCGCGTTTTCCGCATTTTTTAGCGCCGCGTCCCGCGCAGCTTTAAAGTTTGCCGCAGCGGCGGCGGCGTCTTCACTCAGTTTTGAAGGCTTAGTCGCCGAGGGCTTTAGCGAAAAGAACTCCAGGTCGTTCTCGATGGCATCGTATCCCTTTGACTTAGCCAACTCGGCGGCATAACGGTCGGGGATAGCTTGGTGAATGTCGCC
>Ga0210394_10001078_pt1 | contig 46809 bp, 58 predicted proteins | sample IncBWC12MmetaG_FD_160121 | JGI IMG/M metagenome (GOLD analysis project Ga0210394, IMG submission 160121) | Forest soil microbial communities from Barre Woods Harvard Forest LTER site, Petersham, Massachusetts, United States - Inc-BW-C-12-M | ecosystem: Environmental > Terrestrial > Soil >...
CAGACGTTGTCGGCGGGGTGGAGTAGCTGGCGCTCGTGGCTCCACTGATATTGCTTCCCTTCTTCTGCCATTGGTAGGAAAGCGGAGCGGTGCCAGCGGCCATAACGGAGAAAGAAGCGCTCTGGCCTGCGGTTACTGTCTCGGCCGTGGGCTGAGACGTGATGGAGGGCATTGTGGGCTTAGTACCGCCCGAATCCACGGAACTGGACGACGCGCAACCGATTAACGCGATCACGAGGCAATTTGAAGCGAGAAATCCGAGAGTTCGAAGCGTGCGGCCTTGTGTACGCACGAGCTTCTCCAGTCGAGCGTGGCGTTAATTTGTAAGCCGTGCCCATTGTGGCTACGCAAGGTGTCAAACCCAATAAGGAAATCCCCCTAGCAAATCATTTTATTCACAGTATCGCGTGACACCTTCCGTACGTTGCGCGGACCAGCCGATCCTTCGCATTCGCCGCTCTGCCGGTCAATGCAGAAGGCTTGTGTTGCACTCCGACTTCACATAGCAGGACTTCCGAGGCGGACGAGATTTCTCTGCTTTGCGGGGCCGCCTCCGTCCGTGGCGATGTAGGAATCATGGAATGCTGTCGAGCAACTGAGGCAGGCGAACTGGGCAGGCAAAACAGGTATACCGTGCGCAGTCCCGCGGGAACATCTTTGAGGGTTTCGTCGTTCCTTGCCTTTTTCTGGGGCTGCGCATCTAATGGTTTGAAATCCGGGCGGTGATGCCGGACGGAAATAGCGCGGGAGGTCTAACCATGATTGATTCTTCTGATCTTCGGATGACGAGAATACCACTCAACTACGGAGCCGGTTACATGCCTGCACTCGGGTTTGGCACGCTAATTCCCGACGCAGCCGCGACGATAAGTGCGACCAGAGACGCGCTGGAAGCCGGATTTCGACACTTCGATTGTGCCGAACGATACCGGAACGAGCGCGAGGTAGGCGAGGCGTTGCAGGCAGGACTTGCCGCTGGAGAGATCGCGCGCGAAGACATTTTTGTTACCACAAAGTTGTGGAACTCCAATCACCGGCCCGACCGCGTCGAACCGGCTTTCGAGGCGAGTCTGGACAGACTCAGGCTCAAGTATCTGGATCTCTATCTCATTCACACTCCGTTTGCATTTCAACCCGGAGACGAGCAGGATCCGCGTGATCAAAACGGCAATGTCCTTTACGACCATGACGTGACTTTGCTCGACACTTGGAGAGCGATGGAAAGTCTCGTTGACCATGGCAAGTGCCGGGCCATCGGACTGTCGGACATCACCTTGAAGGAGCTGTTGCCCATCTATGAATCTGCCAGAATCAAGCCAGCCGTGGTGCAAGTCGAAGCGCATCCGTATCTTCCGGAAACGGAACTTCTGGAATTCTGCAAGCAGAAGGGCATTGTGTTTTTGGCCTTTGCACCATTGGGTCACGGGGTCAGGCCAGGCCCGCTCGAAGATCCGGTCATTTTGGCAATCGCCGCGCGAGTTGGAAAAACGCCAGCACAGGTGCTGCTGGCTTGGGCGGTCCAGCGCGGCACACCTTTGCTCACCACACCGAGGACCGCGGCCCGCGCGAGAGAGAATTTCAACATCTCAGCCCTTCCAGAAGACGCGCTTGACGAAATCAATCGAATTCAGACGAGACAGAGGCTCAATGAAGTGGTGAAAACCGGCATTCCGGGTTTCATTCCACAAGGTGGACGAACATGAAAGCGAAACCGCACCTAGAGCAGCCCATGCCAGAGGAACCAATACGTAAAGCCCTGAATACGCATTGGCACGCGTCGGCAGTCGGCGATGCAAACGCGGAACACAATATTTATGATGACGATGCCATTTGTGATTATCCCCAGTCAGGCGAGCGAATCCTCGGGCGAAGCAATTTGCAGGCCTTGCGGAGTCATCATCCCGGCAAGCCGTCAGGCTTCGAGGTCAAGCGGATCCTCGGCAAAGGGGATCTCTGGATCACGGAATACACAATCCAGTACCAGGGCCGACCGGCATATACGGTGAGTATTATGGAGTTCCGCAACGGCAAAGTCGTCCACGAAACACAGTATTTCGCGGATCCCTTCGAGGCGCCGGCCTGGCGGAGACAATGGGTTCAGCAGCCCGCGTCCGGCAAACTCTGACCGTCATCACTTGTTATCCATTTTATTTTTTCACTTCGTGGCTGATCCCCTCGTCGGGGAGCTTTCATGACGAGGAATGCCATTTGCTAGTGGACGGTCAAGGCGCGTTTGGCGTGAGGCCTTCACGGCGAGTCCTTGACCATGACTTGAATCGTCGTGGCTTTCGAATGTCCCCGCGCTAAAGAGGATGCAATTCGCCGAGCACGGTGGGAATCAGTTCAGAGACCGTGGGATGGATGTGCATGGCTCTTTGCATCACCGTATACGGCGCACGCGCATACATCATGTCCAGCAGGCAGTGAATCACCTCATCGCCGCCGATGCCGAAAATGGTTGCCCCCAGGATCTCTTTCGAGTCTGCATCCACCAACACTTTCATGAACCCCTGGCTCTCGCCCTTCTCGACCGCCCGGCCGACACGTGTCATCGGCCGCCGCCCGATCAGCACACGCCGTCCCGAGGCGCGTGCTTCATGCTCCGTCATTCCACATCGTCCGAGGGGGGGATCGACATAAAGGTTGTAGGCCCTGATGCGGTCTGCAACGCTGCGCGGCTCGTGGTCTAACAGGTTGGCCGCGACGATCTCGAAGTCGTTGTAAGAGGTGTGCGTGAATCCTCCCCGTCCGTTACAATCGCCGAGCGCCCAGATGCCAGGAACATTGGTGCGCAGTTGATTGTCCACTCCGATGTATCCGTGAGCATCGCAGGCCACCCGCGCCTTTTCCAGACCAAGGTCACCGGTGTTCGGCGTCCGGCCCATCGCCAGCAACAAGTGCGACCCTCTCACCTCCGGCGCGTCATCCGTGCAATCCACGCGCACGCCGACTTCCTCGCCGTGACCGATCAACTCGATGCACTTTGCATTGAGCCGCATCTGAATGCCCTCGCCCTCTAGGATAGACTGCACTTCCGTTGATACGTCCTCATCTTCATGGGCGATCAGGCGCGATGCCTTCTCGATGATGGTCACCTCGCTGCCAAAGCGCCTGAAGATCTGCCCAAATTCTAGTCCCACGTAGCCGCCGCCGACGATGACGAGGTGTCGCGGCAGAATGTCGAGGTCCAGCAACGTGGAATTGGTCAGATACGCGGTGTTCGCCACTCCGGGCATGGACGGTATGGCTGCGCGCCCTCCCACGTTGATGAAAATCTGCGATGCCACCAGTAACTCCTCGCCTATCCGCACCTCGTTCGGTGATTCGAATCGCGCATGTCCCTGATACACGGTGCAGTTCGGCGTGTTCCTGAGCCACGACTCCAATCCACTTCTCGATTTCCCCGTAATTTCATCCTTTCGTGCTCTCACACGCTTCATATCCGCCCATATTGGCCCCGCCACTTGGACACCGAATTCTGCCGCGCGGCGGGTCATGTGCGCAGCGTACGCGGAGGCGACCAGCGTCTTCGTCGGGATGCAGCCTGTATTGACACACGTTCCCCCGAAGCGGCCTCGCTCGATAATGGCGACCCGTTGACCCGCAGCCGCCATCCGCACCGCCAGGAATGGTCCCGATTGGCCACTTCCGATAACGATCGCATCAAGGTTTGTTTTCATGATTGGGTGACTATCCTCACTCTGCTCACTTAAAGGTCGATCTCGATGTCGCCTCGCGGCCGCGAACAGCAGATCAACACGTTTCCTTCTGCTGGCGGCTCCAGAGGCTCGGGTCGATACTCAACTGCCCCGGAAATGAAAGCACATTCGCACGTATGGCAGACGCCGGTTCGACAGGACCACCTCACCGGCACGTCGCATGCTTCCGCGAGTTCCAGCAGGCTGTGCCAGTCCGGACGCCACGCCACTGTCAATCCACTTCGCGTAAACGAAACTTGAGGTCCGGGACCGGCTGTTCCAGCAGGTTGATGAGGTGGCCGCGTTTGAGCGTTGGGGATCCCAGGGTGTATGGCCTCGCCGGCCCCGAAAATTTCCGTAAACACTTGGGAGGCTGAAACGCTCCAGTCTTCGAGGACCGATGTCAGGCTCCTCAGGAACTCGGCTGGTCCACATAAATAAAAATCCGCGTCACGCGGCACTCCAAGCTGCTTGAGCACGGGAAGGCCCAGCCGTCCTGGCGCATTGTAGTCTTGCCCAACTCGATCCGTAGCGCTCGGCCGGCTATAACAGACGTAGCCACGCCCTAGCGGCAGCGACTTAATCAAGGCTCGCGTTTCCATTGCAAAGGGATGCTCGTCGCGGTTTCGCGCTCCATATAGCCACCAGACCTCTCGACGCGAAGCCGTGGAACCCAGCTCATGCAGCATCGCAAGCAAAGGCGTCGCACCGATACCCGCGCCGAGCAGCACTACCGGCCGCTCCCCGGGGCGCAGAATGAATTTCCCCCGCGGCGCACTCACTTCCAGAACATCGCCAACTTTCACGTGATTGCACAAGAACGTGCTCCCCAGTCCGTCAACTTCCTCTTTAACGCTCACGCGGTATGTGCCCGCTTCTGGTGCGCTAGACATCGAGTAGCTGCGCCGGATAGGAGCCGCGTCCGGCTTGGGCCGAAATCTCAACACTAGAAATTGGCCGGGCAGGGGCGCAGGCAGCGGGTTTTCATCGATGGTCCCGAATGACAAAGAAATGACGTTGGTGCTTTCCCGTTCCACCCTCGCAACTCGCAACGACTGGAACCCTTGCCACGCCGGCGGCGGAGTGGCGGCGCCGGTGAGTCCGGCGTTTCCTGTGGATGCTTGATTTGTTTCCTGCTCGAGTAATGCTTTGAACGAACCCTTCCAGCCGGGACTCAATGCCGGTATGCGTAAGGAGCGCTCCAGCAGTTCGCGTGAGTGCCCTGGCAGGTATAACAGAGCATCCATTTCCGCGACGGTCACGCGCTCCGGTCCATCGGCGATCTTCACAATCTCGTCGCCCGAGCCGACCTCGCCTTCCTCAAGCACGCGCAAATAAAATCCTGGGCGGTGATGGGAAACTAGCAGCGCTGCCATCTGCGGCTCGTCCATTCGGATTCCCACTCGGTAGCAGGTCACACGCGGCTGCGTTACCTCAAACAGCGCACCGCCAATTCGATAATGGTCGCCGATGCACACTTCGCCGTCTGGCAAGCCCTCAACCGTGAAGTTTTCGCCGAACTGCCCGAAGGTGAAGTTGGTGCGGCCTAGTTGCTGCTCCCAGTAACGGTAGGAATCCATCTGATAGACCAGCACCGCTCGGTGCTCACCGCCATGGCCGGAGAGGTCGCCTTGGCCGTCGCCGTCGACGTTGAGCCGCCGAACCATGTGCCTGCCCTGTACCGGCTCTTTCCACACGCTTGTAAACACATTCTCTCCCCGCCACGAAACGTCGCGCGGAAGACCGACATTCACTGATAACAGCTGGGCCATTTTTCAATCTGTCCGCTCACGGCTATCGGCGCAGTTTCTTGGGGCCGCTCACGTGTGCATTGCCGCGTTCGTAGAAGCGTAACAGTCGATTGACATTGCGGGTCAGCCCGATGCGTGCGCTTTTGCCAATCGCGCCAGTCCTTTGCGTGGTGGTAGCCAGCCAAAGCGGGCCCGCGGCGCACAAGTCTAATCCGTCTTGCCTAAGGTCAACGTGCATCGCTTTGGTGACGCGGCCCGGACCTTTGCCGAGGTTAGCCACGCGCGTCGTACCCCGGGAACCGGCCATCAAATCGATCCCGTCAAGCGGCTCAACGGAGCGCAACAGGACTCCGGCACCAACCCCGGGCATCTCACTTGTGACATTCAGCAAGAACGATGTCCCATACGTGAAATACACATAAGCGTGTCCTCGCTCGAGAAAGAGAGAGCGATTGCGCCTCGTCTTTCCATGGAAGGCATGTCCGGCTGCGTCACCGACCGGATAGGCTTCCGTTTCGACGATGCGCCCGCATAACCTGCTGGAGTAGATGTCATGGACCACGACTTTGCCAATCAAATAGCGCGCCAACTCCACGGTGTCCACGGGAAGCTCCGCCCGCTGGAGACGACGCAGCCGGCGAACGGAACTGGTTTGAACTGAGAGCCTCAATTTCGACCTTCGCAGTCCAATGCAACGTAGGCACCCGTGACGCGAACTTGCACCTTCAACGGTTTGATGCAGTGCCCACGGTCGACGGCCAATTCTTTGCCGTCACGCTTGCGCCCTCCATAGAAGCGGTGGAAGGGAAAATGTTCGCCGACCAAGGGGCTGCGGTCGTAACCGACTTGGAAGTCCGAGCAATCATAAGCCAACCAACCAATTTTGATAGGCTAAGTCCCGATTCGAGCCGACACGGGAGATCGCTCCCGGATTGTTTCTCCGGCAGTGCTCTCTTCTACCGGCGCCTGGAATTGAAGGTAGTACGCTGTTAGTGCTAATCTCCGCCCAACGGAAGTACCGCCCGAGGTCCGGTTACAATCTACAAGGTCAGAACTTGAAGCACGGAGGAAATGAAGCCATGACGAAACAACGAATTGGTGTACTGGCTGTGTGCTTGCTGCTGGCAGCTGCGGGAATCGGGCAGACGCCGCCCGCGAAGCAGATGGCCGTTGAAAAAAAGAGTGGGGGTGCGGCTCGCAGCGCGCTGGTGATGCCGGGCTCGGAGCAATGGATGGACATTCCCGCGGCAGCGCTGGTAGGGACGCCGTCGGTCGAGATGGGCGGAACGGTAAAGATTGCGATCCTGCAGGGCGACCCGATGACGGCTGGGCATTCGTACACGCTTCGTCTTTCCTGCACGGACGGGACAAAGATTGCGCCGCACTGGCATCCGACGACGGAAAATGTGACGGTCATTAAAGGCACGTTTCTGATGGGAATGGGCGCGAAGTGGGATGACGCCACGATGAAAGAAATCCCGGTGGGAGGCTTCGCGTCCGCGCCTCCGCAAATGCGGCACTATGCTCGGTGCAAGGGTGACGGCGTAGTGCAGGTGAATGGAGTTGCGCCTTTTGTGGTGAATTTCGTTGGGCCAGACGACCCGGGTCCTGCGAAGAAGACGAATTAGGATAACTGACGGCTTGGTCGCCGCCCGCACCGCTCAAGTACGCCGTGCTTGACAAATGGACTGTATGGCTGTAATCATACAGTATGCTTTTCCACGTGAATCCGTCGTCCGGCGTGCCGATTTACGCGCAAATCGAAAACCAGGTGAAGAATGCTATTGCCGCAGGTGCCCTCAAGCCGGACCAGGCGCTACCCTCGGTTCGCAAGCTCGCTGCCGAACTGGGGGTCAATCCTACTACCGCCGCACACGCCTATCAGAACCTAGAACGGGATGGCGTCATAAGCACGATTCCGGGCGCCGGCACTTTTGTCGCTGAAAATGTCCCCCGATTTCTCAAATCGGAGAAGTTGCGCCGTCTGCAGCCTTACGCCCGGCAACTCGCCGTCGAGGGCGCGCAACTCCGCCTCACTGACGAAGAGATTCTGAAGATCGTGCAAGGCGAACTGGAAAGCCTAGGAGTCCGAAAATGAACGAGCTTGCGATAGATACTAAGGATCTTACAAAAACATACGGAAGCATCCGCGCGGTCGGTGGAATAAATCTTAGTGTACCGCGCGGTGCGATCTATGGGTTTTTGGGGCGGAACGGCGCGGGCAAGACAACCACGATCAAAATGCTTCTAGGCCTGACGCGCCCCACTACGGGGACGGCCCGTGTATTCGGAATGGATGTTTCTGCTGAGCGCATATCCATTCTTCAGCGTACCGCTTTCGTCAGCGAGAAAAAGATACTGTATCCATGGCTGACTCCAATCGAATTGGTGCGATTCAGCCGCGGCTTTTACCCAACATGGTCGGATAGCGCAGTCGAAAAATACGCTCGCTTATTAGAAATCCCTATGAACCAGCGCTTTGAAAAGCTCTCCAACGGTAACCAAACCAAAGTCTGGCTGTTGCTGACGCTTTCTCAGGGCGCGGATTTATTGATTCTGGATGAGCCGACTGCCGCTTTGGACCCGTTTTCCGTCGATCAGTTGTTGCACGTGCTGGCTGAAGACGGCCTTGACCGAGGTTGCACCATCTTCTTTTCCTCTCATCAGCTTGAGGAAGTGGAGCGCATCGCGGAATATGTCGGCGTCATCGAGCACGGTAATCTTTTGATGGCCTCCCGGCTGGACGATATCAAGAGTGAATTCCGCCTGATTACCGCCGCTGGCAACTCTCTTCCATCACAAACTTCGCCGCACATTTTGTCCGTTGGGGTCGAGGGAAATTTCTATAGATATGTCGTAACAAAAGATGCCGATGATTTCGCTGCCGGATTGTCCCAGAATGGCGCAACCATTACGAATATCGCGCCTCTAAGCTTGCGGGAAATCTTTTTGCAGCTCGTCCGAAAGGAGCAGTAATGTATTTCTGGAAATGCTGGCGCGAGACGCGTGTCAGTTTTTATGTTTTCCTGTCGATTGCCTTTACATTGGCCGTGCTCCCTTCGAAGGTCATGGATTCTGCTATGGGCGATTTGCGCGCGACGCAATTTTTTGCGCTTGCTTGGATGGTGCTCTTGTTCGCTTCCAGCGCGCTACTCTCTCTTGCTGGAATGTCGCTCGGAGCCACTGGAATTGGCGAAGAGTTTGCTCACAAGACCGCCGGTTTTTTGCTGACGAAACCACGGTCGATTCGCTGGTTCGTTTGGACCGGTTGGGCGGCAAATGCCCTACAATTTCTGACGTTAACGGGAACCATGGTTTTAGTGGGCGCTTCGATTCTGTCATGGCGGTGCCACGTACCAATCACATGGCGGTTGCTGTTAACGTTTGTGCCCGTACTCATTATGACATTCTTGATGTTTGGCATGACCTACCTATTAGGCGTGTTACATCAGAATGGGCGCAATGGATTCATAAGCAGCTTGGGCGTCGTCATTGTGTTTCCAATAATCTGTTTGGCGGCGAAATACTTTTGGCACATTCACTTGCCATCGCCGGTAGACATGTATCCGGTCGAAATGAGTGCGATAGTCCGGCACCCAGAACTCGTCGCGACGTTGCCACCCCTTTGGCCGTTGGTTGGTTGGTCGTTCGTGGCGCTGTCATGTCCGTTTGTTGCCGAACTCGTGCTTGAGCACACTGAGCTGTGATGAGCTCCAGAAAGAAAGATCGGCAGCTTGTCCGCAAAGACGGAACTTACATTGCCGCGCCGTTTTGCTCACTTTTTTTGTGTGTGGCCGCAATTGCGGCCAGAAAAAGAAAAGTTCCCCTTTCCCCGATCATTTTAGGTATATGGGCATCCTGACTTTCCGCTTTCTTCTTTTCGAGAGCGCGAACCTCTGAGGCTGCCGGCCTCGTCCCCACCGCTGGCGGGATATCGTGCAAGACCCGAACTATAGCGAGCGCCATCGATAGAGCGCATCCGCTTCCGCCCGGGAGCATTGTGATGAGCCGAGAATCGACTTGCCGCTGTCTCATCTGCGATCTTGAACGCGCGCTGAATATCGAAATCGCGGAAAGAAGGTTCGAGGTCTGCTATCAAACCTTTGCCCATCCCCGTTCCCTTCTGGCCACATTTCCGTCCCCTTCAGACCTCGTCGCCTTCTTGCACACCCGGACCACGAACAACGGAATTCCTATTTCCGATGGCATCCTCCGAGACCTATTGCAGACCACCGCTACGGACGGCTGCGCCGCGCTGCGCGACCTGCTCCTTTTCGCCTTCATTCCCATGCTGCATGCCACATCCCGCCAGGTGGCCAACCGTTATCCTTCACTTTCTTCTGATGACATCTCTCAAAACGTTGTTCTTTTCTTGCTCCAGATTCTCAACTCGCCGGAATTCTACGGGCGGAGTTCTCACGTCGCCTTCGCCATCTCCCGCGTGCTCAAGCGCAATGCCTTCGAATGGGCGGCACGACAAACTCGCTTGGCGGTTGGTTTCGAGCTAGGACAGGCCATCGTCAATCTCCCGCTTGCCCGCGACGCTGCGGAGCCGTTCGAGCGGGTCGTGTTTCTTCGGCATTTCCTGCATCGCTGCTACGAGCGAGGGCTATTGACCGGCGAAGACCTAGCACTACTGGTCCAGTTCAAGTTCGATACGGCCCGCGACCGAAACGCAGGTGGCCCTGCCGCTCTGTATTCGAACGCTTCGCGGCAGCGGATGAAGCGACTACTCGACAAGCTTCGGCATATCGCAAGGAAACCAACCGACGGTACTCAATTGCGACTGTTTTAGGTTCCCTTTCTCCGCTTTGGGTAGAAAAGAAAAATATTTTTCCTTTCGTGCGACACATTTTCCCGGCCGAAACACAGATTAGGTACATGTGGGGAGAGTTCTTGCCGCACGATTCCCGCACTTTACGGATGAAAGGATCCGCTGAGCCACACTGTCTCTGGAGCTTCTGCTCCCGGTGTTTCCCCGAGAAGCGAAACACGAAGTGACAGGTCTGGCAGCCGGACAAATTCCTTCCGTTTGCGCGTTTCGAGGGCGAGAACTCTCCTCGGATTCGGTTTGGACTGGAGGTCCTCTTCATGAAGCCAACTCCCAGGTATCCCGAATGCTTCCGGCGAGCCCTGCGCCCTGCCGAAGTCTTAATCGCCTTGCTTGTACTGGCGTCTCCTGTCCTTGCCCAGGCGGGCGCTTCCCCGTGGGAAAACGCCGTGAGCGTACTCCAAACAGCCTTCACCAGCACGATCGCCCGAGGCCTTTCGCTCGTCGCTGTCGTCGTCGCCGGTCTTACCTTCGCTTTTGCTCGATCAAAACAAATGTCGGCGACTCCGTCAATGTCGTTGTGCACCTCGAACGCCGTCCCGGTCGGCGTTTCGTTTCCGAAGTCGTCGAAATCCACGGCTATGATCCCGACAGAGATGAATACGACTACGGCTTCATATTCGACAGCCATAAGGAGCTGCTATGAATCTGGCAGAGTTCTCGCCAGATTATATTCTGGATAACGTCGAAGAGACTGACCGGATCGCCATGTTGGTCCTCAACCGCGCGCTCGGAGAGACTATCGAGCGCAACACCAGTGCATACAAGGCGGTAAGCCCTGAGTTTCAGGGATGGTTGCGCTAGAAGAACGCAAATGGGTCGGACATCTATGTTACCTGGAATAGAACCGGAGACAAACGCCGTCGAGGATGGTGTGAACGCTTTCGAAAAGCTCGTCGCACAGCGTACGGGTGTTCCGACTCCGGCGGGTCCTGCTCCCCGGCAGCTCCAAAGCGGACTCGTTCCGATCGAGCCGACAAAGGAAAGGAGGGACTGATGCTAGAGGAATGGGTTGACTTCAAAAGCGTGAAAGCGAAAGTCTCCATGGAGACGGTTCTTTCTCACTATAACGTTCGCCTACGGCGAGTTGGTGTGGACGAGTTCCGTGGAAAATGCCCTCTTCCTACCCACTCTTCCGCCAGAAGCAATGACAGCTTCTCCGTCAGTTTCATTCTGAACGCCTGGTCCTGTCAGTCCGCTTCGTGCATCGCGGCTCGCTCGGGCCGCGTCGGCGGGAACGTCTTCAACTTCGTCGCCGAAATGGAACGCTGCTCGATCCGGGAGGCCGCTCTGCGCCTGGATCGTTCGCTCGCAGAAAATCTCCTCCCCCTCGCCACACCCGTAAACAAGGAGCCGGTACCTTACACATCCGAAAATCGGCCTCTATCTTTCACCCTGCGCAACATCGACCACCAACATTCTTACGTCATATCGCGTGGACTAAGTGAGCAGACAGCTCAGTATTTCGGTATTGGCTACTACGATGGCAACGGGTTCCTTCGCGGGCGGGTTGTGATTCCAATCCACAACGAACACGGCGAACTCGTCGCCTATTCGGGTCGCGCAATCGACCAGACGGAGCCCAAATACCGCCTTCCCACAGGCTTCCGCAAATCTCATGTGCTGTTCAATCTTCACCGAGCCATCCAATCGCGCGACAACACGCTCATCCTCGTGGAAGGCTTCTTCGACACCTTCAAGGTCCATCAGGCTGGGCATCACAGCGTGGCCGCCGTCATGGGCTCGAAGCTTTCCGACTGCCAGGCCGATCTGATCGCAACCTACTTCAACCAAGTGATCCTCATGCTCGACGCTGATCAAGCGGGGAAAGCCGCAACCACCGCAGCCGCGACGTCACTCTCTTCGATGATCAGCGTGCAAATCGTTGAACTCGGTCCCGGAAGCCAGCCCGATCAACTGGCTGCAAAACAAATCAACCAGCTCCTAGGAGGCCTCGCTCATGACCTTTCATCTCCAGACCGTTAAAAAGCCTTTCCGATTCCACATAATCTATGTAGGTCTATGTAGGTATGAACCCTCTGCGACAGGATGCCTATCCGCAGTATTACGCACGCCTCACCGTACATAAGCCCGAACAGAAATCGAGGCGGATACCGGCTCACTTGCGCGTCTCGAATCAGAGCCGGCAAACGAGTCCCTGAAACGCGAAACATCCGTGCTCCGGATTTTTCTCGATCTAAATGCAGTGCATACGGCGGCTCGAAGTCCGGCGATTGACTCTAGCAGGTGGCTACACAGTCGAGCTGTCCAATCAGAGCATCCACCTTGGTCGCACACCCTTGCCTGAGGAACAGACTGAATACGGCGCATTTCAGGAAATGGAAGCGAGGTCAGAGGACGATGTAGAATGGGGGCTCATCAGGATTCGTCACCGCCTTTAACAACATGAAATGTGAGACAAGAGCCGCTTGGCAACCCAGTGCGAGGCACCGTTTAGCCCCGAAAAAGCTGCCTAAAAGCGGGCCTAATTGGACCCAATGTTGGACCCAAAAAAAGAATAGCCTCGACTCACGTTCTACCGAGCCGGGGCTATTCTTTTGCTACTGGCATCCTGAGAAGTCAAGAACCGAAGGGTTCGCTGCGAACTTCCCCGAACACTTCATTTGGTAGCTGATTTCTGGGCTACTCCCGCGCTGGTCACTAACACCATGCGGAAGCGGGCTTTGCCTTCCATCATCCGAGCGTAAGCGTCTGTGGCCTGTTCCAGAGGAAAGGTTTCGATCACCGGGCGGATATTCTCAAGGACGCTGAAGGCAAGCGCGTCTTCACTCTCGATAGGTGTGCCCGTGAGCGAGCCATAAACGATGCATCCTCCACAGACAAGTGGGAAGGCATTCAATTGCATCGGATCGTTCGGTACACCCACCACGATGAGTTTGCCGCGGACGGGTACGGCGCAGACATTGTCGTCGATGGGATCGGTGGTGAAGTCTTGAGCGAGGCGCTCAAAGCGCTCGCGTTGGGAGGAAGCCTCACAACACTGGGATATTCCGCAAGCCGTAAGGCGACCATTGACGTAACCGACCTCATCGTGCCACAAGCCAGCATCCGGAGTCTCAACATGTTCCGTCAGCCGCAGGCGACGGTTGCTGACGCTTGGATTGTCTCTCTACTTCTCTACTCCAATCCGGTGCGATCAAACCGATCGTCGCTAAGACGTTCCCTTTGGTCGAAGCGGCTGAGGCTCTGCGTTATCTCGTTGAAGGCCGCCCCTTCGGGAGGGTAGTTCTTACAGTCTGACGACAATTGATGGGGAGAAAACATAACAGGTATCCCGCTCCGCAATTAGCGAAGGGTTCGCACTACGCGCAGGCGTAGTGCAAACACGAGTTGTCAAATCAACCCAACTACGACTATCTCAACGATCAACGGCGCTCAGGGTTCGCGCGATACCTGGAGGTGCACCCGTCTAGCGGGTGCATGCTTCGGTTCGCATTGCCAGGAAGCATGAGCAACTGACAACGGGCAAGTTGGACCCCAGTTTGGACCCCAATTTGGGCTTCCAATCGTCGGCTGTTGAGAGTGTGTGCCCCGGAGGTTGTTTGTTTCCCGCCAGTGCACTTAATGGTTGGCACCCAGACTTGCGACGAAGCGTTCCAATTCGATCGCTTCGACTCCGCTCGCGACGGCCCCTGTGACCTGGGCTGAGCGCGACTTGCCGTGCACCAAAATCAGACGCGTCGGGCGCTTTTCCAATGTGCGGCGCAAGGCGAGAAGTGAACCGGCCATCGCGGGACGGACGGTTTTGCCCGCCTTACATTCAATGAGCCATAATCCGGCATTTGGTTTAGGTAGGAGAAAATCGACCTCCAGTCCTTGCTGATCGCGAAAGTAGTAGAGCTCTTTCCTGCCGCCTTGGTTCACTTGGCTCTTGAGGATTTCCGCTGCAACAAATCCTTTAAACAATTGTCCGAGGAAAGGCGAACGCTGAAGCTCAGCCGCCGATGTGATTCCCAGAAGATAGCAGGCAAAACCGGAATCACCCCAATAGACCTTCGGCGTTTTGATGAGTCGTTTGCCAAGATTTTCGAAGTACGGCGGAACAACAATGATTTGGCTCGTGATTTCGAGTACGTGCAACCACTCGCTTATGGTTGGCACAGAAACCCCGAGCGGAGCAGCAAGATCGGTCTTATTGAGAATCTGGCCATGCCGGCTAGCCAGTAGTGCAAGGAATCGACGGAAAGTTACCAAGTCTCGTACGTTTGTGATTGCCCGGACGTCTCTTTCCAAATAGGTTTGAAGGTAGGAAGCAAACCAAAGTGCCCGAGAGTTTGGGCGAGCCAAAACCTCTGGGAAACCACCGTGAAGCATATTCACTTTTGCAGTCTCCACGATGCTGAAAGGCAGAAGTTGCAGAATGGCGGCCCGCCCAGCCATCGACTCGGTGATGCCTTGCATTAACGGCGCTTCCTGCGATCCGGTGAATAGCCACTGCCCCATCCGGCGGGGCGCCGCATCAATCAGAGTGCGCACATAGCTTAGGAGTTCGGGAGCATTCTGAATTTCGTCGAGCAGGACCGGGGGACGAAGCCCTTCGAGGAATGTACGTGGGTCACTGCGAATCCGTCCCTGGATGTCAGGATCCTCAAGGAGCACATACTGAGCTTTAGGGAACAATTGGCGAAGGAGGGTCGTTTTTCCGGAGCGACGCGGTCCCGTTATCACCACTGCCGGGAAATGCCGGGCTGCTCGCCGAGCCACGCTATCGAGATTTCTAGATATATACACCACTTGAGGATTCTAAGATAGAAGTTTAGAATAATCAACACTTGGAGCGACGGCTTCTTTGTCGCCGTCCTGGTATTAGGCTGTTGTCGGGCCTCGCGAAAAAATGACGAGCCGGAACAATTCCGAAGAGCGCCTCGGATCGACAGAGGAAGAATGCGAGCGGCTTCGCGCCGAAAATACTCGTCTGCGAGCGATGCTGGGGATGCGGGAATCGACATCCGGAGAATACAGCCAGACAAACAATCCTGCCGACGTCGTGCCCGAGAATCGTAGTGATAGGCCGCCAGCACCTGAAAAGAAGATCGCTCTTTTTCGGAGCCTGTTTCGCGGGCGAGAGGATGCATATGCCATTCGTTGGGAGGGAAGGAATGGCAGGTCTGGCTATTCTCCCGCCGGTGCCATGGACTGGCGCGCAATCCATGCCGCGAGGCCAGAGGATCGAAAGAAAGTCGCACGAAAGACGCGGATGCTTCACCCGCTCTCAGATGATGCCATTCGCAATCACCTCACCGGAAAGCAAACCATCGGTGTCTACCCCCTTCTACCCGACGAGACTTGTTGGTTCCTTGTAGTTGATTTCGACAAGAAGTGCTGGATGGCCGATGCCGCAGCTTTTGCAGCGACGTGTCGACGGTTCGAAGTTCCAATAGCTGTTGAGAGGTCGCGGTCGGGAAATGGTGCGCACATCTGGCTTTTCTTCGACCGTCCCGTGTTTGCTGCAAATGCCAGACAACTGGGTTGTGCACTGTTAACTCGGACGATGGAAAATCGCCACGAGATCGGGCTGGATTCGTACGATCGCCTCTTCCCTAGGTCTACGACTATGCTGATGTCGCGGTGCCAATGCTGGCTCGGATGTATAAAAAGAGGTTGGCAGGCTATGCCGCGCTCGGCTACACCGTCATCAAGGAGCTGAAGACCTGAACCATTTCGGTTATAGCTGTTGCGGACGCTCTTTTTGCGCGAAGTCGACGTTCGGCTACAACCTGAATAGCGGGAACGCGAAGAGAAGCAGGTGCGGCACTCGGTGTTGTCATGGAAAAAGGAGTATTCGGTCTCCGCACCGAATGCTTTTTGCAGTCAGAGAAAAACTCAAAGACTAAGTCTTTGAGAATCAGTCAGGACAAATAGAGTGTTTTCGCTAAATCTCATGGAAAATGACGATGTTGGGCCCAAGTCGGACCCCAACCAGTAGAGAGGAGAGTGGCACGCTAGTGCATCGTGTTGTAAAATAGAGGTCTAACTTGCCCGTTCCCCGGTAGCTCAATGGTAGAGCATTCGGCTGTTAACCGAAGGGTTGCTAGTTCGAATCTAGCCCGGGGAGCCACTTCTTTCAATCAGTTAGCGCGAATCGGTAAAATTGTCCACCAGACACTGTAGCGGGAACTGTAGCGGGTGAGGTTGTTTTTGCTCTAGCAGTTCATATTCGTGGGGCATTGCACCCACCATACCTTTCAGGTCAGCATCGGCGTGCCTGGTACAACATTGATTTGTTCGGCCAATTCCATACGCGAAACGGCTCGTAAAACGGCGTCGTCGCTTGGATGGACGTACCTGGCAGAAATCGCAATGCTGCTGTGCCCCGCAATTCGGCAAAGTGTCCAAGCATCACAGCCCGATTCACCCAACCTGGTAAGGAAAGTGTGTCTGAGCGTGTAAAGCACGAATGGCCGCACCGCTGCAAGCTTGATTGCCTTTCTGTGTGGGCCACGGAGCGTCGAAGGTTCGACATGGCCGCTCGTGGTCGCAGCATTGAAAACAAATCCTTCCTCCGGTTTCCCATCTTTCGTCCAGCGATCTTCGAGAATTGACCTTACGCGTGGAGTCATGGGCACAGTGCGTCGAGCGGAGGGTGTCTTTCCGTGAGGCACCAGGAGCGTGCCGTATCGCCCGTTGACAAAGTTGACGTACTCCCACCTGAGTCGGAAACACTCCTCTGGCCTCAGGCCGCTATCTATTAACACCGTGGCGACTGACGAAAGTGGTTCGCTGGCAGCAACAAGATACCGCAGCGCTTCTTCCGCCGTGAGGACCCGCTCACGCCGTGGTTCACCTGGTAGCATCCTTATCTTGATAGATTTCTCCGCACGCCCCCATTCGACGGCCAAGTTTAGAATTCGACGGAGTATCTGCAATTCCCTGTTAATGGCTGTCGTGTTCAACCCAGATTTCTGCCTGTGGGCTACGTAGGCCGCTACGGTTTCCCCCGTAATTTGGTCAAGGCGACTTGAAGCAATTTGTTCAAATTCGGACAATCTCCTTGTACCACCGCGATACCAGACAAAGGTGTTGTGTTTGGCCTTGAACGTCGCGGTAGCCCAAGGCATGAAATCACCGCTCATGAAGTGCGCCAAAGTAGGTATGGGTTTTTTCTCACGGATGCCAACTTCGCCCTTCGCAAGCGACGTGCGGTGCGCTGCCTCCATCTGCCGCGCAACTCGAGGATTGCCCTGTTTAGTGCTCTCCTGAATGTGCTGACCGTTGAAAACAAAGTGGTACCAATACATCTTGCCGCGTTTGAAGATTGCCATCAGGATTTACCCCGCTTTCTGCCCTTCGACTTCCGCATCCGCTCCTTACGTACCTTCGATCCACTTCGTGCCCAGTAAGCGTTTTGTAGTTTCTTCCTAGCTGCGTGTTTGCAATCGTCACCGCAATATTGCTGGATAATTTTCTTGGCGATGAAATATGGTGCCGGACATTCTGGGTTGGCGCACTCTTTGGCAAAACGCGAAACCTTGAGCAATCCGTAGATGGCTGTCCGAAAATCATTTCCGGGAGAGAAAGCAAGGCGCAACTCCCCACGTTTCCAGTCAACCCGAACAGGTTCAAAGGTTTCCTTTTGGTTTGTCGAGGCGAGACGCTCCTGAACTTCTGAAATTAACTCTGTGATGAGATATTTCTGCGCTATTTGATCTGCTCGTTCTCCGCCCCGCCACAATTCCTGCACTTCATCGCGCACGCGGAATATTTCTGTATCAATAGAAAGATTCCATGCAGATTCCCGCTCCAGGTTTTCGAGGAAAAACGGATTGATTTCAAGAAATCTGTGTACCGCCGCCGAATCGTTTGTGAGGTTGGCCAGTTGGACCAGCGGGTCGAGTGCTCTATCGTGTGTGCTCGTCATTGTGCTCTAACAAATAATCTAGTATCTAAAGAGCACTATGTCAATTACTATCTCTTCCGAGTACGGACCAGCAAGGAGGTGGGTGCAACGATGGACCATTCGAGATTGGACGAAATCAAGCGCCTGACGGGCCTGTTTTCGATAGAGGAGGCGGCCCACATTTTAGGAGTCTCGGCATGGACTCTTCGATCACATAAGAAACGGGGAACCCTGGAGACCGTGAAAGTAGGCCGACGGGTACTGGTGTCTCTGGAAACCATCCACCTCATCAGCCGGGAAGGCTTGCCGAGTTTGAGCAGAACCAGAGGTGGTAGCTAGTTCTAGCTCCACCCACTTTACCCCTCATCTGAGGAGTGCAGTTAGTAGCACGCCGTCGCTTGCGGTTGAGGTTCTGGGCAACGTCCTAATCACTGACGACCCGGTCATCCCGCATCCGCGCCGGACTTCTTAGATGAGGGACAAAGTGCGTGCGAATCCGCGATTCAGAACTGAAGGAACTGAACGGAACAAAGGTGAACGAACATGCTGAAGATAAATGTGAAATCTATAGGTCCTTCGCACCGCCAAAATGTGCTGGCGGCGGCAACGGTTGAGTTGAGCGATACAGACGGCAGCAGCGTCACCGTCGCGGATGTGCGCGTTTTGGAGAATAAACTCGGCCAGCGCTGGGTCGCACTTCCATCGTTTGCGGTGTCGAAGGGCGGACGCGATTTCCAATACCTGCCGACAGTGGAACTATCCCAGGCCTTGATGCGGGAAGTGTCAGAGCGCGTTCTTGCGGCATTTGAAGTCAAGCAACAAACGGTGAAACAGCCGTGACAGAGCAGGGCTCCGATGTTTCCATTCCGCCCGAAACGGAGGTGCCAGCAGGTGGACCATCCGGCATGGAGTCCAGGGAGGCCCCGGCTCCCAGCTTTTTCGATGGCGACGACCAGCCACGTCCAGAAATCGTGGAAGGACTTATACGTGAAGGACAGCTTGTTGCTTTCGCTGGCCCCTACGGAATGGGTAAGTCACCATCACTTACAGACATAGCCATGCATGTGATTTTCGGAATTCCGTGGTGCGAGCGGCTAGTGAGCCAGCGCCCGGTCATCCTGTTTGACTTTGAAACACCAGTTGCTACGTTTCGCCGTAACGTGAAGCTGATTGCCAATCGGCTGGGTGTCGCCTTGCCCCAGGTGCCGGACCATTTAGATGTTTACTTGGAGCACGGTGACCCCGATGCACCGCAGACAAAGCGACTATTGGCGGCCATCGCAGGTAACACGGATACGCGACTGGAACTGATCGGTGATTCGCTTTCCAAGAAAGAAAATGCGCTTGTGCTCATCGACCCGTTAGAACTGATGTTTCGCGTGAATACTGTCAAGAAGGAAGAATTATTGCGCTTGTATGGAATGCTTCGGCGGCGGCTGACAGGGTATCCACATGCGGCCACCGTTATGACATTTAACCTTCGCAAGCGGGACAGAAAGAACGGTAGGGAGGACCTGCTTATCAACCCGCGTGGTTGGCTTGAAGAAGTCTGCGGAACCCTGGACATCCTGAACCGTTCTGACGTGCGGCTCGGCATGGATTTCCACGGTGAAGATGCTCGGGTAATTAACGGCATTCGACGCGGTGAAGAAATGCATCCGCTACTTGTCCGGCCTGTTGAGATCGAACCAGGCCAATACGCGGGGTTTGACCTCCACCCAGCCGACGCGCATACGGTTGAGAGGGTGCTCACTACCAAGCAACGTATATATTGGGAGAAATTGCCTAAAGAATTTAGGTTTGAGGAAGTAGCCGACCATATCGTACCCCGCGCAACGCTAGACCGTTTGCTGAAGAGGGCGAAATCGGTCGGGCTGGTGGAACAGAAAAATGCCATCTGGCTGAAGTTGGCTCCAGTGGGAGTGAAACGATGAAACCTGCTCCAAAAGTTGGCGTTAGTCCGTTTGGAAGATGAGAGATAGTAGGTTTCATTTCAACAGAAACCTCATTGAAACCTCACCGGGGACCTTCAGGTTTCAATCAGGTTTCACATGTTCTGAAACCTACTAACTTCGTCTCCTCAAACAAATTACACGGTAAGTTTCAGAGTTTCAGCGTGAGCAGTTACCGACCAGCGCGTTATGTTGCTGCGCTGGAGTGCAGTTTTCCTCACTACGATGGGACCGGGAGACGATGTGGCGGACAAGTGCTGGCTCTGCTGGCGAGCAACCAGCGACCTACACGAGGCGGTACCCAACAAGTTCCCGTACCTGCAGTGCGGCTTGCGAAGGAAACGGCGACAAGAAATCCGGGCAATGCTTCGCCAGCAACCCGGTGTCGAAGCGCCGAATACGCATCGTCGCAACCAGGAAATGGTTCCGCCAACCACGGACTGTGGGTACTGGAGTGGGCGCGAAGCGCCCATCTTCGACACAAAGGCGCGGGGGTCTGGGGGCAGCGCCCCCAGGGTAATGCGAAAAAGAACGGCAACGATGCGCAAGGAAGGGTAGAAATTGCACCTCCCACCGTCCCTCCACTCCTGCTATACACGCGGTTATTTTGCGGTTCTACCGCAAGCAATAAGCAATACGCAATTACCGGTGATCTAATGTGCCCGTCGATTCGCTGCAGTCGCTCAGTAATTGATTCGCCCATCGACTGCGGTTACCTGATCTTGTCCGGCGCAAACAACTAACAAGCACCGATTATGTTTTCCGCGAGTCGTAGTTTTCGCTATCACAAGGTGCTTCAGGAACTTTGCAGTGAGTAAAGGAACGATTTTTTTTGCTAAAGCCATTGTTCTGATGATCCGCTGTACCAGTACGTGAGCTATCGATTCTGAGTAAAGACGATAGCAAAATCGTAAAATCGATCCACGAATTCATCTCGCCAGAACCCGTCCTGATGTCATCCACCGGTGATCACCCACCAACAGCACATCGGGTTACCTAAAACGCTGCGACTTGTGGCGGTGGCAGCGGCTAATCCTACACGCACTTTGTGAAAAAACGACTACAGTATGGTTGTTGCGGTGCCCCCGTAGCTCAGTGGACTAGAGCGTGTCACTGCTAACGACAAGGTCGTGGGTTCGAATCCCATCGGGGGTGCTCCATTGCGTTCCTCTGTTTTATCCACTATGATTTTCTGTAGCAGTGACACTAGTTACTGAGCGCATGGGTTTATTCTCATGCCTTGGAAGAGGGACTGATGACCGTTGCAGGCTTCAGTTCCTCTTTTTTTTGGGATGGTTGATCGGCTTTTGTTTTTCCTCGGGCTTGACTCGCAACAGTGCCGAAACCGCTTCCTTATAATCCAATGGCTTCAGTGACAAGGGGTTTGACTTTGACATGATAGAGTCCTATTTCATTTCATCTGCGATGAATTTTCTTAACCTGATGCAAGGAATGTTCAATTTCTCGCACGCGCCTGGAATTTTGCGACTCTTGCGTCTCATATTTTCATCGGCCACAACTATATAGGTGTCATCCATCATTGCGAGAGCGACGATGTACGGGTCTGCTGGAGTCTTTTCCCCCATGGCTTTGCTCATGGCCGGGAAATCGTGGGTGACCTTTCCCACTTTCAGCAAGTAATCAACATCGAGGCTGTTAGGAATACCCGCCAACAATGCATCCTCGATTGGTTTAAGCCTACTCTCGTAAATCCCATCTTCTTTCAATTCTCCCACGACCTCTCGACACGTAAAGACCCTGCCTTCCTTGGCGAGACAGTAGATGATGGCCCATATATCTTCTTCTTTCCTCTGATTCTTGATATTGAGCCATGCGGAAGTATCAAACAAATACACCTTCGGCGGGGTTTTGTGGAACAGGTCCGGCTCGAACCGTCGCTTCATCCAAGGAGAGCCTCTAGTTTAGGGAAAAATTGTGGCCTCATCCCGATAAGATCAGCTGCATCGACCGAATTTATTGCATTTCGTTTCACGGCTGCTAACACAGTAGACGTGTGCAATTGCCCCATCTGCTTGTATCGGATGCGCACCGGATTTGGCTCACTGTCCGGTTTAATCGGTCGCTTCTCAACGGGAAGGTCCCAAGGCGACGTTCTTCGTGCGTAGAATCCGTTGGGTGCAAGCCCTGTTTTTTCCAATCGGAGCGCCATGGCGCGATTGCTAACAAGAAAATAATTACTTAATCTTTTTACGTCGCGGTCGGCAAAATCGTAGGGTAAATCTATGTCACCCAAGATCATATTCACTACAGCGGCCAGTTGAGCCTGCGGAATCAGACAACTCGCCGCAAATTGATTACAGAATTTCTCAATGCTATTGCCGTTTTGCTCGTCACTGATACCTGCCCTGCGAAGCAGCAAATGACAATACTCATGCAGGAAGGTAAAAATCTTCGCGCCTTCCGTACTCTCCCGATCATTCACACAAATCGCCGCGAAATCATCGTGGAAAACAGAAAATCCGCTCAATTCATCTTTGGGTAGGGGTAGCATATATGTAAAAATGCCGCGCTCTTCAATCTTCTTGCGCCACTCGATTCTCGCTTTGTATAAATGCTTCCAAGAGCGTTGAATCTCCAGCGTGACACCGAATTTTCTCCGCTCTTGCGCGGCTAGTTCTTCCGGATTGTCTCGGAGTGTGGCTCTGACAAGCTTCGGCTTGCGTACAGGCAATTTTCTCGTGGCCGAAATGTCCTTAAATATTTCCAATGCCTCATAGACTTCTTCTATGGCTACATGGGTGTCTACCGACAGGCGTACACTTCGAAGGCGACGGCGGTAGTCGGTCGGAAGCTTTCTCCGGCGTAGAGGCTCAGGCATTAACAAGGCTGCAAAATTGATACGATACTTCGCAGCCATTTGGCGGAGGATTCCAACTTGGGGTTTCTTCGCACCGCTTTCGAGGTCGCCTAGCTCAGTCGCAGATATTCGCAGCAGGTCGGCAGCATCGTGGAGGCTCAGGCCGCGTATCTGCCGCGCCCACTCCAAAACTTTGCCGTTGACGGGAACCTCGGCCATTAATTCTCTCTCTTGATTCGCGGTTGGCAGCATGGCACACTTCTTCCTGCATGCTGCACGACCGCCGCTCTTACCCGGAGACTCACCAAGAATCAGCAGGGTAGTCGAGTCGTGGCTCTTCTAAACTGTTTTCTCTACCCGGACTAGTACCGATATTTCAGACGCTTGCCAGTCACTTTGTGAATTGCCAGCAAAGACCGTTCGCCATCCTCGATTTTTCGTGAGTTGTACCTAAAATCAAATTCATCAGCCGATTGATTTTCATTGAAGGCATGACGCGTCTCCATCGCCCTGCGGCAGGCCCTGCTTTTCGCATTATATTGGAAAAGGGATTCTCGCGTTCTACAGTTTTGTTAAATATCCTTAGTGGTGGGATTTTCGGTGAGCGTGGACGTGATCGAAATATCTCCGTCTAGTTCGCTCACCTTGAGAGTTCCGACTCTGTTCTTCCATGCTGCTGATGACTTGGTTTCCGTAGTCGGCTCTCCGTACTTTTGCTTCAAAGCCCGAATAATTATTTGGAGGCAGTCGCCTTGACCTCCGCACCGCACTCCATAACTCAAACTCACCAATCTGCCGTCAAAGAAATCGGCAAAGATTCCTTGCGAAGTACACAATGCGTCCGTACAGCCCGTAAACGTCTGCGCTGTCATCCCAGCGAACGAAACACCATCCCTTATGTGGCAACTCGTCTGTCTAGCTGACGAGTTGAAACAGTCCGGGTGCCTGTGATTCGCCTTGAATTGTTTCATGCTTATACCGGGCATTTCGCCCTTTAACTCGTAAGGTTGGTCGGAGGCCTCTTGGGCTTCGATGGCACCTTGTTTCAGGGCAGGACAAATTGCTGTCAAACAAATGACCGCTACGCTGTTGAGCAACTTTAGTCGGAGGTTGCCGCGCCAAAGTCGGCAAAAGAGGTCTACAAATCCATGTGCATCGTTCATTCGTTTGCCTCTCAGTCACCAGCCCTGCAAGTTATGTTAGGTCTGTAGTCTATAGCCGATTTATCGGCCAAAGCCTACAGCCATAATTCGGGGCGTGTCCACTGATATCTGTGTCCGACTCGGGAAGCGGTTGCGCCGCTTGCGCAAGAATAAAGAGTGGACACAGGTCTACATGGCGGAGCATGTGGGGATGGACCGCAGTTTCATCTCTGACTTGGAAAACGGAAAAAAGGAAATCTGCATTCGAAATCTCGAACTGCTGGCGACCACCTTCGGCATTTCGATATCGAAGTTGCTGTCAGGCCTCTAATTTCATCGCCCTCTGGTTGCGAACACCACGACGCCCACAAGCACCGCAAACATGATTGCCATGACGCTGATCCAGGCAATCGCGGGAATAAACCGGTGTCCGCAATGTGGGCAAACCGGTATGTTCAGTCCAACTGCCTGTTGGCAGGCGGGGCAAGTTTTCATTGCGGTGAAAGTATTCTCGACCGGCGGTGATGTCAAGCGTTCTGCGACAGTCCGTGCGATTGTGGATGAGGGAGAAAAATTGCAGATCGATTTCGGACACGAAGAAACTGCCCTGGTGAAGACAAGCCAAGTCGTAGATCAATCTGACGCCACAGCGTAAACCTTGTCACCAGCAATCCACTCTCCGTTGACCCGAATTTCCGCTTCCGAATGCTCAGATGGCCTTACGAACGCTTCGACTTGAAACATATCATTCTCACCGAAAACGCCGACCAGTGTGGGTTCGCCTTCGCTCGCATACAGATCGTTCGTGGTGTCGAGCAGTTCATCATCAACATACAGGCGTGCGCCGTCAGATTGAGTCTTCACGATGCGAATCTGGTGGTTTGCATAGCAGACGTTCCATTCGTTAGCTGGCATGCGCTGCCTCCGAATCGGAAAGTAGCACAGCGCAGATCAATGGTTGACAATCAGTTTTTCAGGGCTGTGGATAATTTCCCTTCGACCGTACGGCTTGACAACCACCAAACGAGACTGCGCTAGTGGAATTGTGGCGGGTGAGGGCTAAGGTCTTTTTCGAAGAATTCGCCTGCAAGCGAGGAATGGATTTTGACTGTCGCCTTGTCTGACCAAAAGTAGCCGTCTCCCCAGTAATGACTGTAGACGTGGCTGCAACCAACCCCCATGACATCGTATGGGCGACCTGCACACAGCGATTCTTGCTTATTTCCCTTCGAGCCGGTGTGATCTTTCGTTATGACGGTGTGATCGTAGTTCGTTATGGCGGTGTGAGTAGCGGTGAGGCAGCTTCCAGAACAAGAGTTGGTAGTTCCGTTGACACCCTCCTGGAAGTAGACCGTGCCGTAACCTTCGCCGTCCTCTTTAAGTTCCATTGTGGACCACGTGTCACTGAAGACGCTGTAGTTGAAACGCACGTTCGCGTCCCCCTGAGGCATGGCGTGATTGTGGAAAGATGCCGGAATGATGCCTTTCTTGCGATTCTCCGCTATGACCGCTGGGTCATTGGGCGAAAGGTAGATTTGCCTTTTCCAAACCTGCAAATGCTTGGGAAGCGTTTCTTGGCCGAAGCCGCTCAGCTGCGAATTGAGTTTGTCTATCGTAGTTGCAACCAGGATCGCCTTCCGACTGATGTAAGCCTCTTGAAGCCTTTCGAGGGACGCCGCATCGCCAGCTTGTGCATAGGAGTCTGCCTCTGCAAGATAGGCCCGGTGAGCGGCTGAGTCAGCCTCATAGTATTGCTCAAGTATGGTTTGGAAGACGGGGCGGTCTTCTGGCGAGAATCCTTCGTAAGCAAGGAGATTTATCCAGCTGGTGAATTGGGCGCTGTGCGGAGCGGCCTCCGCTCTCGCATCCAGCCATATTCTCCATGCGGCGCTGTCAGGCACATCCGAGTCCGTCAACATCGTCTGATTGGCTTCTTCCTGGGCAGGACAAGGCAGCAAGCAAAGCAGGAACAAGGCAGCTAGGCGCATGGGAACCTCCGCGAACGGCCATAACCCTAGCACAATAGCTTTGCAGTGCAAAGTACTTGTTCTTATTACCTTATTTTTCTTATCGATGATCGCACTCATTACAGCGTTTATGATCTTGCCGCCGTGCATGGTGACGCGGATGTGGTCACAGACTTGGAACTGGCGTTTTGATTTCTCAGCCACTAATGCCTCGTTGAATTTTCAGGAAACGCCTCGGTTACCGCAGTCCTTGCCAAAAAATAAGCTGGTTGCTGCCTACGATTCGGATTCTTGCGCAAATACTCGGTAACAATATCCACGTACTGACTTATTCTCACGTTTGCATCTGGGTGAAATCCCTCACCTGCTGGGATGGAATCAACTACCCCTTTTATGTAACCCCAACACACTCCTGTTTGAAGAATGTCGGTTCGACTCGCGGTTGGTTTCATATCGGCATTCTCCCCCTCTCCTAATTTCACAGTTTCGGCGGCACTCTGACACTGCGCGTAAAGTTCATCACCGTCCTCCAAAACATAATGACTCTTAGTCGTCCACCAGTCTTGTGTGCTCGTTACCTGAGAATTCATCACAACAAACAAACACTCAATGGCACAGTAAACGGTAAATCTCATGACTCACCTCTGTCGCACTTGTTCTTCTTCTGCTATTTCTCAACGAGAAAAATTCTGATTATCGGTATCGGGCCTTTAGCATCCAGACTGGTTGTGGTTTGAACAGCAGCGACAAGCCACGATTTCCCCTTGCGTTGATAGGCGGAGTCTTTCTCGGGCACCACAATAGAATCATCAAAATCTTGCTCGACTTCTTCCGTGTTCGCGTCCCCGTTGTATCGAAAGATTATTTGTCTCGCCATAAAAACCTCGCCAAATCTTTCTCTCAGCGATTGCAACTTGCGTCCTCCAGTTGCTTCGCGTCTTGATGAAGCCTGTGCCGGGGATTCTACCACGCGCCTCATAACTGCGTAGGCACCTACATCCGATGTACAACGGATGACTTACGCTAACGACGAGGGCCAACATCGGCGACACGCTTTCTTGCCTACGCCATGATGTGCCGAAGATGATAGTCCTCCGCTCAGTAAGGCGTCCGCTCAGCCGTCGTAAACCTCTAGTCTTTCTTGTCGCCTTCCGTTACAAACCCCATGATAAAGTTACTTTGTGGGGAAGCGAAAGAAAACCAAAAATATAGTGAGAGAGGACATGGTCACCCCACGTTCAAAACCGCCGCAACCCGAACCTCCCGCACCGTCTTCTAGTTTGTGGCTGCCGAAGTCCGCAGGCGTGTCAGTGCTTGGGGGAATCGGACTCATGCGGTTCTCGTTTTGGTGGGGCGCGCTTGTTGTGTACGCCGGAATTGTTCTGGCGATTCTTGAAATCTGCAAAGAGCCTTGGCTGTTAAAACGCCCCATCCAACTACAAGTGGCTACCCTGGTTTGTGTTTTGGTCTTCTTAGACGTTTTTTCTATCGGAGTCGTGGGGAAGCGAGCGCCACTAACTATCCAGTCTTACGCAATGAAGAAGGGTGAATACGCAGCAGGTACAACCATTGCTGGCATTGCATGGGATTCTCATTTGACCGACCTGCGTGTTGCGGTAACTAATCCGACGGACGATGATTACGAGAACCTAGATATTCAAATAAGACCTGATAAATGGACTCACAAGGCCACTTTGTTAGCGAATCCCGGTGGATGTGAATTGTCTCCGAACGGCGAAAGGGGTTTCGCTTTTACTATCAGTAAAGGCGGTGCCAAAAGTGTTACGGCTAATCGTGTTGGGACGGCTATCGATGCGCAAGACAGTGCTGGGGATGTTTTTATGCAGTTAGCTACGGATGGCTACAGGCTAAGGTGTACCCAACTGCCTGCTCGTTTTAGCGTTCAAGTTGTTTTCGCTCTTGTGGCCTTTCAACCTACTCTAGGAGTCGAGGATGTTTTGACTCCGCCCAAACTCCGAAAAGGAACTTGGGAGTTTACAGCGGAGAAACTGGCGAATATCCACTCCTATTTTGAACTATTTGACTCTAGGCCGCTCCCTTCCGCAGTTCGGGCGAAGGGCCGATATGTCAGAAGTATAAAGCCATTTACATTCGACGATGTGGTCCCTGTGACAGACGGAAATTGAAAGGAACAGAGGCACATCACTAACTGTCATTTGGGTTCCTTTAGAAGCCGCCTTCTCCATTCCGCCCTAGCTTCTTTCAACTGAACCACGAAGACTTCGCGGGGAGCCTCATGTCGATTCGCTTCCCGGCTGCACATTACCCGCGCCGCCTTGCCGAACTGCAATAACTCTGCCTCCGTCATGTTTTGAAGACGGGTGCGAAGTGCAGTCAAACTGAATGCGGTTGTGTCTACGGATTGCATCAGTGTTTACTCATTGTTTTCGTCTCTCCCGCGCGAGCGGCCTTCAACCAACATGTATTGGCTAGTCCCGCTGCGCTAGGTTGAACGTCGCTCCAATCCTTATCCTCTTTTTTCTTGGCAAGTAGTTTCATCAACTCCAATCCGTCCGGGCCTAGGTCATATTCAAAACGGTACTGGAATGAGGGAATTAGCATCATTTGAGCACAAAGGTACGCATGTTTCGCGCAGTACTCTTTGGACGCTGAGAATTCTCTTGGCAAGAAGAATTCGATGTAGCCCATGTAGGGGGCACGAACAGATGAATTAGCCTTCACATCCCAAGTGACGTTGGAAGGAGGGCCAACATAAAATGCTCCGCTTCCCGTGTCAGCAGATTCAGCTTGCCGAGGGCATGCTTTGATCGCTTGCGATATGGAGCGCAACTGTTTGACTTGGGCTTTCGTTTGTTCATCCATTTCCGAACTGTTTTGGTGAGACTTAATGGTGGCCGCACACAACATCGTTACCAATAAGATGCAAATCGTTGCGCGTCTACTCACTGTTATACTCCGAATTTATAGGCTGTTAATCCTTCACAAACTGCTTTTCATGTACCAGCGCCGTCTGATCGTGGCCGAAGGCGACCTGATATCGCACGCCGCCCGTGTAGTCGAGGACCGCTTTAATCGTGGCTTCTACGATCTTGCCGCCCGGCATGGAGACGCCGATGCGGTTGCCGACTTCGAATTGACGTGGGGCTGGGTTGGATTTCTTTGGCATGACGAGATTGTACGCTCAATGGTACCAACACCATTTGATGAATCGGACCACCAAATATATCGCTCCTAGAACGACAAAGACGCCGAACACGAACAGAAAAACCTTTAACATGATTTTCGTGATACCGACTATCAATCTGTCCAATAGTCTGCGGAAACCTGGATGGAGGAAGAGAAGCAATAGCCAAAGTATTGCGATGAATTCGCAGAAACCAACCGGCAGTTCTAACGCTTCGCATATTGCTAAAGTCAGAACGCTTCCGAAAATAGCGACGACCACAAGCCAGTCACGACGTTTAAGTTCGTATTGCTGAATAACCGGCTGGCTTCGCTCATACCTCAGATTTTCCCAGTAAGGGGTATCCGTAGGCTCTATGGACTGAACAGCACGCGTCCAACCGCAAACATCACACTTCGGCGGATCACCAGAAAAGCTTTGGATTGTCTTACAATTGCCGCAGGATAGGTTCACGTCCGGGGAATATAACATCGGTAGCGTGTCCGGCATATACCGACGCGGACCGGATAAATGATAGAATCCGCTCAAAAGGGCTTGCTTCGGAGCAAGAGGGTTGATGAAACATTTCATTGGCGTAGCGATGCTCGTGGCGCTTGCTCTGGTCGTCAGGTTTTGCGGGTTCCAACACTTCACTCTGGACATCCAGATGTACGACACGTATTACGTAATAACACCTTGCATAATCGGCTTCTGGCTCTTGATGGCAATAGCTGCGGTGTGGTTCGTAATTGCCGCGTACAAGTACAGTCGTTTCTGACCGGACGTGCTCGTATTCGTCAGGTAACAGCACCGGAAGAAAGTTAACCGTCGAACGAAAGGTGGGAAGCATCTGAAGTACTTCTTACGATTGTTGGCATTGTGCAGCGCCACTGGGTGCGGCATATACCTCTTAACCCACATCTTCCACCTGCTGACGGCGTATAACTACGGCCATCATCGCTTTGCTCCTGCCCTTATTAAGCCCGGTGATTTCGGCAACACAATACTGCTAGGCGTTGGTTTCATATGTTCTGTGATTCTTTACAACGTGGTTGCTCGGAGTAAGGCCAATTCAAAATAAATTCGTCCGCGGTGAGGAACGGCACCGGAAGGAGACTCCCGGCGTACGGGGCGCTGGCACCGAGTCATTTCGTCTCAGCGTGCGAACTGCTCAGTGAGATTGGAGTCTCCCTGTCTCGTGTTCAAGCCATGAAGAACGAACCACGGTACATCTGAATCAGAAACCACGCTGCGACCATCAGAAGACGAGGTGTCCCTTTGAGTGCCAATGCCAACGGTAGGGCCGCTAGGTCGTAATACAACTGCATCGTCAACATCCAACTTGCGTCGTAGAACCTTGTCAGACTGGCCGAGGGCAGCATCAATATCGCGGTATAAATCAACCATTCCATCGAAACGAGCACAATCGATGTCAAACCAATGCCATTCCGCCAGTGTGGTAATTCTCGGCGGGAGATTTTCGTCCACCGTGCGCCGGCAGAAATCACGAGTATTGGAATCGCGAAACAGTACAAACGTTGGACAGGGGCGGGAGTCATTAGGCTTTAATCTCCATCGTGAGAAACGCAACAAACGGGCTACATGTTCCACGGGAGCCGCCGATTGTACCTAAGAAATCCGCGATGCCTCCGGCCTGTTGGGAGGCGGCGGATGACCTGAAATTTTGCTCTTGTAGCGTTAATATATCCGCGTGGTCGGGCGGGGTCTGAAAAAGGGACTCCCTATCAAAGCCACATCGAGACGACCGCACAAATCCTTATAAATACGCAGGCGATTTGGCGTTTCCGAATTCAGGATATTCGGGAAGGGAATGACCGAAGATTGCGTTGCCGATTCATTGCGGGCAGGCGGGTACAGGTTACGTCGATTACTTCGAATCCCGGCGCTGCCTCCACCAGACGTAAATGCAAACAATCGCCAGTAGAGCCATAAATGAAACGAAAAACCAATTAAAAACGCGATGCCATCGACCCCAGCCTTCATAGACGAATCGAAGCCAAAACAACGAACACAAGCAAGCCTGCTATTGAAAACTTCCTGTCTTCCTTGCGGGTGTCGTCATTCAATGGGTTCTCTCTCATCTCATCGGCCTCTCATATCCGCACGCGCACCGACCATTTGTGAATCGGCGGCTCTCATTATCTTATGGTGCATTCATTTCTTCGTCGTGGCTGGCTCGTGGTCGATTCAACTCTTGAACCACGCGATGCGTCCCCACCTTTTCCGGTTTCTGGATTCCGACTTCCAGCTTCGTGCTGCGAACTTCATCGCCGGGACTGAACACCTTACCTTCCATGACCAGTTTCAATTCGTCGCCGTCCACGACCAGCGTTCCGGAGTAGCCAGTGGTGGTAACGCCGGTGTCGCACTCCCTTCACGATACTCGTTCCAACCCCACGTCGTGGCCTCGTCGGTGCCGTACACATGCATTTCGTAATCGCGGCACGCTTGTTCCAGTTCCGGCAGGAATGTAGCGTCGGCTCTCAGTGGTGGAAACAGAAGAATCTTCGTCCGTAACGCCTAGAACGAATTCAGGCTCTGTTCGACATTCACGTGTTATCTCCGTGCTCCTTGATAACCGAAGAAGCATTCTTGTCCTGGCGTAGCCCGACGAATTTCGCGTGGCGCAAATGATCCCCTTCCGTCCATTCCAGATATTCGATCTGTGCGACGACTTCAGGCAGGACCCAAACGCATTTCTTCATGTCATCCGCCGTGAGTCCGGTTCCCCAGCGGCCTTTCTCCTTTTCGGGAAGATTCACAAAAGGGCAATCTGTTACCACAAACGGTCGCAGCTTATCAAACACTTGCCTCCGCGTTAGCGGCACAAATCCGTTTCGGATTCTTGCCACATAGATCAACTCTGGCCCGGTGTAGTAGCCAACGATAATTGACTCCACCCCGTGCGGTCCCGGGACGTAGCCACCGATCACCAGTTCCTGTCCGTTGTTCAGGCGATACTTTGCCCATGCGCCACTGCGCTTACCAGCTTCGTATTGACTGTTTTTGCGCTTCGCAACAACCCCTTCCAGTCCTTGCTCACGTGCACTCTGGAGCATCGTCCCGGCAGATATCTCGAAATATTCAGCTATACGGATTCGCGGCGACTGGAATTTGATTCTGGACTTCAGGATTTCCCGACGCTCGATTAGCGGGAGTTGCGTTAGATCATGGTTGTCGTAAACGAGAAGATCAAATACGAAGTAATGAATTCGTGATGCTTGGCTGCGCGAATGCTGCAGCAAGTTGAAATTAGGCCGTCCAGCGTCATCGAGTGCGACAACTTCGCCATCAACCACGGTGTTTTGCGGCAGATCGCGTAGAGCGTCGAAAATGTGCTGGTACTGGTGATTGAACGACTTTCGTCTTCGGGAATAGAGGCTTATTTTGCCGTTCGCATTGATTGCCAGCGCACGGTATCCGTCGAACTTGATTTCATACACAAACTCTGGACCGTCCGGCAGTTTTGCAACGGCGAGACATTCCATGGGTTCGACGAAGCCAGCTTCGCGGCTGGGTAGGGAATCCAAGCTTCGCATCAGGAGACTGCTATATCACGGGAGCCGTCTTCGTTGCGACGACGAGTGCCTCCATTTTCCACCGTGAATAGTGCCCGTCAGTATACAAACCCACGAGATAGTATCGGTGTAGACATCCACACAAAATCATGAAATATTCCTTAGGTCGGACGGTCCCCTAAAACAAAATATTCCTGGAAGGTGAGTGTATGCGACGCCCAGCCCTTTCGCTTGCCCTTTCCGTTTTCCTAGTCGTTCCTCCCATAATTCCCAACTCCACGACCGCAGCGCAGTCAAATGCTGTACAAGGTCAGTTCATCTTGCAGGATGGCACACCGGTGAGACTTAGATTAAACCGTAATGTATCGTCTGCTGACGCTACGGTTGGAGAGTCCGTTGACTTTGAAGTTCTGGACGAAGTGAGCGTCAATGGAATTGCTGTAATTCCGAAAGGCTCAACGGCAATAGGGACTGTTACTGAAGCTGTCCCAAAGCGCCGCATGGCACGGGGCGGTAAGTTAGAAATCGTGCTTGATTACGTGCGCTTGGCAGACACGGAAAAGGCGGCGGTCAGAGCCGTCAGGGATGCAAAGGGGGGTGGGCACACTGGGGGCATGACCGCCGGAATAGTGGCTACCGGTCTGATCTTCTGGCCAGCCGCTCCATTTTTTCTGTTTATGCACGGCAAGGATATAACGATTCCCAAGGGGGCCGAAGTCGTAGCATACGTAAACGGCGACCAAAAGCTTAGTGCTGCAAAATTTTCCCCTGCAAGTACTGACCAAAGCCAGGCAAGTACGGTAGCCCCTGCATCGTCTGGACCCGCCAATAGCTCCGTGCCAACCTCTCCAGCACCGGCTTCCATTTTCGTCCATTCAAATCCTGATTCCGCCGAAGTGTATTTAGATGGTTCACTAGTCGGGGATACTCCAGCCACGCTGAAACTAAGTCCTGGCCAACACACAATCCGTGTTGCGTTGACCGGATATAAAGAGTGGACGCGGGAACTTACTGTTCAGGCTGGTTTGGAAGCCCATTTGGCGGCAGTTTTAGAAAAGAAGGAAGTGGCTGGTGAAATGCAAACGGCAAGTTCCCCGATAGTGGGTACAAGCAAGGAATCGGTTACTACGCCAGTTTCGACAAATGCGTCACAAAAGACCGTTGGTTGGATTGGCGTTAATGCACAGAGCACCGGTGATGTTGCGGTAGTAACCAATGTGAACGTCGACAGCCCAGGCGGCAAGGCCGGAATACAAGTGGGAGACGTCATTCTTGCGCTTGACGGGAGGCTGATCAAAGGTAAGGACTTCGAAACATTTGTGGCGGCCCTTAAACCTGGGACGCAAATCTCAGTCAATTACGCCCGTGGATCAGTGGCACATGCAGTCCAGGTAACCGTTGGGTCGCACAACATGTAGTCTGGAAGTGACGATATGAATATGTGGGACATTCCCAGATCGCTTGAGGAGAAGGTTAGACGGCGAGACAAACTCTGCGTCTATTGCCATGTCGTCATGAAAGAGTATCCGCACGCGAGCGGTGTACCAAAGAAAAAATCCACTTGGGAACACATAGACAATAATGATTTGCGTTCAGCGGATAACCTTGTCAGATGCTGTGGTGCGTGCAATTCGAGCAAAGGTACAAAAAAGCTTTGGGATTGGTTTAAATCGGAATACTGCAAGACAAGGAGCATAAACCGGAGAACAGTCTCGCCTGTCGTCCAGAATTGGTTGCGGCATCACGTTTCCCGGTAGGCATAAAAGTTCCTCCCAGTACTTTCCTTGGACCACAAAAATAAAAATGACCCGGTGGGTGCGGAGCTGTTTGCGTTCTCAGCGGTAGATCGGCGGACAACTCGGGCTTCCACCGTTCTGTGACTGCCCGATTTTGTGCCCGAACGAAAGCACTTTTCCGAGGTTTTCCACAACCCATGGAGTATGGCGCAAAAATCTTGGGATGTTATAATGTACGCGGTCGTCCTGGGAGAGAGCGAAACGCTTAAGCCCTGGGAGACGTGCTAGCCAGCAGCCAAAGGCTTTGTGGCCCAGCTTAGTTCTTCCACAGGAAATTTGGCGTGAGTGGCTAGATGCAGCAACGCCCCACTTTTGAGGAGTGAGGCGTTGAGTCCCGCTGTTTGACGGGGAATAGTGAATCCCTACATTCGCTATTCTAGGTGCTTCGGCACCCTCCGTCAACAGTAAAACCTTAACCAGCGGGGCACACGCTATGGGTGTGTCCCGCGTAACAACGGCCCACAGGGGGGCAAACGGAGAAAATATGGGATTTCCAAATCAAACACCACGTGCATTTACGAAGACCAACGTTGAAGCCATCACTCCAGGCCAGTTCGGATGTTACGGCCTATTCATCAACGGAGGTGGGTGGGTATACGTCGGCAAAGGAGACATTAGAAAGCGTCTCCTAGATCACTTGAATGGAGTCAATCCATGCATTACGAGAAACCGCCCGACACACTGGGTGGACATTGTGACGAGCAATATGGATGCGCTTGAGAAGGCACTGATTCTGGAATTGCAGCCAAGCTGCAACCAGAAGGTGGGCTAAGAGCAACCTGAGCCTGTTCCGTCATATTTTCCAGAGAGGCGGCTGAAATAATAATCTCTGCCGTTTACGGAGATTCTCGTACAAATTACGCCAACCTTTACTTCCAATCTTTGGCCAGTTAAAGAGTCATTGATGGTGGTTGAGGTAATTAGTCCAGGCAATCGCACTCTACCAAGAATCTTTCCGGCAAACACTCTTATCCGACTCTTGAGAATGTCTAGCCGCGAGGCATTCTCAGCGGAACAGCGGAACTGATGTCGTGGAAGTGGGACTAGTGTTGCCATATTCAGATTCTAGCGTTACACGATTCGCAAGTAGTCACTATTGGTAGTTTCCTGTATTCAACTTCAAACTCACCCACTGGCTGGAGCGGCAAGGATATCGCAAAGATGTAATATATGCTGACGATGCTGCGCCTCGACTTCTGGGGTTCCCTTATCGAACTGATAGGTCTGGTCATTCTGCTTTCGTTTGATGTTCCGTTTCTTCAGCGCCTGCTCATGCGCTGGCCATCGCTGGAACGGCGGCACAACCTACTGGTCGAATTGAAGGCAGATAGTTTGGCTGCCACAAATCTGGGCGAATGGTTTCAAACGTTTCACAAGAAGACTCTAATGGGAGCAGATATAGCTCCGTTTATGAGGCTCTTCCCAGATCGGGACCAAAAACAAAAAATGCCCCAATCGCTCGGAGTATTCGCGCATTACGACAATCGAAGGCGCTTCCCAAATCCCTGGATTTACCCCAGCGTCGATCAGGAGGGAATTCCACCGCTTGCGACCCCTCTCCCTTTGCCAGACCTGTTCACTAATGAAGAGAATGACATTCGGAAGCGGGTTTACACCCTAGGATTTGTTCTGATGTTTTTGGGGTCTGTAATGTTTTTGATCCACGCCGCATGGCGATAGGGGATGGGTCAGGCACCGGAAGGATTTGAACGCTTAGAAGCAGCGGGATACCCGAATATCACCCCATCCGAGAAATCTCCACTACCAACTACCGTCAACATAAATATATCGCTCGCCAGAAAATGAAATTGCGATCTGGATCGGATCGATCCCGGTACACCGGTCTCCTGAACTGAGCTGACAAAAAAATAAAAAATCGGGATGGGTGTGGGGGCGTTCGCGTTCACAGCGATCCAATCGGCGGACAACTCAGGGCCACTGACGATTCCTGCTCCGGGCCGGAGTGTAGCGACAAATGTAGCGGGTACCTGCTCAGATACACTTGCATGGAGTTGGCAACAGAATCGGTAACCCACTCGTTCCAATCACATCACAATCGGTACAATTCCCCTGACAATGGCTGTTAACCGAAGGGTTGCTAGTTCGAATCTAGCCCGGGGAGCCAACTTAATCTTCAGCCCCTCAATCAGTTAAGCGACTTTCTTCAACTTCGATTTTTTCTGTTTTGGTAGCCCAAGTAGCCCAACTGAACCTTCTGCGGTCGGCAACTTGAACCCCAAACCAGCGTTCTCCGCTACTTCTTTTCGCCATTCAACATCTTCCTTTAACTGCTCCGCATACCTATCGGTGACATCTTTGTTGGCGTGACCAAGCCACAGTTTTTGCAAGTCCCACGGCACACGGTTCTTTCGCAAGTGCGCAGTTCGGAAGCGGCGGAAGGAATGAAATGCCTTTCCGTCTTCCAAGCACATATCCTTGCGAATCTTTCCGAAACCGTCCCGAAGGACGTTGCGCTGGGTCAGGGGCCGACCGGACTCCGAATGGAAAAGAAAGCCGGAAGTCCTGCCACCAACGTATCCTTTTAAGAACGCCGCTAAGGAAGTAGGGATATCGACCTCTCTGATAGCGTTGTCTGTCTTCGGAGCCTGTACTGTACTCCGCCAGACGCTTTGTCTGACTCTGATTATGGAGAAATCGCCGGACAAATGTTCACCGAGTTTCAGCCCGAGGGCCTCACCGATGCGGAGTCCGGTCCCGGCGAGAAGCGCAAAGAGGACTCTGTAACGACCCTTCGCTCTCACAAGGATTTGGTCGACTTCAGATGTGGTTAAAGAAGGTTTGCGTTGTTTCTTTTCGTCTATGACCGGGAGACCGATAAAGTGGAAATTCCAGTTGCGCGGATAAAGTTGCTCACCTTCACTCGACACGGCCGACGCCACTACTGACTTCACGACTTGAAAGTAGTTGACGATGGTCTTGTCAGCTAGGTTTGCAGCCCTCATTTTGATTATGAGCTGCTTCGCAACTTCGTTCTTGATGTCGGCCAAAGTCGTATCGCCTATCCTTTGATTCAACCAGTTCACAGCGGCTTGGTAGCCTGCCATTGTTGCTGGTTTAATTTGCTTACGCTTCTTTCGGCTGACAATCCGTCCGGCTTGCATTTCATCCAACCACCACTGCGCTTGCTTCTTGAACGTGGTCGTTGGTGCGGTGACCTCCACGAATGTTTCCGGCGAGTCCACCTGCGACTTGCGTATATGCTCTCGAAGATTCCGTTCCGCTGTCGTTTGCGAAACGCTTCCTAGCGAGACTACAACACGCAAGCGTTGATGCTGGCCGGGCTGGTCTTTCCAATAGCGGCCATACTTCGGGCATAGCCCTTTGGAGTGGTCACACCTCCTGAGTTTGCAATTTGATTTCACGAACACATTTCCGTTCTGACCGACACGGCGGCTCATCGACTTGCCTCTCCGCCTTGTCGGTGTCGCTCCGGGGACAATATCACTGACGGGCTGCGGAGGCGAGGTACCTCCGTCGCAGTATGGGTCGGCGACGATGGTTTGCGCGGGATGGGCTGTCGTGTTTACGTCTTGGTAGGCGTTTACTGTGGTCATTGTCGTGTTTCGGCGGAACTGCTGTCGACAAGGGCAAGGTGATTGTTCTACCTGCGAACCGGCACTACGGCGCTATGCGCCAACCTTTTTATCTTGGGACCGCCTGCTTGACCTCCTCGATATTTGAAACTCTCGCTTATATGACGGCGGCAGCAAGGCCTTTTGCTAAGCGCTTGAACCCCTATCCGGTACATCATTTATTCATCCATCAGCCTGCGCGTATCGTGACAGTTTCGCGTCTGCGACCCCCCGTGTCGCTAACACATTCATTGTGCGTTAGTTACAAACGCTATAAATCGAATTTATGGCACTAAGGGTGAATCATAGGCAAGGAAGGCTTGACATGTAGTACTAGTAGTCCTAGAATCACTTTAAGGCTGAGAAAGGCGGACACGCTATCGCGGCTGAACCGGTGGATGGGAGTCCACCAAGCATCTTGATACCTCGCCAAAGCACGACCTCGGCGAGGGTGCCAACCGAGGGGCTGTGAAGTAAATGTCTCCACGGTGAAGTGGCTCAAGCAAGACCACGAGCCTGATGCGCCCGTAAGGGAAAATAAGTTACTCCCAAACAAAATCAAGAACAGCGCACCGGCATAGCCGTGTGTGTCTTCGTCGTTTCCTCACAGAGCGACGAAAAAGGAGAGATGGATATGCGTGACGAAGGCTCAAATTCTGTTGGTAGTGGCTTTCAGTTCAGCGGTGGCTCACCTCCACAACCAGGACTGCATGGGTACGCACCGACCGAAGTGGACTCGACTGGCGTCAATGCCGAGTTCGTAGAAAAGGACATCACGCCGTTTGTCGGCGGTGGTTCCAAGATTTTTTCGGCGGTCGATAAGTCCAACCTCGAAAGGGAATCGAGTAAGTCCTTACTCGACGGGCCGGACACGAGTAACCTCGGACCGCGGAATGGGCGGCTGGACCGCCTCCACGCGCAGTACAAGGGCGATTCCAGCGACCAGAACCTTAATATGTTGCTCGTGGAGGTGGAACGCTACGCTCGCCACGTCGCCTCACGCGAGGGAGGAAAATTGAACCAGTGGCTGAATCAGTCTCCGACTAATCAATACCAGATGACCGAAGCGAGCACGAAGACCGCGATGCGGGTGTGGCAAAATCTCGGCAAGTTCAACGGCCAAAGCAAGTTCAGTGTTTGGGTCCACATTATCGCGCGGAACACCGTGAAGGACATTGTTAGAGGTGTCATCAAACGCGGCGAAATGGGTCTCCTAGAGTGGAAGGATTACCAGAGTTCTTACCACGGCAGTCGGGGCGCAGCCGCTGAATCCGTAGACGGCAACTACGAGACGAAAGGCGACGCGAAAACCCCGTTGGCCCCGCCGCTACCATCGACCCCATCGCTGCCTGTGTCTTCGTTGCAGCCAAAAGACCGCGGGGTCGATGAGGTCAATCTTCTAAGACTGGGCGAATTGGCCGGTGCGTTGTCGGGGCAGGACGCGAAGATACTCGGTTTATTCCTGGAAGGTTACACGCCAATCGAGATGGGCAAAAAGTTCGGCGGGAGGAACGCGAAGTGGGCAAGCAATCAGCTTGGTCGCATAAAGAAGAATCTGAAGAGGCTAGCAAATAGTCGTAAGCCGCCCGTCTTAGATGTGAAGAAGGAAGAAAACGCCACCGATGGCGGTGCCAGCCCGCGCAGCCGAGCGGGGTAGCGAAAGGAGGTAGCGACGAATAGCGAACGCCTGTAACCGCATTAAGTATTCCTTGCATTCAGCGAGGATAACAACCGAGGGGTTCAGCAGAGAGAATCTCCACGGTGAGGACCCAATCAAGTCCACGGGTCCGATGCGCCCAAATTAGGGAAATTGTAGGGGTCGGTTCCCGACCACCTTGTTCCGAAAACATTTTTGATCGGCAAGACCCGGCGCATTGCGTCGGAGCACGTTTCTCGCAGGACGGAGCGGCCTCGGGTACGGTTCAAGCGCCGCAAAACGAAAAGGCGAAACATGAGCGAATCAACAGAAGTAAAGAACGCAGCAAAAAGCGCGGTAGGGGCAGCTTGGTCGGCGGCATATGACGCCCAAGTGCTTTTCCAGACGGCGGAATTCATCGAGGACACTTCCGAAGCTGATTGCGACGAAGTGCGAGAGCAAGTGGCCACCATCCCTTTCGTAGCAGATGAACGGCTAGACCTCGTGCTTACGGCCTTGGAGGCTGCCGAAGAGCGCCTTCAGGAAGCGCGCCCCAAGAAAGGCAAAAAGTAATGGGACAAGCCTTTCATCGGAAGCGAATTCCTGTAGGACGCGCTCCCCAAACCCACGGGACCGGTATCAGGTACGTGAATATGGTCGCTCCACGGAAACGGACGGCGGAAGAAATCGCTGCCAGAGAAGTACAACGTGCGCAAGAAGCCGTTGAACGAGCCATCGCTGACGAGCGGTGGCAGAAGCGCGAGGAGAGTATTAACACCCTCGTCCGCGTCTCCAAACGGATGCTCGAGACGTGGAAGGAGGCGACCGATTATAACGACCAGCGGCTGGTCAATTTCGTTGGCTGGACGGTCGCCAATGTCTGCCCGTTTCCAATTGATGCAGACGACGAAGATATCGCTCACGCCTTTGCCGAAGAACTCACGAAACATAGGCGTCGTGCTGTATATCCGCTGTCTCTCGATGAAATGGATTTGGTCATCGACCAAGGCTTTCGAGCGCAGCGCGCCGTCCCTACCGAACAGGTAGTCGCCGAGGCGTCCAAGGCGGTTCGTTCCGCCGCCGAGAAGTCTTGCACCGACGAAGGCATCGACATCGAGCGCTTTGTCGAGGCGCTGACGTATCGTTCGGCGAGGATGCGCCACTACAACACCGACATCGATTCGGCGCTCGACTTCGTTGGCAAACAGTTTCGTGAAGTTATTTTAAAGTCGCATAGCGACGAAAGAGAGGAAACATGATTGAACTACAAGTCGTACCCACGCAAGTGGAACCCACACATCAAAAACAGCAGGACGTACAGTTGCAAAACAGGTTGAACTACGCTCGCGAACTTCTGGGAGTTTCGGAGTATTCCAGCAAGCGATTCATTAAGAACGCGATTTACGAATACTTCCACTGGACGCAAAACAGGAACGACGAGGATAGAAGTCAATACGAAACTGCCGTCGTCTTTCTATTGAAGCATCACAAGCCGACCACCACCAAGGAAGCCAAGGCCGTCCGTGCGCAAGAAGAAGCCGATAAGAACATTCGCGATGATTTCCGGGCCAAGTTTTATCGCGCAGAACGCGCGCAAAAGTTCGTTGTCGATGCGGAACTGGCTTCGACACGGAATGTTCTTCGCGCCGTCTACGAAAGCCTAACCGTCAACGAACGGATGTCCTTTATCAAGATTGCCGGGAAGCTCTTCGACTTGAACCGCCGCGAGAAGAAGGCTCTCGACAAGGAAGACGCGGAGGCCCGCGCACGCTACGAGGCCACCCGCACGAAGGAAAAGGCCGTTAGGAACGCTTTGGAGGCGTATTACGCGGAGAAGAACCCAACGAAGAAGGCCGGTTTGTGGAAGGCGTACCTCGGGTTGACGAAGGAAGACCGCCAGAAGAAGGCCGCTGCGAAGAAGGCCGAAGAGAAGCGCATCGCAGACGGACTCGCGAACGTGGAATCTATAAAAGTGAACGACCCAGAACTGTGGTCAGAAGCCATTAACACAGCAGCAAAAGCTACAGCCGCACACATCATCGGCAGACACTTTTGGGGCGCAACACTCAGGGACCGCAAGGGCAACGCCAAGACGTACGCGTACAACGTCTCGGATACTTACCAGAAAATCCAGAAAGTAATTATCATATTCTCGGGCATCCTCGCTGAGATGAAACTTGGCGTCGTCTCCGAGTTTCCAAGTTACAAGTTTGGCTATCTCGCCGACGTTTGTCAGGCGAATAAGTTGGACGAGCGCGATGTTATCCACGAACTGCACGGCTACGCCACCGCCCTCATAGACGCCAACTGGTCCACGATTCTCGCAGCCGGGAGCTACCTGTTGGCAACGGGCGAAATGAAGAGCAGGAAGTTCCAGACAATCCATCGCGAGGCCACAGGCAGCAACGATTTCCGCAAGCCTGCCTTCGCGTTCTCGCCCGCTGTTGTATCGGTGATGATGCCACTACCGGCGTCACCTCCGGTATCCGTACCACAGCCGTTGATGCAAATGAAGGGACCCGTCTTAGTGAACTAGCAATTTGTAGCGCACGCCGCTGGCCAGCAAGCAGAAAGGTTAGCGGCGCAAGGAGAAGTTAAAATGCAGAATCCGTATTCGCAGTCAGGCGCGTCGCCGCCGCAAGTTCGCGGTTCGCTTATCAACCGAGCCGCTGAATATCTCGGTTCTACTCCGTGGTTCGTCGAAGTAGCCATCCGTTCGAAGCAAGTCCTCGCACATAAACTTGGTCGCCACTACGTCCTGTTCAAGGACGACCTAGACGCGTACATCAACCGTGTACGTAGCGGCGGTGGTCTATGAAAGTGAAACGCAACGGGACACAGTGGGTTTACTCCAAGAAAGCATGGAACGCCGAACTGCCCGTATTACGAGAACAACCCGACATCTATACTGGCTCTCCGCAAGAGGTCGTGCACTCGCCTGCTCCTCCCGACGAGCAAACCTGTCCTCATGGTGGTCTTTTGCTGCACAAGATTCCCGTGTGCGGACACTGCAATCCTGAAGCACTGGGGCTGGCGATATTACACATCGCCCGAAAAGTCTCACGGCAAATTCGCTTTGCCACTATCACCACCGACGACATCTTCGGTGTGGTGGCGTTGGCCTTGTATTCAAACCACAAAAAGATACTCACGGCGCAAAATCCCACAGCCCTGGCGTTCACCATTGCGCATCGCGCCGCCAAGAAAGCATGGTTAAACCGCAGCGTCAGTGCGATGGCGGTCGGCGGGATGAACGGCTTCATCGACGACGAAGGCAACACCATTGAGAGCACGACTGGCAAACTCGAATATCTCGACGGGTTGAATAAAATCGAGGAACTCGACGAAAAGTACCGATACAAGTGTTATCTCAAGGCGCGCACTCTGCCTGGGCTGGGGCTACTCTGGACTGACGAGAATTTCCGCCGTCTCCGGCTCGCAATCGACGAAGGAAAGCGACTGCTTCCAAAGAAGCCGTGCGATGTCTGGCTGTTGATAGACATGCGGTTGGGATTAAGCGAAGGGATGGAAGAGTATGGGTGGCAGGAAATCGCAGACCGACTTTCACCAACGTGGGACAAGTTAAGTCCGCGCCGCTGTCGCGACCTCTACGACTGTGGCCTAGGGTCGTTGCGGAATCACATCATCCTCGCACTCGTAATAAACCCTGCAGAATCAGTGTGAAGGAGATTTATGTGATGGCTCGGAACATAGTAAGTAGAGGAGGAATCGTGGACGAAAAATTCTTAGTTCGGATTGGCGAGATGTTCGTCAGCCGACTTGATGACGACGGCAAGCCTTTGAGCACCGACGTTCTGTCGGGGGCGCTTCATCTACGCTACGACCGCGCCGATACCTTGTGCCAACACATACGACAAAAAGGTTACTGCGCCTATGTCACGGACATCTGGGGCGACCCTGCGTCGTTGGAGGTAATTGAAAGAGCGTTAACGAACGCGGAGGGTTTCGAAGTATCGGTGGGCTAGTTTAAGTTCCATCGGTCTAAGACGCCCTAGCACAGCACTCCCGAGGAGCAGGAAAACAGCGGACAAAATGCAGACCATTGCTACAAACAAGGGTCCCGCTTCGTTACGAGCGACAATCGCCGCCAACACGACACAAGCTAGAACGAACAAGTTTTGGTGTCTCGGTCGAAAGACAAGTTCGGCTGCACACTTGGGGCACCGGAGGTCAAGACTGTCGGGCGGCACAATCACTTGTAGCGAGGCGTTACAAGCGGGGCAAATGAATTTGCCGAAGTTGATAGAGGCCATCGATTATCTCACCGAGTTTAATACGCAGTGGCACTGACCCATATATCGCCCCAGGCATGTGAATCTGATAGGCGGTCGGGAATTCAGATTGAGAGGCGATTTATGGAAGTGGACAAAGATGTCGAATTCCTCGCTGAAGTTTTGGCGGCTGATTCGGATGAGGAAGTTGAACTGTACCTGTTCGAACTTATGGGCACGAACCACGAGATTGCGACTGGGAAAGCGACATTCGAAGAATTTTTGGAGAAGTCGAAAGCAAGACGCAGTAAGCAGTAGCCCTCTTCGGAGGGAGGAAAGGAACGCCGAATGGCGTAATTCAAAATGCCGACCGCGTAGCGGAGGCGAAGGATGAATGAAGATGAAAAAACAGAAAGTGGTAAGTCGCATTACAGTATGGTTCCCCGAGCGGCGGTATGGTTTCCTTGCCGCTGGGGGCATAGGGGACGAAGAGAACACCACTGGTTATTTTCTTCACCAACAGGACATCATAGTGGGCATTCCACTGAAAGGTTCCATTGTCCGCTTTGAAGTTGTTGTGCGAACGAAAGGCTCATCGGCGATTAACGCCGAAATCTTCCAGTCCAGGCAGGAGATGGAGCGCGCGGACGCAGGCGCTGCTCTGAATACGCTCGTCAAGAGCACCGCTTCGACAGCCGACGCCTCCTCGGCGGAGGTGTCGAAGTGAACACCCACGACATCAAAACCGCTGTGCAAATGTTGCACGAAAACAAAGACACCAGCGGGATGGGCGAAGACGTTCTTCTCGTTGCGCGAGTCACGCTTGCAAATGGGAAGTTCATCAAGCAATCGCTACTCGCTGGTAAGACTGAGACGGAAATCCACGCTGAGATGGCGAGGGTCGGTAACACACCGTTAGTTATCGCGCCTGTCATTGAAACCGTGAAACTGTTCATGGCAGACGAAACCGCCCAACACGTTACCAATGGCAGCAACAGCACCACCAAACCACAACATGACCCGCTTCCAATGCTACCCGCATCGTTGAAGGTTTTGCGGCAGTGGGTACGCTGGAAACTCGAAGATGTGAACGGTAGACCGACAAAAATCCCGTACCAAGACGGTGGGGTGAAAGCATCCTCCACTGATTCGTCTACGTGGACCGACTACGAGACCGTTTGCAAGGCTGGTCCAATTGATGGCACGCAAGGTATCGGCTTCGTCGTTGATGGTGAATTCGTTGGCGTCGACCTCGATGGCTGCCGCAATCCAGAGACCGAGGAAATTTCCGAGTGGGCTGAGCAAATCATCGATACGCTCAACTCGTACACTGAGATTACGCCATCAGGAATGGGAGTACGCGTATGGGTACGCGGATGGCTTCCAGGGAACGACAAGGTGTTCAATCTCGACCCAGCATGCGGGTACGGTTCAAAGGTGAAGATTGAGGCGTATACAGACAGCCGCTACTTCACGGTTACGGGTGATTCTTTCTTCGTCGACCCGTGCGAAGTCGAAGAGCGCGACCTGACGCAGGCCTATAAGTTATTCCACGACATCAAAACAAAATACCCAGCGCCAAAGTCGGTGAAAGATTCCGCTGCTGATTCCGTTGCTGAGACGGGTGATGGTACACAAATCGAATTGCTGGGCACCTTTCAAACGTCGAAGTATGACATCTTCACAGGTGGTCAGATTGAATCTCGCACGCCGTTCATTATCTCGAATCGCATTGGGCGGTTGCGTTACGAGTCGCAGTCGGAAGCCGACATGGCATTTTGCACGGTGCTGGCAATCCATTTTGACGGTGACGCAAAGAAGATTGACACGGCTATGCGCGAGTCTCAATTGATGCGTCCGAAGTGGGAGCGCCAGGATTACCGTGAGAAGACGATTGCGAAGGCAGTTGCGTCAGCGCAGAAGCTTAAGGTGCCGACCTATGATGCGGTACCTGCGGCGGCTCCGAGACCAGATGCTACCGCAGTTGTCGAGACTGCCGCTGTTGCAACTGCCACGACCTCGGTCGCTAGTTTGGAGGAAAAGGATATTCCAGCGTATAACCCAGCAATCGAGTGCGGCTTCTTCAAAGAAGTCGTCGATGCGGTGTGCAACGGCACCACTATTCCACGGCAATTTATGCACAACGTCATAAAGACGTTCGCGGGGGCGTTGGCATCGGAGCACTTGAAGTTCGATAACCTCGACTGCAACTCATGCCAATACAGCGTCAACATTGGGACCAGTGGCACCAGCAAAAGAACGGTGTGGAACCGTGGAATTCTCGGTACCTTCGGTAGCCTCATTGTGGGACAAGGGGAAGGCGGCAGCATCAAGATATTCGACAGCGTCGATTCGGGCGCAGGTTTGCGCGATGCTTTCTTCGATGCTCCTGCGAACGCGCCTATTCTGGTGGTGATTGATGAGGCTGCGTCTCTCGGCAACAAGGCGAACGAAGCCAAGAACCCAGAAATTGTCGACACAATCATCGAGCTGGCGGATAGCACGTCAATCAGCCGCGTCAAGGCGCAAAAAAGTCTTAAGCGCAAGGCTGGAAAAACTCACAGCAATGCTCGACTAGCGCTGTATATGTGCGCCCAGACTGGTGAAGTCATCACACAGGCGTTCGAGGGAAGGAAGAAGCAAGGCATTCGCGAACGATTGAGCGTCGAGTTTAGCCCACCCATCGAACCAGGGGTGATGCCGCCTATTCCAGTCCAGACGAAGGTGCAACTCGTCGATAAGTTGGTGAAACGTAAGCGTTGATCGCAGGCCGTGTTGACGCGGTGTGTTTGACTATGCAGGGCGGCTTGAGTTTCTAGCGAGCTGCGCTGCGAGGTTCCATGGCAGCAGT
>Ga0210394_10001079_pt1 | contig 46708 bp, 34 predicted proteins | sample IncBWC12MmetaG_FD_160121 | JGI IMG/M metagenome (GOLD analysis project Ga0210394, IMG submission 160121) | Forest soil microbial communities from Barre Woods Harvard Forest LTER site, Petersham, Massachusetts, United States - Inc-BW-C-12-M | ecosystem: Environmental > Terrestrial > Soil >...
TGGCGTCTTCGATGTGACCGTTGGCGATGTAGATGTCGGGCCAGCCGTCGAGATCGTAGTCGAAGAAGAAGCAGCCGAAGCCGAGGGTGAGGAGGGAAGCGCGGCCGACTTCCGAGTGAGGAGCTTCGTCGACGAAGAGGCCGTTGCGCTCGTTGTGGTAGAAGGCGAGCATTTGATTCGAGAAATTCGTGACGATGAGGCTGGGATAGCCGGAGCGGTCGTAATCGGCTGCGGCGACGCCCATTCCGGCGCGCGCCACTCCGTCTTCGCTATACGCGACGCCTGAGGGAACGGCTTTTTCGGTGAAGGTGCCGTTCGCGTTGTTTATGTAGAGTTTGTTAGGCTGCGTGTCGTTGCTGATGAAAATATCGGGCCAGCCGTCCTGATTCGCGTCGAGGATGGCGATGCCGAGGCTTTTCGAGCTGGTGTCAAAGAGGCCGGCTTTTTGCGTGGCGTCTTCGAAAGTGCCGTTGCCGCGATTGTGCCAGAGGCGGACGGAGGCGCCTTTGTAGGATTCGGGCGTGCAGTAGGATTTCGCTTTGCCGTCGAGGGTGCAGTAGATATCGGTTTCGGGCGACCACTGGACGTAATTGCCGACGACGAGATCGAGGTGACCGTCGCGATCGTAGTCGACCCAGGCGGCGGCGGTGCTGAATTCGTGCGGGCCGGTGAGGCCGGCTTTCTGGGTGACGTCGGTAAAGGTGCCGTTGCCGTTGTTGTGGAAGAGGCGGCTTTGGCCGAGAGCGGTGATGAAGATGTCGTCGAAGCCGTCGTTGTCGTAGTCGCCGATGGCGACGCCCATGCCCATCATTTCTACGGCGAGGCCTGCTTTTTGGGTGACGTCGGTGAAGGTGCCGTCGTGATTGTTGTGGTAGAGGGCTGGCGTGGTGTGGCGCTTTTTGCTGCCCGAACTCGAGCTTGGCCAGTCTTCGCCGTTGACTAGGAGGATGTCTTGCCAGCCGTCGTTGTCGTAATCGAGAAAGGCGACGCCTGAGCCCATTGTTTCGGGGAGGTATTTTTTTCCGGAGGCGGCGTTGTTGTGGGTAAAGTGGATGTTGGCTTGGCGGGTGATGTCTTCGAAATGGATTTTGGAGGGGGATTGGGGCGATTGTTGCGACTGGGCCGGGGAGGTGAATGACAGGCCGAGAGCTAAGGAAAGCGCACAGGCCCATCGTACCTCAGGGTGAACCCTTCGTTTCTCAGGGTGAACAAGAGTGCCTGTGCCACTTAAACCTGTGCCAGTGAACCTTGCCGGGCGAGGAGTCATCAGTCGGAGCCTTTCGTGGTGAGTTGAGGTGCAGGAGCAGACTTGTGCGCGCGGCTCGTTAGGCTCGTTGCATATTTTTTCGGGGATGTTTTTGGTGCCGTGAGTGACTCTGAAACGTGCTCGTGAATTGGCTGGCGCTCGAGATTGTCTTCGGGATGATTGCGGCGGTAAGGGCCGGTTAGGGTTTGGGCGGCTTCGTCGGATTTGAAGCGGAGGTAGCGCTTTTGGAATTCGGCGGCGCGGTCTGACAGGTTGAGGCCGGTGTAGCAGAGCATCAGGTTGTAGTTGGCTTCGAGATCTTCGGGATCGATTGCGAGTGTGGATTGGAATTCGGCGATGGCGTCTATGTAGCGACGCTGGAGGAAGAGGATGCGGCCGAGGTCGTCGTGAACTACGCGGTCGCGCGGGTATTGCTTGATCACTTCGCGGAGATGGCGCGCGGCTTCATCATATTGGCCTTCGCTGCGCAGGACGCGCGAATAGAAGTAATGGGCGCGGGCGAGAGCGGGCTTGAGCGCGAGAGCGCGATCGAGAACTTCGCGGGCTGCAGTGAGATTACCTTCCTGGACGCGGACGCGGCCGAGGTTGACCCAGCCGTCGGGATTCTTCGGGTCGATCTGCGTGACTTTCGTGAATGCTGCGGCGGCGCCGGTGAGATCGCCTTGTAGAAATAGGCCGATCCCGTAATCGTTCCAGCGGGTCCAGTCGTCTGAATTGAGCTGAACGGCTGGAGAGGGCTCGGGAGATTTTGCGGGGAGGACGTTGAGATCGATTGCATTCTGCGCGACGACGACGATTGGAAGTATGGGAATGCCTTTCGCGCCGCCGGGGACCTTTGATGGATCGCCGGTGAAGAGCCAGCGGCGGTCGTCGAAATCGGGCGTGGTGGTGGTGTCTTTATGCGCGGGATCGGCGGCGGATGCGAAGGAGAACTGCGTGTTCCACCACGCGAATTTCCGGTAGTTCAATTGGGCGACTACGTGAACGCGGTCTCCGGCGTCGCGAGGGATCTGAAGGCGGAAGTGCGCCGTGTCCGCTGCGCCGGGAGGAATGAGGTGGGCGTAAACGGTAGCGCGCGCGGACCAGGCATTGCGTTTGTTGATGGGATTGCCGTGCGAATCAATCAGCAGCGAGCGATAAAAATGCGCGCTGGGATCGACGGGCCCCTTGCCTTCGTCGGCGGCACGGCCACTCCAGAAAATCACGCGCCCTTTGTCATCGGTGGCGGAGAGTTCCAGCCAACAATCGAAGGCGTCCACTGTGCCACCCGGAAAGAAGTGGCCCATCTTGCGCGTGCGTACCACGACATCGAGGCGGTAGGTGCCGTCGCGGCGGACGGAAGTTCCCGAGCGGTCGAGCGGAGCCGTGAGCTGGCGTATCTCGGCCGCTGATTCCGAGCCGGGCGCCGCAAGCGGAGCGGATGCGGCGGATTCTTCTCCCACGGCGAATGTGGTTTCGATGCCAGGTGTGGAAGCCACAGCGGGTGCGCGGACTTCCGATGGATTGGTTTTTGATTTCGTTTCGGGAGCTTCTGGAGAAATCGCAAAAATATCGACGCTGACTTCTTTGTCGGTGAGGAATCTCGTTGTCTCGTCGAGCTGGTCGGCATCGTTGTTCACAAAGGGCAGAGCCGTATTCGCAGCGGGGAAGCGATGCGAATGAACGGCGCCCGCGATTGCACCCGCGTCGGATGATTTTTCCGCAGGCATGTGGCAATCCGGGCAGGCCATCGGCTTCGCGGGGTAGTAGAACGAGCGCGCGCCCTGCCAGCCGACGCCGCTGGCTTGCCAATTGTCATAGTCGTTGAAACCGCGCGTCCAACGGTAGTGATTCACGGGCACGTCGAGATGGACTTTGTGGCACGTGGAGCAGAACTCGGCGGTCTGAGTACGCATGAAGGGCTTGAGAAACACGCGGCGGTGGGGTTCGGGATTCAGTTCGGTGAGGTAATCGTGAACGCGGCGGATGATGGGATTCTTACTGGCGGCAAGTCTATGCAGAGCTGGGTATTCAAGCTCGAAATCGGCCTGGCCCATCGTGCTTTTCACTTGTGCGATTGAGTGGCACATCATGCAGCCGAGGCCTGCTTGCGCGGGGGGCGTGTCCTCGATCTCGCGGATGGGACGATCGAACATGCCGCTATAGAGGAGAGCTGGATCGTGGCAGCCGGCGCACCACTTCGAAGGCTTCACGCCGACCACGTCCTGCATGTACTCGATGCTCTTGCGGTACCACGCGTTGTTGAACGAGGAAAAATGGTGCGCGGAGCTTTGCCATTGTTTGTAGATATCGGAGTGGCAGCGCTCGCAGCTTTGCGACTCCATAAAGTAGGAGGCCGGAATTTGACCGTGATGCAGCGTTTGCGCGGAGCTGGGGAAGAATGGGCCCGAAGGTCCGTCACCTTCGTTGTCCATGGAGGCGGGAGCTATTGAGGGGTTTTCGATGCGATGGTCGCGCTCCCAGGGTACTTTGCGGAGCCAGTAGGCGCCTCCGGAAGCGACAGCGGCTACGAGGAGGAAGAAGGTGCAGCGGAGCACTGTTGCGGTGGGATGGTGGACTCCAATCGCGTAACCGCGGTGATGCCCCATCCAGTCCGCCACAATTAAGGCTCCGCCTACCACGCATGCGGCGATGTGAACGTAGAGCAGCGGCCATTCGGTGCGGCGAGTGCCTGTGAAAATCAGCATCACGCCGAGTGTCCCGCCGAACGCCATGAGGAACCAGCCGGCTTTTGTCGCAGGAGCTGCCCCGACGAGAATTTTTTCCAGTGCCAGGACGAGCAGAACGACCAGCGCCACTCCTCCCAGCGCGTGAACTATGACAGCCGCAAAATAAGGGACGGTTGCCGTTGGCCACGCAAAAATGTACGCGGCCGTGAGGAACAGGATCGGAAGCAAAATGGCTACGGCGCGCTTCATCGAGGCATCGGCTGCGTGCGCGAACGATCGCGGAAAGACACTGTGGTCTCTATCGGCAAGGAGGCGTGCATTCTGATTCGAATGTCCTGGACGGACAATAATACTTTCATATTAGGCGGTGCCAAGCGACGAAAACGAGAGGTCGGCACCGCAAGACGCACCGTTGACCTTGACCTCGAAGAATCCATGATTCATCGGATGCATTACTCTGCGATCAGCCGATAACCTGTAATCGCACCATGATAGACTGCCGCGCGTTTGTGTTGGATTGTGGGGAATACGCGGAGGCCAAGTGGACGAGATTGTGTACGGGTCACTGATTGGGATGGCGGAGCGAGTGCGCGCGGGAGAGATTTCGCCGGTGGAGCTGGTGGAGGCGCATCTGGGGCGGATCGAGCGGTTGAATCCGAAGCTGAACGCATTTGCGAATTTGGATGCGGAACGGGCTCGCGGCAGGGCAAAAGCCGCGGAAGCGGCAGCAGCGGCGCCGGGCGGGAAAAACGCCCTGGGGTCTCTGCATGGAGTGCCCGTTACGGTGAAAAGCTCGATAGACGTGGCAGGGCTGACATGCGAATGCGGCAGCGTGCTTCGAAAAGGCAACACGCCGGAAACAGACGCACCGCTGGTGGCGAGGCTGCGGGGCGCCGGCGCGATCATTCTGGGAAACACGAATGTGCCGGAATTCCTGATGGCATATGAAAGCGACAATTCGATGTATGGGCGCGTGAACAATCCCTGGGACCTTGCGCGAACGGCGGGCGGGTCGAGTGGTGGGGAATCGGCGGCGATCGCGGCGGGATGTTCTGCCGGAGGAGTGGGTAGCGACGGAGGCGGATCGATTCGTATCCCGGCGCATTTCACCGGAATTTGCGGACTGAAGCCCACACCCGGACGGATTCCATCCACGGGACACTTCCCAGGCTCGGCGGGTCCGTTTGCGTATCTTGGCGTGGTGGGGCCCATGGCGCGAACAGTGCGCGATGTGGAGCGGCTTTTCGAAGTGATGGCAGGGCCTGATCCGGGCGATCCGAGTTCCGCCCCGGTGGGAATCCGGCGGTGGAAAGACGACGAGATTCGCAGGCTGCGTGTGGCTTACTTCGAAGATGATGGTTCGTCGCCGGTGACGCCGGAGACTGCGGCCGCTGTGCGCAAGGCTGCCGATGCGTTGCGCTCGCAGGGATTCGAAGTGGAGCCGTGGCGTCCTGAAAATCTTGAGCGAATCTGGCAATACTGGTGGAATCTTTTCGGGCGCGCGGGGCAGATGGCGTTTTCGCCGATGCTAGATGGGGAGGACGGACGAATCAGCCCATTGCTGCGCGACTTTCGGGCGCGTGTGGCGGCGGATGGGCCACTGAGTGCAAACGAACTGCTCAATACGTTGCTGGGACGCGACGTGCTGCGCAATGCGTTTCTCGCGAAGATGGAGAAGTTTCCGGTTTTGTTGTGTCCGGCGTGCGCGGTGCCGGCGTTTCGTCATGGGGAGCGCGAATGGACGGTCTCTGAGGGCAAAATCGAATATTTAAAGGCGATGGCTTATTCGCAATGGTTCAATTTACTTGGAAACCCGGCGGCCGTGTTGCCGGTGGGAACATCGTCTGAGGGATTGCCAATTGGGGTGCAGGTTGTAGGGCGTCCGTGGGAAGAGGAGGCGGTGCTGGCGGTTGCCGCGAAGATTGAGGATGCTTGTGGCGGATTTCGTCGGCCGCCGATCTAGCTAATACGCGTCTTAGCTCGTTTTCCTTTGCGGTCGTCCCAAATTCCCAGCGCTAAAGCGCACTGATATTTGCAGAGGTATTGCTGGACTAAAGTCCAGCCCCTCTGCTGAAGCAGAGGGCTCCCACCGAAACACTCCCACCGAAAGGCTCCCGCCGACAAGGCTCCCGCCGAAAGAGGATCCGCTTAAAAGGGCCGCCAAAGTGCCGGAGACCGGAGCGAGCGGATTAGGCAGTGGCGTGAGCGATGAGCAAGATTGCCAAAATATAGAAGATGAACATCAGGGCCAAGTAGGATTTAGCTTTATTGTTGGCGCCTGCGAATTCCTTCCAGGCGAATATTCCCCACAATGCTGCGACCATTGGAGCGGATTGTCCGATGGAGTACGAAATCGCCACGCCGGTCTGCGTAGAGGCGACGAGATCGAAAACCAGTCCCGTGGACCAGATCGCGCCGCCGATAAGGCCAAGAATATGGCCGTGGACCGGACCGTGGAAGAAGCCGCCGAAAGCAACCGGCTCACCCACGAGCGGATGCTTCATGAAGTAGAAATTCCAGATGAAGCAGGAGAGCAGCGCGCCGAGGCAAAGAAAGACGCTGACGCTGTAGGGGCCGAGGGTGTTGCCGTGCGTCATGGCATGGGTCGAAAAAGGCGCCCAAGTACTCATTAAGATACCGGAGACGACGCAAGTGATAAGCCCTTTGCGCGATACAGCTTTATTGCCGCTGAGCTGGCCGTACGCTTTGCCATCGAGTACCACAGCCAGAACACCACAGAGCAGGCCCGCGGCAATCATTTTTACATTTCCCTTCGGCTGGAGGATGTAGCTCAGAATCGTTCCCGCCACGAGAGCGATGCCGATCGCCACCGGGAAAGCGGTGGCGAGGCCCACCATGTCGATGCCGGCGACGAGGAGAAGATTTGCGAGGTTGAAAATTACGCCGGCGAAGAGTACGCGGTAAATATTCGCGGTGTCCGCCGAATGGACATTGTTCAGGAAGCTGTCCGCGTTGTTGCCGAGGCTACCCATGGTCAACGCATAAATCAGCGCCGCGAGAAAAATTCCGATCGCATAGTCCCAGTAGAAAAGCTCAAAGCGGTAGCCCTTTACGCCTTTATAGGTATTGGCCCATGACCCCCAGCAGATCGAAGCGGTGAGCATCATCGCCAGCGCAAGGCCAAAACTTTGCGGTGTGAACATGTAGCTCCTCTCGGCGTTTCGGTTTTAGGGCCGTAATCCGCGAACTCGAATGCGCGACTTAGATCCTGCTTATGGGAGAGCTAGAACGACGGCGCGCCTGCCGGACTATTCGCCTTGATAAAGGCGATCACGTCGTCGCGCTTGGACATCGCGCGGGCGCCTACCTTCATGCAGCAAAGAGCGGCGCAGGCGTTGGCAAAAAGCCCTACTTTTTGAATGTCCCAGCCCTGCAGGAGCCCATACGAGAGGCCACCCATGAATGCGTCGCCGGCACCGGTGGTATCGACCGCCTTCACTTTGAATCCGGGGACATGAACGGTTTTCTCGCTCGTAGCGATCAGGCATCCTTCGGGGCCCATCGTGACGGCGACGAGTTTGGGCCCGAGATCGAGGAGCTTGCCCGCCATCCTGTCGAAATCACGTTCACCGGTCATTTCCTTGGCGGCTGCTTTGCACGGTTTGAGAACGTCAACAAGTTTCAGCGCTGCGACAAGTTCTTCCTGGGTCCCGAGGTTGGCTTGTGCGAAGAAGCTGGGAGAGACGTCGAGATCGAAAATAATCCGCACGTTAGCCTGTTTTGCGATCGTCATCGCCTGCTTCACGGGAACGATAGGGAGCTGTGACGCTTCTGTGTGGAAGTGCTTGGCGGTTTTGATGTGCGGTGCGAAGCGCGTGTCCACTTGGAAGCAGGAAATTTTCCCGGTGACGTTGGGGAACATGTAGATGCAGCGCTCGCCTTGGACATCAACAGGAATCCAGGTGAGAGACGACATTTCGCCTTTCACGACTTCGACACCGGAGAGGTCCATGCCATCTTGCGAAAATGCTTTTTGGATAATGCGGCCGTTTTCGTCGTCGCCGATCAGCCCGAGCCAGCCCGTGCTGGCGCCCAATCGCGCCACCTGCGTGAGATTATTGGCCGTGACGCCGCCGGCGTGAATTTCCATGCGCGTCGCGTTGATTTTTTCTTCCGGGCCGAGAAGACGCGGAACGATGGCGAAATAATCCACCGTGCAACTGCCGATTCCAACGACGTCCACATTTTTAGCCATGCGTTTCCTCGTTTACTGGGCCGGAGCGTGCGCGCCAGGAGTAGGGCGAGTCATGAGTTCGATGAACATCTTGTCGAATTTTTCGAGATTCAGCTCGAGCGGGACGTGGACGAGTTGTTCGCCGAGGCCAGGCTGAGAGCCCGGCATCCAGACGAGCGTATTGCCGTAACCCGGGCCGTGCGAGTAGTCCATGTCCATGTAGAGCTCGGTTTCCTTCGTGATGATGCTGGGATCGAGCCAGGCTGCGGCAGCAAGCTCGTCCCAGCGGAATTCCTCGTCGGCGTATTTTGCCAGATATAGAGCGGCGGGATTGGGCGATTTCGCGATTTCCGCAATCATCGCTTTCTTGAGCCAGGTTTTTACGGAGATGTCCACGGTAGTATCTGTGATTTTATGCCACGGCGCTGTGTAGACCATGTGGACGGCTTCGGGATCCCACCAAAAATTGAATTCGCGGCGATTTTCAGTGGACCAATCAGGCGGAACGACGGGCGCGATGCTGCCGCCCATCACGACGAGCTCTTGCGCCAGATCGGAAACTGCGGGATCGATGCTGATGGCTTGCGCGATATTCGTGAGCGGGCCTCCCGCATAAATCGTCACCTGATGCGGGTACTTGTGAACCATCCGAATGATGAAATGCGCGGCGTCTTCGCTCGAAGGCTTCGTGGTGGGATTCCCCTCGACGAGCTGCGGAACTTCGTAGGGGCCGTGATAGACGCCACGGATTCCGTCGCCGAGAGGTTTTTTGTTCCACGCGCCCTTGTAGGAGACTTTGCCGTAAAGCTGCTCCCAGCGAAGTATCAGTTCTTCGCGATTGATGAGCGGGAAGACGGCGCCGGGTACGACGGGAATATTGGTGCGACCGACGATTTCGAGCATACGCAGCGTGTGAGCCACCTCTTCGTCGCGCCACATGTCGCCGCTGACCACGGTGATGCCGAGGGTTTCGACTTCGGGCGATTGCAGGAAGACGAGAATCGATTGCTGGTCCGTGGTGGCGGGGCCGCGCGCATCCTGGTCAATGATCACTTTGCGTTTGGCCTGGCCGTTTGCGGAACTTGCGAATGAAACAAAAAGGGCGATGAATACTGCAAGTGAAAGAAGGGGCCTGAAGTGCATTTCGTTACGAAGCTCCTTTGAAATTGTGTTCGCTCGCTGGCATACGGCTCGGCTGCTATTTTGAACCTGCGACCGGTTTTGCGCCGGGCGTTGGCCGCGACATCAAATCGATAAACATTTTGTCGAACTTAGCCAAATCCAAATCCTGCGGCACGTTGACGAGATTTTCGCCAAGCCCCGGCTGCGTGCCGGGCATCCAGACGAGCGTATTGCCGTAGCCGGGCCCGTGCGAATAGTCCATGTCCATGTAAAGTTGAGTTTGCTTGGTGATGATGCTCGGATCGAGCCATGCAGCGGCGGCAAGTTCGTCCCAGCGATATTCTTCGTCGGCATATTTCGCGATATATTGCGCCGCTGGATTTTGAGACTTTCCGATCTCCGCGATCATGGCTTTATCCATGCGCGTCTTGATGGAGATGTCGACGGTGGTGACCGTGATTTTGTGCCAGCCAGGAGCGGTAAGCGTCATGTAGACTGATTCTGGATCCCACCAGAAATTAAATTCGCGTCGATTCGTGGTGGCCCACGGGTAGGGCGTCACGGGAGCGATCGATCCGCCCATGATGACGAGTTCCTGCGCGAGATCGGGCACGGCGGGGTCGAGGCTGATTGCTTGTGCGAGATCAGTGAGCGGGCCGCCGGCGTAAACCGTCACCTCGTGCGGATATTTGTGCAGCATGCGAATGATGAAGTGTGCGGCGTCCTCTTCGACAGGCTTCGTGGTCGGATTGCCTTCTTTCAGGTCGGGAATTTCATAGGGGCCGTGAAAGACGCCGCGCTGCCCGTCGCCGATCGGCCTTTTGTTCCACGCGCCTTGATAGCGGACTTTGCCGTAGAGGCCCTCCCAGCGTTCGATCAGCTCCATTCGATTGATCAGCGGGTAAACTGCGCCAGGGACGACGGGAACGTCGGTGCGACCAACCAACTCGAGCATCCGCAGCGTGTGCGCCATCTCTTCGTCGCGCCACATATCGCCGCTGACCACCGTGATGCCGAGGACTTCAACTTCGGGCGATTGCAGGAAGACGAGAATCGATTGCTGGTCGGTGGTGGCGGGGCCACGCGCGTCCTGATCAATGATCACCTTGCGCTTCGTCTGCGCCGAGGTTGGACACAGGAAAGAGAGTGCGACAAGGACGCACAGTGCGCATTTGGAACGCATTTTTGATGAAGCTCCGTGGGGCTCTGTAAAATTTATCGGCGGAGAAGGCTCTGACTTTTGGCCGGCGACGCGGCTGCGGAAATTCATTGTGGGCAAGGGCTGTTTATAGTTGGCGGCATCAAGCGAGTCAAGGGAAAAGCAGAAATTTGCAGTATTTGTGCGGTGTTCCGCGAGGGCGCGTCAATTGCAAATGTTATAATTTTCCGCATGAAATTGGCTTTGCATCGTCGATTCTTAGCAGCCGCGCTCGGCTCGAGTGTCGCCCTTTCGTCATCTGCGCTGGCATTGCAGCGTCCTGCGAGCGAAGTGCAGAATCTGAAACAGCAGGCTCATTCTGCGCTGGCGAGCGGGCAATGGGACATCGCTATCCAGGATTACGACAAAGCGATCGCACTCGCGCCGAAGGATGCCGGCCTGCACGTGGAACTAGGCATCGTCCTAACTAAGGTCGGGCGGCTGCCGGACTCGATCGCGACGTTCCAGGAAGCACTTCGCCTCGAGCCGCACAATCTGGCGGCTGAGCTGGGACTGGCCCAGGCGTATCGCGTGGTGCACAACAACGAGGAAGCCCGGCGCATTCTAAGTCTCGCAATTCGAGAGCACCCAAAATCCGCGGAGCCGCTCGCCGCGCTGGGCGATTTCGAGGTCGAGCAGCAAACCTACGATGCGGCAATCGGTCACTTGAAGGCGTCGCTCGCATTGTCGCCGGCAAACGTGGAAACCCGCAACCTGCTGGCCGGAGCGTATAAGGCGAAGGGTGATCTCGGCAGCGCGCTGGCCGAACTGCAGAAAGTGCTCGCTCGCGACTCACAAAATGTGCTCGCGTATTTCCTGCGCGCCGAAATTTATTCTGACCAGAACCGGGATGAGCTTGCCCTTCCCGATGCGCGAAAAGTGGTTGAACTTCAGCCAGGAAAGGCGCGCGGCCGGATTTTGCTCGCGAAGATTCTGGTGAGGACGCCGCAGGGAAGCTCAAAGGAGGAAACTACAAAGCGCTGCTCCGAAGCGGTGGCGGCGCTCGCGCCCGTAGAGGAATCGCAGTCCGGTGCTGCGACGATAGATTCGGAAACTTACTTTCTTCTGTCTCGCGCGTATCGATGTGCGGGCCAATCGGAGCAAGCCGAGAAAGCAGACGCGGAATTTGAAGCAGCCTCGCAAAAGGAACGCGGCGCAAGGGAAAATGAAACGCAAGCCGCGCATCTCGTGAAACAAGCCGATGAAGCCGCGCTAAAAAACGACCTTCCGGGCGCCCTCGACTTACTCCAGCAAGCGTTGGCTAAGGACCCGAACAGCGGCGCCGCATATTCCATGCTCGCCAAACTTTATTACTCCCTGGGCGAAATTGATAAGGCGAGTGACGCAATTGCGAAAGCTCTCGAGCGAGGGCCGCAGCAGCCGGACTTCCTGTACGTGCGAGGGAAGATTGAGGAGAAACAAGGAAAGCTCGATGAGGCGCTAGCCTCTTTCCGAGAAACCACGCTGATTAACCCGCAGGAATCAGACGCCTACTTCGAAATCGGCGTGATTTACCAGCAACGCAAAGATTTACCTCGGGCGATGGCAGCATACAGGAAAGCGGTGGAAATCTCGCCACAGGACCCCGACTACCGCCGCGCGCTCGCTTCGATTCCAAATGGTGCGCCGGCCACGCGCTGAGCCCAAGCGTCAGCGAGTGCTACTTGGATTGAGCGGACGACGTGGGCCGCGTCATCAAATCCATAAACAGCCGGTCGAGTTTTGCGTTGTCGATCTCGTCTATGATGTGCACCTGCTGCTCGCCCAGTCCGGGCTGGCTGCCCGCTGGCCATACCAGCGTGTCTCCGTAACTCGGTCCGCGATCCAGCGAGATGTCCATGTATAGAAATTGTTCTTTGGTGATGATGCTCGAATCGAGCCATGCTTCTGCGGCAAGTTCGTCCCACATGTAACCGCCGTGCGTGTATTTGCTCACGTACTGCGCCACGGGAGAGTTCGATTTCGCGAGATCGCCAATCATTGTTTTTGTGAGATCGGTTTTGATGGAAATATCAATCGTGGTCACCGTGATTTTAGTCCACGGAGAGCGAAAGACGATTCGCGTCGCTTCTGGATCCCACCAGCAATTGAAACCTCGCCGCGGCGCCTGGTAGAACTCCGGATCGGCAGGCCCTGGGTTGATGATCGGGCCCATGAACACGAGCTCCTGAGCGAGTTTCGGGAACTCCGGATCAAGCGCCGTCGCAAGGGCAAGGTTCGTGAGAGGGCCGCCCGCGTAGATCGTGATTTCGTGTGGATATTTATGCACCATGTGAATCAGGAAGTGCGCAGCGTCTTCAGGGGAAGGCTTCGTGGTGGGCGCGCCTTCCGGCATTGGCGGAATCGCGTAAGGATCGGGCCGGTAACCGGGATTCCATGCGCCTTTATAGACCACCTTGCCATAAAGCTTTTCCCACCGTTCCACGTCTTCGCGTGAATTGATCAATGGGAAAGTCGCACCCGGAACGACGGGAATATCGGTACGCCCGATAATTTCGAGCGTGCGCAGCGTATGCGCCACTTCTTCGTCGCGCCATTGGTCGCCGCTGACGACGGTAATGCCGAGCACTTCTGTTTGCGGCGACTGTATCAGCAAGAGAATCGCCTGCTGGTCGGTGCTGCCGGGGCCGCGCGCGTCCTGATCGATGATCACTTTGCGCTTCGATTGCGCGGAGACGGACGTGGCCGCTGCGAGAAACAAAAGAAGGGCGCAAGCTGTACGTATGGAACGAAGCAAGATTTGAAGCTCCTTTCGGAAGAACGGCGCTCGAGAACCGACGCCTCGAACGCTTGCTGCCTTATTTCGCTCCGGGCGTCGGACGCGTCATCAGCTCGACGAATTCGCTGTAGAACTTTTCCTTGTCGAGATCTTCCTGGATCACCACCTGCTGTTCGCCGAGCCCCGGCTGGCTCCCCGGCATCCACACGATAGTGTCGCCATAGCTCGGCCCGTGATCCACCGAAATGTCCATGTAGAGGCTGGTGGTCTTGGTGATGATGCCCGGATCGAGCCAGGCCGCGGCAGCCAGCTCGTCCCACAGGTAGCCGGTTTGCGCGTACTTCGCTACGTACTGGGCAGCGGGTGTGGCGCTATTCGCAATTTGCGCGATCAAAGACTTGTCCATGTTCGTTTTGACGGAAATATCCACCGTGGTTACCACGATTCGCGGCCATGGCGAATGAAACACTTTGTACGACGATTCGGGATCAAGCCAGAAGTTGAATTCGCGGCGCGGCGTGGTGGCAAATTCGGGATCGTCCGTCATGGGGTGAATGCTGCCTCCCATCACGATCAGCTCTTTCGTGAGCGACGCGAATTCGGGATCGATCATCTGTGCCAGCGCGAGATTCATCAGCGGCCCGCCGGCGTAAATCGTCACCTGATGCGGATACTGGCGCACCATCCGAATCAAAAAATGAGCGGCGTCTTCGTTCGCAGCTTTTGTCGTTGGCGCGCCTTCGGGCATCGGCGGCACTTCGAACGGGCCGTGCACAGGCTTGCCATAATTCCACGCGCCCTGATAGACCACCTTGCCGTAGAGCTTTTCCCAACGCGCGGTGGATTCCTTGCTGTTGACGATCGGAAACACCGCACCCGGCACCACGGGAATATCCGTGCGCCCTATGATTTCCAGCAGCCGCAGCGTGTGCTGCACTTCTTCGTCGCGCCACGCGTCGCCGGTCATCACGGTGATGCCCAGCACATCCGCCTTCGGGGAATTTACGATGGCAAGCACTGCCTGCATGTCCGTACCGCCAGGGCCGGCGCAATCCTGGTCGATAATCACTTTGTTCTTGCCTTGCGCCAGCAGCGGAGACGAAATCCCGATCACCGCGGCAAGCAACAGAAGCACGCCACAACATTTTCTTGCCGTCATTTCTGGTTCCTTTCGATTGGCGCGCCCAAAAACTCAATACATGATGGTTTTGGTCAGGTGGTGCGGCCAGAAAGTGGTGTGATAGGGCATCCACAGCCGGGCGTCGATCTGCGGGATGATGATTTGCTTGTCGGCGGGACGGATCTTATTCACTTCCTCGCGAAGCAGGGCCGTGGCGTAAATGCAGTGCGCGCGGATTTCCACTTCCTGCGTGCTGTCTCGCGGAATCATCTGGTAGGTATTGATCGCGTGCTCGAGCGCCGGCGAATAGCTGGTGATGCCCAACAGGCGTAGCGCAACGGGCACGATGTAATCCGCGAAGGCGGTCATCGCGCCGATATCGTCCAATTGGAATTTGCCGGCCGGGTGCAAGCTCGAATACACGAACCAGATGCCCAGCTGCGGCAGCTTGTAGAGCTTGATTTCGTGCCCGTCATACTGGCTCACGTCGTTGAAGCGCGGAAATTCCACCACCAGTCGGTCGATGATGCCTTTGCCGTTGTCATAAAGCCGCGGCGGGCAGGAATGGATGAAATTCGAGAAGCGTCCCTTGTATTTCTCCGCAAGCACCGGGCCCACCTGATGAAGCACGGCCAGCTTTTCATCGAGCATCGGCATTTCAATGTTGCCCGAGAAAATTTCGTTCAACTGCTGTCGCGTAATCTTCGCGAGAAAACTTCCATCGAGGATGGGAATGCCATTGTCCATCGCCCGCTTCAGGCAGGCGAACTCGGCTTCGGAATCCGACCAGTGCTGCCCGGCATATTCGGTGGTGAATTTCACGTGTGTCGAGAAGTCGGTGAAGGCCGTGTCGATCACGTCGGCGACCATGATGAAATCGATGGTCTCGTCTGGATTATTCACGCCCACGCCTGCCGGGACGTGATATTCCGGCATCGGCAGCTCTTCGTAGGCCATCCAGCCTGCCACTTCGACGATCTTGTCCACATGCGTGTGCACGTCGCGGGAATTCTCGATTACTGGCCGCAGGCTATCGAGGACAGGACTGCCAATCGGTTTAGGCCAGCGGAGAGGCGCGTCGGATTTCACGCCATCGAGATTAACACCGGAGGGATTTGCGCCGGCAGCATGCCGGAGGGGATTCCCTCCGGCAGCCGCCAGCATTACCGAACTTCCAAGTCCTTGCAGAAACCGCCTACGTCCACCAGGGCCAAAAGTCATCAGAAGATGAATTTAGCTCCTGCCTGGAACGCAAACGGCGTGCTACCCGGAGCGATCTGGTTGATGAAGCCGAGCGTCGAGGGATCCGCCCCGTGGCGCGTGAGCTTCGGTAGAGAGTTCAACGGACTGCAGTTCAAACCGAGTTCTCCGGCCGGCCGTGCGACGCAATTTCCAGAATAGTCTAAAGTCGCGTTTGTATCAGGGTTCGAATACACGTTACCGCGATTGGTCAGGTTGTAGAAGTCACCCGACAGCAGCACGTGATAGCGGTCACTCAGCTTGAAATCCTTCTGTATACGCGCATCCAGTTCCGCAAATCCAGGCTGGTCGTAGGGATAACGGCCGACAAGTGCCGCATTTCCGTTGGAAAGAAGGACACTTGGTCGGTCGTTGTTGTGCGAGAAGCCCGAATTTGCTACGCCGTCGCCGTTGATGTCGGTATTAATGTAAAGTGGAAACGGGACGCCCGTGTGAGCGATTACTGTTGCACTCGCGGCGAACCCCATCGGAAACTCGTAAACGCCCCCCAGCTTGAACTGGTGCTTGATGTCCAAGCCGTTGCGGCCGTAATCCAGTCCGATGTTGAACGGATCCTGCTGGCCGAAATAGGTGTCTGTATCGCGCTCGCTCGCCCCATTATCCTTGTTTTGCGACCAGATGTAGTTCGCGAACATCTGGTAGTGGTTGGAGAAACGCTTGGTCAAATTGAAGACAGCTGATTCGTAGTTGCCACGCGCATAGCTCGCTGTTGCATTCGTGCTCGTAGCAAGCATGCAATCGAGAGGAAGCGCCCCGCCGAGATTCTCCAGCACTCCGGGGCAGTGATTTGCAGGAGTTTGAGCCGCAATGATCGTTCTGCCGAATTGGTCAACTCCGGCTGGAGTAAAGTTGCGATACCACGCTTCTTCCGAGCCGTAGCCGCCCGTGCGCAGGTGCTGGGAATTAGCCCATGCGAAAGTCACGGTCGCCGTCCAGCTATGGGCGAATGTGTGCTCGATGCTTCCAGTCAAGTTCGAAATCCGCGGATTTAGGAAGTTCGGGTCCACTAAATTCGGGCCGGGACAACCGAACTGAGTGCCGCAGAGTTCGCCGATGCTGTTAGGAATGGTCGTGGGGAAAAGATAAGGAAATCCCGGGCTCGGCAGGCAGCTAGAGTTGAAGAAGCAGAAGAGACCTGTCGTCCTTCCACCTCCCGCCGTCGGCAAAAAGATAGTGGGAAGCTGAGCATAGTACAGACCCCACGCTCCACGAATAACCGTGGGAGAGTCGGTTGATCCGACGTTCCATGCAAATCCAAGGCGAGGCCCCCATTGCTTCCAATCATTCGGCATTTTCTGGGGAATCGGTATGACGTGACTGCTGGGCCCAGTTCCCGAGTAAGTCTCCATCCCAGGGAACGGTGTTTGCGGCTGCGGATTCTTCGTTCCATCCCATCGCAGTCCATAGGTAAGTGTAAAGCGTGGCGTGATTTGCCATTTATCTTGAACAAACAAACCGATACCGACTTGCCAGGCTGGTTTCAAAAGTCCAGCCTGATCAAGCGGTACATTGTCGAGTCCAAAGTTTTGGATGAACCCAAAGGGAACCGGGGCGCCTGTCGGCGTGCCATTGACGTTGTTGAAATCGGCAAACGTATCGAAGTTATACTGACCGGCGGTCCAACCGAGGAACCGGTCATTGCTGTCCCGAAATGCGTCCACGTCTCCGCCGAATTTAATGTCGTGCTTTCCGAACGAGTAAGCGAAGCTGTCGCCAACCTGAACTTTGGAGTTTGTTCCGGTGATCGGAAGGTAATATCGCTGTCCGATAATGGCCGGTCCGATCAAGTTTGTTTGCTCTCCTGGACCATTGGGATTGCGATTGCGCGTTTCGCGCGCGAGACTTACGCGGAATTCATTTACCTTCCGGCCCAGCACGGTGTTTACCGCGAACGCCCCGCTTACGCCTTGGTTGACGAAAATCTCCGTTCCTCCAAAGGCGATTGGAGTTTCGTTTTGGCCCAGACCACCGGTAAATCCGCTCGTATTGTTTCTCGTTCCATAGATGCGCGCGCTGAAGTGATTGGCTTGGCTGATCTGCCAATCATAATGGCCTAGCACTGTGAACAGGTTCTGGAACTGATTGCTGGGACCATTGAAATCCGCAAGGCTATTTACTCCATAGCAGGCGTTCAAAAACGATTGCCCCAGGGTTGGAGTGGTGCAGGAAGCAGGTAGCACAAATCCTGCTGTAGCAGGACCCGGAAGAGGGATCTGCCCGGGACCGCACGCCCCTATAATGACGCCTTGGGGTCTAATTCCGTTCACGCTACGCGCGTCGGTCGCCGGACCGGTGCAGTTTGCAAACACCGGACCCGTTATTTCCCCGAGCGTCGCGTTGCAGTCCGCGACCGTGCCACCGCTGCACAGGTTCGAAACCAGAGGCCCGTTCTCGCGCTGCACATCACCCGCGATATAGAGAAATTGCTTGTCCTTCACGATTGGGAAGCCGATCGACCCGCCCAGTTGGTTCTGGTTGTCGATGTTCGGAGGATTCCCGATCGCATCCTGTGCCGTAAGGCTCCCGCCGCGATAGTACTCGTGTGCCTCGCCGTGCCATTCGTTCGTGCCGGACTTGGTGATCACGTTGATCAAACCGCCCGTCGCGCGCCCGAATTCAGGAGCGAACCCGTTCGTCACCACCTGGAATTCCTGCACGGATTCGAGAGGAATCGTGAAGTTCTTCGTCTCCAGCGAGCCGAAGAATTCGCCAAAGAAGTTGTTGAAGCTGTCCTGGCCGTCAATCACCAGGCCCGCATAGTCGCTCTGTTGTCCGCCCAGGCGAATGCCGCCGCGCAGGCCGGGGACAACCTGGGCAGACGAGCTCAATTCAGCCAAGTCGCGATAATCGCGCCCTGAGAGGGGCAGCGTCTCGAGGTTCATGGTGTTGATAACCTGATTGATTCCAGCCGTGCTGGTATCCACGGCGCCAGCCGCGGCTGCGGTCACCGTCACCGACTGAGTCTGTCCCTTGACGGGTAGTGTGATATCAAGTCCCAAGCTCCCGCCGATTTGGACGTCGATATCGGTCAGCGTGATGCTCGCAAATCCCGGCGCTTCCGCCTTAATCTCGAATTTTCCGGGAATCAAATTGGCGAAGTCGTACGTGCCCGACTGATCCGTTGTTTGCTCGTGTTGGTAGCCCGTCGAACTATTGGAAATCGTCACCTTTGCGCCCGGAACAAGCGCATGCGACGAATCGTACACGAAGCCGTGTACTTCGCCGCGCTGCAGGTTCTGCGCACTCGCGCTGCCTACGATGCAAAGCGAGACGGCCAGCACAAACGCCAAAAACGCAATCTTCCAGATCTTCATCGTCAATCCCCCGTTTCGTTGTTTCCTGTTGCTCCGCAAAGCTTGTCTCCGAAATCTGGCACTACTTCTACTTCCCTTGAACCCGCGAAATAAAGAGCTGTATGAATCGTTCCGAATCCACGCTAGTGCAAACCTCCACGTTCGGCTTCACCTTCTCGAGGCCCTCGATCACATAGTGATCGCCGTGCAATACGTTTTTCTCAAATTCATTTCGCCGGTTAGCAACAGTCTCACCGCGCGAAAATTCCCCGCGCGTTTCCACTTCCACGCGCATCGCTTCCGTTTTCATGATCGTCCGGTCAATCGCGGTGCCAATCGCCAGCGAATCGTACATCGGCGAGCCCGGCGAGCCGAATTTCTCCGACAGATCCACAAGAAAAGTATTTACCTGCACCATGAAATCGTTCTCGGGCCCGTGTGTTTTCGCCAGCTGTGCAAGATGTTTCCGCGTGAAGAGCGTCATGTTCCCAACGTCGAGTCCCGCCATCGTCAGCGGCCACCCGGCCTGAAAGACGATCTGCGCCGCCTCCGGATCGTTGTAAATATTCGCTTCCGCCGCCGCATTCACATTCCCGCCCGAAATCGAGCCCCCCATCACAATCACTTCTTTCACCAGCGGCACGATCGACGGATCCTTCAGCACCGCCAGCGCAATGTTCGTTTCCGGTCCGATCGGCAACAGCGTGATTTCATGCGGATACTGATGCACCATCTGAATGATCAAATCCGGCCCAAACCGCGCGTCCGCCTTGCATTTGCTCGCCGGCAATTCCACATTCGCGAGCCCATTCTTCCCATGCCAGAATTCCGCGGTGATCAACTTTTGAAACAGCGGATGCTCCGCCCCGCGAGCAACAGGAATATCGCAACGGTTCGCCAGCGAAACCATTCGCAGCGCGTTCTCCAGGCCCTGTTCCACAACCACATTTCCGGGAACCACCGTTAGCGCCCGCACATCCAACTCCGGCGAATTCAGCGCCAGCAGGATGGCCACCGCATCGTCGGTGCCCGGATCGGTATCGATGATTACTTTCTTTGGCGCTGTGGGAGCGACGGCCAAGCCGGCATGCGCTGCAGTGGCGGAGAAGCCCAGTAGGGCGATAATCGCGCCGACAGCCCCGGCGCGCAATCTGCCTCGCAACCTTTTCGATACCATTGCAGGATTCAAAATTGATTCCCGATTGAAATTGAAGGGGAGAAACCTAAACCCTAAACGGACATGACCCAGCGCGCTTGTACGATGATCTTCCGTCACTCTCGGCTTCCCACCCCTGGTGCCGAATCGGACGCAAGGCTAAGCCGGTGTCCGCGTAGTGTCAAGATAAAACTGAGGTTGCGGGAAAATTTTCCACAGCGACGGCATATAAGAATTCATTGTCGTGTGAAATTTAATACGTACCTCCGATGTACGTACTTGTGCCACTCAGGTAGTTTCGCGGGCCGGTTTGTCGCAGAAACCCTCGAAATACGGTTTGACGATTCGGACAATGACCAGGCAAGTTGCGCGCGTGATAGAATCCGTTCCGGAATGCTTCAATTTCGCTCCCGGCCCAGAAATCGGTTCCTGATATCCGTAGCGGTGCTGCTTTTTGGAACGTGCGATCTCTCCGCAAGCCTGATTCGCCATAGCTTGCACGCCGCCCAACAACAGCAGCAGGAAACCCAAAGAGAGCCTCTCCGTCATCGCCCAAACCTCGCAAACCCCTACGGCGTCCAGTTTCACGACGTAACAGCTCAGGCGGGCATCCACTTCCATCACGAGCGCGCTCAATCCCCCAAGCGCATGTACCCGGAAACAATGGGCCCCGGCGTCGGCTGGATCGACTACAACCAGGACGGCTACCTCGACGCGATCTTCGTCAACAGCGGCTTCACTCCGCTCTTCCATCCAGTGCAGGCGCCGCAACCCGCGCTCTATCGCAACAATCGCGACGGCACTTTTACCGACGTGACCGCCCAAAGCAAAATCCACTCCGACGGCACATTTTTCTTTGGCGTGGCAGTCGGCGACTATGACAACGACGGTTTCCCGGACATCTATATGACCGGTTATCGCCACTCCGTCCTATGGCACAACAACGGCGACGGCACCTTTACCGACGTCACCGAAAAAGCGGGAGTCGGTGACGATGGCAACTGGGCCACCGCCGCCGCGTGGTTCGACTACGATCACGATGGCAAGCTCGATCTCCTCGTCGTCAACTACGTGAAATACGATGTGGACCATCCCATCACTTGCGGCGATTTTCGCCCGGGCTACAAGGACATCCCGCAAGTGAGTTCCTACTGCCACCCCGACAATTTTCCCGGCACTTCCCCCCGCCTCTATCACAATAATGGCGACGGCACCTTCACCGACGTAACGGAAAAAGCCGGCCTAGCCAATAAAGACGGCAAGAGCCTCGCCGTTGTCACCGTGGATTTAAACAACGACGGCTGGCCCGACATCTTCATCGCCAACGACACGCAGCGCAATTTTCTCTACATCAATAAAGGTGATGGCACCTTCAAAGATGCCAGTTACTCCTCCGGCGCCGGCTTCAGCGAAGAAGGCCGCCCCGAAGCGGGCATGAGCGCCGACGCCGCCGACATCACCAACAACAGCCTGCCCTATCTCTTCGTAAGCCATCTCGATTACGAACTCGATCGCCTCTACCGCAATAATGGCGACGGCACGTTCACCGACGACACAATCGCGTCCGGCATCGGCCAGTCGAATCTCCTCAATAGCGCTTTCGGCGCGCGATTTTTCGATTTCGATAATGACGGCTGGCGCGATCTGCTCGTCATCAACGGCCACATCCTCGACAACATCGCCACGTATCACCCCGAAGTGGCCTACGAAGAAGAAAAAAAGCTCTACCGCAACACCGGCCAGGGAAATTTCGTCGACGCAACCAAATCGCAAGGCTCGGATTTTCGCGCCCCGCGCGTGGGTCGCGGTCTTGCCGTCGGCGATTACGACAACGACGGCTGGCAGGATTTTCTCGTCAGCAATAATGGTGAAGATGCCCAGCTCTTTCACAACGATGGCGCCACCGCGCCCGCCGCAAAAGATAATCACTGGATCGCCGTGCAACTCGTCGGCACCAAAAGCAATCGCGACGGCAACGGCGCCCACCTGAAACTCATCGCCGGCGATCTCACCAGTTACGACCAGACCAAAGGCGGCATGAGCTACTGCTCAGCCCAGGATCCCCGCATCTTCTTCGGCCTCGGCAAGCACACCCGCGTCGATTCCCTCGAAATCTGGTGGCCCAGCGGCCTCAAAGAAAAGGTCACGAATCTTCCAGTCGATATCTTTGTGCGCATAGAAGAAGGAAGCGCCTCAGCAAAAGGCATCCGTTACCCAGCGCCAAAGCAGCAGCCCAGCAAGTAGGACGTACCAGCCGGTTCGCTTTTCTTCCCGGCACCACTCCAAAATTTGCCCACCACCTATTGCTAAGGTTTCGAGGGATAAATCTTCAATTCATCCCACCCGCTACCTTCCTTATCCGTCTCCCGCGCAAACCGCACTCCCACCAATTCAGCCAGCGTCACCTCTGAAGTGGTATAGATCTTGCACCCCGTCATCAAATGCCCGCCAATCATCGTCCCCTGTCCCGTCGCAATCGAAAGGTGAACATGCTCGCCGCCTTCCTCCACGGTCCCCGTAATCGACACAATCTCAAAATGTCCGGTGTGAATGTGCGCCTCAGGCTGGTTCGCATACCGAATCGACGCCTGCGTCAAACTCCCCACCGAGCTCAACAACACCGCCGCCTGAATATGATTCTGCTTCACGTACGCGCGAATCGAGCCCAACAGGTCGTCTCCAGGACGCAACCTGAAAACATGAATGCGCACGCGCTCGGTCGTAATCGCTTCATGATGTTCCACAAGCATCTTCGACCAGTCCGCGGGAAGCTCCGGCGCTTCCGGCGCGTTCTCGAGCGTTCGGCTCTCCGGCACGGGCTCTGCCCCCGGCGCTTTGTATTGTGGTGGCGCTGGCTTCGTTTGCGCAGCGGCGCTGAATGCTGCAACCGCTAAAAACACGGATACTGCGATCGCTTTCATGCAAGTCTCCTGATTGAAACGGGATTCACTTCACGAGAGATGTTGGGCCACGCGAAACGATTCTGGATTTCACTTCCCGATAGCTTGATAGATCATGAGCCGAGCCACCGGAATTCCGTCCTGCTCCTGCAATGGAGCATAGACGCGATGCGTCTCCGTATCGACGGCTATGCTGTGCACTGCGTGGGCCACTGCCACATCGCCCAGCTTGCGATAATGTTGCGGGTCTTTCTGCTCAAACACGGAAATCACCCCGCTGTAACACGCCACGTAGATTCGGTTCAGCCCGGGATCGAATTTCACCACGTCCGCGCCATCAGGCAGCGGCAAATAAGCGATGGGCTCGAACTTGTCGAGATCTAGCACGGTTAGCAGAGAATTCTGTTCGCACGCCAAGAACGCCCGGCGATGCTCGGCGTCGAGGGCCATCCCGTGATTGCCTTTACATTTGCTCACCGGATGCATTCCCACCAGTCGATCGTTCTCCGGATCGATTACCGCAAAAACATTCAAGTCCTGCAGATTCACGTAAATCTTCTTGGCCACCGGGTCGTACTGCGGCATCCCCGTTTCGCTATCGAAGCGCAGCATCCGCAACACTTCGTCCCGCCTTGTATCGACCACGGCCACCGCCTTGGCCCTCTCATCCGATACATACAGTTTGTGAAAGGGCGCTGCGTACGCGCTGCCGTCGGGCTTTGATTCCGTGGGAATTTTCTTGATGATCTCCAAAGTCTGCACATCGATTACGCCGATCTGGTCTTCGTGCCAATTCGACGTGTATACCTTTTTCACGTCGGGCGCGTACTCGATCCCTTCAATGCCGGGCAGGTCTGAGATTGTCTTCACCACTTTGTTCGTCTGCAAGTCGATCACGTACATTTTTCCCGGCCCAAGATGTGCGCAGAATAGATAATGATCGTCGTAGTCGATCGTTAGGTAGTCGAAGCGCAGTCCGGAGGGACCTGGCAGCTCAATCGCCGCCAGTTTCTTTAATTCGCCCGCCGCCAAATCCGCGACAAACACGCAAACGGCAGAAACCATCAGCGCTACTGCGCAAGCGATCCGAAAATTCTGTCGCGAAGTCGCCATGTCAGTCCTTCACCACACCGGTAGCCACAAGATCGTCGCCGCGTCGCTCGAGTGTGATTTTAGGCAAAGGCCGCGGCGGTGGGCCCGCCAGTACTGACCCGTCAGCAACCGAATAAACCCCGCCATGGCACTGGCAGACGATCAGACTCTGTTCCGGCCGGTAAAACACAGGGCATGACGTGTGCGTGCAGATCCGGCTGTACGCCAGATAGGTATTTTCCTCCGGCCGCAGCAAAATGCATGGATTCACGTCGGCGGGATAAGAGAAAATCTTCCAACCGCCGACAGGAATATCGCCCGCGTGGCCAATCACAATTGTTGGATAGGTCTTCGAACAGCCGTCTGTCAAAGTCCCAGCGGCGCCCACAGCCGCCGCCAGGCCTCCCAGCGTCAGGAACTTATTAAAGCCGCGGCGTGAAAGTTGTTCAGCGCCGTCTATATCGAAAAACTCTTCTTCCAGAGTGTTCCGCTCGTCGGTCATGGTTTTTTGTGGCCTATTGGCTGGCTAGGCGGCCCAGTTGCATTCGCGTGTGCAGCACTCTCAGGATGTCGTCGAGCCCGACCATGCCCACAATATTGCCTTCAGAAATCACCGGCATCTGGCTGATGCTATTGCTGCGCATCCGCTGCAACACGGCAAGAACGGGTTCATCCATCTGCGCTGAATGCATGCTGTCGAGCGGCAGCATCACGGCCTGAATCGAAGTGTTCGTCCATTCATCGCGCGGCACCGTGCGCGCCGCATCCAACGAAATCAGACCCACCGGCTTTCCGGCGCCCAGAACAATGTGAAAGCGCGCTCCGGTGCGCAGCACTTCGTGAACATATTCATCGATCGACATATCGCGCGTAACCGTCGGAATGTCATGAGTCATCACGTCGCCTGCGCGCACGCCCGTCAGCGTATTCTGCACCGCGACTTGCGCATAGCTCTCCTGTGCGGCGCTCAGCAGAAACCAGCCGATGAATGCGGTCCACAGCCCGCCAACCCAGTTTCCGTTCAGCGCCTGCCAGGCTCCCAGAATGATCATCAGGTACGCAAAAATTTTGCCGGTCGTGGAAGCAATCTGCGTGGCGCGCTGGAAATTCTTCGTGATGCCCCAGGCGATTCCGCGCAGGATACGTCCGCCATCCAGCGGAAATCCCGGCACGAGGTTGAACACGGCGAGCGCAACATTGATTTCCCAGAGCCATTTCGTGGAAGCGGCCACCAGGTCATCGCCATGAAAGAAGCGTCCCGCGAGATAGAAACAGGCGGCTAGGAAGAAGCTCGCGAGCGGTCCGGCGATGGCAATGTTCACCTCCTGCTTCGGCTTGTCTGGCTCGCGGCTAATACTGGAAAGCCCTCCAAAAACGAACAGCGTGATCGATTGCACGGGAATCTTGTAACTCTTCGCGACAATGCTGTGACTCACTTCGTGGAAAACCACCGAACCAAAGAATAGTGCGCTAGTCACGATGCCGAGCATCCAGTGTTGTTGCGAAGTCCAGCTAGGGTGCTCAGCGGTAAATTGGGTGCGCAGCGTGTAGGTGATCAGCGCGAAAATGATGAACCAGCTCGGGTGCAAGTAAATCGGAATGCCAAAAATTCGTCCAATCCGCACGCCCGATGGAGGCGGCGGCCCTCCGGAAGGCACCGTAGCCTGATTGGCTTGAATGTTTGCTGGGTTCGGGTCTGCCGCCATTGCGTCCTCGGAATTCGTTCGCTCGTCTCATTATCGTAGAATTTGCCGCCGCCGTCTCGCAAATCGCATTTCGCAATCGAATCGTTGACCTTCCACACAATTTGATATCAGGCTGGCACATTCGAAGTGCGTCGCGTGCGCTGCAACACGCCCGTGTTTCTGACCACACGCACATCACGCTCGTCCTCGTCGCTAAGCCTCCTGTTTGCATGCACATGAGTATTGGTTCCGGTCCTGCATTACTTCGGTTAGCTGGCCGATAGATGTTGCGGGAGGGAAGCATGGAAGCTCTGATCGATTTCGCAGCCGTGAGTGGAGCAATCGTTTTCTCGCTGGGCGTCGCGCTTTCGCTCGAATGGTTTGCGCTGAATACATTGATGAAGATGATGCCCGCGCGACAGCCGGCGATGGTGGCGGAAGAAACCACATCCGATAAGCCCACGGCTGGCCCGACGCTTGTGCCGGACTCGTTTGCTGGCAGCAAACGCGCGGCGTAACGGAGCGGCGGCAATCGCGGCCGGCCCCCTGAATTCCGCGAGCCCCGCGCTCGCAGATTGAAGCACGGTTGAAGCAAGGTTAAGGAGGACGCCATGTTGTTCCTCAAAGTGTTGCTGTCAATTATCAGCTGCGGATTTCTGGCCGGCGCGATTGGAACGGTTGCTTACGACATCTATCTCGCATTTCAACTCGACCGAATCTTGCGCCGCAACGATCGCGCTCCTGAATCTGAATCGGGCGTCGCGGCTGGCGGGGAAACATCTTCTTCCGCCGCGTCCTCTGGAACGCCTTCTCCTGGCGCGCTCGCTCAGTCTACGTCGCGTGCGCCAATCGGTGCGCCGCAGCGCCGGATTCGTTGGGTGCTCACTACAAAGTTGCTCGCGCTTGCTGCTGTCACGTCGCTTGCGAGCAAGAGTCTTGTGGTAGTGCCTGACGGGCACGCTGGCGTGCGCGTGAGCCAGATTTCCGGTGTGCGCGCCGGAACTCTATATCCCGGGACGCATCTGATTTTCCCGGTCACCGAGCGCGTTGTGCTCTATGACGTGCGCGATCAGGTTTTCTCGACCGCCGCGAGCACGGCTCCGAAGGAAAAGCTCGAAGTGCTCAACGTCGAATCGCTCGAAGGGTTGTCCGTGGGACTCGCGCTTACCGTGCGCTACCGGATTGACCCCGCGCGTCTCGCTTACATTCAGGCGAATCTGCCTCAGCCTATTGACCAGGAAATTGTCGAGCCGGTTGTGGCCAGCACGTTTCGCGATTTGAGTCCCAGCTACATCGTACGCGATCTTTTCTCCATCAAGCGCGGCGAGTATCGCGAGAAAGCGACGCAGACCATCACGTCGCGGCTCGCGGAAGACGGAATCGTGGTGAAGGAAGTGCTGTTGCGAAAAGTGGAGCTGCCGCAGGAATACGCGCGCGGCCTCGAGGGCTTGCTCGAAAAAGAACAGGAAGACGATCGCACAAGTGTCGACGCGCAGATCGAGCAGAAGAAAGTGAAGATCGCGGAATCGCAAGCCGAAGCCGCGAAGGTCCGCCAGATCAAGCATGCCGAGGCGGATGCGCAATCACGCGTGTTGATGGCCAAGGCCGAATCCGATTCGATGCAGTACACGCTGCCGCTCAAGCAGAAGCAAATCGAGCAATCGCGCCTGGAAGCCGAAGCGCGCAAGGAAGCGACGATCAAGAACGCCGAAGCAGACGCTGCCGCGCAGGTGAAGTCGGCAGAGGCCGCGGGCCAGGCAAAAGTGATCGGCACCAAGGCTGACGCCGAACGCAGCAGGCTGCTTTCGGAATCGCAGAACGTGCTCGTGGTGAAAAACGCCGAAGCCGCAGCGCAGGCCAAAATTATCGATTCGAAGGCGGAGCTCGAGCATCGCAATCTGCTCGCCGACGCCGAAGCGCACAACATTCGCGTTACGTCGCAAGCCGAAGCCGAGCAACTACAGCTCGAGGCCGCCGCGCTCAAAACGAATCCGTTGCTCGTGCAATACACGGTGGCGCAGCGCCTTTCCGACCGCGTGCAAATCATGATGGTGCCCACGGACGGCAAATTCTTTTTCACGAACGACGTGATGAAATCAGTTTCCGCGGTGACGGATTCGCCGCTGAAGCTAGGCGCGAAGTAATGAGCATGAAACGCGCGACGCATGCCACGATCAACGCTTCCGCGCTGCGCGAAGTGACGAGTGTGAAGCACGCGGGGCCCACAGCGATGAATGCTCTGGTCGCCGCGCCCGCGAAAAAAATGCGCCCACATGCGCGAACGAAATTCCCGTTTGGTCTTTTCCGAGTCCGACATGGCGGAGCGGAAAAGAAATTCAACCGGACGGGAGGTACTGCCGGCAAGACCCTTGCGGGTGGCTTGGCTCTGCGCGAAACGGCGACGAGGATTCGATACCGCCGCATCGGATCCCGCGCTGCGAGCGCAGGGCGAAGCCACCGAGCCGGCGGCTCGGCTTGCCGAATTAAGACCAGCTTCCATGACGACCTCTTTGTACCCCTGGCGATCTCTTGGTACCCCTTTTAGCGCCTATTAGAATTTCGTATGTTGCTGAATTCGGGCTGCTTAGCGTGAGATTTAATCGCGGAACCGTAGATTAAAAATGCGTGGCGAGCGATGAGTGGTAGTGATTCGTGGCGGGCAAACATCTTCTTCGGTTGCCTTCGGAACCTCCTTTCGCTGTCACGATATGCGGGGCTCGTCTTGTTTCGAGTCCTGCGGACTTCGGGATCAAGGCTAGCACGAGGCGGGGAGCGTCGTGGCGCCGAAAGAGTACAACGGGCTAAAACTGGACGAACGAACAGGGCGGGGGGGCGAGTGAATGGTTCGGTTGCGCGGGGCGGTGAAAGGACAAGGCTCGGCGAGAAGGCCGCCGAGCGGAAGAGATCGTTTTCTTTGGAAGGCTCATGTCACAGCTGAAGCCGTGACCTACAAGGCGACGGGGCGAGCGAAAGACGAACAGGTGGGACGCGATCGCTTCGCGAGGGGAATGGTTAGGTGGCGAGCGAGGCTCAGAAGGCAATTTCAAATTTCAGAATTTCAAATTTCAAATGGGCAGCGAAGGCCAGAGCCAGAGGCAACTGCAGATCCCTCGACTGCGCTCGGGATGACAGCTTTCAGGGACGAAGGCGAAAAGGGCCACTGGATTTGAAATGAAAATAGAGGCAAAAGAGCCGGCGGGACGCCCTTCAAAACTCAGGGCAAGCCGGCGGCGTTACGGAAGCGCGGTTTGGGTGTCAACTTCTGCGGGGTCTTCGTCGTGTTTGCTTGGCGGGCGGATCGAAGAGCGCAGGCAAGAGTGCCTGCGCCACTGAGGTGCGGAGCGAGTGAGTTTGCGGTTGTGCTAAGATGACGAATCACGGACAGGATGCGTCATACGCTGCGGCTTGGTGCCTCTCTGAGATACGTCTTTCTTCCCGTTGTAGTTCTGATTTTTTCTTTCATGCTTGGGCGAACTGTGCACGGGCAGGCTCCAAGCGCGTCGTCGCCGCAACCGGACCAGCATGTAACTTCGCTGGCGTTGCCTGCAGCTTGGAATGATGGCGTGAAAACGCTGGCAGAGAAAATCGCGGCAGCGGTGAAGCCCTCGCGGGCGATTTCGCTTGAGATCAACAATATCTCGTCGCTCGGAGCCGCGGACGTGGAAGGGATTCGCGCGGCGCTTGAAAAGGAATTAGCGGACCGCGGATTGCGGGTTGGATCGGGCGGTGCCGGAGTGGAAGTGACGCTTTCTGAGAATGTAAAAGGTTACGTCTGGGTCGCGGAAGCCGGAAAGGACACCCAGAGATTAGCAGGACTGGTCCAGGTCGGGAAAGTAAGGGACTTGTTGTCGCGTCTAGTGCCGACCCCTGTGATTCAGCGACGCATTGTTTGGCGGGACGACAATCGGGTGCTTGATTTCGAGGCGCATGATTCACTTTTAGGCGCAATTGAAATTAGCCATCGGACACTGTGGAGTGAGACCGGGATTCAGTCTTATTCGCTCGGGTTTGACAAAGAAATTCGAAAGGATAAGGAAGAATTAATTCCTAAGTTTCCACGACAACGCGACGTGAGGGGGTTATTGTCAGATCGCAAGGGAGAAAATTTGAGGGCTTATTTCGGCTACGTGCAGTGTATCGATTCGTATCAATTGGTTTGTGCCGAAAACTCAAGCCAGGAGTGGCCGATCGGGATCAATGTAGAAGCACGGTTTGTCGGGAATCGGAATTACTTCGATGGAATCAATCGCGCGCCCGGAAAGAAATGGCCGGAATTTTTTTCGCTCGCTGACTACAAGTGGATCACGGACGGCGGTGAGCTTTGGATTCAGACCGAGATGGACGGTAAATCACGAGCCTACAATAATGATAATGACAACTTTAAACCGCTTGCAACATTCTCCGGATGGGGCGATGACATCGCTTCGATTGACCTTCCCTGCGGTCCAGTATGGGAAGTACTTGTTTCCGGCACCGGTGACTGGACCGAGCCAGACCATTTGCAGGTCTACCAGATAGACGAGCATTACAGCGCACAACCGGCTGGCGAACCGCTGTCATTTCCCGGCCCCATCCTGGCGATGTGGCCCTCTGAGGACGGAAAAGGGGCGCGAGTAGTCTCAAAGAATCTGCAAACAGGAATGTATGAAGCCTCGATCGTCACTATTACTTGCAGCAAGTAGCGCAGGGCTCGCGATCTTGTTGGTCGCGCTGCCCGCGACGACGGCGCGGAGGCCGAGATACGGCGGGACGCTGCGAGTGGAGATCGAGGGCGCTGTGACGTCGCTGGATCCGGAGGCACCGGCTATGAGCGAGGCTGAAGACGCCGCCAAAGCTGAACTCGGTTCGCTAATCTACGACAACCGCGATGCCAGCGGCACGTCTCACGGAGGGGGGCCGTTTCACGTGACGGCGTTTGAGGCGGGGAAGCGGGCGGTGTTGGCGGCGACGGAGGATTACCGGCTGGGTCGGCCGTTTGTGGACTCGATCGAGATTACGATGGGGCGGGCGGCGCGGGATCGCATTTTGGATCTTGAGCTGAACAAGGCGGATTTCGCGGAGATTCCGGCTGAGGATGCGCGGCGGGCGGCGGAGCATGGGGTGCGGGTGAGCCGGTCGAAACCGGACGAATTGCTGGCGCTGGTTTTCACCGGAGGTGATGAACCGGGGCGAGGCAAACCGTTGAGTGCGAAAGCGCGCGATGCGATTGCGCTTTCGATCGATCGAGCCGCGATCGTGAATTTCATTTTGCAGAAGGAAGGTGAGCCTGCTGGGGGACTTTTGCCGCAGTGGTCGAGCGGGACGGCGTTTCTATTTTCGACGGTGGCTGATCCGGTGCACGCGAAGGAACTTTCCGCGCAAATCGTACCCGCTCCGAAAATCGTGTTGGGATATGATTCTGGCGATTCGCTGGAGCAGGCCGTGGCCGAGCGAATTGCGGTAGATGCGCGTGAAGCAAGGGTTCAGATAACGCCGCAGGCAATGAGGCGCGGACTCGAAAATGTGACCGATGCGCGCCTGATTCGCCTTCGGATGCAATCGAAATCACCGGCGGCGGCGCTCGAGAGTTTCATCGATGGTCTCGCCGTGACGACCGGGCTTGAGGTGGCTGGGCTGCCAGATTCGGCGTCGGCGGAAGATATTTACAATCGCGAGCGAGCGATTGTGAGCAGTTACCGGGTGGTGCCGCTGGTTTGGTTGCCGCGTGTGTTTGGGTTGAGTGGGCGGGTGAGGGATTGGACGCCGCCTGGGCCGGGCGAGCGGTGGTCGTTGGCGGATGTTTGGCTGGATGGACCTGTGGAAGCGGCGGTGGAAGAAGGAAAAAAGTGACGTTCCGCACCAAATTGTTTTTGATTTTTACGCTGGCGCTGGTGGTGTCGGTGGGGCTGGTGGCGGCTGCGGTGACGGAAGTGACGCGGCGCGCTTTCGATCAGATGAATGCGCAGCATTCGGATGCGCTGGTGGCGCAGTTCCAGCGCGAGTTCGCGCAGCGCAGCGAAGACGTGGTGCATCGAGTGCAGGGGATTGCCGACGCCGAAGGCACCGTACGGATGGCGATTGATTTGAGCCGGCCGAAGGGCGACGTATCGGTGTACGTGAATGATGCAGCGGGGGTGGCGAAGGCGCATCAGCTCGATTTTCTGGATTTCATCAGCAACGACGGGTCGATCATTTCGTCGGCGGAATGGCCGGCGCGATTCGGTTACAAGATTGACTGGGTGCTGCAGCCGGAGGATTGGGTGGCGCGCGGGTCGTTCTTGATGAAGGCGGACACGCAGGAAGGGCCGGCGCTCGCGCTGCTATCGGTATCGCGCGTGCGCGTGGGCGATAAAGATCTTTACATTGTCGGCGGCGAACGGCTCGGGCGCGAATTTATCGCGTCGCTCGTGCTTCCGACGGGAATGCGGGCGCTGCTGTATAGGAATCTCGATCCGACATTTCAGGCCGCGGATCTGATCGATTCGACGGGACCTGCGACCCAGGCGGACCAATTTGCAGCGATCGTGCAGAAGGAACAGCAGGAGCCCGGGGAGCAGATTGCAAGAATCAACTGGACTGCGGACGCGGCGAACGCGGAAGTGTTTCACGCGATGCCGCTGCTGGGACGGCAAAAAGAGCTGCTCGGAATTTTGCTGATTGGAAGCTCGCAGCACGACGTGGTGACGCTCCAGCGGCAAATCATGTTGCTCTCGGTGGGCGTTGTCGGGATCGGCCTTCTGGTGGGAGCGCTGCTGGGATGGTGGGGCGCGGCGCGGGTGACGCGGCCGGTGCGCCAGTTGGCGGAAGGCGCGCGCGAAGTGGCGGGCGGAAACTGGAACGCGCGAGTGAACGTGCGCGGAAGAAATGAAATTGGGCAGCTGGCGAAGGCGTTCAATCAGATGACGGAACAGCTCGTGGACCAACGCGAGCGCTTGATTCAGGCGGAGCGCGTGGCGGCTTGGCGCGAAGTGGCGCGGCGGCTGGCGCACGAATTGAAGAACCCGCTCTTCCCGTTACAAACGACGGTGGAGAATCTGCAGCGGGCGAAGGAGCGGGGGTACGGGGAATTTGAGGAAGTGTTCCACGAATCGACCGGAATTCTACTGGCGGAAATCGAGAACCTGAAGAATATCGTCGGCCGGTTCAGCGAATTTTCGAAGATGCCACATCCGGAGCTGGGATCGGTGCAGCTGAATGAGGTGGTTCGCAGCGTGGTGAAATTATTTGAGGCGCAATTTGGCGCCGTTGGCCGGCCGCCAATTACGCCGGAGCTGCATTTGGATGATCATTTGCCGCTGATCCAGGCAGACGCGACGCTGTTGCATCGCGCAATGGAGAATTTGATTTTGAACGCGATGGACGCGATGCCGTCGGGAGGCGTGTTGATGCTGCGCACGTCACCTGCGGCCGACGGCGGAGTACATCTCGAAATTTCCGATACCGGCACGGGCCTGACTTCTGAAGAGTGCGAGCGGCTGTTCACGCCGTACTACACGACGAAGCAGCACGGAACTGGGCTAGGTCTCGCGATCGTGCAGTCCGTGGTGAGCGATCATGGCGGACGGATCTGGGTTGAGAGCGAGGCGGGCGTCGGCACGTCATTCCATATCGAACTTCCCAAGCACCCACCGCGGCGGTCGGTGAGCTTTCCGATTTCCTTCGATTACGAAAAAGAAAAAGAGAAGGAAGCGGAGCCCGAGAAGCACAAGCAAGAGGCGTAGCCGCCGTGCCTCCGAAAGCCAATATCCTTATTATTGATGACGACGCGAATACGCTTGCGTCGCTTGCCCGCGCATTCCGATTGGCCAACCACGAAGCGACCGTTTGCGACAATGCTGCCCGCGCGCTGGAGCTGGCGAAGGCGGAGCGTTTTGATTTGATTCTTTCCGACGTGGTGATGCCGGGAAAGGATGGGATCGCGCTGCTCGAAGAATTGAAGGGAGCGGGAGTGAGCGCGCCGGTGGTGATGATGTCCGGTCAAGCGACGATTGAAATGGCGGTGAAAGCGACGCGGCTGGGCGCGATTGATTTTCTTGAGAAGCCGGTGACGACGGATAAGTTGCTGCTGACGGTGGAGAATGCGCTGCGGCTGCGGCATCTCGAAGATGAGAACCGCGATTTGAAGCGGAGGCTGGGGCGGCATTACAGCGTGTGGTCGAGCGAGGCGATGCGCGAGGTGATGGCGCAGGTGGAAACGGTGGCGGCGAGCGAGACGCGCGTGTGCATTCGCGGCGAGACGGGGACCGGGAAGGAATTGATTGCGCGGACGCTTCATGAAAAAAGTGGTAGGCGCGATGGGCCGTTTGTTTCGCTGAATTGCGCGGCGATTCCGGCGGAATTGATGGAGTCGGAAATATTCGGGCATGAGAAGGGCTCGTTTACGGGAGCTGCGGGACGGCACATTGGGAAATTCGAGCAGGCTGACGGAGGGACGCTTTTTCTCGACGAGATTGGCGACATGCCGATTGCGATGCAGGCGAAGCTGCTGCGCGTGTTGGAGGAGGGCGAGGTGGAGCGCGTGGGCGGCGATAAGCCGATTCATGTCGACGTGCGGGTGATTGTCGCGACGCATCGCAATCTGGAAGAGCAGGTGAGGCAGGGGGCGTTTCGCGAGGATTTGTATCACCGGATTTATGTGTTTCCGATTGTGCTGCCACCGTTGCGGGAGAGGCGCGAAGATATTCGCGTGCTGGCGGAGCATTTCGCGCGGCAATTGAGCGAGCAGAATAGCTGGAAGCAGAAACAATTTTCGCGCGAGGCGATTGAGTCGCTGGAGCAGTATGGCTGGCCGGGGAATGTGCGCGAGTTGCGCAATGTGGTGGAGCGGGTGCTGCTATTGACGCCCGGCGATACGGTGGACGCGGCGGCGGTGCAGCGGGCTTTGCCGCAGGTGAGCGCCGGCGGCGTGACGGTGGCGGGGAATGGTTTGATGGCTTCGGGCCCGCTGGCGCAGAGGGTTGAGGCGTTTGAGCGGGAGACGCTACTTGCGGAGCTGAAGCGAAATCACAATCACATGACCAATACGGCGAAGGCGTTGGGGCTCGAGCGCAGTCACCTTTATAAGAAGTGCCAGCAACTGGGAATTGATTTGCAAGCGGTGCGGCAGACTGAGTGAAGGTGGCAGTCGTTAGGGGACTTTGAGCGAAGCCGTGGTGGAACCTACCTGACCGGCCAAGTTGTCACGAATTACGAAGCGCACTGAATATTCTCCAGACGGCAATTCAATCGAGGCGGGAAAGGAAAGACCCCGGGAGTTGAGCGCGGTCACTCCTTCCGGCTTGATGTGGCCGTCGAGAGCCTGCGAGAGACCGCCTTCCATGAGAGTACCGTCGGGCTTTTGCGCCAACGCGGCAAAATCGAGGCTTACATGATTGTTGTCCGATTCATCCACGATAATGGCGCCGGCTGGAATGAGGAAAGTAAATCCGACGCTTTTCTTGTCGTTCACATCTGTGATGCCGGTCACTCGGACGGTGAAACGTATCGCGGTGAAATCGAGAGGAGAGGCAAGTGCGAGCTGGATGTCTTCTTTTCGTTTTACGCTTTCGTCCTGCGGAGCGCGGAAGTAATAGCCTGAGCGCGACCTTACTTGCAGACCCGGGCGGCTTACTTTTACCGAGAGTTTTCGCCATCCGGGATTCGAGTCACCGGAGGATTGATAGAAGCCGATGAGATAGTAATCGCTTGAATCGTCGACCGCCGCATTGAAGCAGCCGAGGGCGGAAGTCTGGCGATTGCACAGCTTTCCACCGGTGGATTCGGCGAATGATTCCAGCTTGCCCACGTCGGACGTGATGCCGATGTGTTTGGGGAGCGGCTGGCCGCTATTGGGAGCGACGAAGGCGGGATTGACTAGATCTTCCACATCGAGCGGGTATACCGCGATATTGCCGCGCGCTAACGTGCGCCATGCATCTTCGTAGGCGGGCAAGAGCGCGCGCTCGTACGATCCGAAGTGCGAAGCGTCTCCCATTTCGAAGGGAAAGCCGCCGGTTGCCCAGATCAAGGACTTGCGGCCCGGAATGCCGGAGTAGGCCTGGCCGATTTCGCGCAATGCTTCAAGAGTAAGCCAGGTTCGCTCTCCGAGGCTGGCGGCTTGATTTTCCGTAAAATACCGCAGCATATCGTCGCGTCCCTGTCTCGCGGCGTTGCTACGACTCGCTGAGAGGCTATTCCATCCCTCAACACCTCGATAGACCGATTCGAGCGGGTTCGCGTCTGTGGGACCGTCTTTCGGCGAGCGGTGGCGTTTGGTTTTTTTCAGAGCTTCGGCGAGGAGCGCCGGGTCCTTTGTGAAATCATGCAGCAAGGTGATGCCGTAGGAATCGAAGGCTAGGAGGCAAATCGGTTGTCCCAGTTGGGGAGATTCCGAAAGGAACTTCATGAGTTCGTCGCGGGCGTTCGATTGTTCCGTGATGGAACTGTTCAGCAGATCAAAGACAAGAATGGTTGAACGCTCCGAAAGGGTCTCGGTTTTATTCGTAAATTCGTTGGGGGCGGCAGGAGCAGGCTCATCGGTGGTCGCCGCGTTTGCTTGGATATGGTGGAAGAAAGCGATCTTTTGTTGGTGCCCGTTTTCGAGAACGGTAAAGTCGCCCTGCTTTAAATCAGAAACATGTGCGCCGGAATGGTCGGTGACAACGGCTGGAACTAGCACAACCTCGCTGTGAGCCGCGATTACTGGTTTTTTGTTTTCGCGAGGCTGCGATTGGCCAAAGCTTGTGTACGCGGCGACCAGAAAGACGAGTGCGCCAAAAAAGGACCTAGGTGCCGGGAGAAAATTCATTCGTTTTCGATACGGATGATAGTGACATGGATTGGGGTTGCACGACAGCCTTCCTGTGGGGGAAGTTAGCCAAGGGCCAAGCCGGACGAAGCTGTTTCGGATGCCTTAGTGTTGACCGCTGACGGACGGTCCAAGCGAAAGAGGAACACCTTGCTGATTCACGAGATCGAGGCCGAGCCAATGTGCGATGGTGGGGCCGATGTCGATCATGCGGGCATTGGCGATCTTGCCTGAGCTTATGGAGGGGCCGTAAAAAATCAGAGATGAGCGCATTTCGGGGCGATCGGGGAAATAGCCGTGCGTGCCGCCGAGTTTTGAGGGCTCGGTGAATTTTCCGGTGTAGTCGGCGGTGATCACGGTGCCTTCGACGGCTTCGAGAGCGAGGAAAGCGTCGGGATCGCCGCCCATGGCGACGATCTCGTCATGCGCGACGACGCGAGCGATGCCGCTGCCTTGTGCGCCAGCGAGTGGCTTGAAGATTTCGTTGAGGGCGCGGCGGGTGGCGTCGTCGTTGCGGTCGTTGACGTAGATGTAGGCTGAGCCGCCGTCGGTGATGAGGCTTGCTTTCCAGGCGGTGATGCGATCTTTTTCGTTGAGGGTGATCAGGCCGTGCTCGCGGAGGAGAACGCCGGGACGGACGGCTTGCGAAATGGGAACGAAACCGTGGTCGGAGAGAACGGCGAGGACGGTCGAGTCCCAGATTCCGTCTTTTTTTGCTTCGGCCATCACGCGGGCCACTTGCGCGTCGGCGGTTTCGGTGGCGGCATTTCCTTCGGGGCTGAACGGGCCATGCAGGTGTTCTTCGTGATCGACCATCGCGAGGTGGAGAAGAAGTAGATTCGGCTGTAATTTTTTGATTGCGTAGCAGGCGATGTCGGTGAAGGCCGCGTCGGTTTGCAGAGGCGGGGTGATGGCTGCGTCGAAATCGGGATATTCCTTGGAGACTTCTTCGAGAATGCCGCGCGTGGAAAGTGCGCGCAGGAGCTTCAGATCTTCGGGAATATTGGCGCGCCATATCTCGGGGACGATGATGTCTGCTTGAGCGCCGACCGTGACGGGCCAGTGAATTAAAGCGGTGTGAAGGCCGTGCTGGCGGGCGAGTTGCCAGAGGGTGGGGACGCGGATGTCCTCTTCGTACCAGCGGTAGCCGTTGTAATTCTGTCCGAAGGGATCCCATGCGGGATTTGCGACGATGCCGTGGGTGCCGGGATTTACTCCGGTCATCATGGTGGTGTGCGAGGGGTAGGTGACGGTGGGCATGACGGGCTGGACGCCGTCGCTCGAAGCGCCATCGCGAACGATTTCGCGGAGTGTGGGGATTTTGAGGCCGTGCGCGTCGGGATCTGTGTAGGATTCGGGCTTCATTCCGTCGATGGAGATGACGATGACGTGCTGGATGGTTTTGGCGGAGGATGGTGATTGAACGGGCTGCGGGGATTTGTTAGCGAACGCGTGGCCTGCGACGAGGTGCGCGCGGGAGGCGCTGGCGGCTGAGGCTGCGGCGATTAGTGCGATAAAAATGAATGGCGTGATTCGTCGTCGCATCGGCAACTGCCTCCTGGAAAGCAGTCGAATACTCTAGCTGGCGCGGCGTGAGGTTTACAAGCGCTGCGAGATGACAAAGTTGTTACAGAGACGCACGGTTTCGCGGACACGCTATTGTCGGGGGCGGGCGAGGATTTTAGGGCGAGCGAGGATTTGGCGTGAGCGAGTGGGGCATGCGAGAATGGCGGAGCAAACACGGCGGGTGAGAAATTATGGATGAGAGACAGTTCTACGACGAGAAGGAAGAGACGAAGCAGATCCCGCTCGTGTGCCCGCATTGCCGGCAGGAGGGTACATTTCCGGTGCGCTGGATGGTCCGGACGAAGAAGGCGCAGCCGCCGCGCGGCGGGAACGAAGAGGATCGGGCGAAATTCGCGAAGGCGCGCTCGTACATGGTGCGCATAGATAATCTGGTGGCGTGCCGGAACATCAAGTGCCGCAAACGATTCGATTTGACGGGGCAGACGGTTTTTTTGATTTAAGTTTTTAGATTTCCGGATACATTTCGAAGAACGCGTCGAGAGACTGGCGGAGCGTTTTTTCGATTTCTTCTTTGCTGCCTTCGATCAGGTGCATGGTGACACGGCCCGGGCGGCCGTTCTTCAGTTTCACATTGGCTTCACTTACTTCATCCAATTCTTCTGCGGGGAACAAGCGCATTCCGTAAACGAGCGCAAGCTTGGCCATTTGAATTTTCTCCTTGGTCGGTCACACAAATTCTACACGCTTTTTTACATTCATTACTTACGCCAACAGTAATTTGATCAAGGTAATTCTTTGCTTAAACGCCCGGTAGGCTTAAGCTGGGAGGCATCTCTCGGCCTATTGAGGGCATCCCTTGGGAAGCTGTATTCGGAGGTAGCGCATGAGGAACCTTCGCTTCTCGTTGCGGGGCGCTGTACTTGTGGGGATGGGTCTGGCCTTCGTGGTTCCTGCATTTGCACAGCAAGAAGGGCCCATGCAGCCCATAGAGAGGCAGGCGCCCGCTCCACCAGCCACCGCACCAGCGCCGCCGGCTCCGACTCCTCCTCCGCCGACTGCTGACGGGACGGCCTCGAGTCCGAGTGCACCGGCTCCGGGTGCTGCATCAACTGCTGCGCCCGCGAGTGCAGCTTCTACCGCTCCGAAGCCGGGAAGCACTGTGGAAATTCCCATCGGAACGAGTCTTCCATTGGTACTGCACAACGGAATTTCGACGCACAGCGCAAAGGTGGGCGATCCGGTCTATTTCGAAACCCTTTTTCCAATCATGATCGCCGGTCGCGTGGCGATTCCTGCAGGCTCCTATGTGAGTGGCGAAGTGACGGAGACGAAGCGGGCGGGCCGGGTAAAAGGCCGCGCGGAGTTGATGATCAAGCTGAACACCCTGATTCTAACCAACGGCTATATGGTGAATCTGAACGCCGTGCCGCGTAGCGCCGGCACTGGCGGGGGCGAGAAGGTGGACAACGAGGGCAAGGTGATCGGCGATTCCGACAAGGCGTCGGACGTCGGTACAGTGGCGAAAACAACAGCAGCTGGTGCGGGAATCGGCGGGCTTGCTACTCAAGGCGCCAAGGGTGTGGGAATCGGTGCGGGAGTGGGGGCAGCGGCCGGGCTGATGGCTGTGCTGCTCACGCGCGGCCCGGACGCAGAGTTGCCGCGCGGCACCACTGTTGATGTGACGTTGAATCGCCCGATTCTCTTGGATGCAGAGAAGGACCAGTTTACCGGTCCGGGCCAAGCTTCCACTCTGGCGGGGCCACAAAACCGCGAGTCGCAACACGGTAAAATCTTTTGATCTGAAGCGGCGGCGGATGGTCTTAAGAAACCGTCTTCGCGGTTTTTGCGGAGCGGGGTTTTGCGTCGATGAAGCGGAGTGGCGAAAAACGTTCCGTGTCGAGTTCCGGTTTCCCACCCAGAATCCACCTAGTCAAAAGCTTCGCAGTGGCCGGCGCAAGAAGAATTCCGTTTCGATAATGCCCAGTGGCGATATAAAGACCGCGGATGTCGGTCGGACCCAGAATGGGCAGATGGTCCGGAGTTCCGGGGCGCAATCCCGCCCAGGCGTCGACCAGTTGTGCATTGGCGAACGCGGGCGCAAGTTCGAGAACCCCATCGAGAATTTTCCGAACGCCCGCAGGAGTCACATGTTTTTCGAAGCCGGCATCTTCTAAGGTGCTTCCCGCGATAATCCGGCCATTGGGGCGCGGCACGAGATAGGCTTGGCTGGACCGCAGCGTTCTTCCCAGCGATACGTTTTTCGATTCGAGGGCGAGTAGTTGTCCGCGGATCGGACGGGTCGGCGCATAGCGGCCGAGCCAATCGATGGCAGCCGAGAAACAGCCCGCCGCAATGACAACGCACTTGGCGGAGACATTCGTGCCGCGCGTCATGACACCGGTGCAGTGATTTCCGTCGAGCAACATACTATCGACAGGCGAATCCATGTGAATTTCAACTCCACGATGGGTTGCTGCGGCCAGCAGAGCATCCATTAACATTCTCGGATCGAGAGTAGCTTCCTGGGGAAGCCAAGCAGCAGCGCAAATCGCCGGCCCAAGAGCGGGCTCTGCCTTTCTTGCGATGTCTGCGGCAACCGGCTCGATAGCGAGTCCCAAGGCCAGGTGCTCAGCGACCATCTTGTCGCGTTCTGCCTCGCCATGCGGCGCAGTGAAAACTTCGACTACTCCTTTACGGGCGAAAGCAGTGGCCTTTCCCGATAATTCCTCGATCGAGGCAATAAATTCGGGATATAGCCTCATAGATTCTTTGGCGAGCGGAACTAGCGGAACAGCGTCAGGCGAATCCGGACCGGGCGATAGCATTCCAGCGGCAGCCCATGATGCTTCGCGCCCGGGTCGTTGGCGATCGAGGACGACAACTCCGAGGTTCTCCGCCGCCAGCTCGAGGGCGATCGAAGCGCCGATAACACCTCCGCCAACGACAACTACATCCGCGACTTTCACGAGCTTATCTTAGCAAAACGGGCGGTACGATGCGTTGGACTCGAAAGAGAAATGGAAGAGATTAAAGCGAGTTAACGAGTTCGACGGAGAGAAGACGAGCCTTCTGGGCGAGATTTTTGGCGCGAGCGAGGTCGCCTTCTTTGGCAGCACTATTGGATTGGTCCCGAAAACTGCGAATCTTGTCTACCAGGTCGGCTTGTTGCGCGTTGAGCCTCTTTCCATCGGTCTGTTTGAGATTGCTGTCTGCGACGCCAATATCTTCGGCGATGCCGCGCTGATAATTCGCCTTCTGGGCTTCAGAGAGTTGCGGCGAGATCTGCGGAGCAGGGGGACGCGCGCGGTCTCCTCCCGCAGACGACGGCTCCGCCTCGGGCGCGGGTCTTTGTGGTTTTGGCGCAGGTTTCGACTCAGGGGTAATCATCGGCGGCGGTGTGCTGGACGAATCCTGCACATCGGGAGGGGGCGTCTGAATCGCAACCGGAGGCATAGCGGTGGTATCCGGAGCAATCGTTGAAGGCGGCGGAGTTTCAACCGCTGCTGTTGCCGGCGGGGCGCTGACGGGCGCGGCGGCCTGGACTTTCTTCGGCCCGCACCCGATCGCGAGGAGCGAGATTCCGCTCACGAGCAACGCAAGGAGGGCTCGAGCGTTGGTGTTACGGCTGGGCATTTATCTTTTTATCTTCTGCAAAGGGCGTGCTGAAATCACGAACCTTTCCGGGGAGCATATCCACGGAGTGTGCCAGGGGCAATTCGATCCGAAAGGTGGTTCCGCGCCCTATCTCCGAATCAAATTCTATCTGACCGTTATGCAGTTGCACAAATCGAAACGTATTAGCCAGTCCGATTCCCGAACCACCGGGGCGCGTGGTAAAAAACAGCTGGAATATCTTCTTCTGATCCTCCGGCGAGATTCCTTTGCCGGAATCAGCCACGGAGATGATGGCAGTCTCCCCGCTGCGCCGTAGAGCAAGCGTGATGCGCCCACCCTTTGGCGTAAATTCCGATGCATTCAACAAAAGATTCAGCACGGCCTGGTGGATCAGTTGCTGGTCAATCAGCAAGCCAGGGAACTCTGACGGCAAATCGACGCGTAGCTCGACACCCGCCCTCGAAATCGAAGGTCTCGCGGCATCAATCACGTCCTGAAGCAGAGGCCGGATGTCGGTCTCCTCGAGCTTCATTTCCAGCGGTTTCGTGAAATTCAAGAAGGTTTTCACCGCGCGGTCCAACCGGTCAATTTCGCTGTCGAGCATTTTCACCGCTTGCTGCGGCTCGGGCTCGGTCGGCATGTTCGCCTTCAGCACTTCCAGCCAGAGCCGCATCGAATTGAGCGGATTCTTCACTTCGTGCGCCACGCCGGCCGTCACGCGCCCTAAGGCAGCGAGCCGCTCGGAAACCTGCAGCTGATTGCCGATGCGCTCGAGCGATTCCACGTCCCGCAAAGTTACCAGCGTGCCCATGCGCGCACCATGTTCGCGAATCACCTGCGCGCTCAAGCCAATCCGGTTCGGGCCAGGGCCGGCTGCGTAAGTGAGCTCCGCGCCCTCCACCGGCTCGATTTCATCTTCTTTGATGCGCAGAACGTTGCGAATGGCATGACCCACTGGAAAAATTTCGCTTACGCGGCGCCCGCGAAGTTCCGCGGCGCGCCCTCCAAGAAATTTCTCCACGGAAGGACTCACGAGCACCGCCCGGCCCTCAGCATTAAAAAGCAGCAAACCATCTTCGAGCCCGCCCATCACTTGGTCGAGGTTCTCGCGTAGTGTGCTGAAAATTTCGCGCACGTCACGCAACTGTTTTCCGATGCCTACGATTTTCTCGCTCACCTTGCCCAGTTCGTCGGTGCGTGCCATCGGTTCAAAATCGAATTCACCTGCGGAAATGCGATCCAATTGCGACGAAATGCGATCGATTGGCGCGAGAGAAACACGAGTCACAAGAAAGGCGAGGAAAGTAGAAAGGAGGACGGCGCCGAGCGCGTAGTATCCGGCTTTCTCAAGGCTCGGTGAAATTTCGTCGCGTATCAACGCGGACGACATACCGATGCGAATGTCGCCAAATTTTGATTGGTTCAGATCGAACGGGTAGCGGTATTCGTAAACCTGCGGCGGGCCGTAGAGCGTTCGCAACTGTTGAAAAAAACGTTGTGTGTGCACCAGTGAAGAAATATCCGGGCGCTCCGCCAGCTTTTGGCCACGCAGGCCGGCGTCGCTGGAAATCAGCACGATACCGTTCTGATCGGTAATCGTGATTTCATAAATGGTCGCGGTATATCCCAGAGCCGATTCCAACAGGGAATTGAGCGCGCTGCTGTTATCGAGCGCCCGCTGTACGTACTGGCGCAAATCAGCGGCGCTCGGCGAAGCCGGTGTTTCACCGCGTTCGGCCGCGTCCAGGAGCGCACTGCGACAGGCGAAAAACACTTGTCGCGCGACGAGACTCGCGCGGTCCTCCGACTGTCGCAAAACCTGCTTGGTGAGTTGCCCGAGGTAGAGGCCCGAGACCACTGCAACCACTGCCAGAACGAGCAGCGAAATCGCCAGCGTGAACTTCGTTTTAAGGCTGAGCCGCATCTTTCCGCCCTGCCTCGTATTCCTTCAACTTATTGTGGAGGGTCTTCAAGCTGATACCGAGTAGGTCCGCTGCGCGCGTCTTGTTTTGATTCGTGGCGGCCAGCGTCTGGAGAATCAATTCGCGTTCCGCCGCGTCAACGGTGGTGCCGATCGGGAATCGCAGGCCGCCGAGACCGGAAACCATCGTCGCAGGCGTGCGTCCGAAATCGGAGGGGAGATGCTGGCGCGTGATGGTGCCTCGCTCGGAGGCAATTGCGGAACGTTCCAGCACGTTGCGCAATTCGCGAACATTGCCTGGCCAGGGGTACGACTTGAACATTTCCATGACGTCGGCGCCGATACCTGAGACGTTTTTTGCGTGTTTCTCAGAAATCTCGGCAAGCAGGCGCTCGACAAGAGGCTGCAAGTCTTCCTTGTGCTCGCGCAGCGGCGGCAGGTGAATGTGGAACACGTTCAATCGGAAATAGAGATCGCGGCGTAGCTGGCCGTCAGCCACCGCCTGTTCGGGGTTTTTATTGGTGGCGGCAAGGACGCGCACATCCACGGGCGTTTCCACTTTACTGCCGAGTCGCCGCACTTTGTGGTCTTCTAGCACGCGTAGAAGCTTCGCTTGCGTGGGCGCGGGCATCTCGCCGATTTCGTCGAGCAGTAGAGTCCCACCCTCCGCCAGCTCGAAGCATCCGATGCGGCGCTCGGCGGCGCCGGTGAACGCGCCCTTTTCGTGGCCGAAAATTTCGCTTTCCATCAGCGACTCGGGAATCGCGGAACAGTTGATCGCGACGAAGGGCTTGTCGACGCGCGGAGAAAGCATGTGAATCGAGCGCGCGACCATTTCCTTGCCGGAGCCGGTTTCTCCGGTGATCAGCACGGAAGCTGTGGACGGCGCTGCAATTTCCACCTGATGCATCACGTCGCGCATTTCGCGCGATGCGCCGACCAAAACGCCGAGTCTCCCGGCATCGCGCAGTTCTTTTGTGAGAGATGCCACCTGCTTCTGGCTGCGCACGCGCTCGAATGCGCGGTCGAGCAATGCGCGCAGAACCGGGAAAATCAGAGGTTTCTCGATATACCAGTAGGCGCCGGCCTCGATGGCTTCTACCACGCGTTCGTTGGTGCCGCGCCCGGTGATGATGATGGCCGGGATGTGTTGAATTTCGTCGTTCAGTTGGCGCAGCAACTCGAGCCCGTTCATCCCGGGGAGTTCGACATCAACCAGGATCACATTGGGAGCGAACTCCGGGAACTTCGCGAGAGCTTCTTCGCCGCTGGCAACTCCCAGAACCTCGAAGTTCAATTTGCGAAGGTTGGCTTCGTAACCCTTCCTGGCGTTGTCTTCGTCTTCGACAATCAGTATGCGTTGCGATTGATTCTCTGGTGGCATCGTTCAATCGAGCCTACCAGCAGTTTCGCGGAAATCCAAGCGGACGGGCGACAGGCACAACGATTTTGGCGCAACGATTATCACTTATTGAAATGAATAAGCACAAACTTCCGGCTGACCAGCGTTTGACGGCTTGCCAAAACGGCAAAATTAGTTTTTTGCGTCGTTTAGCGAGCCTTACGTACGACCGGCGCGAAGAGGTCGCTCGAGAACGAGCTCCAGCTTGGTGCCCTTCTCGAGAGTGAATTCCTGGCCGAGTCCATAAGCGACCATGAAGGCCTGCGCGGCAGCTGTAGCGGCGGCCATCGCAGTTTCCTTCTCTTTACCGCTCGCCATTCCTGTGGCGGCGGCTCCGGCCAATGCGCCCACCGCGGCGGCTCTCATGGCTTCGTCGCGATTCACGGATGCGGCTTGAATTTCGCCTTCGCGGTCGTAGAGCACGTGAATCGAGTGAACGCCCGGGGCGTCGATCAATTGAGCGACAAAGGGCCGCCAGCCGTGCCGCGTCTGGATGTCGTCAAAAGTCAGCCACATGCGCGCACGTCCCGTGTCTCCGGCGGCATGCACCCTGTCGATATGCCCGCGGATGTGAACGCCCTGCGGAATCACTTCTCCGTCGGCTGTTGTAATCGGCTCGAGGGTAGTGGCGATGAACTGCCTGCCGGCTTTGTCGTGTTTGCTGTTGAGGCTATCTTCTAGTCCGATCAGCAGACGCGGGCCCTCGGGAATCGGTGGCCTCTCGACCACTCGATTTTGCGAATGGTTGTGAGGCTTGCGCGCGGGCCTTGCGGGTGGAGGTGCTTGGTCGTTGTCCGCTCGGCCAGACCGTGAATCGACGGACTGATCGGATTGCTGCTCGCTTTGCTGAGCGCCTTGCTGGTCGTTTTGCTGGCTGCTTGCGAATGCGGGGTATCCGGCTGCGGCGAAAAAAGCCACGGCAGCCAGAAGCATTTTTGCGAACTTCATATGCTTCTCCTTAATTATTTTGGCTTGCCGCCTTCGCCGGGAAGGGAAGACGTTCGAAAGGATTATACACGAGGTGGCTGCAACCGAGTACCGGTCAATCCAAACATCGCGACGCCCGTCACCGGCCTGAAGGTGAGAAATATTTGTTCTTGTATTAGGAAGCCGTGAACTATAATCCGCCCCGATACGGCGGCTTGTTCTTGTTGGTTCCCAGGTCTAAATAATTTGGTCTTACAGGTTGTGGCGTTTGGTGCGGACGCATCTACGCCGCAACGCTTGCCGCCCTCATTTCGCTGCCGAAGACTCAACAACGTAAGACCGGCAATCTTAGGAGGAGTTGATGAGAATTCTGAGGGACATGGGACTGACGTTCTTTCTGGCGCTCTTCCTAATTTCGAGCTCCTTTGCCGATGATGCCAAGAAGGCAGGAACTGACAAGAAGGATCAGCCCGCAGCTGATAGCAGTTCGACACCCGGCTCGAAATCCGACGCTGCGACCGCATCGGCTTCGCCTGCCGAGCCCAAACCTGCCGCGAAACCGGCAAAGCCTGCTGCGCCGCCGCAGCGGTCCCGACCTGAGGACAGGTCCGAGCAAGTTCCCAAGTACGTTCCAATGCCGGCTCTCGATGGCAATCCCGGCCTGTTCACTCTTGAAACCGGCGACACGCTTCCGGCGGGCGCTGTGGATCTCTCGATCGGCGTCAATAAATTCTCGCGCATGCCGGGCAATATCACCGTGTTGCAGACCGTGCCTGCCTTCGGCATGGGCTTCAACCGTTGGTTCTCCGTCTTCTTCCAGATCGCCGCTGATGAGCATATTCATGTGGATCAGCCGTCGCAGTTGAGCTTAGGTG
>Ga0210394_10001080_pt1 | contig 46676 bp, 32 predicted proteins | sample IncBWC12MmetaG_FD_160121 | JGI IMG/M metagenome (GOLD analysis project Ga0210394, IMG submission 160121) | Forest soil microbial communities from Barre Woods Harvard Forest LTER site, Petersham, Massachusetts, United States - Inc-BW-C-12-M | ecosystem: Environmental > Terrestrial > Soil >...
GAAATGAATGCAGAGGAAAGAATCGCCGAAGATTGCGCATCCGTACCGTTGCGCGCAGCTGGTTTCGTTTCAAAACCAATTTCTTCACACGTTCCAGTCAGAGCGTTCCAACTCTGCGCAGGGCTTAATATAGACTCAACGTCTGTGCGGTTTAGGTAGTTGGCCGTAGGGATATCGCCGGGCTGCACGTTTCCGGCCGAGATCAGGAACAAACGCCGCGCGGTATCATCCCCGAAGCACAATCGGTCGATCGTTGCGGACCAGGAGGAGGGGCGGCCACGCCTAACCTGGAAGTCTGATGTGACCGCGAGACATACCGCGCGAGGCCGGTGCGGAGCGGTAATCTCGGCACGAGAGAGACATTCGGCAGTCACGGCGCCGTAAAGTCTCGGGTCGTGCTGGATTCCGTCGGGATGAAGCAGTTTCACGGATTCCAAGCGGTGACCGAGACGTATGCGCGTGTTATTACTGAGCGCTTGTTTCAAGTCTCCCAAAAGGGCCACGCCGCCCATAGCGGTGCCGTGGCCTCGCCAGAAGGCGCTATCCCCGGTGCCCCAACCCGGATCGTAGGTATGAAGGTCGGCGGGCTGGATACCAATCGTTAGCAGGGGGTGGGTGTGCGTAATTCCGCTGTCGAGTAAACAGACCGCAACGGCGTCCTCGCCGGGTCCATCGACACGCCCCCTGAGCTCGTCTATCCATTCTCTTTGTTCGATATTATGCATCTCCAAAAACATCGCTGGGGTGTCCTTGGCCAGACGAATTTCTGCTATGGAGTCTGTCGTTGTCAGGAGCCTTCCGAGGGTGGCGAGGTCGGAGAATGCGAGCACGACTTCGCGTTCGGGAAATTCGATGACCTCCTCCAGCTTTACCGGGATTTCAAGAGCGGTGGCGGCCGCTCGAAATTGGTCGCGTAACCCAGCGCGAAGCCAAACCTCCCACCAAATTCTTTGGTTTTCGGCGGGCAGAAGGTTCTCGTCGTCCGTGAAGAATTGCCGGATCACCGCGAGGTCGATGGTCTCGATACGGTTCACGAGAGTCTCGTGGCGCGGTCGACCCTTCCCCGTGACTTGCGTTTGGTACGCTTCGAGTTTTTGTAGGAAGTAGTTGGCAGCTCGGTCCGGCACAAAAACGGTAGCAATTGTCGTCGGGTTTTCTCCTGGACCCCGTTTGACGGCGAGCAGTTCGATACCTCGCGTTCGATTTTCCAGATTTTGAACGAACTCCTCATTTCCGGGCACAAGCTCAAATTGCAGGTGGAACCCGCGAGAGGTAGCGTCGCCTCGGGCCTCGGCTCGGGCGCGCGCTCCGACCAACGCTTGATTCAGTCCATCCAGCAGCATGCGGGCATGAGCATCGCGATCTCGCGCTGGAGGCGGAGGAGTCTGTGCTCGCTGCCTGGTTGTGTATCGCTCGGAGCGACCGATATTGCGCAGGTGAATGTGGGGATATTGGCGGGGAAGCTCAGCCATAGCGCCGAGCCTCGGTTATCCGTTTAACATGTTGTGTGTTTGCGCTCATGAAGGGCGACCAAGAGTTCCTCGGTCGTAATACGGTCGGTTCCCTGAAGTATGGCGTGTTTGGCCGCTTCATCACTGGCTCTTACGAGTTCACCCTGGCTCAGGTCCGAGACCTCACCGAGGACCTGCGACCAGTCCACCGCATCTGCGTTGAATTGTGCCAATCGGGACTGGATGATTTTTGTTGCGGTTTTCTGTTCGGGAACAGCATATTCGATGACGTCATCAAAGCGACGGAACAGCGCTCTGTCTAAAAGGTCCGGATGGTTGGTTGCGGCAATAACGATGCTGTCCGAGTCATCCTTTTCAAGGAGCTGAAGGAAGGAGTTTAAGACTCGGCGAATCTCTCCTACATCGTTCGTCTGGGTCCGGCGAGCTCCCAGGGCGTCGAATTCGTCAAAGAGGTACACCCCCTTTTCTACGGTCATCGCTTGGAAGATCATGCGGAGCTTGGCCGCCGTTTCGCCCATGAACTTGGTGATGACGCCTTCGAGTAGGATGGTAAACAAGGGAAGATGCAGTTCGCCGGCAAGAGCGGAGGCCGTCATCGTCTTTCCGGTTCCGGGCGGTCCGACGAACAACAATTTGCGCCTTGCACGAAGGTTGTGATGCCGCAGTTTTGTGTTTTGCCTCTGCTCAAGGAGGGTTCTCCGTAGCCGCTTTTCCAGCGCTTCAGGCAGCACCATGCTGGCCAGTCGAATTGTCGGTTGTTGAACCGAAAGGAGATTGGCGATCTCTCCCCTCGGTTGAAGTACAACGACTGAGCCCGGACGTTTTTCGATTTGGGATCCGCGGGAACGTGCTTGGTCCACCAGTTCGCGAATCTGTTCCGCGACCCGAGCGTGCCCAAGGCGTGCTTCGCGCGCAGCGAGTTCCATGGCGACGGAGAGAAACTCGTGGTCGTCACCCTGAACGTGCGTGCGCAAAAGGGCGATTAAATGTCGCGCAGTGCTCATAGGAGAAGAGTGTCATTCATCATGCGAAGAGGCAATCGGAAGTGTATACGAATTCGCTTTCGGGTAATACACGGGGATATCGTGCACATGACCCTCCGCTGCCGGCTTGGAAGGAGGCCTTCGGTCTTTGTGGTTGTGCCGGTAGGCGGTGGCGGAGTCGGTTCGGACATCATCGAGAGGCTTCAGGTAATGGCCACGGAGCCGTTGCTTAGAAATCGCGCGGTAGATCCATCGAACCTCGTCCCGAACCGTTCCACAAGTGAATCGATCGACGCAAAGCGTCTTGCACGAACTCTCGGCCGCCCGACGCATCCCTTCCAACTAAACGCTCATCAATCGGTTAGTGGGACTGGTGTGCTGTCGCAGAAAGGCACGGTCGTCGTCGTAAGATGGTTTTCGTTGTCGAGGGTGATCTTCACAGAACCACGATGAAATTCAGACGGCACATTCGGTTTCAAGAAGTCTGAGCCGTACGAGTGGCGAGCCGCATCGAAAACTTCCACCCTGAAATGGACGGCTGGTGTCATCTCGTTGCGGGCGTCCTCGCAATCCGCCCCTATGGCGTTCCTCACCGTATCATGGATGTCGATCGCATTCATTACGCCGTACTGCAACGGAAAATCTTCTTCAACCGCCGGGGCGCACGGTCGGAGGCTATTCCTCAGTTTGCGGATTGGCTCGACACTCCAGAACTTAAGTCACAGCGGCTGCGCGACAACCCCAACGATCACCTTGTGAAGTTTTACTACCACTGGATTCGAGGAGCTGTGGATTTCATTAACCTGGACAACGCCACGGAAGATGAGTTTGATGACGCACAGATGGAGTGGCTTGCGGGACAACTTGACCGCGATTCTAAAAACCCAGAGATTCGAAGCGTTGTAGTAGGAATGCATGAGGCGCTGCCGGACAGCGTCTCTGCGGGGCACAGCATGAATGAGAGTGCCCGAGGAACCGAGAGCGGTCGGAAAATCTATCAAGAGCTGGTTGCGTTTCGAAAACCGACCCACAAAAACATATACGTTCTGGCGAGCCACTCGCACTTCTTTATGGACAATGTCTACAACACGGCTTGCCATCGAGCTCACCCCGAAGAAATTCTTCCGGGATGGATTGTTGGGACGGCGGGGGCGGTTCGTTACCGGCTGCCCGCGGACGTAAGCGGATCAACACAACACATGACCGATGTTTACGGCTATTTGCTTGGCACTGTTCTTGCCGACGGCAGCATTCGATTCGAGTTCAAGAAAATCGAAGAGTCTGATGTAACAGAGGGAACGCGAAAGGACTACACAGACGATTTTATTCACGGCTGCTTTGTCGGCAATACGTCAACATTATGTCCCCGCAGGACCCACGTGTCCGGCGAAGTAGAGAATGACCGACTCCGAGCAGTCATCTGCAATTCGTAGCGACCGCGAGGGCAACACCGGCGCGCGGTAAGCGTTTGGAGTCACGCGTTCCCTATCGTTTCCGAATCGTGAACATCGAGTTTGCCCGCCGCATGGGAATCTAGGATATTATCGGCCTCCGAGAGCACTATGCATCGTGAGCATTGGATTCGTTTCCTGGTTCCGAAATCATTCGTCGTTGTCCTTTGGGCCTCTGCCTCCCTCCACACCCAAACACCTCAGGGCAGCAGCGCCACCCCCGTAAAAGAGCGCTCCCAACCAGCGGGGATGTTCGATCTCGAAGCAGGAAAGCGTTATGAAAAGCAGTCTCGATGGAAAGAGGCTGAACAAGAGTATTTGCAGGCGGGCAGGGTTGGGGCACCCAGCGTCAAAAAGGAAGCGTTGGCGGCCATCGAGCGCCTCAGCGCTCATCGCTCTTCGGATGAGGAGAACTTTGAATCTGAATTGGGAAAGTTTTACGAAGACGGTCGCAATTGGAAAGAGGCGGAACAACACTACGGCGCCGCTGCCAAAGACGCATCTAAGCCGGTGCGAGATCGCGCTATGCAAGATGTGAAGAGGGTGCACGAACGCCGATGGTTGGAGGAGGGATTCGAGGACTTTGACCGTTGGCTCGGTTACATAGCCAGGGTCCTCGGTGGTCTCTTCGTCCTTATAGTTTTCTGGCGCATCTTTAAAACACGCCGAGGCATTCAGGTCATGCCTTTTGAGGCTTCGACCGACGATGCAAACAAGCTACTGGTTTTCTCACTGTCCTCGGCACGTGAAGAACTTCCGGGTTTGCTTGCTCCCATACTCGCGACCATGCCGGGGAACGTCGTCGACTTTCTGCCCCTAATCATTCTCCCTGGCGTTGAAAACGAATTTCCGGATCCTGCGGAAGATTTGGAAATCGGCGAAATCAAACTCCCCGTTGCCAACTGGATCAGGCTCATAAATCGCCCTGGAATCCGCGTGCTCGGACGTTGGAACGTCGGCCATGCTACGGGTTCGGCACAAGCTCGAATTTTGCGCCGGCAGTTCCCGGTGCGATACAGAGAGAGCCGACTCATTCGCACGTCGATCGATTCGACGGCTTCTGCTGCACAAGATCGGCAGCTGGCGAATTTCGGGTATGATGTACTTGTGAAGGCAATCTTCTCGAGGCGTTATGGCCCGTAAGGATTTTCCTACGAAGGACGCTGATGCGTTCAGCCAATTCGTGCAAGGCCGAGCCTTCTTCCAATCATATCTAGGAAGCGGCCAGGGCGAGGAACTATCACAAGCTAGAGATCGCTTTGCCACGGCGGCGGCACGAGATCCTGAATTCGATATTGCAAAACTCTATCTCGCGGTAACCCAGACCGAACTACGCGATTCGGACGCTGCAATTCCGGCTCTCGAGGACCTCGTTAAGAGGAAGAGTTATCTCCCGGAAGCTCATGTCCAGTTGGCATATGCACACATCAAGCGTTACAAGAATGCCGATTATGCAGCAGCCGAAGAAGAACTCAACAAGGCGGTTCAAGCGTCAAAGACTGGAAAGCGAAACGACTTAATCGATTTGATTGGCGCATATCGGGTATTTTTGCTCGCAGTTCGTGGAGGACGTGGAACTGACACGGCTGAACGGAAAAGGCACTACCTGGAAGAGGCCCTGAAACTTGGCAAAGAGCTGCTGCAACGCACCGCGGCCAAGGGGAAGACTCCTGAGGAAAGGGTAGCGGTGCAGTTTGAAGTGAATAATGCGATGGGGATCGCGTTCTTGTGGCTCGGAGAGTTGTTCCATTCAGAACCAGACTCCGAAATGTGGTGGGTGCAGTCCGAAAAATACTTCAATGCGGCGTTGGCTCTTCGTTCCAGATCCGTTCGTCCGCTTCAAAACCTCGGGCTGCTCTACATGGTTCGAGGAGACCGCATACAAAACGAGCCCACGAAAGCTCGGGAACTGTACGAACAGGCCAAAGTGTTCGTCGGACAATCGCTGAAGCTCAACCCCTTTGACCAATATCCCCATTTTCAGATGGCCTTACTTTTCATAAAAACTGCGGATTGGCCGGCTGCCCAGGCCTCCGTCGAAGCTGGTAAGAAGCAAAAAGGCTCCATATCGCCGGAGAAATGGACCACCATTGAAGAGGCGATTAGCGCCCGGGATGTCTCCAAAGTTAGTAATTTTCGCTAAAGTTCGATTTATAATCAGGACTGCGATTTCACAGGCTTCAGCGCTGCCTTAGCAGTTTTGCCACGGAGATCCTTACCTTCACTGAACCATACTTCTGTTTCTGAACTTCATAGCTCGCCTGAATAAACTGCTGGGCGACTTCTTTCAGGTCTTCATAGGACAACTCCGCTTTGTCCTCGAAAGACGTCCGATTGAGGTAAGCAATTTTTGCTGCGTAAACCCTTGAGCGAAGTTGATCGAGTCGCTCTCGCTGCACATCGGACTCTTGTTCTTTGTCGTTTTCCATCTACCTATTATATTGGATGAACCACTACTTTCCGACAATGACCAAGACAACCGTCTCAACCTGGTCCATAAGAAGAGCCACTGCAGATGACCACAACACTGTTCATGACCTACAAAAACGCCTGCACAGGCCACCGCGATCTGATTCAGTAATACTGGAATATTTTGTTGCCGTAAGTAATCACAAGATCGTTGCTTGTGCCGCCGTCCGCAAACGAAATGACCTCGGCTATCTTTATGGCCTGCTCGTGGATCAACCCTGGCGGCGCAACGGAATCGGTCACGCCCTCACGCAGAAACGCCTGGACTGGTTGCGAGATGAAGACGTGCTCTCTGTGTTTGTCATGGCAATGTTTTGGAACGTGAAATTCTTCAAAAAGCACGGTTTCACTCTTGTCCACAAGCGGGAGGTGCCTCGGTTGGCCCAATTACATAGCGACTTCGCGGATCGCTGGAGCAATAGAAGTGCCCTATTGTACCTCGCGCTCTCATCACGGGCGCCATCCCCAGGAGGCACCAAACGTCGAGATGCGTAATCGAACATTCAATCCTGACGAATGCCCTTTCTTGAAAGTCAGGGGATCGGGCTGGGCAAGGATGCGGCCTAAGGCCAGAGAGGCTGTCATCCGACTAGCTTTTCGCTACTGGCGGAACCACGGATTTCCATATTACCGATTGAGTCGCCTCGAGATGCGACAAGACCTTTGCACGTTGCTCACAAAAGATCCGGGCTCTGTTTTCGATGGGAAGGACCTTCGCACCTCGAACGCAGGTTTGCGTCTCGCAAACAGCTTTCAACGATCGATGTGGCGTACAAAAGTCAATCGCTATTTCAGCCCGATGCAAGTATTCACAGATGACAGACTGCTTACGAAAGCGATCGAGAGATCTTTCACCATTTGGCCAGATCGCTTCGGGGCCTCAGCAAGCTGCATCCGGAGAATGCTAAAAACATATCCTGGAGCTGCAAGTGTTTCAAATTATCGTCCGATGATCGCGAAAGCGATCATCTCGGAGTATTGCCCAGAGGGTGGCATGGTGGTGGACTTTGCCGCGGGATACGGCGGACGACTGCTCGGCGCAATTGCGGCACACAGAGACTATATTGGCATAGAGCCCAATCGTGCCCAAATCAAGGGCTTCTTGCGAATGACATACATGATTTCCGACCTAGGGTTCGATCTTCCAAGGTTGAAATTCCTACACGGGACAGCCGAAAGCAAATTGCCCAAGTTAAGGCCCACCAGTGCACAGTTGGTTTTCTCGAGTCCCCCTTTTTTCAATTGGGAACACTATTCCCGGTCCAGCAGTCAGAGCTTCAGGCGATACCCGAAGTATGAGATTTGGCTGGATAAGTTCTTAAGCCCGGTGATCGTGCAGAGCTATCGGATTCTCAAGAAAGGGGGATATCTTGCACTAAACGTGACAAACGGCAACAGACTCCCCTCCCCTGAAGAGGTCGCGGGTATCGCAACGGCGGCTGGATTCCGAACACTTCCCACTATCCACGAAATGGTGTTCCCGAAGGTTCCATATCTTCATCCGCGTCATCTCGGCCCGGTAAAACGGGAGCTAATCATGATTTTTCGCAAATAGGCGCGGATTTATCGCAACGGTTGTAGGCGCCCTCGTAAGCCACTTTCTTTCAAGAACTTGATCGAAGTTCTGTCCGCGGCGACCTCCTCGAAGGAGACTACAGCCCGTACAGGGCTAGCGCGCGCTCAACCCGCGCCAGATCAAAATTGTGAGTGCGAAGAATCTCCAGGTAGCTTAGCTTATCGCCCAGGCATAGTTTGTGATCCGCTTGGAGCTTGTACCCGTGGCAGGTTCCGCAGATGCACTGAAGGTTTTCCCGGCGGTCTGGATTACGGGCATTCAGTCGGCGGATGAACCTCGCTGGCACTATGTGGTCCACATGGCGCCGCAAAGCCTGCATGTCGGAATGTAAGGTTTGAGGATGGGGTGGGCGCATGGCGAACGTTGAGCAGCTCCTGATTTTGAAGAAGGGCGTGGCGGGCTGGGATCACTGGAGGAAGCAGAATCCTGAAGTCAAGGTGGACCTCCGCGGGGCGGACCTCAGGGAGGAGGGCTTCGGCGGGGCGGACTTCAACGGGGCGGACCTCAGCGAGGCGGACTTCAGCAGGGCTACTCTCGGTAGGACGGACCTCAGCGGGGCGAACCTCAGCGGAGCGAAGTTCAATTGGGCGTTCCTATACGAGACAAATCTCACCGGGGCCAATCTCGGCATGGCCGACCTCCGCGGGGCGAACCTCCGGAGGGCGGACTTCCGCGGGGCGGACCTCACGGGCTCTCAGATGGGAAACACCGTGGTTGGCGATGTCGACCTAAGCGCAGCAAAGGGACTCGAGACGGTAATACATGGTGGCCCGTCGACAGTGGGGATCGACACGATCTACCGCTCAAAGGGCAACATTTCGGAGATCTTTTTGCGCGGGGCGGGGGTACCGGAGAAACTCAGCATCTATATGAAATGAAGTCGCTCGTAGACGGAGGAATCGATTTCTATTCCTGTTTTATCAGCTATTCCGCGAAAGACGAAGCCTTTTCGAGTCAGCTGTACGGCGATCTTAAAGCAAGAGAGGTTCGGTGCTGGCTTTTTCCGGAAGACGCGGAGTGGGGGAAGCCCGTTTGGAAGGAAATCGATGACTCGATCAAGAAGTATGACAAACTGGTGGTCATCTGCTCCGAGAATTCCTTGCAGAGCGTTCCCGTAAACCGTGAAATCGAGCGAGCCCTGCAACGGGAGGACCGAGAGAAAAAGAATATCCTGTTTCCGCTGCGCATCGACGACTACCTTTTTGAGAAGTGGGAGCATCCGCGCAAGGCAGACGTGGTGAGCAAAGTTGCGGGAGATTTTCGAGCGTGGGGAGAGAAGGACGACTACGGCAAAACCCTCGAGAGGCTCGTGAGGGCGTTGGTCAGGATCGCGCGCGAGCGTCTTGCGCAGAGCGAAATTTGCAACGTAGTCGGCCGTGCAGTCGACGAACCGCGTGTAGTCGGAATCGCTGTTGCGGCGATTGACATACTTGAGAGAATAACGGTACGACACCGTTCTTAATTGCGGTTATTAACAAACCCGTTGGGCACAAGTAATCTTGCAGCGTTACAGCAAAGTAGCTCAATGCGCGATTGTTCCCGGAATGTGCAATACCCACCGACCATTCGCCGCGATCTCCGAAGCAATCTTTGTACGGTCAATTGATAGAATGATGTAGTGCTCCCCTCTAAAACTGGACACCACAGTTAGGTAAGATCAGGGCCTCCAAAACAGGAGGCAACATGGGCAGCGTTCACGAAAACGATTGACAGCCTAAGCTGAACAAATCACGCGCTACAAGAACTTGACATTCTAATCGTCCGAAGATGATGGTCAGCGTGGCAAAGGGATGCACTGCACGCTGTACCGGCAACCTGGCAACCTGCCGCGTCTAAAATCGACGCACTATTCCTCTCGAAGATGCCTGGGCTTCCCGTCTCCAAGTGAACAGTACTTCTCACCTACGCTGCAACTCCCGCAGAAGAAGCTCGATGACCTGCCGTTCACTCGAGTGTATGAAAAAATGATCGCCGGGCAGCGCATGCAATGAGAAACTTCCCGTCGTTTGCACATGCCACTCCCTCATCCTCTCTACGGTTTCTTCTTCGTCCTTTGTCCCAGCAAAAGCGACGATGGGGCACGGCAAACGAGCACCATCAACGTACTGATACGTCTCGCAAAGTTCTGCATCCGCGCGCAAAGTAGGGAGAACCAACTGGAGGAGATCAGGATTGCCAAGGACTTCCTCCGGGGTCGAATTCAGCTTACGAATCTCTGCAAGGAAGTCAGCGTCATTCATAAGGTGGCATGGCGGGTCGAGGTCGGCGATCTGTGGCGCTCGCCTCCCCGATACAAATAGGCACTCCGGCATCGAATTTCGCTCACTGCGCAACCACCGAGTCAGTTCGAAGCTGAGAATTGCTCCCATGCTGTGGCCAAAAAAGACAAACCGCTTATCGAATAAAGGTAGAAGTGCTGTCCCGAGATCGTGTAACAAGGGAGGGATACGAGTGAAGGGAACTTCCATAAACCGGTTTTGACGCCCAGGCAACTGAACGCCGCATACTTCAAATTCCTTCGGGAGCCACCGGCACCATGATGTAAATATTGATCCGCTAGCGCCAGCATATGGAAAGCACACAAGCCTGACCGTGGCTTTCGGATTCGCTCTCGGCACGACGTACCATCGATTGGACCTGTTGCCACTCAAGAGAAATCAGCTTTCTGCCTCAGAAACATAAGGGACTGGCCTCTCGAATTATCCTGTTCTGCAAAGTCAGAGCTTATTCAGTATGATTTCCGGCGACCCTATTTGGCACGCATGACTCCTAGAAATTTTTGGAGGTAGCTCAATTCGGAGAGCACAGACATAATCGAAGCCCGTTTAGCCACACGACCATCCTGCTAGTGGATTGATAGCACAAGAAATATCCTAGCTAAACGTTCAGGCCTCCATTCTATCCGGACTATTTTTTGGTAACAAGCAACGTTTGGGTCCAAGCGTTCGCCAAGGCAAGGTTCTCTACGTCGGCATCTCGGACGCTCCCGCTTGGTGGATCGCCCAGGCAAATACTCTGGCGGAGCTTCGAGGCTGGACAAAGTTCATCGGGCTGCAGATCGAGTACAGCCTCGTGGAGCGCACGGTCGAGCGCGAACTGATTCCCATGGCAAAAGCTTTGCACGTGGGGGTACATCAGTCATGGTCGTCGGCGCATCTTGCACGTTAATGGCACGAAGCATCCGACGAGGGGTTGGATCATCCAGTAGTTGCGCGAGGCGCTTCCATTTGAAGCCCCTCAGAAATATTTGATCTTTGATCGCGATCAGAAGTTCGGGTTCGAGGTGCTCGCAGCGGTGAACGCCACAAAATCATTCCCAAGCAAAACGTCATTCCGAAGTCCCTGGCAGAATGGCATCGCGGAGCGGTGCCCCGATCGGGTTCGGAGCGTTCCGGATACGCCGCCATTTACAAACCGCTTCTTATTGACAAGCTGGGTTTACTTTGGTACAAGTATCGTCACATTTTAGGCTGAATGGCGTTTTTGAGCGAAGACCGAGTCTCGCTCAGAGCGCATAGTGGCGGCAGCTCATCTTAGCAAGTGAATTCCCCCTGAAGAGCCGCACGAACATCGCACCAAACAGATTCTCTTCCGCGACGTTCTGCAATACACCTGGCTGGAAGTTACTCTTGCTAGAGGAGTCCTTTCGCGACTCTCGAAAAAACCTTCCATAGTGCTTTCTGCTTCGGGCCCTCCCGGGTGTGCAGAGCATCTTTGCCGGGATGAAGAAGTGAAACGCGAAACTCTTCGAACGCGACGTCTATCCGGATTCGCACTCGTAATTGGGTCACGAGATCATAGGACTTGACTCAGCGAAACTTGCTTCCGCCTCATGCGTGAGGAGTTCCCGAATGACAACAATCATCGGAATATCAGCAAATTTCCATGATTCTGCATGCTGCCTGCTGCATAACGGAAATCTTGTTGCAGCCGCTCAGGAAGAGCGCTTTTCTCGAATAAAACACGATGCTTCCTGGCCGAAGAAATCGTTTCTATATTGCCTGAACCAGGGAGGTTTTACCGTCACCGACATTGACTGCCTAGCGTACTACGAAAACCCACGGACAAAACTGTCAAGACAGTTATGCATGAGCAATTGCAATTTGTCCGAGGAACGTTTAGTCGGACTGTGGCGACGATGCCAGGACCCCTTGCTTCAAATCCGAGAGATTCTGGGGTTTGAAGGTCAAATCGAGTTTGTCGATCATCATCAGGCGCACGCCGCCAGCAGCTACTACTATTCCGGATTTCCGGAGTCCGCCATAATGACAGTTGACGGCGTCGGAGAGTGGGCCACGACGACCTACGGCTACGGAACGGACAAAAATCTTACTTCCTTTGAAGAGGTGCATTTCCCGGATTCTCTTGGATTGTTGTATAGCGCTATTACCGGTTATCTCGGGTTCTCTGTAAACGACGGTGAATATAAGGTTATGGGGCTCGCGCCTTACGGGCGTCCTGCCTATGTCAGGAAAATCCGTGCCCTGATTCAATCGCGTTCGGGGGGACAGTTTGAACTGGACATGAGTAAATTTGATTTTACTCAGGCAGACCACATGCTGTCTCCCGAGTTTTTTGCATATCTCGGGGTCCCGGCCCGGCCAGCCGGTACGCCTATCTTGTCTGCCCACCGGGACATCGCTTGCAGTCTCCAGGTTGTCCTCGAAGAGATTCTGTTAGAGAAAGCCAAATTCCTCCACGAAAAAACACAGAGCGAAAACCTATGTCTCGCCGGTGGCGTCGCCTTGAATTGTGTCGCGAATGGCCGGATTTATCGCGAGGGCCCCTTCAAGAGACTTTTTGTACAACCTGCGGCCGGAGATGCAGGAAGTTCACTTGGTGCAGCTGCGCTGGCGCATGTCAAAATCACACGCCAGCATCCGATCAAAGAGCAGTTAAAGCATGTATATCTCGGACCGGGCTTCTGCAACGAAGATATCGTTACCTTGCTGAGGGACATGCCGCTGGATCACGTGTCCTTTCAGGACGACGAACAGGGTTTAGTCGACGCATCAGTTGGCAAACTCATCGATGGCCGAGTGTTGGGATGGTTCCAAGGGCGTATGGAATTTGGCCCGCGAGCATTGGGAGCAAGATCAATCCTGGCTGATCCCAGACGGGTTGAGGTGCAGGATCGGATCAACCGTTGTATAAAGAGGCGTGAAGATTTTCGTCCTTTTGCTCCGTCAGTTCTCACCGACAGGGCGGATGAACATTTTGACCTCGGGCACGACTCGCCATTCATGCTTGAAACCTGTAAGGTAATGTCAGCGCTATCGCTCCCCGCTATAACTCACGTCGACGGTTCCGCGCGGCCACAAACAGTGTGCCGAGGGACGAATCCGAGATTCGCGAGGCTGCTGGAAGCTTTCGAATTTCGAACAGGCTGCCCTATCCTGCTTAATACCTCTTTCAACATGCGCGGCGAGCCGATTGTCTGTACACCTGTAGATGCGTTGCTTTGTTTCATCAAGTCTGGCTTGGATACCCTTGTTCTGGAAAATTGCATTGTGGATCGCGAAAGCGTGGACCCGGTATGGATTTCGGTGATATCAGGCCTGAGTATTCAAGGCAAACATGACGTGTCGAAGTTTGTTTACACCTTTATGTGAGAAAGGAAGATGTAATGAAACGCGTATCGGAAAAGACCCGATCTGAATATTTGCGTTTCGCTGAAGCGATTTCTCTGGAAACTACACCTTGGCATTTGTCCGAGATCGCAAGGCAATTTGGCTTGCAGTTGCAACCCGCCAGCTCATCCGACATCGAGAAGCAGTGCCCCAAGCAGGAGCGCAACATCAGGAAGATAGGTATTTGGGAGGAAAGAAGTAACGGGGAGGGGCTGTTTGTACGGACCGACAACCCTGACTGGCCGCGGTGGGCCAACATGGAGTGTATCCCTCCGAAGGGACATCGCAAGCGGGTGGTGCTTTTGGGGGAGTCAGTAGCCAGAGGATATTTTTATGATCCATATTTCAATCCGGCCTCTGCTTTGGAAACAATCTTTAGTCGGGTAGGAGCGGACCATGTGGAGATTATCGATCTCGCGAAGACCGGGATCTCTCTGGAAGAGCTCCTGGAGGTTATGAAGGAATCGGAAGCTTTGGCCCCAGATGCTTACGTCGTCTTTGCAGGAAATAACTGGAGCGGTTTCGCCGATCTATCGACCTCGGTCTCCGCACGGGTCGCCGAGATCATTCGATCGGGCGGAGATGTCGAGCAAGTCAAGTCCTGTCACGCCGCTCATGTCGAGGAACGTGTTCGGTATGCGATGAAAAGCATGGCAGACGTGGGTCGTGCCATCGCCGTGCCCGTTGTGTTTATTCTTCCTGAGTTTAATCTCCTCGACTGGCATCACGAAGGAAGCGACCAGTTACCTTTTCTGAGCAGCGATGAAACCGCGTCTTGGGAGAGTGCTTATGTCGAAGCTCGGAACGCTCTCGAGGACAAGCGGTTTGAGACCGCAACGTCTCATGCACAGAGGATGTTGGAACTCGATCAAGGCACAACCTCAAAAGGCTACGAGATCCTGGCACATTGCGCTCTGACCCGGGGAGACATCCCTGAAGCGCGACAGCTTCTCGAAATGGGGCGCGACGCCGGTTTGTTCTTACCTTGGACACGGACTCCTCGATGTAGCTCAACGGTACAAACCGTGGTGAGGTTGGAAACCCAATCCTCGGGATTTTTTCTCGTGGACCTTCCGAGAGTATTCAGTGCTTTGTCAAGCGGGGGGTTGCCAGACCGCAATCTCTTTCATGACTATTGCCATATGACCTCTGCAGGAATACGGATCGCAATGACCTCTACTGCTGCGGTACTGTTGCCATTGCTGAGTGGAAAACACCTCGACGTATCCGCAATGATGCACGCAGACTGGAGGATTGAGCCGCAGGTCGAAGCAGAGGCTTTCCTTCTCTCTGCCATTCACAATGCCTGGGGGGGCCAGAGGGAGGAGGTCATTCGTTACCAGTGTGAGCAAGGTCTGGACCGAACGCCACGGGCCAGCGAGACATTCTTCCGCCTGCTCGACTCACACCTTCATGCTTTGCCTTACGCAATGTCGAAATCCTTTGCTCCCTTTTGGGAAAACAAAGGCCCAGTTGCAAAATACTTTTTCCAATTGAAGTTGAAACCAGAAAAAGAGTTGCTGCCCAGTCTCGTATCGGTCTTGGCGGATGTATTAGAAAGCCGGATGCCCGAGATCAGACAGTTTGTTGAAAGCCGGCTCCAAGAGCATCAGGGGCTCCGGAAGAATTCCCTAAACATGCTTTCCCTGTCGAATTCCTGCATATCCTCTCTGGATGTTATGAAATATTGGCAGTACGACGAAATTATTTATTGTGCTACGTCGCCACACTCCAATTTCAGTCTGGTGACTGATGGAACGTGCTGCGTCCAATTGACGATAACGCTGCGCATTCCGAAAGGTCAGAAACTTCGTGATACCGACATCATATCTTTACAGTGCAACAATTCAATTGTGTTTTCCTGTACGCCCTCCCATTCCTGGAAAACACATGAGGTCAGAGTGCCGCTTGGTGCGACTGTGCGTGGCCTGAATCGCATTTGCATTAATTGGCCGAAGCCGTATTGGACAAGAGAGGAAAGATTACAACGGATGCTGGCGCAGCTGGAGCGCGGCCGTGCTCCGAAGCTTACCTCAGGATACGGCGAAATTCATTCTTTCAGGGCTTCCGCAGTCCAGTCATCGGGAAACGATGCAGAGCTTATTCATCATGCTCTCTGAAAACTGCAAAAAGGCTAGCAAGAGACAAAGGGCGGGGCCAGAACTTCGGACTGACCGGATATCATGAATCGCCCAGAGAGAGCAAAAACAGAGCATTGCAGAATGCGGAACCACAGATCTGGTTGACTTACTCTTCGGCAGGCAAGTGAGCAAGATGGCGTACCCTTCAAGCGGTCTTAGGACCAATTTCGCCCGGCTGAGACCATTACTGTCATACTTTGGCGCAGGCGTCATGATGAGGCCAAAGAGCTGGCGTCTGCACACGAACAGAGGTGTGGCTGATATCCGCGCATAATTTCGATAGCGAACGAATCCATTCATTCTGCTTCGAGCGGGATAAAAATCGCTTTGTGACCGAGAGGGGAGTCCTACGTTCGATATTAGGACCGTATACCGGACAAAACACTCTCAAAATCCAATTCAAGTACGGACAGAAAGGCAAACCCGCACTTGCAACTGGCTGCAGGTCAAAATTGCAATTCAACCTAGCGCACTCGGACGAAATGATCACCATAGCGTTATGCTGAGATATTGCACTAGCCGTTGATCTTGAGCGGATCAGGGTCATAATTGAGGCGGAGCCCATTGCCACTTATTTCTTTACATCCGAGGAATGCGAGGAGATCCTGAATCTTGAGGGACTCGAGAGGGCGGAGGCATTCCCCAATTGTTGGACCAGAAAGGAGGCATATCTCAAGGCTGTCGGTGATGGATTGTCGGTTTCAATGCATGAATTTCATGTCGTCCTCGTTTCTGGAGAGCGCCAGCCATTTTGAGACACGATTGCTGCTGCATTTGGACGCAACTGAAAATCACATCGGTGCCCTTGCCACGCCGATGCCAGACGTCTCCTTGAAATGGCACCACTTCCCTGATTCCGGGGACCGCCTCGATCACTTAAACTGTGGCAACAGGCCCGATGCTTGACGAAATCAAGCCATACGCTGCCCGGAATTTCTGTTGTGACGCTGCCCCGCTGACAATCCGGAGAGATATTGCAAATGCAGTTCGAGGCCGAAGGACAGCCACTCCGTTTTAATGCGTGTTCCGGAGCGCTAGACGGTGCCATCGAAGTTCCGGTGCCCTCCTTCAGTTTTCGGCCACACTCGCGTTTATTGGAAGAAGTTCACTTCCTGATATGACGCTCCCGGCTCCAGAAACGTGCAAGCTTCGGATGATCAGCGGTAACCCAAAGTCACGAGCAGCCTCGATCGCCCGTCTCTGCACAAGCTCGCATCCCGAATCGGCCATGTTTATGGCCCGCTCATAGGCAAGCCACGGAAGGTGCTCCGGACAATGGTGAGTCTTTGGATCCTCAGTGAAATACCCTCGCACGTCTTTGAGCAGCTCGCAATGTTTGGCGCCGAGTTCGACTGCTAGGAGCACTGCTGTCAGGTCGGAACCACCACGACCGACTGAGACCACCGCTCCGCCGGCGAGCGTTGCAAAAAATCCCGGAACAACTACTACTGAGTGATCCTGAAACGCTCGTCTGATCTCGCCCGAAAAGATCTTAACGCTGCCGCCAGCAGCCTGGTCGGATTGCAATCCGGTCTCATGGATGTTCAGACCAGCGACCTCAATGCCCAGATCCTCAAAATGAAGCGTTAGCAGCGCCACCGAACGCAGCTCTCCGGTCGACCAGAGCAGGTCTAGCGCCCTCTGGTTAGGTTTTGGTCTAATCCTGTGCGCGACCCGCTCCAGCTCGTCTGTAAGACCCTTCAGGGCAGAGACGACAACAACCATCCTCATATCGGAATCCGATTGCAGACGGCGAGCAAGAAATTTCGCCGCCAGGTCATAGGAGTAGTTGTCCACTAAGACTGACCCTCCTAGTTTTGTGACGACAATGTTTGACTCACGCTTTTCCATGACTCCTCCCTTCCCCGAAATTCACCGCTTGCCCAAAACAAACAATACTTTTCTGTCAGGAGGTGTAGAACGTTTCCGCACACTTGCGGCTATCAGATATGACGTGTCCGTCCGAACCGAGCAGATGTTTCGAGGTTTAATCGCCCCTGGAATCAGGAACGAACAGCCGCACAAAGTCAACACCGCTGCGGCCTGCGCTTTCGAGGCAGCGCGAAAGACCGGAATCGTCCAAGTGTTTCGGAGGCAAGTGGATTTATAACAGGTATAAATTCACGCCGTGATGCCATCAAACACTTGTTGACTTGCATTGAAATGCAGCTCGGATGCCAACTTGCCGCGAAACGAAACCTATTCGCAGCGTAACGCTTCCATCGGATCGACTCCCGAAGCGCGTCGAGCGGGGAAAAGACAGGCGAGCGCGGGGGCGGCAATCAATATGCACGCCGAACCCGCAAGGGTGAGGGGATCTCTAGAACTCACGTCCGTTCAGGTTGACAATATATTTCCGAGGACCACGCTCAAGACAATACCGGCCGCCACTCCGGTTCCCACACTCATGGCAGCCGATACAAAGACAGATCTCAGCACGTGTTCTCGCTGGGCTCCCAGCGCCATTCGGATCCCAATCTCTTTCGTCCTCTGGGCCACACTGTATGACAGCACGCTGTACAGGCCAATCACCGCGAGCGACGGTCCAAGTAGTACGAAAATGCCGAACAGTATCGTTGCGAGCTGCCCCCTGCTGCCACTCCTGTTGCTCTGAAATCAGACCTTCTAAGCTGACTGCCTGCCTCTCGACTTGCTGATCCGGATCTACAGTATGCACCTGTACTCGAACCAGATGAAAAAAAGAGAGAGAGGACGCATGGGTGTGCACCAAAATATGCGTATAGGTATCCAACCACACGGTATAGAGCACATAGACGGCCGGCTGCACTCGGTTTAACGGTCATGATTTTTTAACGTGTTCGTCTGTCGCGTACCCTCCGCAATACCGGTTTCATTCGGTCAGTATCTCGTACGCAGCGCGCGGAGCCTCGCGGGATGACGAGGCCCCGGAGCGCTGGTTTGGGTATGTAGGTCTAACCCTCGTCTTCTTATTCATTGATGGCTGCGAGGCCTTCAACTGGTGCTCCGGAGAGACGAACGAATTTATAAGCCATATATACAACTGTGGAAAAAATGGACGCTTAATGTCACAGAAGTTAATATCGACAGACTGTAACTATCTATCATAGGAATTGTGGCGGATCCGGATCGGCAAGCAGTTAGTGCTAGAGTGCGGCAAACGATCCCGCTCCTGACGCATGGTTGAGTCTTTCTGACATCTTTGCAAGGGCTTGTTTGTCCAAAAAACACAAAAGGACTTGGCATCGCGCTCGATATGAGCTATATGAAACCTATCGCTGCTTTTGAAATGGTGAACCGATGGCAAATTCTTGGCAAGACGTCCGATATGGACTACGAGTCCTGGCAAAGAGTCCAGGCTTCACCTTCACAGCATTGCTTTCCCTTGCGCTTGGTATCGGAGCCACGACTGCGGTATATAGCGTCATCTATGGAGCTCTGATCAATCCTTATCCGTATGTGGGCGCAGACCGCATGATAAAGGTCCTAACTGAGGATAGCGCGGGGGCCTCAAAGAGTGTCTCCCTAACTGGCTGGCAGGTACAAGAGCTACGGAAGGCGAAATCGGTCGAAAGCGTGCTGGCACAAGCAAACTGGGAATTACCGACAACCGGTAGCGACCTACCGGAGGACGTTAGAGCTGTGTTCTTCACGGCGAATGCATCGAGTCACTTCGGTGTGCCAGCGTTGTTGGGGAGGGGATTGCTTCCGTCCGACGCACCGGATGGGCAAGACCCACAGCCTGCTGTCGTCCTCAGCTTCTCATTTTGGCAGCGTCACTTCGGTGGCAATCCAGAAGTATTGGGCAAGACCTTAGGGCTAGCACACAAGAACTATACGATTGTTGGAGTGTTGCCGCGTCGGTTTGCGTGGACCCTTGCCGATGTCTATCTTCCGTTGAAAGTCACGAATGACCCCAGTCGACCTTTTTGGGTCTCGTCTGTAAAACTCAAAGCAGGTGTCGGACTTGACGTGGCGGAAGCGGAGTTGCAGCCTTTGCTGGAGCAGTTCGCGAAGGAGACGCCTAAACACTTTCCTCAAACTTTTCGGGTTCACGTAGAAAAATTGATTCACCAGCATGATAGCAATTTTGAACACACGCTCTATGCGTTGTTTGGAGCGGTGGCAATGCTGCTGTTCATCGGTTGCGCTAATGTTTCGATTCTACTGCTTGCGAGAGGTACGGCGCGCCAGCATGAGTTGGCCGTAAGAGCAGCTGTGGGAGCAACCCGGAGCCGCATCTTCCGTCAATTGCTCACAGAATCCCTTGTGCTGTCCCTCGGCGGGGTAGCTGTTGGGATAGTACTGGCATATGGCACCCTTGCGATGATTGTGAAGTGGCTTCCGCAATCCTCCTATCCTCATGAGGCAGCGATCCAGATCAACGTGCCCATACTGTGTTTCAGTGTCGGATTAGCGCTGGTCACGGGACTCGCGTTCGGGCTCTCACCGGCCCTTCAGCTTAGCCGACGCGATGCTAGTCAGATCACACAGTCGAGCATTCGCATGATTGGAGGCGGTTTACGTGCGAAGCGTACTCACACCATGTTGATCGCTGGCCAAATCGCAGTGACACTGTTGTTGTTGACTGCGGCGGGAGCGGCTATGGAGGGCTTTCTTCGGCTAATGCATACGGAACTCGGATATGATCCGCGAAACACAATGGTTGTTGGCATACCGCTTCATGAAAACGCTTATATCACCTGGGAGGAACGCGCGGCGTACCTCAGTCAACTTCGTCAGAAGGTGGCTGCAATTCCTGGAGTTGTTTCTGCGGCCATTTCCACAATGGCGACACCGCCCGCAAACGGGATGGACGAACCAGTCGAAATCTTGGGACGACCGTCGCTCGAGGAGAAGCAGGTTCGCCTCAATCCAGTGAGCCTCGAATATTTCTCCTTGCTGAGTATTCCGTTTACGCATGGGCGACTTTGGGACGAGATCGAGACAATGCGAGGAGCCCGACTAGCGGTTATCAACGAGACGATGTCGAGAAAGTTTTGGCCCAACGGGGATGCGCTAGGCAGCGCCATCCGAATGCCGGAATTAAAGGAAGATCCTTACCGTTTTGCGGCTCCGGGTAGTGACCAATGGTTACAAATTGTCGGCATAGTAGCAGATGCCAAAAACGATGGTCTGGCGAAACCTGTAATACCGGCCCTGTATGTGCCCTACACAATATTTTTGGACACTTATATTCATATCTTAGTCCACACTCACGGCTCCCCTCTCTCGGCTCTTCATGCTGTCCGAACCCAGGTGTATTCGCTCAATTCCGATCAACAGATCGAGGGACAGACATTCACCCTAGAAGAGTTAATCACAAGACAGGAGGAGTGGCAGCAGGGGCATCTGGCAACGATACTCTTCGGAGGTTTTAGCTTGCTTGCTCTGGGGCTAGCACTGGTGGGATTGTACAGCGTACTGTCGTACAGCGTCGCTCAAAGGACGAGAGAATTTGGGGTTCGCATGGCACTGGGCGCCCAGCGGAAAGACGTGCTGCGGACAGTGTTCGCATCTGCAACGGTTAGCGTAGGAGCGGGTGTGCTAGGAGGCATGTTCCTCAGTCTGTTGTTCGCGACGACGGTGACAAAATGGACAGAGGTCAGTTCACGAAACCCCATGATCACGATCATTGCCGCACTATTGCTGGTTGGTGCTTCTACCCTGGCATGCCTTTCCCCCGCTTGCCGCGCTTCACGCATCGATCCCCTGGCAGCGTTACGCTGTGACTGAGGCCGGAATTCACTTACCCAAGTCAACTTACGTCACGGCTGCAAACCCCACGGATTTTCTCACGACGAGCTCGGCGGTAATCGAATCTCTCGCGCTGCGCGCAGAACTCATTCCCTTCTCGGATCGCACCAAGCAAACTTCGATAGGACTGTCCGCCCCTCGCAAAAATGCGGATATCTGGTAGCGGGCGTTCTACGGCACCTTGGAACAATCAGGCGTTTTCTGATGGGATCATCGAACAGGCGGCGCCCGAGAAAGTACTTGATTGCACCACGTCATGATCCTTGTTCGGAGCCCCTGATCATATGCCCTCGATGCGAGCAAGGGCGTCTCGCGCGTAGGAAGCAAGAAAGAACGCAACGTCCTCCGGTGCTGCAGGTGAGCCGGGTGCAACATCAGGGTTAGATTCGTTTCACGACTCCTTGCGGGAGTCGTTCCAGCACTGGTTGCTCGACCGCATCGAGTGCTTCCTCGGTTCGGCAACGATGCGAAACGTTCCATCCGACGATCTCCCGCGTGCAGCAGTCGATCACGCACAACAGGTAGGCCCAGCCCACGGCCGGCCCCGCCCAGATTTTGGTCATGTCCGACTGCCAGATCTGATTTGGCTCGGCGGCTTCCACGCGCCCCACTCCTTCTTTCGTCGTGCTCGCAGACGACGCGAGCGCACCAGCAACCCGCGTTCTCGCAGCACCCGCTTGCGGTTCACCGTAAGGTTCTCTTTTCTTCGCAACCACCAAGTCGCGCGGCGATACCCGTATGCGGGTTTTTCCCCGCACGCGATCACGATCTGTTCGTCGTAAGTTCGATGCGCCCGGCTTCCTCGCGGCCGCTTTCGGTAGTACAGACTCGACCGGCTGATGGCCAGAGTCGCCGCCACCAACGTGGCCGTGTAGCCTCGCGTCACCATCTCTCGTGCCTGGGAGTGAACCGCACCGCAGCTCACTCCCCCACGACGTTTTTTAGGATTTCGATCTCCAGCGACTTCCGTCCCAGCGTTCGTTCCAGCTGTCGGATGCGATCGTCCTTTTCCGTTTCGGCTGCGGCAGCGCTCTTCCCCCCAAGCGATGCCTTGGCTCCTTGCACCGGCTTCATCCTTCCACCGATAGAACAGATTCGGAGCAAAGCCGTGACGCCGGCACGTCTCCGAAACGTTCCCGCTCTTGATGCCTTCCTGAATGATCTGCCACTTCTCTTCCGGGGATCGATCTACGCGTGGTTTCCTGCTCATGCTGCCTCCTGCTGGAGGCCCTGAATCATACCGACTTCGGCAGTCTAGTTTCAGCGGGGAGCACTACATACTTCTCCTTTTTTCAATTGTTATATCCCATCATCTATGCGCGTCTGTATAGCGGGCCTGGGATCAAGCGCTTCGTCTAGTCCACTGATTCCGCTTACCACAGCGATATCCGTCGAGAGATTCACTCTTTGAATGGACAACAATGGAACGTTGATAGAAGTCTCGATAAAAGGTAACTCGGTTCTAAGCTGTTCGGGATAAATTCGCAGCACCACACCGGCCTCGATCATCCAATCAAGAACTTCGAACCAGCGATCAGGCAATCTTCGCTGTGCTTCCTGGACACTCATCACCCCAGCTTCGTTGAATTTGTAAAGTAACGTCTTGACATCAGAGCAAAGTACCGCTGGGATGCTAATCCGCATTGGATAGATCGGATCGTTAACCTCAATCTCACATTCACTATCTATGCGGACCGGAGTTGCAAGGCAGAGGATTTCGTCAGGGCGTAGACCCGCTCCAGGTCGGCGCTCCGCGTAGACCGTGCCTGAATACAATCCAATCAGTTGTCGGTACAACTCGAAGGCGCGGCTGCCCTGACAATATGCCGGGGAATCGAGTGTTCCTTTGTCTCCACAGACCTCCCAGAATTGCCGCGCGAATAGCGTCGGTTCTAGTAGCTGACTGGAGCGCTCATGCAGCGACTTGGCTTCCTCGAGAAGAGACTCTAGACAGGAACTATATCGCGCCGCGGAAAATGTTCGTTGCGCATATGACCTACATGAATCCCGAAGGCGTTGCCTGAGGGAGTTGTTCCTTAATACAAACAGTATCGTGCTGACTGCCTCAAGCCAATGTACCTTAACTCCTGCCTTGGTCAGCACCGTACTAACCTTGAATCCTGTAGTGCCATCGACAACAGTGTCTTTAAGACCTCCCCAATTGGATCCAACTACGGGTGTGCCGCAGGCCATGGCTTCCACTTGAGCAAGCCCAAAGTTTTCATCGTGGTGCAGGGTCATATTCACGCAGATATCAGCCATCGAATACAATTCACGGAGCCTCTGTTTCCCCTGGTCGCCTATAAGATGGAAATACTTGCCTGAAATATTGAGACCTTCGAGCATCTTCGAAAACGTTCGACCAAGGTTCAGTGGGTAAGCTCCAAAACCTGATGCCGGCGCGTCAATGACTGGGCCCGCAAGAACGAGATGAAGATTCGGAACAACACTTTTGAGAACGGAGAACAGCCTCAGCAGAGTGTGGACGTTTTTTTCAAGGGTCAGACGCCCTGAGTAAAGAAGGACCTTATCCTCAGGATCGATCCCGAGGCTTCCCCGAATCTCTTGGCGAGAGTCTTCGGCCAACACATGAAACAGAGACTCATCGAAAGGAAAAGGCACATTGCGGGTCGTTGCGTTTTGGAAGAATTTATTGACTATCGCTACATCCGATGTGCAATTGCCAACCAGAATGTCAGACGTAGTCAAGTAGCGATAACACCGTGAGTACGAATGCAGACCTCGTCCCGTTTCGCCTTGCAGAAACACTGCGTATGGCACAGGCTTTTGAGCACGCGCTCTAGAGCGCAAGAGATCCGGATCGAGCGGACCGATAAGCACATCGACCTTTTCGAGGAAGTTGTTGTCGATTTCCTCTTTGCGAGAATCGGTAGCAAGCAAGTATTCCATTGACCGATATGAGACGGTGTGTTTTTCTCTAAGAATTGCGTCTGTCAGTGGAAAAAACGTCTTGTGGCTGGAAAGCGTCAGGTCAGGGGTCGCGACTATTCCCACATTCATTGGTAATGACTCCTTGGTGTTTCTCGTAAGTCCCTGAAAGTCCAACGCTCGTTCGTTCGATCCCCACCGCCCCTACCAATCATCCTACTGATCGGTAGGAACTTAGCAAAGCGAAGCAATCGATATCACTCATGGCCAGACGTGCTTCGTTAAGACAGTAGAGAAATGATTGCTTTGGACACGATGAGTCGTGTTTTATTCGGGAAAAGCGCTCCTCTTGAGCGGCAGCGACAAGGGTCCCGTTCCTCAGCAGGCAGAGTCATGGAAGTTCGCTGATAAGCAGATGATGGTTGTCAGTTTGCGGGCTTCTGGACAATGGTTTAGCTGTGGAGTGACACGGCCATCAAATAAAGGCAAAGCAAGGAAACAAGCGCTGGAAATATTCACATGTAAGACTCCTTGAATGATCTTATTGCGGCCGGGGCTCATTTGCGTTCGGGCGTATGTCTGTTTCTTGACCGCCATTGGGGTATTATTAGAATGGAGAACGGTCAATTCCGTCCACGGAACTCCGAGTGAACGTCTGTGGGCCTAACTTTCCAGGTCTTGCGCGTGGGACTTCAGGAAGCGAGAGTCCGAGATTCGACCGAGTGCTTCGGTATCGGACGGAAACCCTTCCTGATTGATCTCAGGGCTTACCTTTGTATGCCAGCCATAGGATTCCGGCTATAATTCTTAAATACGAGGTGTTTGGCTGGCACTTTTCCGATCGCGCCAAACCATTGCGGACACCATGGACCCGCCCAGACGAAATCCCCAGCGGTAACCCGATACCATGCCTCACTTAGCCTGTAGATTCCACCGCCCTCCAGCACCGCCAAGCCGTGCTCCATCTCCTGTATTTGCACCCTCTTTAACGCTGCACCGGGATGGTAGGTCATGGTGTTAACTGCAAAATCTAAGGCCGGATTGGCTGGAAGAAGGCATTTCATCTGGAGCCCCGGATCACCACCCAGGGACGTCGAGAGAATATTGTCTTCCGAGCCCACAATCACAACTGCAACGCCTGCTAGAGAGTTCGGTATACAGGCCTTTTCGATGACAATCGCTCTACTCTTTTCTTCCGAACTGATTCGGTGGGATGTTCCTTGGGGGAAAAGCACGTACCCTCGTGGCGCGAGATGATGCTCCTTACCCTCAGTGTGAACGAGCACAGAGCCGTCCGTCACATATAGGAACCGTTGTCCAAGCGCTATCCCAATCTCCCCTCCACTCTCTAATTCGACCGTGTACTGCGTGAACGCCGCACCAAAAGCAGGGCTAATATGCACGATGGCACAAGCGTCTTTCATCCCGGGAAATCTGGTACGCATAAACGCATCGGGCGTATGCAGAAGATGATTACTCTGTTGAGTACCACGCATAGTTCTTACACTCTGCACTGTTCGCCCTCGTCTGAAATTTAGCTGAACTGGCAAGTCAACCAATAAATACAAGCTGCATTCGATTGCCTTTGCGATATCATCGAATCCTCATTCGGTACGGCTTAATCCTTCGAGGTCTCTAACGACCATTCGAGGGAGCTGAGTGTCTCTACTTTCCGCATATACTCATATCGTCCCGCCACACAGCTTCAATCCAGTATATCTCATCCAGCGTGAGCTGTTGTGAACATCGGCGTCCTTCCCAGGAAGTCGAGTGCTTGTAGCCCTCTTTCCTTTCCCCCGTCATGCTCAGACTAATGAGGAGTATTGCTGCCAAGCCGGCAGAAAAGACTTTCGAAATATCCTCGGTCCAATCTATCTGAAGAGAGAATTCTTGACCGTGCCAACAACCCTTAATCAGAAAGAGAGCAAGATTCTCCGTCTGCTGATCAACCAGTGTCAAATAGATTAAAATCTACGCCCTGAGATTCAACTCAACCCTTCGGTGAATATCGTTTGATGATTGTACTTTGTCTATCAGTTCATCGTTTGCTTTTGGCACCGTTGGAATCAGGATCAGAACTATGGCTTTCAATAGTGACGAGTAAGTTTTGTGCAAGGTCAGCGTCTGGTCCTACTTTCAACTGCCCAAACGTTCGGCTCCGATGAGGAAATCCGGCGCGATATCTGTCTACCTAGACAAACGTCTCCAGATCACCTTATCTCCGGGTGTAGAGTCGCTCGTACAGGCGATGTAGCCGCCAACTCTAGCGATCCCGGGCATACACTAAGAAGACCGCAGACCAAAAGGCCGGGATGTCTCTAATTAGAATAACAAGCAAACTCAATGCGGTCGTCAGTGTGATGCGCGCTCTTTTCGCTGAACCTCGTAGCCAATCGCACCGATGCGCTTTAGTAGCCCCAAGTGTCTGCGGAATTGAGACAAGAGATATCTAGGACAGGAGGAATGGCCACGCCCCGTCCCATCGGGGTCACTCCAACAACTGCCGTCTGCAAGAACTTGTGCGTAAATCTCCTTGCCTGTCCGATGTCCATCCACCAGCTTCAATATCTGCATCATTTCACCAGGTAACCCGTGGACGACTTCGCCCCAGGGCGTGTTCACAAAAACTAAGAGGCGGAGCCATCTGTGGCTTCTTGCTATGGCACTCACATCTTGAATTCGTGATAAGTGGCCAGAGAGGCTGCGCTCTTCCGCATCGCAGAGACACTCTATAGGGAAGTGAACCCTTCCTTTTACTGGCTCAGCATACAGTGCGACCGCTTGAGCACTGATCGAAAGGGGGTATTCCAATACGAGATCAACACCGTCGGTTTTTGAGACCAAGTAATCCCCAAGCACGCAATAATCCATATCTGTGTATAGGAAACACCATAGTGCATCAGCTGGCGTTTCCACGATAGGCTCGCCGGAAATATTGAAGGACGTATTGAGCAATACTGGGATTCCAGTTTCTCGCTTAAACGTTGTTAACAACCGATGAAGTTGAGGATAGGCGCGCCTTGAAACTGTCTGTACCCTTCCGGTGCCGTCGACATGGACGACCGCTGGTACCCTCGCGGCTTGCTCTCGACGAAACGGAAGCACTCGAAGCATGAAAGGGCTGTCGCCGTGAGGACGGCAAACTTCGAACCAATCGTAGATGTCTTCCTCTGGGATGATTGGAGCGAATGGTCTGAATCCTTCCCGAAACTTGACTCTGCAATTGAGGATGTCCTTCATTTCAGGCAGTCTCGGATCGCATAGAATACTTCGCTGGCCAAGGGACCGGGGACCGAGTTCCGAGCCACCTTGAAACCACCCAACAATTTTTCCGTTCAGCAGGAGGTCAGCTGCGGCTTCTACGACCTCACTGCTCCTTGTGGCTGAAAGCCCTGGTAGTTGCTTGACGGTCACCGAGATTTCAGATTCGGTGTATGGATGCCCTACGTTGTCGAGCTCTTGCCGTTCTGTCTTGATGAAACCACATAGCTGCCACAATCCATGATACGCCGCACCGATTGCGGTTCCGCTGTCTTCAGCCGCAGGCATAATGAAAACGTCCTGAAAACCTGCTTCCCGGACTATCCGCTCGTTTGCGACACTGTTAAGGGCCACGCCACCTGCATAACATAGGTTTTCATGTTCGTATCTTAATCGACGACATAGCGTGAGTACTGCTTCCTCCAGAGCCTTTTGCACGCTCGCGGCCAAATTTTCATATTCCTCCTTGCGTAACGGCCAGCGGTCATCATGCGTGAAGCGTTTCCTGACCGCGTCTTGAAACTCGAAGCCGAGTTCTGTTATTCGATAAAATTCTTCAACCGGGATTGTGGGTTTTCCAAACGGCGCTAGTCCCATTACTTTTCCGGGACCTTCAAGAAACGAGTCGAAAATTTGTCCGCCCACGAACCCGTACATGTCCCCGAGGCTCCGAAACTCCTGAAGACCTGGCGAGGGCTGCGGTTCATTCTCGTAAGAGGCGACATGCTTTTCGATAGGGGTTAGGAGCCCTTCGTTCGCGATATATAGAGAAATGTTCTCACGGGGAATCGTCCTGCCCGGTCGGTCTACGGCCTCCAGCTGGCCAGGAACTATGGCTGCTCGTTCGACTTCCAGAAGTTCATCCCATGGAGACCCATTGCCATCGATGATCAATACAGCGCCCGACGTCATGCCTGACAGCGCGTGAACGGCAATCGCGTGGCCAAAGTGATGCGGTATCGTGAAGACTTTGAGTCCATTCCGGGCAGCCTGCAGCTGCCAGTTAAGATAAATATCCTCGGATCTCTGCTTCGTGGATGCGCTGGCGCAAAGGACGACTGCGTCAAGATTCTTAGAGGCAATTCCTGCATGCTCCAAACAATATGCGACTGACAATGATGGGAACGCGGCCGGATGTTCGGCACGTTTGTGCCGGAGCAGACGCTCTTCTTGTATGGCAACGACTATCCGGGATCCGTGGAGCAGGCATGCAGCGCCGTTGTGTGATGACGCGATTCCTAGTATCCATGGCTTGCCGTCAAGCATGAACTGAGCCTCCCTCTCCGCCTGCGACTGGTTCTGAACAGCATGAATTTTTGTACCAGTTGCGACTAAGAGTCTATATGATGCGTTGCTCGATTCTCTGAGTGATCCATTCGCAGCCAGGCAGTTCAATCCAAACTACCAGCCGGAACATTAGCCGCCATCTTTCGTCGTAGGCTAAGCGGGCGCATGTCCGTCCATATCTCCTTTATTTGCGCAAGACAATCCTCCTTCGACCCCATTCTGCCGGTGTCAGTCCAACCCAGTGGATTTTCTCGATCAGCTGGCCAAATAGAATATTGTTCTTCATGATTCATCACTACTTTATATGTTCGACTATCACTCCGGTCCGACATGGTCACCTCTCTTTTTTTTGGGCTTCTTTGAACTGCCAAGTTCGACCTTCACAGATGGTCTGACGTGGCGATTGCATTTCGTGACTCCTTTTGTGTTCTTTGCTTGCCAACTAACCAGCAGTTTCCTCGAAAGGACCTGATTGCAAGCACGCGCCGGGAGGCATGTAGGCAGAGCCCCGTGGTATCCTTGTCCAGCGGTGCATCGTTAGATCTCGGGTAAGGGTGGGCACCTGCTTTATCATGAGTGCCCCAGAACGCGGAAGCTGATCTACCGTCGGATCTTTCGGTCTATCAGTCCGCGCTTTGTTAAAAACAGATGTGATGCTCAAGCTAAGGTGACATTGCCCAAGGAACAACCTCCCGCCTGTGGATCCGTCGTCTACAACAGTCCACTCAACCTTTCTTTTGAAAACGTTTGCGCCTCGAGACAATGAACTATAAGTTCAAGTGAACAACGCAAGTCAAAAGCTGGAATTACGATTGATAAATCGAGAACCACGGACTCACGCTCACACTACCCGCAATTGCACCTTAGTTTGCTTCTGGTGTCGATGATTGTTCGGACAAACCGTAGAGTTCCCCGGTCCCAGCAGATAGCAGGGCATTCGCTAGACCTGCAATTGTTGGATCTTGGAAGAACAGGGCGAGAAGAGGAACTCCGGACTGAAATTTTTCCTGAATCCTCGTGATTAGTCTTGTCGCTTGTAAGGAATTGCCACCTAACGAAAAGAAGTTGTCATGAATCCCGATCGGCGACACATGCAAAGCGTCTGACCACAGCTCAGCCAGAACTTTCTCCACAACGGAACAGGGAGGAGCGAAGTCATCCATCCGGTCTATTTCCGTATTCTCAGGAATTGGTAAAACCGAATAATCTCTCTTTCCATTGCTACTGGTAGGCATTCTGCTCAGCGTGACCACGATTGTGGGCACCATATACTTGGGAAGTTTCTGTGCAAGGAACCGCCGATATTCGTGGGATCCTCTTTTCTCATCTGACACGACGTATGCGAGCAGATACTTGTTGCCATTTCCTTCGTCGCGAACTGCCACCGCCGCCTCTGACACCCCAGGGTATTCACATAAGATTGCCTCTACTTCCCCCAGTTCAATTCGGAACCCTCGGATCTTCGCTTGACGGTCAAGTCGCCCAATGATTTTGAGAGTACCATCCGGCAACCACTGTGCCCGATCGCCGGTCTTGTAGAGTCGTCCGCCCTGCCGTGATCCAAATGGATCTGGGACGAACTTCTCCGCCGTCAATTCGGGACGCCGCAGATATCCTCTAGATACACTAAGGCCACCGATAACAATTTCACCTGTTGCACCGATTGGAACTGGACACAAATCCTCGTCAAGTAAGAAGATTTGCGTACCATTGAGTGGCCTTCCAATCGACTGTTTTTCGCCGTTCTGGATGGAACAAAGTGTCGCATCGACCGTGCACTCGGTCGGTCCGTACAGGTTATAGCAACGCGCGGGGGTTGATTTGGCTAGGTACTCCCACATTTCATGGCTTATAGGCTCTCCGCCGACAAGCAGCGATACGGTGTTAGGGGTTTTACCAAATCCCGTCTCCATCAGCAGTTGTACCTGAGATGGCGTACAGTCGAGCATATGCAAACCGCTTTGTTCCATACATTCACGGAGCGCAAAGGCGTCCTTGCGAATCTCCTCTGTCAACAGGTAAAGAGTGTGGCCGAGAGCCAATGTAATTACTTGCTTAACCGAAGAATCAAACGAGAGCGGAGCGTTCAGACCGACTATCAGAGTTTCTTCCCCTCGCTGATCATATAGCGCCGATCGAAGGCCGCTTAGGAGATTGATCAAAGAACGATGTTCGATCATCACGCCCTTGGGCTGACCGGTCGAGCCTGATGTGTAAATTACATAGGCGAGACTTTCCATTGGCACACCGACATTCGGGTTATCGTCCCGCTCTTGTGAAATGGGATCCAGGTCGAGATCAAGGAGTATCGTCTGGGGCAATTGATCTGGGAGCACTTCAAGCAGACTCTCATGTGTAATTAGCACATTCATGGATGATTGTTCGATTAAGCTCGTAATCCGCGCCTTGGGATCGTTTATGTCAAGAGGGACATAGGCTGCTCCGGCCTTCCAAATACCAAGCAGCGCAACAATTAACTCGACAGATCGCTCTAAGAATAGGCCAACACGATTTTCCGATGTAACGCCCAGATTTCGAAGATACCGCGCAAACTGATTCGCCTGCGCGTTCACCTGGCCAAATGACAAACTGGTTTCACGAAACATCAGAGCGGGAGAATTGGGGCGCCGAGCCGCTTGATCCTCGATCAATTCGTGAACACATCGAGCTGTGGACAAATCTGGTAAGTCAACTGGCCGCGACAAATGAAGTAAATGCTCGTGTTCGGTATCGCTCACTATTGGCAATCTGTCGATTCTTTCTTCTGGATTTTTTGCGATGCCCTCAAGCAAGACAGAGAACTGACCGGCAATTCGGTGAATCGTGGTGGCGTCGAATAATTCTGGACTGTACTTCCAGGTCCCCGCAAGACCGCTCTCCGTCTCGCCCATTGTGAGCGTCAATTCGAACTGAGAGCCGGTGGGCTCGAGGTGGATCGATTCTAGCAGCAGGCCGTTGAGATCGATCAAGGTGCCCTCTTCACCTAGAGATATGCTCGTCAATCCCTTGCGATCGTCCACGCGAGATTTTTGCCATACGAACATCGCCTGACAAATCGGGTACGCACTGGGAATCCGCTGAGGGTGCAGATGTTCGACCACAAGAGGGAATGGGTAGTCTGCGTGTCGCATTGCGTCTAGCACCGTTCGTTTGGTCTGTTCTATAAAGGAGAGGCAACTGAGGTCAGCGCAATACCGAGACCTAATCGCTACAGGATTTACAAAGTATCCCACGACATCGACGAACCTCGGATGATTGCGACCGCTGGTAGGCACTGCGACTGCCAGATCATTTTGGTTTGATAACCTATGTAGTAGTACCTGAAAAGCGGCTAAACATACAACGAACGGAGTAATCGCAAGCCGTCGCCCAAGTGCCTCAAGTCGATGAGACAAATCTGACTCCAAACGCATCGATTTGACGGCTCCTCGATCACGCGGTGCAAGCGCTAACTTTAGCTTCGAGGGTAATTGCAAGATTGGCACTTCGGGAGATAATTGGCGCTTCCAGAATCTGCAAAGCTCGTCGCCCTCTGGACTATCCACCAACTCTCGCTGCGACAGTACAAAGTCTCTGTATGTCGTTGTATTCGCGGGTTTACCTATGTCCTTGTCGCCGGAGAGCATTTTCAAGTAGAGGTCTCCGAGACTGCGCAAAATGAGAGACACAGACCAGAAGTCCACGATGATGTGATGCACGACGAGCAGGAGAACATGCTCAGTAGCGCTTTGCCGGAACACTGAGAGGCGTATTGGTGGGGCCTGCTCCAACGTGAATGGACGCCGGCTCTCCTTGGTCAATTGCTCGACGAGCGAACTCGTATCCTTAGGCCCTTCCCGGCACTCGAAATGAGCGTCAATGTTCATATGATCCGGACTCTGAGCAAATTGGAAGACTTCATCTCCTTGAGCGCGGACAATAGAACGTAAGGCAGCATGCTCGACCATTACTCCCTTGAAAGCCGCCCGCAACGCAGGCACGTTGAGTTCGGACCTCATGTACGCCGCCCCGGCTACATTGTATGCAGCCGAGGAAGGTGCGAGCCTATGCAAGCTCAACAATGCCTGCTGTCCATAAGACAGTGGAGATTCCACTTCAGTTCGATGCTTCCATGCGCCGGAGTGGGTAGTATCCGCTTTGCGACTGAAGAGATCATCCAAAACTCTCTTTGTTAGTTCCTCCAGGCTGCAGTCTTGGAGCAGATCTATCGGGTCGTATTTGACTTCAACGGTCTTAAGTAAGAAGGCGCTAAGTTCAAATGCCAGCAGAGAGTCAAGCCCTAGTGCAACAAGAGGCTGATCGAGAAGGATACTTTCTGGGCTCAACTTGAGTAGCCTACTTACTTCGGCCTTCAAATAATTCTCGACGGACTCCTGTCGAACGTCGGGATACATCGAATGCAGCGCGTCGCGATTGAGTAGGCCCCCATCTTGGGGCATTTCTTCGGGGGAAGCCCCATAGCTCTTGCTCGCGATTATTTCAAGGTCGCCTAATATTAAGGCCTGTCTACAGGCTGAGCGCTTGACTTTGCCGCTGGTCGTTTTTGGCAGCGTCCCACGCCTCACCAGCACTATGATGTGTGCCACTATGCCATGTTCGAGAGCGATAGCTTGGCGCATTGCATCCATTGTCGTGCCTGCCGAAGCCTTAACGTGATGATCCACTTCGCAGATCACGACCAAGTCTTCTCGATTTTCCGCCTCAAGCGTAAAGGCAGCTGCACAACCAAACGAGACATCGGGACTAGCCTGCAAGACAGTCAACTCGACATCTTGGGGGTAGAAATTACGACCGTGAACGATGATGAGATCCTTCAAACGTCCCGTTACGAAAAGCTGACCATTCACTAGAAACCCGAGGTCGCCTGTTCGAAAGAATAGGCCTTTCCCAAGAACCGCTTCGAAAGCTCTCTGATCGTCTCCGCTTCCGTTCCAATACCCTCCTGCGACGCTCTGACCGCCAACCCATATTTCTCCAATTAATCGTTCAGGCAGATCCTTCAGAGTCTTAGGATCGATAATCTTAATTTCAGTGCCGGAAACGGGGAAACCGCAGCCGACAACCACTTTGGTTGCTTCTCCATAACCTGCTTCCCTAACTATGTTCTCTGCGAGTGCGTTTGCCGAAAGTGCTATCGACATTGGTAAAGAAGCGTCGCGTGATCCTGTGACCATCAGAGTCGCCTCCGCCAAGCCATATGATGGGCGAAACGCCTCAATGCTAAATCCGCACTCGGAAAATGCTTCCGTAAAACGTCTCATCGTGTCGAAGCGAACAGGTTCTGCACCGTTCACAGCAACTCTCCAAGATGCCAAATTAAGATCTTTCTTCTCCTGCAAGGTGACTCTGCGGGTACAGAGGTCGTAAGCAAAATTTGGAGCGCTGCTGCTCGTGGCCCTGTAAATTGAAATGGCGCGCAACCAACTTGCAGGGTTCTGTAAGAATCTTGACGGTGCCATCAATATGGAACGTGCCCCCAGGTACGCTGGTTGCAGCACACTTCCAACTAGACCCATATCATGGTGAAGCGGGAGCCAACTGGCCAAAATCGAGCTTTGAGACTGGCCGCAAGCAGCCCGGATCGCTCGCTGATTGTGCATAATGTTTCCGTGACTTACCATGACGCCCTTAGGAAGAGAGGTTGAACCTGATGTGTATTGCAAAAACGCCAAAGAAACAGGACTACAGGCGGGCTGTTTCCACTCAGCAGCAGCCTCCGTGCTTAGATCGCTAGCGCTTGCTAATCGAATCGCGGATGTGGCAGGGTCCTTCTGAAACTCTGACTGTAGCTTCACCACTGAACCGCACTCCACAAACGCAATGCCAGGATTGGCGTCGCGCGCGACACTTCGGAACCAGAACCCACCGCGGTGCGCAGTTACGGTTCGAACGGGAAAACCGGGAATCGGAACGATTCCTCCGTACAGGCAGCCAAAAAACGCGGTAACGAACTCCAATCCAGAGGGCAGAAGCAAGAGGGCCGTGCGTCCTGTCATCTGCTCACGCGAGAGAAATACTGCGATTGCGCGAGCCTTACTATCCAGCTCTTCGAAGGTTAAGTTGCTCTCCATCTTTTCCTGACAGCTTAGAAATGTGTATGCGATGCGATGCGGCTGATTTATTGCGTGCCAACGAACCACGTCCACAATAGTGGACTCTGGTGTTTCCTGGAATGCGTCGCCAAGCGCTTCAGGGTTCATTGCTCATCTCCCTTGATAGATTCTGGTGTATCGGATTCTGCCTTCCGACAGAGGTTTCGAGCAAATACGCAGCGGATATGTGGATCGCCTCGTTGCGGTCAACGACGTCAACGCGCATCTCGATGCGGAGCAGGCGAAGTCAGCGGTCATCTCTCAACCGCGCGACGAGTGAACCTCGACCGTTCAGATGCTCGGTGTTCTCTCCAATGCCTGGCGAACCTCCGACCGCGTCATGGCCTGAACATTCCTAACGATCCTCGCAGCCCCTTCCGTCTGCCCGGGACGTATTTCGCGAGCTATCATCAGGTCGGCGAATTCCGAAAGGGTCGGAGCCACGAAAAAGTCCCTCAACCGCAGTTGGACGCCAAGGGTTGTCCGTATCAACGATAATATTTTGAATGCTGGCAAGGACTGGCCACCTAAGTCGAAGAAATTATCATTTAGCCAAACGCTTTCTAGCTTTAACGACTCTGCCCAGATCGCCGCCAACAACTTGTGGAGATTGCTCCGAGGCTCTAGGCATTTACTGTCTCCATTCGCAGGGGTTACCCTAGCCCTACCAAGAGTCCTGCACGCCTCCGCGTCTGTGACTGCCGTTGTCTTGCTTTTTTCCCCGAAGACAGCGTTCTCATATTTCCCCTGATGACCAGGTTCCGTCTTGTCCCAATCTGTCGCTACCTGCGGCCGCCGTCTACGTTCCGGTGGCGACAATTCACTAAGATGGCGGCCCGGGTCCCCAACGACTCCTTCGAGCACCCTCTGAAAGCAATTAATCATTTGCCCGATTGCTTCGTCTTTGTACAGTTCTCGTAAGTAGATCACTTCGCCGTTGATGCCCGCAGGACCATCGAGTAGCTGAACTGTGATGTCAAACATGGATTCGGCGTATTCGCAAATGAATTCACTGAATGTCAATCCATTTGCCTCTAAATAGTCACATTCGATGGTATGTAAGAGGAACATTACTTGAAACAAAGGTGACCGGTTCGGATCGCGCTTCGGATTGAGCTCTTCGACTACCTTCTCGAAGGGCACGTCCTGGTGTGCGTATGCTCCGAGACAGAGCAGCCTGACACGTCTCAACATCTCTCTGAATGGCGGGTCACCTGAGAGATCGGCTCTGAGCACGAGGGTGTTTGCAAAGAACCCGACCAGGTTCTCTGTCTCTTTGCGGGTCCGATTTGCAATCGCAGTCCCAACTGCGACGTCCTCGCTACTTGCGCAACGGCCCAGCACGATTTGCAGGACGGCAAGAAGCGTCATGAATAGTGTGGCACCCTCGTGACGACTAAGATCCTTGAGCTTAGCTGACAAATGTGTTGACAACCGGAATTGCACTACCGAACTCTTCCGGGTCATGCCTGCCGAGCGCGGCTGATCAGTAGGCAACTGCAACGCCGAAATGCCATTCAATTGTTTTCGCCAATACACCAAATGCTCGCGGAGCGCGTCTCCCGTTTGCCGCTCTCGCTGCCACTCGGCAAAGTCCGCGTACTGGATTTTCGCTTCGTCCAGTTCCGATTGCTTCCCTTGGCTGAATGTCGTATACAACTGGCAGAGTTCTCTGGTCATGATGTTGCTCGACCATGCATCGCCGACAATGTGATGCATGGTGACCAGCAGGACGTGCTCGCATTCTTCCAGGCGCAACAATTTCAACCGCAGTACTGGGCCGCGTCCCAAATCAAACGGTTTCTCCGCTTCTTGACGTAGCAGATTCCTTGCCTCGAGTTCCCTATCCTCCTTTCTCATATGTGACAGATCGACTTGCTCAAGCTTCCATTCCTTAATTGATGAAACCAACTGCATCGGTTTTCCAGCTCGTGCGGGAAATCTCGTTCTGAGCACCTCGTGACGTCGCAAGAGCTCGTTAATGCTTAACTTCAAAACGGGGGATTCTAAAGGTCCCTTTAGGCGCATGCTAGAGGCCACGTTGTAAGCAACACTTGTCGGCTCCAGTTGATGTAAGAACCACAACCTCTGCTGAGAAAACGACAACGGAATCGCTGCTCCACGATCCGCACGCCTGAGCAGGCCAATATCTGGAGTCTGGGGAGGGGACTCTCGCGGGCGTTCCATTTCGGCCGTGCTACATTTACCATTCTGTTTTTGGAGTTTAACCACTTCTTCGATCAATTGGACTGCCCTCTCGGCTCCGGTCTCCGCGCGAATTTGCGTTCCCAGGGCAGTGGACGCTTGATAGACCTGTGGAGAGCTTAAGGTTCCCCTTATTGCTGCAGCAAGGCGCCCGGGGTTCAATTGAGCGAACGGGATCACATTCCGCGCGCAACCTTTAGAGCGAGCAAACTCGGCCCAAGTTGGCTGATCCAAGGTGTGCGGGATCACAATCATGGGGACTCCAGCTCTAAATGCGCTTGCGGTCGTGCCGGCGCCCCCGTGATGCACAACCAAGGATGCTCTAGGAAAGAGCCACGTATGCGGCACGTATCCAGCCACCACTACATTCTCGGGCAACGATCCATGGGCTAACTGCCCCCCGCCCTGCTGAATAATAATTCGCCGGTCAATCTGCTGTGCAGCCTCAAGAACAACCGTATTGACAAGTGTTGGATCGGCGTACGCACGGCTCCCAAATGTCACAACGACAGGTGGTCGTGCACTACTACATAGCTCTATCCATTCAGGCCGAGGCACGTATGCGGATTCGTCTAAAAATATAAAACCAACGATCTTGTAATGGTCGGGCCACCGCGGCGGTCTCTTCAAGAACTGAGAACTGACAGCGTAGATAGCAAGCTGATCCGAATTTCCGTCCGAACCCAAAGGATCATATAGCGAAGCGAACCCTAGCTTGATCCGGCACGCGCTGACCAATGACGAACTCACTTCTCGAGCCTCACTGCCACCGAGTTCTTCGAAATGCGATAGATGCAGGGAAGCGTAGGGGATTCCGATTTTTTCGTGCACCATTCGGCACGCGAATTGACTAGGCGATCCGATCAGCACATCAGCTCCCAGACATGCCTTCAGAAGGGTGTGGTAGGCATCAGGAACGATTGGAAGTGCAAATTCCAGAAAATGACGTACTTGCTCGGCCGGTCTAGGGCTCTGCATTGGGGAAGAAATCACCGCTCGAATCGCCTCCAGTTCCAGAGAGGGGCCGATTGGAACGAATTCCGCTCCTACCTCTAAGGCACGGGATCCAAAGTTTGGCGAAAGTGCTAGTACCGGCTGATGTCCCCTTTTTTTCAGCTGCGCAGCCAAAGCTATCATCGGCTGGATATCGCCCATCGAACCGAAAGTACTCAAAACCGCTCGCATACGGAGCCCTCGAAGCACTTAGTCGCAGATCTCGGGATATGTCTGGGATCAAGACTGGAATCTAGACAAATCTATCATTCAAATAAGCTGAATCAGCGCAAGGCGGTGACTGTCTGCATCCTACTGTTCAGAAGGCACTTTGTCTGTCTGCTAGATCACCGTAGACTCACACCCGACAAGACAGAGATCTATACGTTAGCCGCAATCAGGCAGCAACTTCACGACGGATGACGACAGTCATTGTTTCTCCTGCGCGACTATCAATCCTTTGAGCGCGTCATAATCTATCAATGCATACTGCCGTCAGTTGCTCCTAGCTCTGGAGCCACCTCGGCGCACGGAGCAATTTTCCAAGAATTCACCGCCACTGACGGAGCAAGATTGTCAACATTATGGAACCAACCAAACGGAATAAAGAGAGTATCGCCCGGGCCCAAAACGCACTCGACCACTGTTACGTCCGCGAATCGAGGATACTTTTTAATGTCAGGTTCCTTTGGATCTAACGGCGAATGGAAGAAGCCAACATTGTCGTGCCGGGGTTCTTTCTTAGCCACATAGAAGCAATCATTATTGTGCGGCGGAGCGAGTTGCACACGCTTCTGTCCAATCAATTGAACGAGAAAGTTATCAGCCAAGTCACAATGCCAGCAAGTTGCGTTCCCGTATCCTCTCTTAACAAACGCATCCTCAGGTGCAACAATCAGAGATTGCGCTTTCTGAAAAAAACTCTTTGGGGTAAAGTACTGCGGGTATCGATAATGCTTGAGAAACTCGCGCGTCAGTGGAATCTCCAGCTTTTGTGGCACCGAGTCATTGCGCGCGACCCTTTCGATGTAATCGTTGACGGGTAATGAGAACATGGTTCCAAGGCCGGCATCATAAATTAGGCTACGGCGCTCATAAATCCCAAGCAACATATCGAAGCTGAATTGTTGTGTAGGCCACCTGACGAAGGTGTCTGATAGGACGACCGGTCTACCCAAAGATGCGTACCGAGCGAAAAAATCTTTAGGCGAAAGGTTTGACACTCGCTCGATAGAGTCAAACGAACCTAGTCTTAAGGAAGCCGCTCCGACAACTCGAATCGCGCTCTCCATATCAACCCAAGCTGGAATTGGCAGGCGGCGCTCAAGTTCCTGTATACCTAGACTCAGTTCAAAAAAGTCAAATGTCCCTGTGCGACCGTGAGAGAAACCCCAATCTCCCTCCATGAACAGTTGCTCCTTCGATCGCCGGCAAAGGAGGAAGTCCAGGTACGCGTCCCAGGAAGTATGAATCTCATGAGATTGGTTCCGCCTAGATGGCTGAGTAGAACTAATGGACATCTTATTCTCGGAGAAAACAAAGTGATGATCGAGTCTGCTGTCGTCCGTGAATCGAAAGTGGAGTTCTGCGTTTTTTGGGCCCTCGGCGCGTTTGACAGATGACGCCAGAGCTATCTGATGTGCTGGCATCCCCAGTGCTTCCGAGACCAGGTCTATGACCCCGTCAAAGTCTGACGGTTTGGTTCCGAGAATCTTCAGCATGACATTTCCCTTCAGCATGACATTTCCCTCCTTGCATCTCTCGATGAGTCGCACAATATGCTGCTAATGACCGATCCGAAATACGGGCCACCCGACGGCCAATCCTCTGCGCCACCTGTCGCCTTCGTCGTTCGACCAGCCTTGACTACATGCAAAGTTGAGTTCGATAAGAGTCGGAATACCTGTAGTCACATTCTCGAGCGAACAGAGGAGAGGGTGCACATCGATTTCGTTATCCCCACACCTCAGTGACTCTGGATGATCTCTGCCAACTGATATGCTCGCTCCTGGTCTCCAACAACCTTCACCCGACCCTCTTGCAGCAAGCGAAACGCTGCCGTCGATGTCTCGCACATAGCACGCAGATCCGCATCGTTTGATTCAATTAAGACATCTGCCTTTCGGTTTGGTCGGCCCTCGATCACGTCCACTCGACCTGCCGACAGATCAATCGTCCATGACACGATGGAATTTATATTGAACTGGTAGATACCGCCAACTTTAAGCGCTTCAGACAATCTGCGCTCGAGCGATGACCGGATCGAATCTTGAAAAAAAGCAGTAAGACTGATACTGCCTGACTTGACCCCAGAACTTTTCTCGACTACAAATTGGTTTATAACTAATACGTTAATTCCAGATGCCAAGAAGAACGCAATCGCATCCTCCGGATTTTCGACAATAGGCATGCGGCGGCGATTGAATGAAGTATTCAAGAGAATTCCGAGACCCGTGCGGCGCTTGAATTCGCACAAAAGCCTGTAGTAGAGAGGGTTTAGCTCTTCTGTAACCGTCTGTATTCTAGCCGTATGGTCTAGATGCACGACGCTCGGAATGCGCTCGCGCCATTCCGGACGCACGCGCGCAACACAAAGCATGTACGGACTGTCACAGTCGCATTCAAAATACAATCCGACATCTTCTCGCAATACTGATGGTGCGAACGGGCGAAAATCCTCCCGAAATTTGACTTCTGCATTTATGTACTCGCGCATCGTTGGAATGCGCGGATCAGCGAGAATGCTCCGGTTGCCCAGAGCACGCGGCCCGAACTCAGACCCGCCTTGGAACCAGCCCACCACTTTACCGTCCATTAGTTGAGTCACGGTTTGGGCGACGTAATCAGCTGGTTGAGCGACGCGGACGGCACCTCCAGCCTGCTTCGTCAGCGCCTCTTCGACTTCACTTGACTCGTACGTTCTGCCGAAGCAGGTGGAACCGTCGTGTATAATCCTTTCCCGCTGGAGTACGGCAAGCCAGCCGTAGTAGGCACACCCAATGGCAAGCCCGTTGTCGCCAGCCGCAGGCTGGAAATAGACATTCTCAAAGGGGCTCTCTTTTAGGATTCTCGCGTTGGCTACCGCATTCAGAGCGACACCGCCTGCGTAACAAAGATTTCGTGATGGATACAGATCATATCGAGAGCGAACTATATATAAGACTGCGTCTTCAACCTGCCTCTGAATCCAGTATGCGAGATCGGCATAGTGTTGAAAATGTTTCTTAATGGCATCATCGCTACGCGCAGGGGACCGGAACTGTTTCATCCAATCATAGAGCACGAATGCACGACCATCGCGAAGCTCGAACGCATCGAACTCAAACATATTCGGACGCCCGTATGGTGCGAGTCCCATGAGTTTCCCAGAATCGTCCATACCTCTAAAGATATAGTTACTGACGGCTGCGTATAGCCCGCCGATCGAATGTCGCGTAGTAACAGGATGCAAGGGATATCCTTTGAGGCTGACCCCCATTGGTGAGAAGTCCTTATATAGAGCCCTTACATCACTTCCTTTCACGTTGTAGTAGCTATCCTTTTCGAACCAGAGGGAAGCGAGCTCGCCCTCGGGGCGCTCGGGGATTACCGTGGTGTCTTGAATGTCCACACATTCGTCGAGGCCGCTCCCGCAGCCATCAATTACAAGGACCGCCGCATCATCAAATCTACTTGGGCCAAACGCGCTATATGCGTGTGCGAGATGATGCGAGATGGTAACCAGTGGCATGTCGTTGGTAATGAGCCTGGCGCCGCGGTACCACTCACTCCCATATTCGAACATCCCAAAATTGGCATTCTGAACGATTAGACTGACATCTGAAAGCCCAATCCCCTCCGCCTCAAGACAGTATTGAATAGCCGTAGTGTCATTAAAACCGTCATGTTTGTATCGGGTTAGTCGTTCTTTTTCAATTGCCACTTTGATCCGCCCGTCTTTGAGCAAACAAGCCGAGCCGTCATGCGAAAGGCCGGTTCCAATCACATAGACTGGTCTAATACGATTTGTCATCGGTCCGAAACCTCCCGATTGTCCTTCGCCGCTCGCCTGCATGTAGAAGTCTTACCTCCACTGAAGAGTGAGTTATTCAGCTTATGCGCGGTTCTCGTTTGGAACCCGTGGAGAAGCGTGCGCTTAGAAAGCAGAAGGGCGTTGGTTGCTTGACACAATATGCGTCCGATCAGGACAGCGATCAAAGCGGAACCAGGCTAGCCATTGATGCTTCCATCCGGCGCTATTTGCTCAACATTCGCCAGCTGGATTTCGACATACGTCAACCGGTTATTTAAATAGACGAATTCGTCCTGCAGTGCATCACTCAACGCGAGAAGTCCTCTGCAGACATCATGCAAAGCCTTGTTTTCTGGTTTTACGGTCCCGCAAGGATCGGTCAAAAGATCCAAGGTTTCTCCAAGACAACTAGAGACACAGCTGTAGTGAGACGACGGCATGTTGGGCTCCTATACTATTCTTTATTGTGTTGGCGTTTCAGATCCGGGCTGACCTGCCTACGACGGCAAATCGTTCACCCAGAAGACTTTCAGATGACCATCAGCGTATATAACGTTATGTTTATGAATGACGATTCCTTTTGAGCGCATACCTACCATCGCATTGGCGTAAGGACAGATACCGAATTTGCGCCGCAGTCAGAAGTACTGGTAACTTGAGGTGGTTCGAGGGCATCCAGTATCGCGGTGCGACCTGTTGATATATTATATTATTCTTATATATAATTATACATTATACTTTACAAATCTTGGCCATCCATGGTTGCCTGCCCCATCGGTAGGACGATAGCCTCCGTAAAATAGCGCATCTATCCAATCCATCCGCCACATCGGAGCTCTGCATGCAGATCAGAACGCAATCGAAGTTCCTACGACTGTGGCATCACTAATCGATAAAGGTGCTGGTACAGCTTCGCTAGGCCGGGGTGCGTACGGCAAGCCACTGAAGTCGGGCAGTCCGTATGAGCAGTCATAGACAATAGCGTGCACCGGTTCAGTTCGCTCCATTTCCAATGTGAGTACAAGTCCATCTTCTGGTATCGCGTAGAAGAACAGATGCCAAGGCTTTCCACTGGCGGCCGTCGATGTGAAACGGGACTCACCGATCCAGCTTCCAGTAATTGCACCGCCCTCGATAATCTTTATGTAGATGAATGCAACCCGGCGAATTGGTTTTATGCGGATCGATACGAGTCGCCCGTTCGTCGTCTTCGTATCGCTTTCAGTCGTCACCACAGGAGGTCGTAATTCCAAAAGAGGTGCTTCGCCAACCATCAATCTCGGCGGCCACATCGGAAACCACGTTTCAATTAAGGTCCCCGAAATCCGCCGCTTAAAAAACTGGGATGACCATCCGTCCGGATGGTCGTCGAGGCTGACCCAGACGGCTCTTCTAGCGGAAGCATCAATCGTGTAAACAACATGACTAGGTCTCGCACCCCCACTATTGCGACTCGCCATGGTAAGTCCGACAACGACCGCGATCATCGCCAGGGAAAAGTAAGTTAATGCCGCCTTTCCGGTCGCCTTGCGAGCTAGAGCAAATTGTGGCAATAAGGCAATTGCACAAACGACTTCACATATGGTTAAGACAGGTAGGGCTGAAATTGTTAAAGCAGCCGCGGTTTGATGAAGTACGGGAACGTAGACAAGAAGCGCTGGCACTGCAGCCGCCGATAGCATAGCCAGGATCCATGCCTCGCCGGCACGTTTCTGGAACGAAAGAAGCAGCAATGCGATTGCACTCGTAAGCAAGGGTAAGGCAAATAGGTATGCCGCCCCTGGCGCATACCAAGCAGCCGCAACCGTGGCTATGCCCCACCAGACTAAACCTCCGATCGCAAGGCTGAGATCTCTAAACGCCTCGGAGACCATCCCATACAAAACGAATCCAACCGCCACGACAATGAGGGCAGAGGCCACCAGATATAAATCCGCTTCGTAGATAAACTGAGGGTTTAGTGTGCGGTATTCGGGCCTCGCGGCGCATATTGCCTTCCAAATCAAAGCGGTCGTAAGCACGGCCGCGACACCGTAGATAGGTACGAGCAAGAATCCGATGAGGGTGCCAGTAGGCGTAGCCCAAGTATTCCGGTTCGCAACCACTATAGCCAATACCAATGACACAACCGCGAGACAGTTGACGATTCCTTGTACCACTGCCGAAACTACTATCAAGTGACTCCCAAGCAATGTGAAATAGGTCGGACTGGTCTTTGACTTACTGCCATCTAATGACCGGTCACGTTCCCCAAAATAACTGGCAAGGCCAAGCGCATATGAACCTTGCTGCTGAAGGCTGCCCAGGTTAAGTGTCGACGGAGAGTCGAGCACTGTATGGTAGTGCGACAGGCCGGCGATGAACGCGAAGTTGAGTCCTTGAAATCCCGCATTCTTGAAAACAGTAAAATCTGTATCGTTGGGCATGCGCTTGTATACTTCCGAGGAAACTGAGGTGGCGTTCGCTGACGGTACGGCATGTACAAGTCCTCTTATTAGAAGGTCTTTATCACCTGCAGTTTCGAACATGATTGCAGGCCCCGTGTGTCCCCTGGCTTCAAAATTCAATACGATGTCCGCGTTGCTTGAGCCCGCTCTCTTCGCGGCGAAGAGTCGAGCTCCCAGTAAGCCAACTTCTTCTCCATCGGTAAGAAGTATTTCGATATCGTTCCTGAGAGAGGAGCCTGCCTTCAAAGCTCTCGCGGTCTCAAGGATCGCGGCGACCCCAGAACTGTCATCTGCGGCTCCCGGGCTCGTCGGAACCGTGTCGTAATGGGCCACCATCAAGATACTCCTCGAACTGTGTTGACCTCGAATAACCGCATGCAAGTTCTCGACAATTGCAGCCGTTTGCTCGCCACTGTCGACTACCGTGTCTCGCTGTATTTCCGGATCGAGCCCGAGGTCTCGTAATTTCTGCAAGAGGTAGTCCCGCACGATCGCGTGTTCAGGCGATCCGATGGAGTGCGGTCCTTGACCAATCGCTTGAACAATCTTATACGCGCGCGCGGCGGAGAAGGCATTAGAGGGGGCATCATACGATAAGGGTAAGGGACCGGAATCGAAGATAATCGCGCTGGTTGTGACGACCAGCAGACAAACTTGCATTGCAATTGCTAAAGCAGTTCTGTTCATCTTCGTAGTGCCCCCGAAACCTAGCGGCAATTCTTGTAGCAAAGCGTGGTTCCTGGAAGCAGCAGCACTTTCTTGTATGTTTTCTTTATGGTGCTTTCTAATGTGCACCGGAGACGACAACCCTCTAAGACGTGCTACCTCATTCCGCCGGCTCTAGCACGATGCCGTCTCATGCCCCTGCTCCAAATCGGAATGGGCTTGGTGAATCGCACAATGCGCTTTTTCCAGCGCCAGAGATAGGATATGACCGATTTCAGAAGCGGGCTGCGGCAACAACATGTGATTGTGACGGCAGTTGACCCAATGCGTTGTGATTTGCCCGCTGGCATAGGGTCTCCAAGTCTCGGAGGGCGATATGTGGTTGATTCTTCCGATCGTCGCCGCGAAAAACAAAATATCTCCCTCGAAGCAGCGCCGGGCAAATGTGCGTGAAAGAGGGATGCTCAGCATTAGAATCTCAGCAATCCTTGCGGCGCGATCATGTTGAAGAGTGCCAAAGATCCCGCCTGCCCGCTGCACCAGTTCTGCAGGACTCAATTCCTCGAGACGCCTATCTTGTGCGTCTAGGCCCAATGCCATGCGTAAATCGCTATGAGACTCAGCCCGATCGCGCGCGCGCTGAGCTGCAGGATTTGGGTCAAGCAATGCCAGGAGCGCAACCTCATCTCCTTGCTGTTGAAGAAGAGTTGCAACAGCATGAGCGACTAACCCCCCAAAAGACCACCCCAATAGATGATAGGGACCGTGAGGTTGAACTCTCCGAATCTCTCTGATGTAGGAGAGTGCCAACTCATCGAGGGTCTGAGGTAGAGAATCATTGTTTGACAGGTGTGTTGCTTGCAGCCCGATCAAAGGGCGATTTAGTCCAACGTGAGAAGCTAGCCCGATATAGCTCCAACTCAGTCCTCCAGGCGGCAGGCAAAACAGAGGAAGTTCGTTTCCCTTCGATTTGAGCGGTAGAGCGAGATCAAAGGGATCAGCACTGCCATTATGCATTTCGGCAAGCTCCGCCACTGTCGGGGCGTCGAACAGATTTCGAATGGACATTTCGACGTCGAACGTCGTGCGAATGCGATTCGCCAGCCGAGCGGCTAGTAGGGAATGCCCGCCCAGGTCAAAGAAGTTACTATGAATGCCGACGTCGGAGACCTCGATATTGAGGACCTCAGCGAAGAGAGCGCAGAGTATTGTTTCTAAAGGTGTTCGTGGAGGGACCGCCAGTCCTTTGCGCGTTAATTGTGGGAGTGGCAACGCCTTCCGGTCCAGCTTCCCGCTCGGCGTCAATGGCAACTCCTCCAACTCAACTATCGCGGTCGGCACCATGTACTCCGGCAGCTGTTCCCCT
>Ga0210394_10001081_pt1 | contig 46632 bp, 38 predicted proteins | sample IncBWC12MmetaG_FD_160121 | JGI IMG/M metagenome (GOLD analysis project Ga0210394, IMG submission 160121) | Forest soil microbial communities from Barre Woods Harvard Forest LTER site, Petersham, Massachusetts, United States - Inc-BW-C-12-M | ecosystem: Environmental > Terrestrial > Soil >...
TCGCCGCAACGATGCTTCCCTACGTCATCGGACCGAAGCGCGCACTGGAGCTGGTACTCACCGGGGAAGCCATCACCGCCGAGAAGGCTCGGGAGATGGGCCTGGTGAATCGCGTGGTTCCCGAGGCGCAGTTGGAGCAGGCCGTCGCCCAACTGGTGGAACGCATCACGGAACAATCGGGCGCGGTGCTGGCCATGGCCAAGAAAGCCGTGGTGGGTGGTATGGGGCTTTCGCTGCGCGACGCCCTGCGGTTCTCGATGGACGTGTTTCTGCACGAACTGTATCGCCTCGAAGATTCCCGCGAGGGTTTGCGTGCTCTCATCGAAAAGCGCAAGCCCGAGTGGAAGAATCGCTGAGTGGTGCGCATGGATGACCGCGTGCACGAGTTGGATAGTTCACTTCCCGCGTCTCCGGCGAGCGGGCAGGATTCAGCCGCACCTGGCGCCGCGCAGCAAACGGCGGTTGTCGGCCTTCGGTCCGTTCCGCCCCTCACTACTTCGCCACGCCGTTTCCGCGTGACGCCTTGGGTGGCGGGGCTCGCGGCCTTATTGCTGGTCGTGGCGCTGGCAGGCCAGCGCGAAGGGTGGCTCGCCAGCGTGAGCGGTCCAGACCAAATCGCGCGCACGCAGATTGAAGATCTCGGCCGGGGACAGGTGCGAGCGGCCTACGACCTCTTTTCCGCTAGGTATCGCACGCAGGTGCCATTCGAGGAGTGGCGTGAGCTAACGCTCACGCACGCACGGATGTTCCGCACACGCGAGCTGCATCTCGCCGCCGATCAGGAGTCGGCCAGCCGCGCCACGTTGGAAGCTCACTTGCTCTCGGAGAGCGGGGACCGCTACGTGGCTCGCTTTACGTTAATACGCGCGGGCGGGCAATGGTGGGTGGATGACCTCCATTGGGCCCGCGAGGACCAAGAACGCGGTCGAATTACCGCTGAGCGGCGGTTGACACTAGCTGGAAACTCAGCTTAGACTCGTCGCCGACAAACTTGCAGGCTTGGGAGCATGGGGGAAGGCCGTGAAAATCGGCCACGGTCCCGCCACTGTGATCGGCCCTTCGAGGCCGTGAGTCAGGACACCCGCCCAATCCGCAGCAGGCGAGCACTCTTCGCGAGAAAGGGTGTGGCTACAAGCCCCATTCTTTTTCGTGGGGCTTTTTTGTTGCCCGGGAAGGCGCGTCGTTTCGATGGCAGGCAGCCGCAAGAGCGATTGGGTTCCGCAGTGGCCGACGACTGTTCTAGTTCTGGCGCTCAGCGTGTTCGCCACTCTGATCGCACCGGCTGTGGCAGCGCAATCCGGTCCGCATCGGGCCAGCCCTCCGACGATTCTCGAAGTGACCGACGAAACGGGTCGGATGGTTCGAGTGCCGCAGCCGGTGCGGCGCATCGTATCGCTCGCACCCAATTTGACCGAAACGCTTTTCGCGCTCGGCCTGGGTGACCGCGTGGTAGGAGACACGAACTATTGCGATTATCCTGCGGAGGCGCTCAGCAAAGCGCACGTAGGTGGCCCGTTGAATCCCAATCTCGAGGAGATCGCCGCGCTCCATCCCGACCTCGTGCTGGCCACGCGTGCCATCAACCAACTCGCGACCGTGCGCTCGATCCAGCGCCTCGGAATTGCGGTCTATGCCACCGACCCGCGTTCGGTCGAACAGGTGCTTTCCTCTACCGAACGTCTGGGCGGCCTGCTCGGCGCGGAACAACGCGCCGCGACGGTTGTGGCCGACCTACGCCAGCGACTCGAGGCGTTGCGCGCGCGGCTCTCCGGCGGCGAGCCAAAGGTGGTGCTCTTCGTTACCTGGGTGGACCCGCTGATTTCGGTAGGGCGCGACACGTTCCTCGCCGATGCCCTTCGCTGGGCTGGCGCGCGCACGGTGATTGATGCGCGGCAGGATTGGCCCAACGTCAGTCTGGAACTCGTCGTGCGCCTGCAACCGCAGTATCTGGTTTTCTCGAGCGACCAACCCGGACAGATCCAGCACCAGATAGCGGAACTGCGAGGACGTCCCGGATGGCGAGATCTTGGGGCGCTGCGCGGCAACCGCATCATTGTTCTCAGTGAAGCCTTCAGCCGTCCCGCTCCGCGGCTCGTGGACACCATCGAACAACTCGCGCGAGCCCTCCATCCGGAACGCTTTGCCGCAGACCGCCCGGCGGCGTTGCGGTCCCCTGCGCGCCTTGCCCCAATGTACTCCGCGGCCCGGGGAGCGCTCTGACGATGCAACCCCTGACACTAGCTCGAACGGTGCGAACGTGCGCTCTGCTGGTCGCCGTGCTGATCGTGGTGATGTTGCTGGCGCTCCGCCTGGGAGCCGTGCCGTTTTCTCTGACCGATCTTGGACAGAACCTGTGGTGGCTGGCCACCGGCCATTCCGAGAAAGTCTCCACGGATTTTCTCCTGATCATGGTGGATATCCGGCTGCCGCGAATTTTGCTGGGCGTTCTGGTCGGCGCGGCGCTCTCCGTGGCCGGCGCCAGTTTCCAGGCATTGCTGCGCAACCCGCTGGCCGACCCGTACGTGCTGGGCGTTTCAAGTGGCGCGGCGCTGGGCGCGATTGTCGCGTTGCTGATCGCGCCGATGCTGCCCTTGATGACGCCGCTCGCGGCGTTCCTCGGCGCAACGGCGACGATCGCAGGCGTTTACATGCTCGGACGGCGCGAGGGCCAGCTCGACAGCGGCACGCTGCTGCTCGCGGGCATCATTTCGGCGTCGTTTCTCTCGGCGATCATCATGTTCTTGATGACCACGCTCGCCAGCCGCGATCTGCGCGGTATCGCCTTCTGGCTGATGGGCGATCTCTCAACCGCGCTGCCGCCCGGTTTATTGTGGGTTTTGGTCGTCGGCTTTTTCGCGGCCACGGGAGCAATCTTCACCACAGCTTCGGACCTGAATCTTCTCCTCGCGGGCGAGCGAGAGGCGATGCATCTCGGCGTGGATGTGACTCGCGTCAAGCTGGTGGTGTATGTCTCCGCATCCGTACTGACGGGCTTGGCCGTATCGGTAAGCGGCGCGATCGGTTACGTCGGGCTGCTCGTGCCGCACGTCATGCGGATGCTTTTTGGTTCCGATTACCGCCTGCTGATCCCGACCTCCGCGATCGGCGGCGCAATCGCAGTCGTGCTCGCCGATACTCTGGCCCGCACCGTGGTCGCACCCACCGAATTGCCCGTCGGCGCGATGACGGCGATGGCCGGAGCGCCGGTGTTCATCTACCTTCTGCGGCGGAGACTGCAATGAGCGCGCCTGACACGGACAGAGCAAAGGGCGAAGCTACCGGCCAGAGCGCGCCCGATGCCATGCGCGTCAACGTCGAACAAGCCAGCTACGCTTATACGAAGCGCGGGCACGAAGCTTCGATGTTCACGCTGGAAGCCACTACCTTCCAGGCACGCGAACGCGAACTGGTCGCAATTCTCGGTCCGAACGCCAGCGGCAAATCCACGCTGTTGCGGCTCGTTGCGGGAGACCTCGCGCCGCTTTCCGGTCGGGTCGAACTCGATGGATTCGAGACCAGCCGGCTCGACGCGCGAACCCGCGCGCAACGCATCGCCATCGTGCAACAGGAGAGCCCGCTCGTGTTTCCCTTGCGCGCGGGCGACTACGTGCTCCAGGGACGCCATCCGCATGGTCGTTCGCTGTGGTTTGAGAGCGACGCCGACTTCACCATTGCCGCGAACGCTTTGGCGCAGGTCGGCGCCGAGCATCTGCGCGACCGCTGGATGCACGAAATCTCCGGCGGAGAAAAACAGCGCGTCGTACTGGCCCGCGCGCTCGCCCAGCAGCCGCTCGTGCTGTTGCTCGACGAGCCTACCTTGCACTTGGACATCGGCGCGCAGGTCGAACTGCTCGCGCGGCTCCGGCGGCTCGCCGGAGAAAATCGCTACACCGTTATCGTCGTGACGCACGAACTCGGACTGGCGGCTGAATTTGCCGACCAGATCGTATTGCTGCATCGCGGCAAGTGCCTGCGCGTCGGAACGCCCGCGGCGGTCTACCAACGCGAGCTTCTCGAGCAGGTTTTCGAGGCGCCCCTCGAAGTCGAAACCGGCCCGGAGGGACGCCCGCGCGTTCTCATCCAGGGCAGGAGGTAAGAACCAACGGCGGAAGGCGCTGTGTGCCTTTCGTCGCAACCGGCCACCCCATTGGGTCTCCGTCGCGTCGCTGCGCTGGCCGCGCCGCCGACCCATCCACATTCACCGCGAACTCCGCGTTCGGGAAGACGGTGCGAAGCCGTCGCCGCCGCGCGACTGTAAGGCGGCGCCATCCGCGCGCAAGCCACTGTCCGGCCAGGTCTGCAACGGCCAGCCGGATGGGAAGGCCGCTCGCTCGAGGCCGCCAAGCCAGGAGACCGGCGGAGTTTGCAGCCCGCGAATTCGCTTAATGCGAATTCGCCGGGACAACCTTCACCTCCCGCGCGAGACGGGAGAGGAGGAACCTCATGAATCGATCTACCCGGCTACAGCGTTGCTTCGCTTTCTTGTTCCTGTTTGTCTTTTTCTTGTGGTTTCCTGCTACTCATTACGCGCTTCCGGCTTTCGCGGCGCAATCCACCGCATCCATCGAGGGCCTGCTCACCGACCCAAGCGGAGCCGCGGTCTCCCGCGCAACGGTCACATTGCGATCGGTCCCTTCGTCCAGCGATCGTTGGCAGACTGTTTCCGGCGACGAAGGTCAATTTCGCTTCGAAGTTGCTCCTGGACGATATCGCCTCAGCATCGAGCACGGTTCCTTCCGGCGCTTCGAGCAAGAAATCGAGCTCGCGCCCGGAGAACATCGCCAGATTCGTATGAGACTAGCCATTGAGACGCTCTCCGCTAGTGTCGTGGTCTCCGCTGAAGCCCAACCGATCGCCGCCACCGCCGCCAGTGAGCTAGTCACCGTCCTCACGAGACAAGACATCAGCGCGCGACAGGAGCTGTGGCTTGCTCCGATGTTGCAGGGCGGCGGGGGAGTCAACGTGGCGCGCGAGGGCCCGTTTGGGGGCCTCACCACACTTTTTCTGGACGGCGGGAACTCGAACTTCACGAAAGTCCTCATCGACGGAGCTCCCGCGAACCAACCTGGCGGAGATATTGACTTCGAAGGACTCGACCTGGAAAACGTGGACAAGATCGAAATCGTTCACGGCGCATCGAGCGCCCTTCTCGGCTCCGATGCGATGACCGGTGTTGTCCAAGTGTTTTCCCACCGTGGCACGACTTCGACGCCGGCTCTCGTGCTCAAAGGCGAAGGCGGGACATTTCAATCCGGTGATGGTAGCGGGCAGCTCAGCGGCTTGCTCGGCGCGTTTGACTATTCGGCTTCCAGTTCCTATTTCTCGACGGCAGGTCAAGGATTGAACGACTACTTTCGCAATGCGGCGCTCTCCGGGAACTTCGGCTGGCGATTCAGTGAAAACGATCAAATGCGACTGTCGCTGCGGAACGACTCAAACGATGCGGGACAACCCGGACAGACTCTCCTTGTCCCTCCCACACCGGACGACCACTTTAATCAGCATGATTTCTTCAGCAGCTTCACTTGGGATTTCTCCACCGGGGAGCACTGGAAGCACAGTCTCGTAGCGACAGACTCCTACATTCGGCAATTCCTCGATGATTCGTTTTTCGCATTCAGTACGCTCAACCGCTTCTATCGTACCGGCTTGGACGCGCGGTCGAGCTACTCGTTTGCCAACGGGGGAGTTTCGCTGGGATACGAGTACGAAGTCGAAAACGGTGAGGTCGGCGGCCCGCCGCACGTCAGGCGGAACAATCAGGCTGGTTATACCGAACTCCGATATCAAATTGGCAAGCGCATCAGCGCCACCGCGGGAACTCGCGCCGAAGATAACGCGAGTTTTGGAACCCGCGTCGTTCCACGTGTGGGTGGAGTCTACACGTTGCGGTTCGGCAGGGACTTTTGGGGAGCGACGCGGCTGCGCGCTTCGTACGGCCTGGGAATCAAAGAGCCCACCCTCGTTCAGTCATTCGACCAAAGCCCTTGCTCTCCCGGAAATGCGGGATTGCGGCCGGAGCGCAGCACGACAGTCGAGGTGGGCATCGAGCAAACGCTGGCGTCGGACCGGATCAAATTCGAGGTCACATACTTCCACAATATTTTTCACGACATTGTGAGCTTCGCCCCGGACCCCAGCTTCCCCGCATTCTGCGGCGGCTTCGGCGGTACGTTCTTCAATACGGACCGGGCCCGTGCTTTCGGAGCGAACACCTCCTTCGAAGCGAAGGTCACAACCTGGCTGCGCGTGACGGGGAACTATGCGTACGACGATACGCGCGTGCTCGCCGCGCCAAACGCCGCTTTCATCGACCCAACGCTTGAGCCTGGGAATCGGCTCTTGCACAGACCGCTGCATTCCGCCAATCTGGCCCTCAACGCAACGGTCCGGCGGACGAACTGGAATCTCGCGGGCACCTATGTCGGGCGGGCCACCGACAGCGACTTCATGGGTCTCGGCATCACCAGCAACCCCGCGTGGCTGCGCTGGGACTTGGCGACCATCCTCCCGCTACGTTACGGCCTGTCGGTTACTGCTCGTGTCGAAAACTTGTTTGACCGGCGCTATTCGGATGCCGTTGGATATCCGGCGCTCCGCTTGAACTATCGAATTGGCCTGACGTACGCCTGGGGCGGTCGGCAGTAGCGGTCGCCATCGTCGTATTTGCGATAACGACGGGTGCTATAATTCCCGTTCGCCATGGCCAAGGAAACGCCAACGCTGGCGCGCATCGCGCCGGAGCTGCTCGCGGCCTACGAGCCCGTCATCGGTCTCGAAGTCCACACGCAACTGAAGACCGCGACGAAAATCTTTTGTGCCTGCTCGACGCGCTTTGGCGATCCGCCGAACGGCAACACCTGCCCGGTCTGCCTTGGTCTGCCGGGCTCGTTGCCCGTCCTCAACGGGCGCGCGCTCGAACTCGCGCTGCGCGCCTCGCTCGCGCTCAACCTGCAGGTGCAGGAGAACTCCCGTTTCGCGCGAAAAAACTACTTCTATCCCGATCTCCCGAAGGGCTACCAGATCTCGATGTACGAGCTGCCTCTGGCCACGGCCGGGTGGCTCGAAATCGAACACGACGGCGCGCGCAAGAGAATCGGCATCACCCGTCTCCACCTCGAAGAAGACGCGGCGAAAAATTTGCACGAGGGTTTCCCGGACTCCGACCGCAGCAGCTACATCGACTATAACCGCGGCGGAACGCCGCTGGCCGAAATCGTCTCCGAGCCGGATCTGCGTTCGCCGGCGGAAGCCTACGCCTATTTGAGCGCGCTCAAGCAGATCCTCGAGTATGCCGAAGTAAGCGACTGCAACATGGAAGAGGGCTCCCTTCGCTGCGACGCGAACGTGAGTGTGCGGCGACACGGCGCCGAGCGCTTCGGCACCAAGACCGAGGTCAAGAACCTGAACTCGTTCCGCTACCTGCAGCGGGCGCTCGAATACGAAATCGAGCGGCACATCTCCGTGCTCGAATCCGGCGGCCGCATCGCGCAGGAGACCCGGCTGTGGAACGTCGCGGAAGGGCGCACCGAACCGATGCGTTCCAAGGAATTCGCGCACGACTACCGCTACTTCCCCGATCCGGACTTGCTGCCGGTTCGCGTGGACGCCGCATGGCGCGCCGAAATCGAGTGGCAGATGCCCGAGCTGCCCGAGGCGCGGCGCGAACGCTTCGCCCGCGCATACGGCCTTTCCGCGTACGACGCCGATGTGCTTACCGCCGCGCGCGCACTCGGCGACTACTTCGAGGCGGTGGTGAAGGCCGGCGCGGCTCCGAAGGCAGCGGCCAACTGGATCTCGACCGAGCTTCTCCGCCGGTTGAACGACTGCGGCGGTGCAATTGTAGCAAGCCCCATCTCGCCGGCAGCGCTCGCGGATCTTCTCCGGCGCGTCGAAGCGGGTCAAATCACTGGGGCCAGCGGGAAGAAGGTCTTCGCCGCGATGTTCGAGAGCGGGAAATCCGCGGAGGCTATCATTTCGGCTGAAGGCCTCGCCCAGATTCAGGACACGGGTGAAATCGAGCGGCTCTGCAGCGAGGTTATCGAGAAAAATCCGGACAACGTTGCGAAGTATCGCGCGGGCAACGAGGGTGTATTTAAATTTTTTGTGGGCCAGGTCATACGCGCCTCGCGCGGCCAGGCCAATCCGCAGGTCGTGAACGATACGCTCAAGCGATTGCTCGCGTGATAAGGGGCCAGATCGATGCCGGCGACAATAATGCTGAAAGAAGGAGATAAAGCTCCGGACTTCCGCCTGAAGGCCGACGATGGGCGGGAGGTCACGCTGGCCGGCTTGCGCGGCAAGAGCGTGGTGCTCTATTTCTATCCCAAGGCCATGACCTCGGGCTGCACGACGGAAGGGTCCGAGTTTCGCGATGCCAAGGCGCAATTCGATAAGGTGGGCGCGGTGATTCTCGGTTGCAGCGCGGATAGCGTCCAGGCCCAGGCGAAATTCAAAGCCAAGTACAAGTTTAACTTCGCGCTGCTGAGCGATCCCGAGTTTGAGGCCATCGAAGCCTACGGCGCCCGGCGGATGAAAAGCTTCCTCGGCAAGTCATTCATGGGCATCGTGCGCTCCACGTTTCTGATCGGTCCGGACGGCCGGATCGTGAGAATCTGGGACAAGGTTCACGCGAAGGGGCACGCCGCCGAAGTACTTGCCGCCGTAAAGCAACTCTAATCTCCCCAAGACAGGAGAGCGCCCCGCGTTTCAAAGCGTGCAACGCACCGCACCGCCTGCGGCGCCGCGCACGTCCATCAGCATGTTGTCGATCAGCCGGGTCGCGCCGATGCGCACGGCCAGCAAGGCCAGACATTCATCCCGCAGCGCTGTCACCGCCTCGAGCGAATTCGCGTCGACGATTTCGACGTAGTCCGGAAGGGCAAGTGGCTCGGCGGCGAGCACGCCACGCAGCGTCTGAATCAGCCGCGCGGAGTCGCGCTCGCCCGCGGCGATCGCTTGGCGCGCCCGATCGAGCGCGCGATAGAGCACCGGGGCTGCGCGGCGCTCCTCCGGCGAGAGGTAGGCGTTGCGTGACGAGGTCGCCAGTCCGTCCGGCTCGCGGACGATTGGGCAAACCACAATTTCGGCGTCCAGCGCAAGGTCGCTGGTCATCTGCCGGATGATCCGCGCCTGCTGTGCGTCTTTCCGGCCGAAATACGCGAATCGCGGCGAGACGATCTCCAGCAGCCTTATGACCACGGTCGCCACGCCGCGGAAATGGCCCGGCCGCGTGCGTCCTTCCAGCCGGTCGCCCAGCCCCTCGACGTTCACCACTGTGCGGAACCCGGGCGGATACATCTCCTCCGTCGACGGCGCGAACAGAACGTCCACACCCGAATCTTCGAGGCGCTCGCGATCGGCGTCGAACGTGCGCGGATACCTGGCGAAATCTTCATTCGGCCCAAACTGCTTTGGATTGACGAAAATCGAAACCACCACCGGGCTGGTCTCGCGCCGCGCTGCTTCGATCAGCGAGAGGTGCCCGGCGTGCAGCGCGCCCATCGTCGGAACGAAGCCTATGACGCGGCCGTCGGTCCGCGCCTGGCGCGCCACCTGCTTCATCCAGTCGATGGTGTGAATCAGCTCCACGGGGAACGCGCGCCAGAGATCGTCGCGCGCGGTTACTTCGCCGACTGCGCCGCCCGCTCGCGATAAAAAGCGATCAGGTCGGTGGAAACGGGCGCCGCGTCGAGCTGGCGCAGCAGGGTTGTCACCTGCCCGCGGTGATAGGTACCGTGATTCGCGAGATGTTGCAAAATCTGCCAGATCCGATCGCTGAACAAGGTGCCTTTCAGGTTGCGGTATTCGAAGACGCTATCGAGTTTCGCGGCCGGCAGTCCGCGAACGTAGCCAAGAAGGTTGGGCTCGATTTCAGCCCACCGGACGCGCACTGCGGCAATATCCGGATAGGCCTCCGGCTTCGGCAATCCCGCTGGCGAGCCGCCATGGAGCCGTTCGAGCCAAATCCATTGAGCGCCGAAAATGTGAACGAGCGTGTCCCGCACCGAGCCGAAGCTCGATCCGAGATTGCGCGTGAATTGCTCTGGCGTCAGCGCGGCGGACGCGCTGAGCGTCCGGGCGTTAGCCCACGCATCGTAGTCGAACAGAGTGCGAATTTCTTCCGGCGTCATGCGGTCTCCAGTAGTTCAGGGTTGCGTCAAACGCGCCGGACGGCCAGAAGCCGATCGGGCACGCCCGGGGAGAGATGATACGACTCTTCGTCCGACGGAAAACGTCCCGAGAGCACGTGCGCGGCGTATTCGCCGACGGCGCGAGAGATGGAATCGCCGATATTGGCGTAGCGATGCGCGAACTTGGGAGCGTGGCCCGCGTTCAAACCGACCAGATCGTGTAGAACGAGAATCTGGCCGTCGCAATCCGGTCCGGCGCCGATGCCGATCGTTGGAATGCGCAGCTCGCTCGTGATTCGTGCGGCCAGCTCGCGCGGCATTGACTCCAGCACGATCGAAAAGGCGCCCGCCGCCTCCACCGCGCGGGCGTCGCGCACGAGTTGCTCCGCCGTTTCCGCGGTCTTGCCCTGCACCCGGAAACCGCCGAACGCGTGGAGCGACTGAGGCGTCAGCCCCACATGGCCCATCACCGGAATTTCCGCCTCGACCAGCCGCGAGATCAACTCGACGCGCCGCTCGCCGCCCTCGACTTTCACGGCCTCCGCGCCGGCCTCTTTCATGAATCGCACGGCGTTGCGCAAGGAGTCCGCAATCTCGATGTGATAGCTGCCGTAGGGCATGTCCGCGACGAGCAGAGCCCGCCGCACGCCGCGGCGCACCGCGCGCGTATGGTGCAGCATCTCCTCGATCGTCACGGGCAGCGTGTTCTCGTATCCGAGCACGACCATGCCCAGCGAATCCCCGACGAGCACCACGTCCACGCCCGCTTCATCCACCAGGCGCGCGGTCGGACAGTCGTACGCGGTCAGACAAACGATCTTGCGTGTAGCGGGGCTGAAAGACGACGGCTGGGATTTCCGGGCTAGAATGTCGGGCACGGTGACTTTCCCGTTGCCCGCATCGAATGCGGAACTCATGGTGATCCCTCCGGTGCCGTTCCCTTGTTGGGGATACAGCCCTAGGCACTCAGCCTAACAAAAGCGGCCCGCGCCGCCAAGCGCGGAATCAGGCGTGCGCGACCTGCTTGGGTATTTCCGGTTCGACGCCCCGCCAGCCCACGGCGCCGCCCTGCACGGCCTGCTTCACCGCGCGGAACAGCACCATGTACATCATCTGGCGGTAGTAGAAGCGTTGCAGCAGCAGCGGCCACAGGAGCGACCAATCCTCGTGGCGCTCCAGCGCGAAAGCGATAACGCAAGTCAGGAAATCGATGAGCATGAAGCCGATGAAGAAAATCACCGAACGCTCGACGTCAGCCGTCGTCCAGAGTTGGGGCAGGTGGGCCAGATGAATTTGCCCCAGTCCCCACAAAGCGATCGAACCAAGGAAAAGCAAATCAATCACCGGCGATGCCAGCGGCAGCAAAAGCTGAAACAAGAAGATATTGGGTAGCGCGACAAATCCCAGCGTGCCGTAGCGCGGCCGACCCAGCGTGTCGCGATGCTTCCAGAACGATTGCAGCGTCCCGAACGTCCACCGGAAACGCTGGCGAATCAGCGCCGCGGCCGTCTCGGGGGCCTCGGTCCAGCCGATCGAATCCTCGTCGTATACGATGCGCCAGCCGACGCGGCGTATGGCGATCGTCAGGTCGGTATCTTCCGCAACCGTATCGGCCGTGAAACCTCCCGCGCTGCGAAGCGCCTCTGCGCGCCAGGCGCTCAACGCTCCCGGCACGACGGGAATGCAATTCAGCAGGTCGAACGCGCGCTTCTCCAGATTCTGGCTGGTGATGTACTCCAGCGCTTGCCAGCGGGTGAGCCAACGTGTGCGATTGCCGACCTTGACGTTGCCGGCCACCGCGCCGACGCAGGGGTCGGCAAAATGGCGAACGAGCTTGGAAACAGCATCAGGTGCGATGCGCGTGTCCGCATCGATCGTCACCAGAATCTCGCTGTGCGCCTCGCGCAACGCGCGAGTAAGGGCCACGGACTTGCCGCGATTCGCTTGGTGAATGATGCGCACGCGCGCATCGTGGCCGAAATGAGAATCGAGCAGTGACCCGGTACGGTCCTCAGAGCCGTCATTCACCACGACAACTTCGAGAGTCGGATAGTCGCAGTCGAGCGCCGCCTGGACGGTGCTGACGATGACGTCTTCTTCGTTGTAGGCCGGGACCAGCACACTCACCGGCGGGCGGAATTCGGGGCGCTCAGGCACGGCAGGGCGCAGCTTCTCGATCAGCGCCAGGACGCCCACGATGAGCGCTCGGCCGCTCACCAGCGCGATGCCCAAAACGAAGATCCAGGCGATCCCCAGCCGCAACCACTCGAAGAGATTGAAGATCAGCGCGTCGGCGCCCGCCACCAGCCGCTCGCGCAAATTGAGTGGCGGCATGGCCTGTGCCCGCGTCTGGCCAATCAGATCCGAGGCCAAAACCAGTTGGAAACCCGCTGAGCGCAGCCCTTCGATGATGCCCGGCAGCGCTTCAATTGTATGGCTGCGGTCCCCGCCACCGTCATGCAGCAGGACGATGTTGCCGACGCCGTGCTCGGCCTGCTCGATCACTCGCTTGACGATCTCCTGGGGCGGCGCCGGCGGCACGCCGCCGGGTTCGCCCCAATCGTGCGGATCGATGCGCGAGCCTACGAGGAGATACCCCATCGATTGCGGGATCGGCAACGAAGCCACCTCGTTGGCCGTTTCCGGCTGGTGGTCAATTCCATAGGGCGGACGGAAGAGCAGGGTCTTGATGCCGAGCGTGCTGCCAAAGAGGCGCTCGGTCAGGTTCAATTCCAATTCCAACTGTGCTCGTGAGATATCGTCCACGCGCGGATGCGTGTAGGTATGGTTTCCGATCTCATTGCCTTCGTCGTACTCGCGCTTGAGCAGCCCCAACGACTCGTTGGCGGCGCTGCCGATGACGAAGAACGTCGCCACGGCGTGCTTCGCCTTCAAGATATCCAGAATCTGCGGCGTGTTCTGCGGGTCAGGACCGTCGTCGAAGCTCAGGGCGATCTTGTGTGGCACCCCGCCAAGCTGGTCGATGCGATAAGGAAGCGGCATGCTGACGTAGTTTTCCTGCACGATCGTATTGCTCGCCGCATCGTAACGAAACGTCCGCTGTCCCTTCTGCGGCGTGGCGGTGATGCGCCAAATATCGCCGTCGCCTTCGAGGACCAGGTCGTAGCCCGGGGGCATCTCCGCGAGTCGCGCTCGCGAAGCGTCGTTCGGCCTCGAAAGGTCCCAGATGGACCAGATCGAGGGATCTTCGGTTCCCATGCGCCAGAGCGCCGTGCCGCGCACGCCTGCGCGCTCGGCCGCGCGCAGTTCGTTGTAAGCAGTCACGCCGTCGAGCATCCACGCCTCGTGGACGTGGTCGTGCTCGTCGTAGTAGGAATAGTGCGGATTGAGCGAGTCGGAATCGTACTCCACCTTCGCGTCGGATTCCGATGCCGTCACGATCGCTTCCTCGAAGGTTTCCGAAGCCGCCGTCTCGTGCGCCGCGAGGCCCGCCTTATCCGGCCAGTCATAGGCATAATTGGCGATTCCCATTACAAGCTTCTGCGCGGGAACCAATTTCAGCATCGCGTCCAAGTTCCGCGCGAACCAATCCTGCGGAGCGATTGGCCCCGGCGGCGACGTCAGCCAGTGGTCGTCGTAGTTCATCAGGATGACGGCGTCCGCCTGGCGGCCGATTTTGGCGTAGTCGTAGTCCCAGTCCGCGGCGGGCAGAGCCACCATCAATTTTAGGTCGGCGCCGTGCAATCCCCCGGCCAGTTCGGTGATGAAGGACAGAAAATCGCGCTGGCTCTTTTTCGGTATTTGCTCGAAATCAAGCGTCAGCCCCACTTCCTTCGCTGCCGCAATCTGCTCGACAATTTGCTGTTCCAAGTGCTGACGCGCCGCAGGACTGTGCAACATCGCGGACATCTCGGGAACGTGCCAGATGGTGCCGTCGGAGTTATTGAGCAACGCCATGATCGGGAGCTTAATCCCCTGCGATTTCATCCACGCGGTGAGCTTCGGGTCGTCGTCGATATCCAGCTCCCCGTTCGCCCGAATCGAATGCAACTCTTCGGGGATCAGGAGGTCAATGTCGCGGTAGTGTTGCTGCAGGGAGGCGAGACTCGTGGGGTCCCAGTTCACGTAAAATGCCGCCCGCAGCGGGTCGTAGTCCGCTGGAACCTGGCCCTGCACCTGTACCGGCCCGGGATTCGCCGGCTCACCCAATGCCTGTACGCGTTGCCGCCGTCCCGGGCGCTTGACCACCGCCTTCGGTTTCGCCTTCACGCTCGTGAGCACGGCGTGAAGCCCGGAATGGCTCATCGGCAACAGCATCTCAGGTAGGCTGACGCGCTTGATGACCGTGACGAAGAAAACCGCCAGGACCAGCGTGAACACGGCGCCCGTCACTTCGAGCACAATGCGCGTGCGTCGCCAGCGTCTGCGCTCTTCGTCGTAGAATATGGGCTTGCTTTCGCTCACGTTGTTAACCAAAGCTAGTCGCGCCGCCGGGCACTGTCAATCATCGGCTCTCGCGCTGTTGCCGGATCCATTCATAAGGTCATGATGCTCGCGCACCCGCCCCGAACTCTCCCGTCAAAGCGCCAGGTTGCCCTGGCTGCACTCACGGGCCTGCTCTTGCGACTCTTGCTTGTCCTGCGTTTCCCGGCCCCGGCCGGTGATTCTGCCATTTACGAGGAGCTGGCCAGCAACTGGCTCCATGCCCACGTCTACGGGCTGGTCTACGCGAATGGCTTGGTGCCCTCCGACATGCGGGTCCCTGGCTACCCCGCATTCCTGGCGATCATTTCCCTATTGATTGGACGCGGTGGAGTGGCTTTTGCGTTGGCTCAGGCAATCCTCGATTTGGGCACCTGTTTCCTGGTGGCGTGGCTCGCGTCCCAGCTGGTACCGGCGCCCCACCGGCGGCGCATCGCCCTGGCCGCTCTGTGGCTGGCCGTCACTTGCCCGTTCGTGGCGAACTACGCGGCCGTCGTTCTGCCCGAGGTCCTGGCGACGTTCCTGACGGCCGCCGCGCTGATTCCCCTGGTGAGAGGTTGCGTCGCGTCGGCGGACCTTGATGCCGGAGCGCCGGCACACCGTTCCTCGTGGAACACTTGGTTTGCCGCCGGCCTCCTCGCAGGGCTCGGCACCCTTGTTCGGCCGGAGACGCCGCTCCTGCTTGCGGCCCTGATCCCGGTCATCGCCTTCCGCTGGAGGCGCCGCGCCGACTGGGGCAAATTTGTCCGCGCCGTGGCTCTTGCAGGGGCGGGGCTCCTCTTGCCTCTCTTGCCCTGGGGGGTGCGCAACTGGGTGCGATTCCACCAAGTGCAATTCCTCGCACCGCGCTATGCGGCTTCGCCCGACGAGTATACCCCGCGGGGACTCTACGCCTGGACGGGCACCTGGCTGATGCGCTTCCGCGACGTGTACTTAGTGCCCTGGAACGTCGGCAGCGACCGCGTGCAGCTCGGCGACATCCCCCCCGCGGCATTCGACTCGCCCGACGAGCGCGCCCGCGTCGCGGCCCTGCTTGATCGTTACAACGCCAGGCTGCAGATGACGCCTGAAATCGACCGCGCCTTCGCCGAACTCGCGCGCGAACGCACCGCGCGCCACCCCTTGCGGACCGTCCTTTTCGTGCCGCTCGGTCGCGCCGCAACTCTTTGGTTCACGCCGCGCACCGAGCTGCTTCCCATCTCCGGCCATCTTTGGCCCTTGCGGCAGCAGTGGCACGATGATCCGGTCGCTTGGGGTGTGACCGCGCTGCTAGGCGCGCTGAATTTCTTTTACGTCGGATTGGCGCTGGCCGGCCTGCTCCGGGCGCTGCGCGAACCCGGCGCGGCGTGGCGTGCTTATCGTGGAGGCTTGGCGCTGCTCGTCGCCTTTACTCTCCTGCGTACGGCATTCTTGACGCAGGTGGAAACGCCAGAACCTCGTTACGTGCTCGAATGTTTCCCCGCAGTGCTGGCGCTCGGCGCAATGTGTTGGCTCCCGCGGTCTCCCTCTAGCGCTTCTCCACTACCTCGGGCGGTTCGGGGTGAATCGTGACCCGCGAAATTTCCGGGAACCGCTCCTTGACGCGATCCTCCAGCACTGCCGTGACGTCGTGTATCGCCGTGATGGGCAAGCTGCCGTCCATGACGCAATGGCAAGAGACTAGGACCTTGCCTTCTACCTGCCGGACGCGCACTTCGTGGCAGTCCGCCAGCTCGCGGAATTCCCCGCGCAAGCCGTTCACGAACTCCTCGACGTCGCGAGCCAGGCCCCCCATCTCACCGGCCGTAGCGATGTGCGTGCCCAGCGGCTCGATGTGAATGTTCACGACGGCGCCGCGCGAATCCGAACTGTTCCCCAGCGAAGGCAGCCGGCGAATCTCTTCTTCGAGCACTGTGGCGCGGCGATGCGCTTCGAGCAAACTGAGCTGCTCGTCCACCTCCAGATGCAGCTCGATAAAAAGGCGCCCGTCGAGTTGATGGGCCGAAAGTTCGTGGATGGCCAGGCCCTGGCGGTGCGCCACCGCGCGGATCGCGTCGAACAGATGCTCGCCCACTTGCGCGCGCGGTTCCATGTGCACCATGACGTCGGCAGGGATGATCTCCGCAATGCGGTGCTCGACGGCGTCGCTGATGGCGTGGACCTGCTCGAAGCTTGCCGCTCGCGGAACGCTAATGGTGACGTCCACGAAATGGCGATTTCCGGCGCGACGCACGCGAACCCGCTCGGTCGAAAGCACGCCTTCCATCTCCCCCACGGCCTGCGCCACGCGCTCCTGCATGCCTGCCGGCGCAGCGTCCAGCAACGCGTCGAGCGTGCGCTTGCCGAGTTGCGCGCCGACCCAGATGACCACCGCGGCTACGCCCAAGGCGGCCAGCGGATCGGCGTAACGCAGCCAGCTCAATCCCTCACGCTCGCCCAGCCACACCATTGCGATGCCCAGGATCACCACCAGCGTGCTCCACACGTCGGTGGCGAAGTGCAGCGCGTCGGCCTCCAGTGCCTCGCTGTCGTATCGCCGGGCCACCCGGCCGAGCGCGCGCGCGCGGACCAGGTCGATTCCCAGCGCCACCCCCAAAATGACGATGGCCAGCAGGCTCGGCCGCACCTGAAACTCGCGGAAGAACAGCCTCTGGATAGCCTCCCAAATGATATACAGCGCCGTGAGCAGCAGCAGGCCGGTCTGGACGAATGCGGAGAAATTCTCAACTTTGCCGTGGCCGTAGGTGTGGTCGGCATCGGCGGGCCGGTCGGAAACGCGAACCGATAGGTAGGTGACGACGGCTGCGATCAGGTCGAGGCTCGAATGCATGGCCTCGGACAACACGCCCAGGCTGCCCGTCGCGACCGTGAGAAAAATCTTCAGCGATACCAGTACGATGGCCGAGCCGACCGACGCCAGGGCCGCGACCTGTTTCTTCGAGCTGGGACTTGATCCGGAGATTGCAGCGTCTCGAGGCGAGAAAATCGCCGGCTTCCTGAACCGATTATACGATGAAGCCCTGCAAAGCAGCGCCGTGCAGCGCCACGCCGCGCCGCCGGCCGGTGTTCGGACGTGCGAGCTTGCCGTGCGCCCCGGTTACAGCGGCGGAGGAGGCACCAGCGGCAAGCGCCGCGGTTCTCCGTGCGGGCCGCGCACCTCGACCTCTTCGAGAAGCAACGACGGCGCGATGACGTCGCTCGGCACGCCTTCATCCACCGAACCAAAAGCGCCCAGCGCCGTGCCGGCGATTTCGGCATCCTGGCTCTGCTCGTAAGGGAAGACGGTCGGATCGTTGCCGGCGCCCAGCAAGTTGCGCAAGGTGCGCGCAGTGAGACCCGACATAAGTGCGCCACGCACCAATTCTTCGTGCCCGTCGTCCACGCTGACCCGGTAAGCCAGCAGCGGCAAGCGGTCTCCGTTCGGAGCCCCCGACGCCAGCACAGCCAGCGCGTCGGAAAGCTCTTCCTGGCTCGTGCTGGCAAGCACCGGGTTATCCATCGAGCGGATTAGCAAACCCCATCGCTGCCCGTTTTGCTTGCACGCATCCAGGAATTTCTTCCGTAGGTCGGCCGGCGACTGGCCATCGCTGGCGGCGAAGAAAACGTTGCTCATCATCGGCCGCGCGTCCGCCAGGAAGGTCGAGCGGCCGTGGCCGTTCGACTTCGAAAAATCCGGCCCCGGCCGGCGCGACATCAGTAGTCGATGCAGTACGCCGCTCTCCACCAGCGCGACCTTCTCCGCTCGAACACCTTCTTGGTCTACGTCGTACGACCCGATCAGTTTCTGTCCTTGAAACGTCTGCATCGTCGGGTCGTCCGTTATACTTACCCCTCCGGGTAAGACGCGCTGCCCCACGCGGCTCATCCAATCGCTGCGCCCCCCGAGCGATTCCATCATCTGATCGAATCGACTGTTCGTCGAAAGAGGCGGCCGCTGGCCGCCAAGCGACGGCCCCAGCAGTTGCGCCACTAGCGCACCCGCAGCCGGCGCTTCAAACAATACCGGGCCATCGTAATCCTCTATGGCCGGTGCGCCTCGCAGCGCCACCAGGTCCCGACCCGCGTGGTCGAGTTGCCGTCGTACGGCGTCCGCCGCCGGCAGTTCGGTCGGGCGGTTCGCATACACAGCCAGGAAATTGTGGACCGGCATTCCGTCGTCCGCCTCCGACCCGAGGCTGGCCTCGATGCCGGCGAAGCTGTGGCCGACGCGAATCTGCGTGCCCTCGGTCGTCAGTAGGTAGGTTGTGGCGTAAAGGATGTGGTACGTCACCCGTGAATTGTAGAGTGCGGGATAATTCTTCAGTACCGCCGAGACCGTCTTGGCTTCCGCTTCCCAGTTGCGCGTCGTCCAGTCCGGTTCGGTCCGCGGCTCTACCATCACGGTCGGCGGCTCTTCGGAGAAATCGTCGATCGTCGGTGCGTTCGCCAGGCTGCGCAAAAAAGCGCGCTTGTGCGAAATGGAATCCAGCGCCTGCTTGTACGCCTGGTCCGTGGCCAGCCAAAGGTCCTGGCGCAGCGAGTCGTAGTCGCGATCGATGCCGACCGTGCCGGTTGAGCCCAGGAATCCGCGGAATCCCCCCTCGGAGATAAAGTTCGAGCTGTCCAGCTTGTAATCCCCGATGCGCAAATCCACGTTCATGTAGCGGTTGCGCGTGGTGCTCGTGGAGACGAGCGCGCCGTATTGCGCCACGATGGTGCGTTCGTCGAGATCGAGTAGTCGATACTGGATGTAGTAGGGTTTTTCCTCGCCGGGCAAGACCAACCGCGTTCGCGAGCGCTCCAGTTCGTCATGGAGCGCCGCCAGCGTCTTGTCCGTGTCGCCCGCTGGAGGAGGCACTACCGTTTGCCCCGCCTGCGGCGCTTTGGCCCGCGCAGGTCGCGAAGCCGTGGCGGCCGTTCCAACCGTTGCGGCAAGCGCGATGACCAGCGGTGCCGCGCGTAGTGCCCATGTGATCGCTATCGGACGGTTCATTGGCCAGCCCCCTGTGCTTGTAGATCGTGCGCCGGCGGCGGCAGGATGGGCGGCCGGTCGGTCGAGCTCTCTTTCTTTTGCACTTCCATCTCCGTGATCAGCATCGCGGGAGCCGCGGCCGCCACGGGCACCGAGCCCGATTCGGCGCCGCAATAGCCGTTGAAGACCTCCGTCGTGTCGCCGGTTGCGACGATCTTGGTCAGCGACACGAGCGGCGTGCCCACGATGTCCACCCCGCGCACCAGCAAGTCCGGCCGCCCGTCTGCAAAAACCTCATAGACCACCAGCGGCTGCACCTGGAAGGCCTGCGGTTGGCCGCGTCCGGTGAACGTGAAACCGCCGGCGATGTCGTCGATCAGCAAGCCGAACGCCTTGCCTTGGCGGCGAGCCTCCTCGATGAGCATCTTGCGCAACTCCGCGTTGCTCACCTGGTGCGTGCTTTGCACGATCAGATTGCCCTGGCGCGATACCGGGGGCAAGCCGATTTGCCTTCTTCCATGACCGTTCGACGTCAGAAAGCCGAGGATGGGCTGGCGCGACATCTCGAAATTGCGCAGAACCCCTTTATCCACCAGAGTCACGCGTTGCGCCGCGACCCCTTCATCGTCAAACGGGTAGTAGCCGAGCAGCACGTTCGAGCCGAGTTTGGCCTCCGTCGGATCGTCCACAATGGAAAGAAACGACGGCAGGATCGGTTCGCCCACCTTCCGCGCAAACGTCTGCCCCTCATTGATGTCTTTTTGACGGAAGCCTTCATCGCGGTGGCCGAACACTTCGTGGAAAAAGACCGCCGCGGCGCGTCCGGTCAGCATCGCAGGCCCGGCGAAGGGTTCGACCAGCGGGGCCTTCACCAGCCCCTCCAGCTCCTTCTGCAACACGGCGCACTGCGCCAGCACTGCCTTGTCGTCTGGCGCTGCCGCTGGATCGATCCAATCGAAATTGTAATAGCGGTTGATGTCCATCCCATCGGGCGCCTTGCCCTGGATGAAAAGTTCCAGGCGGAAACGCACTTGGCCGAACTGCAGCTTCGTGCCCTCGCTCGAAACCTGATATTGGTTTTCCGCCTGCGCCGTGAACGTCACGATCGAGTTCAGAATCGCCGGCGAAGCGTGGAAGAATCGCGTGTAGAGGCGTGTCTTCTCTTCCCATGGCTTGCGGTCCAGCGTGAAGGAAGCCTGCGGGCCGTAGAACACATTCGGTTTTTCCTGGGAAAAATCGGGCGCGCGCTGTTCGGCCGTCTGCACTTCCACGTCCTTGCTCGTCTCTACCTTGATCAGCGCTTCCGCCGCGGCCCGGTATTGCTCGTCGGTCTGCCTCCACATCGCGCGTCGCAGCACGCCCGCGTCATCTTCGATGGGCACCGCTTCCCCATAGCTGCCGTCACCCGCTGGCGCCCCGCTCCCGACGCGGTGAGTGTTGTCGAGATCGTAGCTGCCTACGCGTACCTCCCCTTCGAGCCACCGGGTATGGGCCTGCTGGCTGGTAAGCAGCGCTCCGTTGGAGCCCACCACTTCGGCGCGGTTGTTGTCGGTCAGCGTGTAGCCCAGATAATACGCCGGCGGATCGGCCTTGCGCAGAACGGCCATTTCCCGGTCCATTTCCTGTTGCATGGTGGACATCGGCGGCATCGGAGCCGCCTGCGCGGCCTGCGGGACGGGTCCCGCCGCTCTCGCTGCCCTGGCCCCGGGTTTCCCGGCGGTGGCTGCGGCGGAAGTCGCGAAACACAAAACGGCGGACACTAGCACTGTCGATGTGCATCTCAAATGAGTCGCTCCTGCAGGCTAGACATTGGGGACCGCAAAACACGCAGTCTACGCCAACTCGACCGGAAAACAAAGTTTGGATTGGCGTTCCGCACGACCGCAGCTAACTCTAAACCACATACACAGATGCCTAAACGAGTCCGCGGGTTGCGATGAATCCATTCGCGCGGTTTCTCGCTGAAGCCGCAAGCCACTCTGCGCTCGCGCAAGCGCCCTCTAACAGGCGCTGCTGAGCTGCTTGCACCCGTTGCTCGGGGGCCCGGGCAGAGTGTGACGCGGCAACGTGATAGGTAGCACGACCGCCGGGACCACGACGAGTAGCGTTAGCCCGACGATCGTCAGAGTACCCAGGTGCGGCGCGGCGGCAATGGCCCCTGTGGCGGGACCTACAACCTCAGTTCCCGAGCCTGAATCGTTGAGTTCCGCGGAGGTCACTTGCGTGGGTTGGTCGGGTGGTTGGTTGTCGCCGCGGATGGTGGATATCATTCCGCCGTTCACCAGCAAACACACGCCGGCCAGACTGCAGAACCGCACCGTTCCCTCGTAAACGATCAGCTGGAGCAGGCGGTTCTCCGTCTGGTAGGCCAGATAAAAATCTGTGCCGACTACGCCAGCGACGCCAACGGGCGTGTGAATTTCGAACTTCCCGTTGGGCTGCGTGATTTTGGCGACCTTCGATCGCAGCTTGCCGTACGCCAGATCCATCTGCGACTGCTGCGCGCCGGGATCGTACTGTGTGATCTTGAGGCTCGAGTCGGAGCCCACGTTCAGTACCGAACCGTCATCGAGCGCGATGCGCGCCCGTCCATCGCGTTGCGTCGTGACCAGGTCTCCCCAGTCCACCGGCGAATTCGGCGCGCCCAGGACCTGCTGCGCCCCGTGAACGATGTGCACCTGCGGAATCATGCGGGACACTTCGCCTGCGCGCTGCCCGGTCTGGGCCGCTTGTGCCGCTAGGTCCGGCGGCGTCACCAAAGCCGCGGATACGAGTGCGGCTAAACCAACCAGCAGCGGTGAACGTTTCTTCATGGCTCTGTCGCTCCCAGAGGAAACCGAAGTGCCTGCCGAACACCAATACTGCGCAGGCGAAGCGCGTGTCAACGAAAAGCCCCGTCGGCTGTTCTAAATCGCTAACTCGGATCACAAATTCGCGACAGTGTCTCAAAACGCAGGACGCCGAACTGCCGAGGGCTGGCAAGGCTGGGGACGCCATTCGTAACACGCGCGGCAGGCCGCGTCAACGGTCTTTGCGCGCAACGAAACAACGCGGAGAGGGTTATCATTCTTGACAGTCGCTGCCCGCCCGGTCACACTGCAATAAATGTGAACGGCCGCACTCGGCGCGCGCCGTTCCCATCTGCGAAACGGTCCGGAGAGGAGGGCAAAATCGGTTATCGAAAGCCACGCAAACGATCTTCTCGAATCCTGACTGGTATTTTCCTCACTCCGCTCCTCCTCATTCTTGGGCTCCTGCTGGAGGGTCTGCTGGTCAAACTCCCGAGCGATCCGCAGGCCGTGCCCCCGGCCGGTGAGCGAATCGGAGCCGTGCACATTCATACCAAGGCCTCCGATGGTAGCGGAACCGTGCCGGACGTGCTCGCCGCCGCTCGCCAGGCGAATCTTTCTTTTCTTTCAATCACCGACCACAACGTTGCGATCACGCCGGACGACATCGCCGCGGATCCTCCCGATCTGCCCATCATCTCGGGCGAGGAACTCAGCACGAGTGCCGGGCACTTCCTCGCGCTGGGTCTTCCTTCGAGCTGGGCCCGTCCGAAAACGCCTGATGATCGGGACCTGCTTGCTGCGGCCCACGCAGTCGGCGCCTTCACCGTTTTGGCTCACCCGTTTCACCCCAGGACGCCCTGGACCGATTGGAAAACATCCGATTTCGATGGCCTGGAGATTTGGAACGAGGACGCCACCTGGCGGCAAAACAACGTTTTCGATCTGATGATCGCTTTGCTTCTCTATACCGATAACGACCAGCTCGCGATGGTGCGGCTGGCGCGCACGCCCGAGCAAAACTTTGCCAAATGGGACGAGCTTCTCGCGCAGCGCCCGGTTGTCGGCATGTGCGGCACCGATGCGCACGCTAATACGCGCCTTGGATTCGGCCTCCTGTGGCGCTTCCCGGGTTACGTCCCCTCCTTCGAAGTCGCGCGCGAGCACGTTCTGCTCGAACCAGGTGCGGGCGGAGGTGATGCCAGCCGCGCGAGTGCCGCGGAAATTCTTGACGCGCTCAGGCGCGGCCGCTCTTTCTGTGCCTTGGACGCGCTCTATCCCTCGAGCGGCTTGCTCACGCGCGTTTCGAGCGGTGCAGCCTCCGCCGGACCCGGCGATTTCCTCGCCTGGACAGGCGCCGGACGCATCCAGATCTCCGTGCCCTCCGGGACCAGTCTCCCGTTGATCAAGATCTTTCGTGATGGCCGGGACATTATGGAGAAGCAAACTTGGGCCATCGACGAACCCATCCCGGGGCCCGGGCGCTACCGCGCGGAAATTTTCTTGCGACAACCGGGTCTAACCGGCTGGCGCCGTTGGACCCTCTGGGCGTTTACGAACCCTGTGTACGTGACTGCGCCCGGCGACGCCGCTCCCGCCGATACGTCGCCGCACTAGGGTTCTGGCGCTCCTCTCAACCCGCGTTCAGCTCCCGCTCGGCCGCTTCCAGCACTTGCTCCACGCTCAGGGAAAGCATACTCGGAGAGTACGCCTCGCCGCGCTTGTATGTTGTCCCCTCGGCCGAAACGTTTCGCAGCACCGTGCCTCGCGGCAGCGGGCCGTTACGCGCCGGGTCCGTCGGACCAAAAAGCGCCACCACGCGCGTACCCTCCGCCGCGGCAAGGTGCAGCGGGCCCGTATCGGCGCCCACCACCAGTCGCGCCGTCGCCAGCAACGCCGCGAGCTCCGGCAAGGACGGAGTGATCGCCAGTGGCCTCGCTGGTCCTGCTGCACCAATTACGCTCCGCGCCAGTTCCGCCTCGCTCGCACTGACGTTGACGAACGCGCGCAGGCCCTGGCGGCGCCAAAGCTCCGCGCACAAAGCTCCGTAGCGATCCGGCATCCAGCGCTTCGACGCCCATCCTCCGCCCGGACTCACCACCACGTAATCGCCCACGCCCTCGCTCAAAAGCTTTTCGCGCACTTCGTGGGCTTCGCGCTCCGGCACGCGCAACGGAAATTGCATCTCCCGCGGCGCTTGCGCTCCGGCCCGCACCGCGAGGCTGACGTTCAGTTCCGCGACGTGTCGGCCGGCGGGCGCCACGCGCTCGGTGTATAAGATTGACGCGCCCGGCTCGCGCGCCGCCGACCTGTCGAAGCCCACGCGGCGCCGCGCGCCCGAAGTCCGCGCCAGCAGCGCCGATTTGTAAAGTCCCTGGAAATCCACCGCGCACGAATAGCGCCCTTGCCGCAGCCGCCGGACGCACGCGATCGCGCCGCCGTAAGAACGCTGAAACGCGATCACGTCGTCCACTCCGTCGAATTGGTTGACCAGCGGCCACCATTTCTGGTCAACGACCCACTCAATCCTCGCCCTGGGGAAACTGGCGCGCAAAGCCGCCACTGCCGGAAGGGTGTGCACCAAATCACCAAGCGAACCGAGGCGGACGACCAGGAAGCGCTGAAGATCGGTTTCAGGCATGAGGCAGGTTGCGCGGGCGGTAATCCGTCATGCTCCACTAGCTTATCAGGTTGCGCCGCCGATGGCTGAAGTAGCGGCCGGCGACGAAACGCTGGCAGCCTACGTCCCGATTCTGACGCGGCCGGTGATTCCGTCAAGCGTGGCCAGCGCCGACAGAGCGGCTAAGGCCGACGTCCGGGGATTCGCTTTCGAGGGAACATTCTCGATCAGCACGCGCAGGCGCCCGAACTCTCCCTCCGCCGTGATCTCGTGCACGTTCTCGCTTCCGCCCGGTACCGCAACCACGCGGACGCAAATTTTCGCGGAGGCTCCCGCCGCCAATCGCAACGACGCCGCAACGTTCGAAGTCGTGGGGAAGGCCCGGCAAGCCTCCTCGGGGCTGCCCTCAAATATCACCGTCTCCTCTTTGAAGCTGTCGAGATCGATTCCGTTTTCCACCACGTACTTGGCCCCCCTCAGCGCTGCGATGGGCTTCCGGCTCGTCAGCGTCACCAAATCGAGGCGCCCCACGCGCGCCGACTTCAGCCCGTCGAGTCCCGCGATGGCTCCCGACGGCACGTGAATCCGGCAACCGCTTTCCGCTGCCTGCCGAAACCATTCCTCGTGGCCCAGCAGCCCGCCCACGCTCAAAATCAGCAACTCCTTCCCGCGCGCAATCGCCTTCGGGACGAGCTCTATGAGCGCCCCTTGGCTCGCGGCTTCAACGATCAGGTCCGAGCGATCGAGCAGCTCGTCGAGCGGGAGCACCGGCGCCGGATGCGTCAGACCGGCCGCGAATGTTTCCGCCCTCTCGCGGTCTTGATCTGCCAGCCCCGCCAGCATTGCGCCGGGCCGCCCGTGATCGAGAGCGTTGGCCAGCGTCTGGCCGATCGATCCCGCGCCCAGGATGCCCACCCGCAGGACGGCAGGCGTCGTGCTCACGCCAGTTCCAACATGCGATCGATCGCGCGTCTCGCCTTTCGAGCGATCTCTTCGGGCACGGTTACTTGCGGAGTCAGTTCCGTCAGCGAATCAATGATCCTGTCGAGCGTGATCGTCTTCATGAACGCGCAAATCGCCTTCGGGTTGACCGGATAAAACGTCTTCTCCGGGTGCTCTTTGCGCAGCCGGTGCAGGATTCCGCTCTCCGTCCCCACCGCGAACTCCGCGGCCGAAGAGTCTCCGACGTGGCGAAGCATACCTTCGGTCGATAGAAAGAAAGTCCGGTCGTGCGGCAGGCTGCCGTCCATGGCCCTGGCCATGCACGAGCTGACGCAGCCGCACTCGGGATGCAGGAGCAGCTCTACGTCGGGATGTTCCTCGAGCAGCGCGTCCACGTCCTCCGGGCGAATCGTGCGGTGCACGTGGCAGTAGCCAGGATACGCAATAATGTTGCTCCGCTGCGTCTGCCTCGCTACCACCGAGGCCAAAAATTTATCGGGAAGAAACAGGATGGGCCGGCCTTCCGGAATCGCTCGCACCACTTTGGCCGCGTTCGCCGACGTGCAGCAGTAATCGCTCTCCGCTTTGACGGCAGCCGAAGTATTGATGTACGCAACCACTACCGCGTCGGGAAAGCGCGCCTTCCACGCGCGCAATTCCTCCACCGTGACCGACGCCGCCAGCGAGCAGCCCGCGCGCAGGTCCGGCAGCAGCACCGTCCTGTCGGGGCACAGAATCGCCGCCGTCTCGGCCATGAAATGAACGCCGCAGAACACGATCACCTCGGCGTTCGTCTTCGCCGCGGTTTGCGAAAGCCGCAGCGAATCCGCCACGCAGTCCGCCACTTCCTGCACCTCCGGGCGCTGGTAGTGATGCGCCAGAAGGATGGCGTTGCGCTCCACGCAGAGCTGCCGGATGCGCTCCTGCTTCTCGCGGATTTCTTCCGCCGTGTCCGCCACCTCCTCGATGAGAGGAAGCGTGTAGCGCGCTTCGAGTGCCTCGTTCAAAATTGCTGTTGTCATGGGTTGGGGTCCGTTCGTTCGAGTCTCTGCGCGAGGTCCAGCGCTCGCGAGGAATGCGTCAGCGCGCCGATCGAGATGGCATCGACGCCGCTCGCTGCATACTCTTCCACGTTGGATTCGGAAATGTTGCCGCTCGCTTCAATCAGGACGTGCTCCAGGAGACCCTCGGCGCGCAGCGCCTGCAAAATGCGCCTGATCTCCTCGGGCGTCGCATTGTCCAAAAGTAGCAAGCACGGGCAGGCTGCCGAATCCTCCTTCTGCAGGTGGCGAAACGTGCGTGCTGCGGCGAGGGTGCCTTCTTTGCTCCGCGCCTCCACCTCGATGAAAGCCGCCGCTCCTCGAAACTCCCAGGCCCGCTGCACCGCCAGGCAGACCGCCTCTTCCTCGCGCTCCGCCAGCAGCGCGAGGTGATTGTTCTTTACCAGGATCGCGTCGCCGAGCCCCAGCCGGTGTGTGCCTCCGCCTCCCAGATGGAGCGCGCGCTTATCGAGCAGCCCCCAGGGCGTCTTTCGCGTTCCGACCACAAAAGTCCCCGGGCTGCCCCGCTGCGCGAGTCCCCGCACGCGGCGGGTCATTGTGGCGATGCCGCTCATTCGCTGCAAAAGATTCAAGCCGACCCGCTCGTAGGAAAGCAGATCGCCGCACTCCCCTTCAACTTCCAGCAGAGCCTCATCGCGGCGAATCGCCTCGCCATCTTTCTTGAGCGGCCTCACGGCGATTCCGCCTCGGCCCAGTAGCCATCGGTATTCCTCGATCCCCGCGACGATTCCCGCTTCCTTTGCCAGGACTCGGCCCCTCACGTGTCCCTCTCCCACGCCCATCGCCGCAACCGTCAGGTCCCGTGGCCGCAGGTCCGCGGACAGCAATTCGTCCAGAAACGCGCTGACGCTCTGCAGGTAGTCGGGATTCCCTAAATGCAGGTTGTCGCCCCGGAAAAAGGCCCGCCGCACCTGTTCTTCGCGTGTCGCCGTCATCGCCAGCCGCCCCAGGGCGCTCATTTCAGCAGAATTCCTCGCGCTTGAAGTTGCGCCTTCGCGCGCGAAATCATTTCCGGCTTATGCGCCTCCACCGTGTGCAGATGGACCCCGCGCGTCAACGAGGAGAGCAAACTCGCCTTGGTCCCACGCCATCTGCCGAGAAAATCTTCGATGTCGGCCCGCGATTCGATCATGAGCGCTCCCCGCAATTCGCCGTAGAGCGGATGCTCCACCACCACGTCCAGCACTCTGACCCCATGATCCACGAGAATCTGCAGCTCCTCCTTCGTTCTCTCCGGAGAATGCCGGCACGCCAGGATGGCGCGATGCTCCGACGTTTGCGCGCCCGGCAAGCGGTAGCCTTGCGGCGCCGATAAAATCTCCTGCCCGGCCGCCCGCAGAATAGCCACGTCCTGCACCAGGCATTGCCGGCTGACGCGGAAGTGCCGCGCCAGCGCCGTTCCGGGCACGGGCCCCTGCTGCAGGCGCATCCACTCCATCAAACGCCGCCGTCGCTCCGCGCCGGCGCGATCGCGCGCGATGGGCCGCCTGCTCTGTTTTCGCTGCTCGGACATGAACCCGGCCTGCCTCCGCTGCACCAGTCTTGTCACATGTCTTGTGTGATGTCAAGTCTAGCGCCCGGTCAAGCGCGCTCCGCTTCTTGCGCTGCTGCGTATCGCTCCGCCTGGCCCCGCTGCGCGCGGGGAATGTCGCCGTCCCCCGATATTTCAATCGCAGCTATCGGAATTTTGCGTTTGCACTCCGCGCCGCCATCCCGTACTCTGCGCACCGAAGCGGAAGGATGATTTTCTGGTCCGTCGGCTTCACCCTTTCTTCCCTGACGAAGGAAGGCCTCTCAGATCGAGCTTGGGTAGCTTGGCGGTTTTCTCGGACACCCCGTCGTGTCCACCAATCGGTAATTAGCGCTCCACGAAGAGCCGGGAAGTAGCTCGGAACGTTATTGCGTTCCAGCTCCTTTGGACTTGCCGAACGCGGCGTGTGTTTTCGCGCACCGCACAGCAGGAGAGTGCGGCTGTCTCCGCACGGCGCGGAGGAAGGTGACGTTCGGTGGTTCCTGTCTCGCGTGCCGCCGGAACTGATTGAAAGGACAAGGCGATGAAAGGACTTTGGAAAATTGTTGATTTCTTCCGCGCCACGCGCCGACGAATGCGGTTTGGGGAATTTTCTCGCGCTCCCCTGCGCATCTTGCGGCTCGAAGTGCGGGGCCGCACGGCCGAGTGCGAATGGCTCGCGCGGCCGCCTGACGTCTGGGATCGGGCCCTGCCGCGCCATGTCGGGGACTCCAACCACTCGGTCCAGGCGTTGCAGGACGCTCTGAAGTTGCGTGAGTTGTTGCTGGCTGAGCTGCCGGAGATTCACAGCGCGGTATTTCGGGTTTTTCGCCAGGCGCCGCGCGAGCCGCCCGAACTGATTATCACCGGCATCGTGACGCGGGACAAAGTGAGGAAAGGAATCAGTTCCTTGGTCATGCAAGCGAAATTATCCGGCCTTCGGTTTTCTCTGGATGACGGAAGACTGCAGGCGTTGCGTCTCGAGGAGCGGGAAACACGTTGGGACAATTTTCCCCTTCTTCGCAATCCATGGGTTCGTCAGCTCGTAGAGCACTAATCGGGTTCATATCCTCTGAAAAGGAGAACGAAATGTCTGGTCCAAAACTTGCAACGCGATTGTCGTTGGCTGAGAAATTCACGCGGTTAAGAGGCCGCCTGCGAACTGCAGAGTGGCGCCGGTACGGGGGTACTCTGCTCGCCGGCAAAATCATGGGAGTGGGAATCGTCTTGTTGGTCATGGCCGCCATGACGGGCCTGTTCTTCAGTCATGTCTACGCCCAAAACGCGCCGGAAGTGAAGGCCGCCGACGTCGTCAATCCGGTCAACACGGCATGGACGCTCGTGGCGGCGTTCCTCGTCTTCGGCATGCAGGTCGGCTTCACGATGCTCGAAGCCGGTTTCTGCCGTTCCCGCGAGACCGTCAACGTGCTCGTGGAATGCGTCGTGGATACCTGCCTTTGCGGCATCTTGTTCTACGCCGTCGGCTTCGCCTTCATGTTCGCTCACGGCAACGGCTTCATCGGCTACCACTGGTTCTTCCTCCAAAACGCGCCGGCAACCTATGAAACCACCGGTGTCGCGTTTTTGGCCGTCTGGATTTTCCAGTTCGCCTTCGCGGACACCTGCTCGACCATCACCTCCGGCGCCATGATCGGCCGGACCGGTTTCGTCGGCGACCTCCTCTACAGCATCTGCGTCACCGGTTTCATTTACCCGGTGATCGGACACTGGGCCTGGGGGCCGGATGGCTGGCTGGCGAATATGGGCAGCGCCGGAAACGCGTTCCCGTCGTTAGGCATGGGCTTTCACGACTTCGCCGGTTCCACGGTCGTCCACACCATCGGCGGTTTCATTGCGCTGGCCGGCGCCATCGTTCTGGGACCCCGGCTGGGCCGCAAGTTCAAGCGCGATGGTGGCAGTCCCATGCTCCCGCATGACCTGACCATCGCCGTTTCCGGAGGCTTGATTTTGTGGTTCGGCTGGTACGGCTTCAACCCCGGAAGCACCCTGTCGGCGATGGACTTTGAAGGCATCGGCCGCGTGGCCACCAATACCACCCTCGCCGCTTGTGCGGCCGGACTCAGCTCCATTATTTACGGCTACTTCATGACCAAAAAGTGGGACGCGGGCTACACCACCAACGGATTCCTCGCCGGGCTCGTCGCCATCACTTGCCCCTGCTATTGGGTCAGCCCGACGGGCGCAGTCCTGCTCGGCGGCATCGCTGGGGTTCTGGTCATCTTGGGAGTCGAGCTGTTGGAATGGCTCCGAATTGACGATCCCATCGGCGCGGTTCCCGTTCACGGCTTCGCCGGCATCTGGGGCACGCTCTCGCTCGGCCTGTTTGCCTGCGGGAGATACGGCTCCACGGGGCCGATCAGTCCCGACAACAGCGCTCCACTCCGGGGCCTCTTCTATGGTGGGGGCACGCAGGTGCTGCTGGCCCAGGCCATCGGAAGCGCCTGCATCACCGCCGCGACCTTTGCCGTTGCGATGGTCGTGATGCTGGCGGTCAACGCTACTGGAACGCTGCGCTTGCCGGCCGAGGCCGAGCTCTACGGTATGGACCTGCACGAACACGGCATTTCCGCGTACCCGGAGTACGAGATTTCACCCTTTGCCTCGCCAACCGGCCTCGCTGACCAAATCAGCACGGCCGAAAAGGCCAACACCTACGTCGCGCCCAGGGCCATGGCTCGGGGAAGTCTGGACAAGTTAACAACCTGACGGCGGCAGATACGCTCACGCCGTCCTCAATCTAACCTCTCTGCCTTCGCTGGGCTTCCGCAAGGAAGCCCAGCGAAGGCCTGAGAATCGACGGAAGTCTCAGAACAATGCCGCATCCGACGAGAAGCCGATGAATCTCACAAGTAAAACTGGCCAAAGTCGCCAACGGAAAAGAACAAACGGGCAGCGAACGGGACGTGCGATCGGCTCTGAAGTTTCCGATCGTCCTTTTTGGCTGACGATGCTCTACGATGATGAAGAAACAAGCGAGGATGAGGACTCGGAACAGTCCTGTGAACTAGACCGCAATCGTTATCGAACAAGGAGAAGAAAATAAGATGATGATCAAACTCGAAGCGATTATTCAGCCCGCCAAATTTGAATCGGTGAAACAGGCCCTGATCGAAATAGGCATCGACGGCATGACGGCGTCGGAAGTGCGCGGCCACGGCCGGCAAAAGGGCCACACGGAGACCTATCACGGTCACGAATACAGCGTCGACCTCTTGCCGAAAATCAAGCTTGAAATCGTCTTGCAGGATAATTTGGTGGAGAAAGCCGTCGATGCCATCACCAAAGCCGCCGCCACCGGCAGAATCGGTGATGGAAAGATTTTTCTGTTCAAAGTGGATGAGGTCATTCGCATACGCAATCAGGAACGCGGAGTCGCGGCTCTCTAGCGGGTCGCAAAATATTCGTCGTTCCACGGGCTACTCCAAAAATCGATAGTTTCCAGTGCAAGTTTGAATTTGTCGCCTCTGTCGGAGCGGCCTAAAGTGGAGGGAGGATGTGAATCCGGGCTTAACGGAAAGCAAGGGCGCGTCGCCAGGCTACCTGGCGGCCGTCCCGAAACCGCGCGCGGGGCTTGAACCGGGAGACGCCAGAATGAGCACGGTAGATTACCCATTGGATCGTCAAACGCATTTGCAGGCAAGCGAATCCCGGAAACGGCCTTTGGGATTCTCGATCGCGGGCTTCGGAATGGCGCTCTTGCCCGTTGCCGCGGCCCTTCTCACCACCCTGGCCTTGAAGCGGCTGTTCCCGCAGCCCTTCCTGTTCCTGTTTTTCGGCGCGGTGATGGCCAGCGCTTGGTTTTGCGGGACCGCTCCGGGGCTCTTCGCGGTCCTCGTCTCGACGCTCGCCGTGGATTACTTTTTCATCTCGCCTTTTTATTCCCTTGCCGTCAATGCCACCGAAGGCGCCTATTTCACGGGATTTGTGGCCTGCGCCCTCGCCGCGAGTTGGATCAGCTCTTCGAAGAGGAAGAGTGAAGAGGCCCTCAAGGAGGCTCGCAACCAGCTGCAAACCTTGGTGGCTGAGCGCACGGCCGAACTGCACAAGTCCAATACGGAACTCGAGCAGCACGACCAGCACCTGCGGCTCCTGTCGGAGGTGATTCCCCAACGGATTCGCATGCCCGACGGCCCGCCCGACGCCAAGATGGACTTCTTCGCGGTAGCGCCCCTGCAGGAGGTGCTCGCGGAAGTCGTACGCTTCGCCACCTCCGTGGTGAAATGCGACTCCTGCTTCGTCTACGTCCTGGAAAAAGATGAATTGGTTTTGCGCGCATCCAAGAATCCGCACCCGGAGCTGGTCGATCGGTTGAAGGTGAAAATGGGACAGGGCATCACCGGTTGGGTCGCCGAGCATCGGCAGCCCGTCGCCGTGGCGCAGGGCGCTTGGGACGACTCGCGTTTCCAATCGTTCAATGAATTGCCGGAGGATCGTTTCGAGGCTTTTCTGTCCGTGCCGGTCGCCAGCCGCGGCCGGCTCGTCGGCGTCATCAATCTGCAGAACCGCGCGCCTTACTCCTATGGCGAGCGGGAAATCAGGCTGATTTCGACGATTGGTTTTCTGGTGGGCGCCGAGATCGAAACGGCGCGCCTCGAGGCGCAGAATTCCAGGCTGTCCGAGCAACTCGAGACGCGTAAACTCCTCGAGCGCGCCAAGGGAATCCTCCAACGCACCTTGGGAATCAACGAAGAAGAGGCCTATCTCACCCTGCAGAAACAGAGCCGGCAGCGGCGCAAATCCATGCGGGAAATCGCCGAGGCCATTCTCCTCAACGACGAAATCAAGGAGCGCCCGGGTCCTTCCTGATCGTACGCGTGAATGAATCGCGGCCGCGCGCGAGGTCGCTCTAGAGGCTGTGCTAGAATGGTTTGCAGATGCAGCCCGAGATCAAGCGCCTGGTGGAACTGCAGGCCGCGGATTTGTACCTCGCCGGGTTGCGCGCGCGCCTGAACGCATTCCCCGAGCAACTCGCCGACCTGGAAAAGCGCGTCGCCGCCGGCCGGCAGGAACTCGCCGCCGCCAAGGACGCTCTCACGACCAGCCTCAAGGATCGCAAGAAATACGAGATGGACGTGGAATCCTGGAAGGAAAAGGCCCGCAAGTACCGCGAGCAGAGCTTCGCGGTCAAAACCAATGAAGCCTACAAGGCTCTCCAGCACGAGATCGATCACGCCGAACGCGAAGTCGCCCAGGCCGAAGACCGGCTTCTTGACAGGATGGTCGGCGGCGAAGAGTTTGATCGGCAGGTGAAGGCCGCCGAGCGCGCTGTGGCTGAGCTCTCGCGCGTTGCCGAAACCGATGGGCGCAGACTCCAAGGGGAACAAGCTGTTCTGCGGACGGAGCTCGAGGCCAAGGAAGCCGAACGCGCGCAAATGGTGTCCTCGATACCGGAGAATCTGTTTGAGACCTATGAACGAGTAGCGCGGCGCCGCCACGGCGTCGGCGTCGCCGCGGTCCTCCACGAGGCGTGCTCGCTGTGCGGCTTGCGCGTCGTGCCGCATGTCTTTCAGGAGCTGCGGCGCGCCGACTGCTCCGATATCTTCCAGTGCGAGACGTGCACGCGCATCCTCTATTACGTCGAGCCGCCGCCAGCCGCGGCTCCCGCGCCTCCCGAAGCCCAGTCCAGCGCCGCCCGCGCTCACGACAGTTAGCCGCTCGGCCGAATGAAGCGCGCGCCAAAATCCCCAACGCATTCGGGCGTGCGCCTGTTCGGCGAACCGGAGCGGCCCGCCGCGGTCCACGTCGCGTACGTCGACGGAGCATCGCGCGGCAATCCCGGACCCGCGTCGTACGCGGTGATCCTGCGCGGGCCGGACGGCACGAAGCAATTCGAGATCGGCAAATATCTGGGCCGCGCGACCAACAACGTCGCGGAATACTACGCGCTCATCACCGCCCTCGACTACGCGCAGTCGCGGAGCATTGCGCGACTGCTGGTGCGCAGCGATTCGGAGCTGCTGGTGCGGCAGATGCAAGGCCGCTACAAGGTGAAGAGTGCGGACCTGAAGCCGCTGCACGAGCGGGCGCAGAAGATCGCGCGCGGCCTCCCGTACTTCGCCATCGAGCACGTGCCGCGCGAGCAGAACAGTGACGCCGACGCGCTCGCGAACCTGGCGCTCGATCAGACCGGCCGCGCGCGACCGCCAAGCCCATCGCCGACACTTCCCGCAGCGGCGGCGTGCGACAAATCGCGCTTCCGCGCGCGCTATTCCGCGGGCGCGCTGCATCCTCTCGAAGCTCTCGACCTCGCGGAAGGCGACATCGTTGAGATCGCCATCAAAAAAACAGACCGCGCCTGAAAACGTTTTCGCGGATTCCCTTGGAAATTGTCCGGGATACCCGCCGAGCTTCTCCAACGATTATTGGATAGCGGGCGGCTGTTTCAGGACGTAGCTGCGATAGAGCGTGTCGCGCTGCGCGGGTATGTACCCGGCCTCGGAGATGATGCGGCGCAGTTCGGCTTCATTGGTGCGGTTGCGCACGCCCGCGGCGTAGACCACATTTTCTTCAATCAGAATGCTGCCTACATCGTCGGCGCCGAATTGCAGGCCGACCTGGCAAACCTTGATGCCGGGCGTGAGCCAACTCGACTGGATGTGATCGAAATTGTCGAGGTAGAGGCGGCTGATGGCCAGCGTCTTCAAATAATCGACCGCGGTGGCTTCCGGAACTCTCTTGCCCAGCGAGGTATTTTCCGGCGCGAAAATCCAGGGAATGAACGCGGTGAAGCCGCCGGTCTCTTCCTGAATCCGCCGGATGCGTTCGAGATGGTTGACGCGATGCCGAAACTCCTCACCGCAGCCGAACATCATCGTGGCCGTGGTGCGCAACCCCAGCGAATGCGCCGCGCGGTGCATCTGCTCCCATTCGTCCGCCGTGCACTTGAGCCGCGAGATGCGCGCGCGAATTTCATCGTCGAGAATTTCCGCGCCGCCGCCGGGAATCGAATCCAGGCCGGCATCGCGCAATCGCGCGATGGTGTCGCGGACGCTGAGGCCGGAGACCTCGGCGATGCACAGAATTTCCGGGGCCGAAAAGCAGTGCAGATGCAGGCGCGGGAAACGCCGCTTGATGGCGCGCAGGAGATTTTCGTAATAGTCGAGCTTCAGGTCGGTGTTCAGTCCGCCCTGCATCAGAATGCCCGTCCCGCCCAGCGCGATGGTCTGCTCGATTTTCTCGGCGATGGTCTCGAACGACAGCACGTAGCCGTCCTTCGCACCCATGGGCCGGTAGAACGCGCAGAAGGAGCAATACTCGGTGCAGAAATTCGTGTAATTAATGTTGCGGTCGATTTGATAGGTGGCGACGCGCGGGTCGGTCTTCTTCTTGCGCAACTGGTGAGCGGCCATGCCGACGCCCAGGAGATCGTCGGAGCGGAACAGTTCGAGCGCTTGCGCCGGCGTGAGTCCCATGGTCAGCTCGCCACCGTGACGCGGCCCTTGCGGTCGGGCAAGGCGGCGAACTCGATCGGCCGCGCGCTCGGAATCAGACCGGCGGCGGCGCACTGCGCGAAATAATACTCCAGGGCGTCGAGGTTTTCAGCGTCCAGCGAGAAATCGATATTTTCCCGAAGATAGCGCTCGAGCTGATTGGGCGGCAGTTCGAGCTTGAGCGCGGCGCCTTCGGCGATTTCGCCGATGCTAGAAAGGCCGTATTCGCGGGAGGCGAGGAAGTCGGCCACCACTTCGGGGGTGATGGCTTCGCGCCGGCCCGCCCAAACCGCCAGGACGCTGGGCTTGCCGGTCATCTCGCGCCACTGCTGGGCCACGTCGTAGACGAACAGCATGTCGACGCCAGGCACCGGCTGCTCGCTGGGGTCGCCGCCGCAACATCCGTGGCCGGCCGGTCGCTTGGCCGCCAGCGCGTCCACCTTGAGGCGCACGCGCAGCGCGGGGTCGCCGATCACCAGGGCGGCGTCGGCTTGGGCGAGCATCGCCTCGGGGTCGGGCGGGGCGTCGATAAATTCCGGCGCGATGCCCCAGAGACCGCGGCAAAGCATTCGCGTCAAAGCCACGCTGCTGCGCGAATTGGTATCGAGCGCGATGCGCCGAACCGACTCGATCGGCCTTTTCGCCAGCACCAGAAGGCTGCGCACTTCGCCCTTGGCCGCGATGGCCATCTCCGGCAGGACGACCATGCCGTCCATGCGCTGATATTCCACGGCGGGAATGATGGCGACGTCGGCTTGGCCCGAGCGCAGCGCCTCGGCACAAAGCGACGGCACGGTAAACGACAGGTCGTAACGGCCCTCGAGCGGCCCGTCCGTAAAACCCCAGACCAGCGGCGCAGTGTTGAGGAACTCGACGATGGAGATGCGCAGTCTGCTCATGAGAATCGGCCGCAGCGAGGGCTGGATTTTAGCATAATGCCGCCGACCCCACCGCGGGCTTTCCGTATCTGGCAGAGGAGAAGCGAGTTAAGCGCGAGCCCCCCCACCCCCCTACTTTTTGCAACAATATCAATCCAGGGCACTTATGATGCAAGGTCGGGTAACAATATGAGAGCAAAAGATTTAGGGGATGACCGGAGGAGGCCCCGACAAGAGCGATGATGATGCCGCGATTCACATTATATTTTACCATGGTGGTCAAGGGAACCGACAGCTCCTGCGTCAAGTCCAATGGTTCCCAGTGCCATTGGTAGTTACCGACGGTTTTTCTGACGGTATAGTCCTGATCGATCCCTCGACGCACAAGAGTCAAGTTAGATTCGTTCAACGGTACCAGTGGGCAACCATGACGCAGATCGATTTGCACTTGCGAGTGTCTTCCCCAACCGCCGAACAGGATTAGTCGCGAACCAGCCCGAGGTCTTGTCTTCTCGCGGCCGGGAATATACGAGATGTTGACCTCATGAGTCTCGCCAACCTTCCAGTCAACGGCCCATTTGAGGCGCTGCAACACGCGCACGGTTACGACATCGTTGCGGTTACCGTAGCCATTCACCGTTTCGTGGTAGCCCGCCGCAATAAGCGAGATCGACCCACGATAGGTTAGACACCAGCGATCGCCTAAGGGTGCCCCGCACCGTGGCTACTCGGCGGAGGCGTAAGATGTGGAGAAAGGCCGCAGCCCGAATTGCGGATAGCGGGTGCGGGCTCCGATTCAGAGTAAGCCGCTGGGTTATCGAGTCGGCAGCAGCGCGGGCGACGCGATGGGAACGATCCACTCGGTCATGGGAGATCGTTGACCGCAATCCAGACAACCCGTGATGGCAAACCGCTTTGCGCAGTTGGGACACGCGGCTTGCGTTTGGAACGTGTCGAAGGGCTTCCTGCACAGGTCGCACATCCAAAAGTTTCCCACCGGGGGCGCGGCCTTGCATCGCGGACAGGCAAACCCCTGGCGACCAGGCAAGCGTGCGAAATTCGCCAACGCTCGCGCTTGCCGCAGTCCCGTCCAGCAATTCATCAGAATGAAAACAGAAATAACGGCGAACCAAGGCGATTTCAGCCACACCGCGAGGGCGATCAATCCCGCGACTCCGACGAAGCCGAACATGGTGGCGGCCATCAGGCTGCGGGCGCGTCCCAACACGAACCAGAGCAGCGAGCGCAAAATCTGACCGCCATCCAGAGGGTAGATGGGCAGCATATTGAAAACCAGCAGCCCCAGGTCGATGAGCAACACCGCCCTCAGCAGCGCGTGGGCGTCGGGCATCCATTGCGCCCACCCGAGCGACGTGCTCAAGACACCGAGTAACAACAAGATCGGAAGCAGGACTACATTTACCAGGGGCCCGGCCGCGATGGTCCAGAGCGTGGCCCCCGGCCTCGGCGGCGGGTTCACGTACGCCGCCCCGCCGAGGGGCCAGAGCACGATCTGATTTGCAACTCCTCCAACCTGGCGGCAGGCGAGCGCATGGCCAAGCTCATGAAGCATCACAATCAGGAACAGGGCGAGATATTCCAGGACGTTCCAGGTGCGAGAGGAATAGGTTGTGGCCCGGTCGCCAATCTCAAAGGCCGCGACCAGGAACCACGACCAATGCAGCGACACATCGATCCCGGCTACATGGAAGAGACGAAATGAACCTCGGCGAATGCCAGCCACGCGAGATTTATAGCACGACCACCGAGCGAACTGCGGCTCGTGAGGATAAGGATTGCTGTATCTCTCAAGTGGAGGCCTGCTTCAGGGGCTAATACCCCTAAGGCAGGGCGGCGTGAGGCACGGCTCAAGCCGTGCCCTGACGGGCTGCGGGAAGCCGGCTTCTCCGAATGTACGGCAGAGGCGCGGCGTTTTCGCTAGGATATGCGCCGGGATTCGTCCGTGCCGCTGGAGAGCCGAGTTGCGATGAGCGAGAACCACGCCGGGACCGGCGTACGTGTGAACGCGCCGCGCCAGGTGCTGTTCGCCAGCCTCATCGGCACCACAATCGAGTTCTTCGATTTCTACATTTACGCGACCGCAGCGGTGCTCGTCTTTCCGAGCTTGTTTTTTCCGGCGTCCGATCCCGCTTCCGCCCGGCTGGCCTCGCTCGCGACGTTTGGGATCGCGTTTCTGGCGCGGCCGATCGGCTCGGCGCTCTTCGGCCACTTCGGCGACCGCATCGGGCGCAAGACGACCTTGGTGGTCGCGCTGTCGACGATGGGAGTTTCCACCGTGGCCATCGGCGCTTTGCCGACCTACCGCACGATCGGCTTCGCCGCGCCGCTGCTGCTGGCGCTGTGCCGGTTCGGCCAGGGCCTGGGCCTCGGCGGCGAATGGGGCGGCGCGGTACTTTTGGCGATCGAGAATGCGCCCTCCGGAAAGCGCGCATGGTACGGCATGTTTCCGCAGCTGGGCGCGCCGCTCGGTTTTTTTCTCTCCGGCGGCGTGTTCCTGGCGCTCTCCCGGTGGCTCACGGACAAACAGTTCTTCGCCTTCGGCTGGCGCCTTCCGTTTTTGGCGAGCGCGGTGTTAGTGCTCGTGGGGCTCTACGTGCGCCTGACGATTACGGAAACTCCCGTGTTCCGGGAAGCGCTCGAGCGGCGGGAGCAAGTGAAGGTGCCGATGGTGGTGGTTTTTCGGGACCACGGCAAAGCGCTCGTGACGGGCATTCTGGCGTGCCTGGCGACGTTCGTTCTGTTCTATCTGATGACGGTCTTCGCGTTGGGGTGGGGCACCAGCGCGCTGGGCTTCAGCCGCGAGAAGTTCCTGCTGATGCAGCTGTGCGACGTCGCCTTTTTCGCGCTGACCATTCCGCTATCCGCCGTACTGGCGGAGCGGGGACGGCGCGGCACGCTGCTCTGGGTGACCGCAGCGATCGGCGTCTTCGGCCTGGTGCTGGCGCCGATGTTCGTGGCCGGGACGATTGGGGCAGTCGCGATGATGGCGCTGGGCCTGTCGTTGATGGGAATGACCTACGGGCCGCTGGGCACGGTGCTTTCCGAACTGTTTCCGACGCCGGTGCGTTACACGGGCAGCTCGCTGGCGTTCAACTTCGCCGGCATCCTGGGCGCCTCGCTGGCGCCGTACATCGCCACCTGGCTGGCCACAACCTACGGACTGCAATACGTCGGCTACTACCTTTCGGGATCGGCGGTGCTGACGCTCATCGGGCTGCTCTTGATGCGGGAAACGAAAGACGAGGACCTTGCCGCCGTGCGGGTACGGGTTTGACTCTCCTGCAACTCAACTCACAAGGGAGACTAAATTCATGATTTCCGATCTCAAACGCCGCGGGGCGGTTGTCGCGCTCGCATTGGCGTCGATCGCCGTCTGCGCGGATGCCGTTCGGGGCCAGCACCAACCCCCTTTGTCGATGACGCGAACGGCTTTAGCCGCGGTCGATTCGCAGCCACAGACTGCTGGTGCGGCGTCCCGGCCCCTTTATGAGACCCGAGCGATTCATGACCCGGATGGCACCGGGAAATTCTACATGGGCCGGGAGATCGCTCACGTGATGGGGCCCGAAGGCATCCCGTGGCTCGATCGTCCCGAGCGCGAAGATCAGGAGAGGCCCGCAACGGTGCTGGATGCTTTGAAACTCCGGGGCGGGGAGGTGGTCGCCGACCTCGGCGCCGGGTCCGGCTATTTTACGTTTCGTATTGCGCCGAGGGTTGGCGGGACGGGCAGAGTGCTGGCCGTAGAAATTCAGGACAAGATGCTTCAGACAATCCGGCAGCGTGCGCAGGCACTGAAAGTTACGAATGTGGAAGCGGTGAAAGGCAGTGAAACCGATCCCAACCTGCCGGTGAATGGCGTCGATTTAGTGCTGATGGTGGACGTTTATCACGAGCTCGCCTACCCCTTCGAGGTCATGAGCAAAATCCGCGAAGCGCTGAAGCCGGGCGGCCGCGTCGTCTTCGTCGAGTACCGCAAGGAGGATCCCGGCGTACCCATCAAGGAAGTACACAAGATGTCCGTGGAACAGATTGAAAAGGAGATGAACGCCGTCGGTCTTGCACACGTGCAGACGGTCGAGACTCTGCCGTGGCAGCACATCGTAATCTTCCGAAAGACCGAATGAGCCCCCCAGCACACGGGGGCTCGAAGTCACAGCGGGTTAGCGCGCAACCGAGCGCTTGTTTACTTCACGCGGCTCATGTAGCCCTGGGCGAGCAGATCGATCTTGTAGGTTGTTCTCGAGTAAAGGGCCACTCCCTTGCGGCTGGTGTATTCGCTGCCATCCGGCTGGGTAGCGCCCGAAGTTATGGCGTAAAGGGTCTTCTTGTCGGGCCCGGAGAAACACAGGCTGGTGACCGGCCTGGGGCTGGGAATCAAACCGAGGTACTTGCCGTCCGCGCCGACCACCTGCACGCCAACCGGAGACGAGGTGTAGAGGCGACCCTGGCTGTCCATAGCCATGCCGTCGCCACCCCCGCCAGCTTCGAGTTTCGCAAAGGTTCTCTCGTTCATGCAGGTGCCATCGGGCTGGACGTCGCAAGCATCCAAAACCATTCCGTTGGTAAAGTAGAGGGTCTTGTCATCGCGGCTGAGCATGATCCCGTTGGTGCGGGTATTCATGCTGGCTTGCGTCAGCTTGCCCGCCGGGCTGAAATAAAAAACGCCCGTCGGTCCATTGAAAAACGCGCCGCCCTTGCTGTCGACGACGAGATCGTGGAGGCGGCCGAAGCCCTTGCCGTCATTGTCCGTGAGAACCTTGTACTCCGGGTCGAGTTCCGCGAGCGCCGTGGGGATCTTGCATAGCTCGGGATGCTGGCCGGGGTCCGTGCAGCTTCTCTGCACCGCGAGCACGCGGCCCATGGCATCGATTCCGAGAGCGCCCGGGCCCAGGGCCTTCTTGGCAAAAAGCGAATAGTCACCACTTTTGTCGAGCATGGCCACGGAGCTCGTCTCTTCCTGGGCGAACAGGACGCCACCCTGGTAGGCGACCACACCATCCGCGAGATCGGGCTGCGTCCAGACTTGCGTCCACTTTGCCCCGTCGGCAACGACGCCCGGGATTGCCGTGACCGTCACCTGTTTTGCGGGTTGGGGCTGTCCTTGCTGCGAGAGCAGTATGGGACTCACGGCGAGAACCGATGCCAGCAGACACCCTGCCATAGCGAGCTGCGTTTTCGATTTCATAAAATTTCTCCCATCAGATTTGGGCGTCACAGCCCGAAATGTGACATGAATCTCCGATCCGGACACCACCTGACCCGCGCATCGTACGCTTCTCCCGCCCTGGACACAACGAATTTGGCGGGAGCGCGCAAGCCGGCCGCGTCGAGGCTTTGGCGATCGGGGCGGCAAGGTATTGTGCGGCGTGCGACAGACGCGTTAGGATGTGTGGGCCCAGAGGTCCGAGCCGGAAATTTCGGTTGCGAACGACTTCCGGACGGATCGTCAACATGCGTGGGGGGATGCGATGCGAAAGTTCCTGGTGGTGTGTGGCGCCGTCTTATTCCTGTCGTTGACTTCAGCAGCAGCAACCGATCCTCCGACTTCCCCCGAACCGAGCGCGCAAGCCGCGCCCGCCGGGTTCTTTTCGGCAGAGCGTGGACGGTTCGAAGTGGGGATCAACTACCAGTTCCAGCGCTATCAGGTGTTCGGCAGCAATTTTGACAACAACGGCATACTTTCAAGCTTCAACGTCCACCTCTTCGACCCGCTCACGAGCGTTTCCTGGCGCATAACTGCCGCTCTCGAAGGGGCGGTCGGCGCGGGATTTGGAGGACATACCGGGGGAACGCCGAATCTCGAGGTAAAGTCCGTCTTCGTCGGCGGCGGCCCGCGACTTGCATTCGAGAGCGGTTCGCGTCTGGAGCCTTGGGCGCACCTGTTGGTGGGTTGGCAACACCTTCGGTACACGCAAACACCCACGCTGGGCTCAAATTCCGCTTTCGGATTCATGGTCGGGGGCGGAGTGGACATCAAACTGATCAGAAGCGTTTATTGGCGAGTGCAAGCCGACTACCTGGGAACCCACTTCCCGCCGCCCCAGACGATACAGAACAATTTGTCGGTCGGCACTGGACCGATCGTCACTTTCTAAACTTATAAGGCAGTTTGGCGGACCATTCGCCGAAGCGCACGCGTTACGCGCGCCGCGCCCGATCCGATCGGGCGCGGCGTGATATCCTCGCGGCAAGGCTCAGAGCCATGAGTGGCGCGAAAATTCTGTGGCGATCGGGCTGCGCGCTCGCGTTGGCCGGAATCCTGTTCGGCGTGCTGCACGCCCAGCGTCCCTTCCGTGAATACCCCTCGGTGGAATATGGCGAATCCTTTCCGCTGCCGCCGGACTGGCGGCAGCCGGGAGAGTGGGCGTTCGCCCGGTTGATGTATCCTCCCGGCCCGCTGGACGGCTACCGCGGCAGATTCGACGGCGACTGGCGCCAGGGACTCTCGCTTTGGACGCAGGACTATCCGCGCGCGGACCGCTCGTTCTCCGCGGCGGTCAGGCGCTTGACCCGCGTGGACGCCCGATCCGTCGAGGAAGCGGTGAACCTGGACGACGGCGACGAAGTTTACAACTGGCCCTGGCTCTATGCCGTGCAAGTGGGCGAGTGGGGCCTGACCGAGGCACAAGCAAAAAAGCTGCGCGATTATCTGCTGCGCGGCGGCTTCTTCATGGCCGACGATTTCCACGGAACCGAAGAGCAAGCCTATTTCGAAAAAACCATGAAGATGGTTTTCCCGGATCGCCCCATCGTGGACATTCCGAATGACGATCCGATCTTCCACACCGTTTTCGATTTGACCGACCGCTACCGGATCACGGGCGCGGAACACCTGGCGCTGGGGTACAAGAAAGACGGCAAGGTCGCGCGCTGGGAAGCCATCTACGACGACAAGGGCCGCGTGATGGTGGCGATTTCGCTCAATTCGGATATCGGCGATTCCTGGGAATGGTCGGATGATGCCGGGTATCCCCTGAAATTTTCCGACCTCGGCATGCGCATCGGCGTGAATTACGTGGTCTACGCCATGACCCACTGAAGCGACCTGCTCCGGGGACAAAGTCGTTGTTTCGGGCCCGGGAGAGGCGTACGATGCGCGATATAGAGACCCAAGCCGGAAAGTCGGATACGTTTGCCTGTCTGGACTGGAGGGAGTGAAACCAAATGAAAGCCAAATTCCTTGTTGTCTTGTGCGCCATCGTGGCACTGATCGCGCTCACCTGGCGGTCGCCGATCGGGCCGGTGTCGAAGGCCTTCGCGCAGCAGGGGGTGCAGCCCGCGGCGAAACAGGAGACGACGGGCATCCAGCCCCGAATGGTTTCGCCGACCTTCGCGGGGCCGCCGGCAGGAACGCCGAAACTGCCGATCGATTTATTCTCGTCGAAGAACTTCTATAAGGACCGGGCGCTTTGGTCGGACCAGCGCTATTTCCGCTGCAACACGCCCCGCCAGATAACGGACATTTGGACCTCGCACCGCATCGGCGAGAAACCGCCGACAACCGCCGCGTGGGGCGATTGCAGCATCGATTATCCGCGAGCAAAGATTGTGAGCCCGTATCCTTATAAAACGGCCAGGGAACATTACCAGGCTTTGCTCGCGGCAGCGAAGGCCAAAGGCGGCCCAACCGTCTACACAAAGGCCACGCTGCCGGACTGGGATGGGCATTACGCGCGGGACGGACAAGCGGATCACGGCGGCGACTGGATCGGGGGAGCGGTCAATCAAGCCCCGACCATCCTGTCCCTGCTGACGCCGGAATACCAAACGCGGATGGTTCAGGGGAACTATCACGAGGGCGTGAACAATTCGCCGCAATGGAATGCGTCCTTCTGTTATCCGGAGGGCTACATGCGCTGGTGGCTCGGCGGGGGCGGGAATTCCGATGTCATGGTGACTACGTGGAACGTGCAGTTCCTATCCGGCCTCGCGGACAACTTCATACGCCAGATCTTGATCGGCAAGGAACACGTGCAGAAGGTCCCGCAGTGGTACGGGGAGACGGTGGGATTCTGGGATGGAACGACGCTGGTGGCCTGGACCGCGAACGTGCAAGGCTGGACCCTGACGCATTCGATGTTCGATTTCAGCGACAAGATGGAGACGGTTGAAACCTACAAGCCCGCCTACGACGCGAGCGGCAAGTACGTGGGACTCGACATCGAGGGGGTTTTCTACGATCCCGACGCATTCGCCCAGCCGCTGCATGCCACGTTTCGCCTGGCCCGGCAAGCGGACGACCCCACGAGGCGATACACCTACGTCGAGTGTTTGAGCAATCTCAAGAACACGAAAGGCATGCCGACGCAAATTACCGAGGCCGACCCCCGCTACGTCGACTACTACGGCCGGCCATGGGCGCAGAACTGGGAAAAGTACTTCGAAGTGGGCTGGGATAAGCCGCAGTCAAGCGGCGTGCCGCAGGACATACTCGACAGTCTGAAGTAAATTAGAAAGGCTTGGGCGGCTGCGAACGCGATGGTTCGCAGCCGCTCGACGACGAGGGAGTGAGACCCAATGAGAACTAGATTGTTTGTTCCTTTGTGCGCTTTGCTGGCGCTGATCGCGCTCACGTGGAGGTCGCCGACCGCGCCGCTATCGACAACGGTCTTTGCGCAGCAGCAGGGAGGCCAGCTGCAGAACGTGCCGGGACAAGGTCAGGTGCAGGCGCGAATGATTTCGCCGACATTCGACGGGCCGCCGGCAGGAATGCAGGCGCTGCCGCTGGATCTGTTTTCGTCGAAAAACTTCTACAAGGACCAGAAACTTTGGTCCGACCAGCGCTATTTCCGTTGCAACACGCCCCGCCAGCTGACGGACATCTGGACCGCGCATCGCATTAGCGAGGGTTCGCCGACATCGGCGAAGTGGGGCGACTGCAAAGCGGATTATCCGCGAGCGAAGATCGTGAGCCCCTATCCCTATAAGACGGCCAAGGAACATTACGAGGCGCTGCTCGCGGCAGCGAAGGCCAAGGGCGGCCCGACCGTCTATACGAAGGCCACGACGCCGGACTGGGACGGATACTACACGCGAGACGCGCAAGCCGATCATGGTGGCGACTGGATGATGGGAACCGTCAACCAAGCTCCCACCATACTGTCGGTGCTTACTCCGGAATACCAGACGCGCATGGTGCAGCAGAACTATCACGAGGCGGTGAACAATTCGCCGCAATGGAACGCGTCCTTCTGCTATCCGGAAGGATTCTTGCGCTGGTGGACGCAGGCGTCGGCGGTGGGGTTCGGAGTGATGATGACGCCGTGGAACGTCCAGTTTCTGGGCGGCACTGCGGACAATTTTATTCGCCAGGTCCTGATCGGAAAGCAGCCCGTGCAAAAGGTCCCGCAATGGTACGGGGAGACGGTGGGATTCTGGGACGGGACCACTCTGGTTACCTGGACCTCGAACGTGCAAGGCTGGACGCTGACGCACTCCATGTTTGACTTCAGCGACAAGATGGAGACGGTCGAAACCTACAAGCCCGTGCAGGACGCGAACGGCAAGTTCGGACTCGATCACGAGGTGGTCTTTTACGATCCCGACGCATTCGTCCAGCCGCTGCATGCGACCTATCATTACGTCCGGCAACCGGACGATCCGAACCGGCGCTACACCTACATCGAGTGCCTGAGCAATCTCCGGGATACGAACGGCAGGCCGACGCAAACGACCAGAGACGATCCGCGCTACGTCGACTACTACGGCCGCCCGTGGGCCCAGAACTGGGAGAAGTACTTTGAAGTAGGCTGGGACAAGCCGCAGGAGGGTCTGCCGCAGGACGTGCTCAGCCTTTTCAAGTAGCTCGGCAGCTGCGACACGGCAGCCCACGTGGCGGCCCTAAGATGCAAAAA
>Ga0210394_10001082_pt1 | contig 46586 bp, 32 predicted proteins | sample IncBWC12MmetaG_FD_160121 | JGI IMG/M metagenome (GOLD analysis project Ga0210394, IMG submission 160121) | Forest soil microbial communities from Barre Woods Harvard Forest LTER site, Petersham, Massachusetts, United States - Inc-BW-C-12-M | ecosystem: Environmental > Terrestrial > Soil >...
GCACCGGCGTCTGGATGTGTGCCCTCTGGCGGTTGCGCGGCCGCTTTAACGGGATCGCCCGCCGCAGCGGTTAAGCTCGGACACGCGGTGACGTTCGCGCCACTGCCTTCGGAGCCGCCTTGATAGACAATCCGGTAGATCCGTCCGCGTATATCGTCGGAAACGTAGAGCGAACCGTCCGGTCCTACCGCCAAGCCACTAGGACGATGTGCGGCTCTGGCCGGCGATTTCACCGCCCCCGCGAAACCATCCGCAAATATTTCGCACTGGCCGGCTGCGTGGTCCCCTGCGAGTGGCTGAAAAACCACGTTGTAGCCATCTTGCGCATAGGGCGCCCGGTCCCATGACCCGTGGAAGGCTATGAACACGCCGTCACGGTAGCGCGCCGGAAATTGTTTCTGGTCGTAACGCACCATGGCATTAGGAGCCCAATGGGCGGGAAATGCCGCAACCGGAGCAATCTTGTTCGCGCATACCCCGATCCTTTTGCCGCCGTCGCCGCCGAATTCCGGCGCCAGGACCAGTTTTTGCGCGAACGCGTCGTAGTAGCACTCCGGCCAGCCGTAATCCCCCTTGGCCTTCAGAAGCAACAACTCTTCGGCTGGCAGCGTCGCCTCCTGGTCGGGTTTATACAGGTCGGGCCAATTCGCGTGCAGCTGGTCCCGTCCGTGTTGGGTCGCAAAGAGTCGCCCGCTTGCGTCGGTGGCAAAACCCTCCGCGTTGCGGATTCCCGTCGCGAAGCGCTGTGCCGTTGAAAAGCTTTGGTTGGTCTTATTCGCGTCATAGAGCCAGATGCCGCCACGGGTCTCAAGTTCCGTGCAGGGGTCCACGCCGGGCGATTTTAGTGTCCGATTTTTCAGCTGGCAGGAATTGGTCGCCGTGGCGACATCGACGTACATCGATCCTTCGGCATTTATGATGAACGGATGCATCGGATGGTCGCCGCCCAGAGGCAATCCGGCGACGATGGTGTCGGCAGAGCCACTCGGGACGGCGGAGCCGGCGGGCAACGAATAGCGTACGATTCGATCATTGATCTCGGCGTAGATCGATCCCTGGTACATGCCGATGCCGGTTCCGCCGGCTCCGCCAGTTTGCACGGTTTCGCCAAAGCGTTCAGTCACATCGGCCTTTCCCGCATCACTCTTGTCTTGCAGAGCGACGAGGAAACCGCCGGCATGGGGAGTGTCGTTGCCGTAGTACCTGCCGGACCACGTGTTGACGTAAAGAACGCCGCTCGGCGCAACGACCATATGGCGGGCGTGACCGATGTCATCAGCGAAGACCGTTGCGCAGAAACCAGCCGGTAACTTCAAGCCGCTGTCATCGTTCGGGCATGCTTCGCGCTTGGCTTCTGCGGTCGGATTGTGTGGATTGTGAGCCGGCGCCCATGAACTACCCCAGCACGCTGCGGCGATGGGGAGGAGGGCAAACAACAGAGTTTTATTTTTTATGTTATTGCGCATCGTGTAGGTCCTTTCCAAACCATTCGTCGTCCGTACGAGAGGCTCCTTCTTGGGGACAACATTCTAATGGATAAGTCCTGATAACGTGTTACCGGACAGGTGTCTGCAATTCGAGATTGCCATGGATTTTGCTTCAATACCCGCAGCCGTTCGGAGCGGGCGCTGCCGGCACCCCGAAAGACTTGATCAGAAGGGGAGCTTACGCACCAGTGATGCCACCGAGCGAAGCACCCCGCGGGAACAGGCGCAGCATGCCGTGCGCGGCGGCTGATCCTTCGCGGGTTCGACGTTTTTAGTGCCCGGACTCTTGCAAACCGCGGTACTTCATCATTGGCTCGACGCTTGGGTCTTTGCCGCGCCAGGCTGCATACATCTTTGCCAAGTCCTCGGTGTTGCCGCGCGACAGCACCATCTGCCGGAAGCGGTCGCCATTGGCGCGCGTCAGACCGCCGTGCTCTTCAAACCATTGGTAGGCGTCGTCATCGAGCATCTCCGACCACAGATAGGCGTAGTAGCCAGCAGAGTAGCCGCTGTCCCAAATATGGCTGAAATAGCTGGAGTGGTAGCGGGGTGGCACGGCGCCGAGCAGCAGATGAGTTTTCTCTAGCGCCTGTTTCTCGAACGCATCCGGCTGCTGCATAGCTGCGCTGGCGGGCAGTGTGTGCCACTGCATGTCGAGCTCCGCGGCGGCCACCAACTCCGTGAGCTTGTATCCCTGGTTGAAGTTCGCGGCTTTCTTGATCTTGGCTACCAACTCGGCCGGCATAGACACGCCTGTCTTGTAATGTTTGGCATAATGCGTGAAGACAGCGGGATAGAGAGCCCAGTGCTCGTTGAATTGTGAAGGGAACTCCACGAAGTCCCGAGCAGTTGCAGCGCCCGACAGGTCCGGATATACGGTGTTCGCGAACATGCCATTCAGGGCATGGCCAAACTCGTGGAACATGGTCGTGACATCGGTAAAGCTGATGAGCGCCGGCTCTCCTGGCGCCGGCTTCGGAAGGTTGGCGACGTTGAAGACCACCGGCAGAGTTCCCAGAAGCTTTGACTGACCCACGAAGTTGCTCATCCACGCGCCACCATTTTTGTTGTCGCGCTTGAAGTAGTCGCAATAAAAAAGCGCCAGCGGCTTGCCGTCTGCCTCCGAGACTTCGAAGACACGCACATCCGGGTGGTAGACCGGGATGTCCTTTCGTTCTTTGAATGTGATTCCGTAGAGCTGATTGGCGGCGTAGAACACGCCGTTTTCGAGCACATTGTTCAATTCGAAGTACGGCTTGACCTCCGCGTCATTCAAATCGTACTTCGCTTTGCGCACCTGTTCGGAGTAGAAGTCCCAGTCCCAGGGCTGGAGAGTGAAGCCACCCTTCTGGGCGTCAATCACGTCCTGGATATCTTTTGCCTCGTTGGCCGCTTTGGCGGTGGCACCCGGCACCAGGGCGTCCATGAACTTCAAGGCCGCCTCAGGTGTTTTGGCCATCTGGTCTCCCAGCTTCCAAGCGGCGTGGTTGGGATAGCCGAGAAGTTGCGCTCGCCGCGCACGGAGTTGTGCCAGATGCGCAATGTCATCGCGCGTGTCGTTGGCATTGCCGCGCTCGGCTCGGTTCCAGGATTTCTCAAAGAGGGCTTCGCGGGTTGCCCGGACGCTCAGAGAAGCCAGATCTGGCTGCTGCGTGGTGTTCTGAAGCGGAAGCACATAGCCTTCCTGCTTGCGGCTCTCGGCAGTCTGGGCGGCTGCGGCAATCTGTGCCTCGCTCATTCCGGCAAGCGCACTCCTGTCCGAAGTCACGTAGGCTCCGTCCTTCGTAGCGGCCAGCAGTTTGGTGGAAAAGGCGGTCGAGAGCGTCGAGATTTCCTCGTTCAGCCTCTTCAATTCGGTCTTGTCGGCGTCCGAGAGGGTTGCGCCAGAGCGGACGAACCTATCGTAAGTGACATCGAGCAGCCGAAGGGATTCCGGATCGAGATTGAGCGACTCGCGCTGCTTGTAGACGGCAGCAACACGACCAAAAAGTCTCGCGTTGAGGTAGATGGCATCGTGGTGCGCCGCCAGCTTAGGGGCTTCTGCGGTCCGCACTTTCTGCAACACGGGATTGGTATTCGCCTGGACGACCCCGAAGAAAGCGGCCGTCGCTCGGTGAAGGACCTGCCCCGTCTTCTCCATGGCCACCAGCACATTCTCAAAGGTGGGCGCTGCCGGATTGTCCGCGATCGCCTGTACCTCCGGGAGTTCTTCGGCCATGCCCGCTTCGATAGCCGGCTGATAGTCCTCATCCTTGATTCTGTCGAAAGGAGGAGCATGGAACGGCAACGTACTCGCCGCATAAAACGGGTTCGTCGGGCCGAAGTGCACGTCGGCGGCAGGTGCAGGCGTGAAAATGGCACCTAGTGCAATCGCAGCAGACATACTCAAAGCAGTTATATGTTTCAGCATAATCTTCTCCGGACCGCGGACCGGAAGCCCACGCCCGCCCATGATTGTAAGAGAATTCCCGCTTCTGCCACAAGAATTCGCGTCCTCGCAGCTTGCTCAAGTGCAAAGCAAATCTTGACGGTGTGCCGTTTTTGCCTCGCCGTTGTGGGCACCCATCTCGATGTTTCTGCGAAAGATCCCGTAGGTCCCGGTCGTGTCGGCTGCGGCACAGGCTACGTGGCAGGCGGATTCCACAATTGAAGGAAGCGCTTGAAGACGGTGGTCCGATCCGAAAGCAAACGAAGGTATACAAACGCCGAGCCACCAAGTCCAAGGAGAGATTCCTGTACTTGTCTGGGCGGCCCTTAGCGCGCTGTTCCTCGCCGCCCGATAGTTGTATATTCAGCGAACACAAAATGCCGTCCGGGACTGAGGCTAATTCCTGGGGTTCGTCCGTTGGCCAGGATGACAAAGGCGCAACTTTGGCTGTCGCCTGACGAAGCTCATGCGGCGAGCGCCCGCGGAGCTTCTTCGTTTCTAAAAAAGAGTGAACCGGATTTCAGGCGCAAACTCGCCAGGCCGGCGGCTGCGAAAAATTCTTGGCGAGGTTACCTTTTTGGTTTCCTTCCCGAAGATTCCCGGTAGGGTGGCGCGTAGCGGCTACGGTTAGGCGCGTTATAAGCTGTATAGGCTCATCAGTCCGTAGCCGCGCAAAGGGGATTAAAGCGATTGCAGGGATTGCTTCTAGGGGGTTTCTTGAGTTCGGGGTTTTACTCCAGGTCTCCCAGCCAAACTTTTTTGCGCGCGCCATTAACACTCCGCCAAATGAGGTTGCCATGATCGTGATCGTCATGGGCACGACCGGCTCCGGCAAAACTACTATCGGCAGCTTGCTGGCGAAACGCACGGGGTGGGAGTTTGTGGACGCCGACGATTTTCATCCTCCGTCGAACGTTGAGAAAATGAAACACGGCATACCCTTGACCGATGCGGATCGCGAGCCGTGGCTGAAAGCTCTACACGACAAAATTGTCGAGTGGACGGCCGAAGAACGCAGTGTTGTGCTGGCCTGTTCGGCGCTAAAAGAGAGCTATCGCGATGAGCTTCGCGCCAGCTCGGACGTGAGATTCGTGTATTTGAAGGGCAGCTATCAGTTGTTTCGAGAGAGAGTGCTTGCGCGAAGAGGGCACTTCGCCAAGCAGGATTTGCTGGCCAGCCAGTTCGCGACTCTCGAAGAGCCGACGGATGCCATCATCGTGGATGCCGCATCCTCTCCAGAACAGATTGTTTCCGAAGTGCGCGGGAAACTGGGGTCTGTCTAGACACTTTTTCTGCTGCGTGCACTCCCGCTAGTCCAGTGTGAACGCCAGGTACATCAGTTTCTGATCGCGTTGAATTTGCAGTACCACCGCGGCGCCCGGCGGCAAGTTCTTTAATGCATTGCGCAAACGGTCCAGCGTAGTAATGGGCTCGCCGTTTAGCGTACGAATCACGTCGCCTGTCGTTAGCGGCACTTCCGCTGTGGCTCCCGCCGCCCGCGCCGCCACGATGATTCCAAAGGGATCGCGCAGTTCCGGCAGCATGGCCGCAATTCTCTTGTCAATTTCCACTACCAGAATTCCAAGCGTCGGAACCAGACTTTTCTCAGGGTCCGCCAAAGCAGTGATCTGGTCCATGTCCTTGGGCGGTTCCATGAGCGCCACATCGAAACCCAGCCGCAGGGTCCCCCGCAGCACATCCAAGTGCACTTGGTCCCCGCTCTCGCGAGACATGAGATGAAAAGACACATACGGGACGCTGCCCGCCGCTTTGCCGTCGATGGCCAGAAGCACGTCTCCGATACGCAACCCCGCGGCCTCTGAAGGCCCTCCCGGCAGAACGTCCGAAATCACGACGCCGAAGTTGCGCGGAAGCTTCAGCCCGTCCGCCAAGGGCTGCGTTATTGTTTGAACGCTGATCCCAATCTCCGGCCGGTGCAGGTGGCCAAACTTGCGCAACTGCTGGTAAGCGATGTTCACAACGCTGCAAGGAATCGCAAACCCAAGTCCCTCGTTTCCACCGGATTGCGACAGTATAAAGGTATCCACGCCGACGACTTCACCGTCTACATTCACCAGCGGCCCGCCGGAATTGCCCGGATTGATGGGCGCGTCCGTCTGGATATAGACCATTGTCGAGTCGGGATCGGTCTGCCGTGCAACCGCCGAAATAATCCCATGCGTCACTGTATTCCGCAGGCCTTCCGGGCTTCCGAAAGCAAACACCGATTCGCCTTGGCGAAGGTTCCGGTAGCTTGCAAGCTTCAGGGCGCGAAGACCTGCAACATCCACCTTGAGCAGCGCAAGATCAATTTCGTTGGTGACGCCGATAATTCGCGCCGGAACCAGACTTGTTTTTGCGGATAACACCGCATCCGCGAAATCGTCTGAATTGGAGCTCGAGAGCACCACCTGCACGCGCTGCGCGCCCTTCACCACATGCGCGTTCGTAACAATGTATCCGCTCGAATCAATGACGAATCCCGAACCGATGGCCCGTTGCCGGCCAATGACCACACCTGTGTTCCCGTGCTCGCTCTCCTCGATTTGACCATACCCTGACACCAGAATCTGCACCACGCTTGGCGACACCTTCCGGATCAGTTCACCCATCGATTGATCCATCTTGCGGAGTTCTTCCGTCGAACGCCCCTGCGCTTGGGTGCGGCCGGGCGAAAAGCAAAGGTAAAGCAAGGCGGCCGTCGCAGAAAGAATTCGCCGCACCCGTCGATACCATTCGCTCCGTAACACCGCTTGCGACTCGACCATACGCTCTGGTTCCTCGAATTCTCGCTCTTTAGATGGATGCTCTGGGAGCGTCCTCAGAGTGCCGGTCCTGACTGGATCAAACGCGGCCTCACACGCTGCATCATTCTTTCGTCTCTCTGAGTTTTCCGAATTAGGTCTGAGGTCAGACTTTTCTTCGCTCATGTTTGCCTCGGCAATTCGCATTCGATTCAGCAGGTCGTGAGCCTAGCAGACCCGTCGGTTCACTGGATAGTACGCCTGCCGCTGCCGAGCGGCAGCGAGAAAATTGCGTGCGACAATACGAAACCTGGAGCATCTCATCTTCGGGAGACGTGCCCCTTTCTTTGAGCGGTGCCCGAACGGGCACCGCTCGAGCACCGGTCGCGTAATCGAGATTCACAAAAGATGCGACCATAAACCATAATTCAAGGGCATCAATTGAGGGGCTCCAAACCATGGCCAGAATGCAATCCAAGGAAGACCAGAGGCTCGAGGAAGCCCGCCTCCGTAAGAAGCACTGGAAACGCTGGGGACCTTATCTCTCTGAGCGCCAGTGGGGCACGGTGCGCGAAGACTACAGTCCGGGAGGCACAGCCTGGGAATACTTCCCCCACGATCACGCGCGCTCCCGCGCCTACCGCTGGGGTGAAGACGGTATTGGCGGCATCTCCGACCGTCACCAGATGCTCTGCTTTGGCCTCGCGCTATGGAATGGTCGCGATCCCATCCTTAAAGAGAGGCTGTTTGGCCTCACCGGAAACCAGGGCAATCACGGTGAGGACGTGAAGGAGTATTACTTCTATCAGGACTCGACTCCCACCCACAGTTACATGCGCATGCTCTACAAATACCCTCACGCGGAGTTTCCCTATGCCCGCCTCGTCGAGGAAAACCGCCGGCGCAGCCGCGAGGAACCCGAATTCGAGCTTCTCGACACCGGCGTTTTTGCGGAAGACCGTTACTTCGATGTCTTTATTGAATACGCCAAGGCCGATGTGGAAGACATCCTCATCAAAATCACCGCCGTAAATCGCGGTCCCGAAGCAGCTACCCTACATCTTCTCCCGTCTTTATGGTTCCGCGACACTTGGTCATGGGGCAAGGACTTGCGCAGGCCCAGCACACAGAGAGCCGCCAGCGTTCCCGGAAGCGTGTGCGCCGAGCTGCAACACTGGCAGTACGGCAAGCGCTGGTTACTGTGCCCCGGCCAGCCGGAACTTCTCTTCACAGAGAACGAGACCAACTTCGCCCGACTCTTCAACGGCAAGAACCGCACGCCCTACGTCAAAGATGCCTTCCACGAGTACCTGATCCGCGGAAACAAATCTGCTGTAAACCCCCAGCAAGCCGGAACAAAAATGGCCGCATATTATCGTCTCGAGCTCGGTCCCGGCCAGAGTGAAACATGCAAACTCCGTCTGACCGACATGGAGCCGCTCGCTTCCATGGAGCGATCTCTGGGTGTCGTCGGCACGATCACCTCCCCGGGACATGCCGATCCTGCCGAAGGCGTTCCGCCTGCAAATGATTTCGGGGTCGGCTTCGACAACGTTTTTGCAGTCCGACAGAAGGAGGCCGACGAATTCTACGCCTCGCGCGTCACCTCGGAAGTCTCTAGCGACGCGAAAAACGTCATGCGCCAGGCTTTCGGCGGCCTGCTGTGGTCCAAGCAGTTTTATCACTATGACGTTCGTACCTGGCTCGAAGGCGATCCCGCCGGTCCTCCTCCTCCGCCGGAACGCCTGAAAGGCCGCAACAAGGAGTGGACCCACCTCTATAACGACGACGTCATCTCCATGCCGGACAAATGGGAGTATCCCTGGTATGCGGCCTGGGACCTGGGCTTTCACTGCATCGCCCTCGCGCTCGTTGACCCGGATTTCGCGAAGGAGCAGCTCATCCTTCTCCTCCGCGAATGGTATATGCATCCCAATGGGCAACTTCCCGCCTACGAGTGGGCTCTTGGTGACGTAAATCCGCCGGTCCACGCCTGGGCTGCCTGGCGCGTCTACAAAATCGAGCGCCGCGTCCGCGGGGTAGCCGATCGCGGCTTCCTCGAAAAAGTCTTCCATAAACTGCTTCTCAACTTCACCTGGTGGGTCAATCGCAAAGATCCCGATGGCATGAACATCTTCCAGGGCGGTTTTCTTGGTCTCGACAACATTGGAGTCTTCGATCGCTCTGCGCCTCTCCCCACTGGCGGCCATCTCGAACAATCCGACGGCACCAGTTGGATGGGCATGTACTGCCTCAACATGCTGGCCATCGCTCTTGAACTGGCCAAGGATGATCCTGCCTACGAGGACGTCGCCAGCAAATTCTTCGAACACTTCGTCAACATCGCCCACGCTATGAACGACATGGGCACCGAAGGCATGTCCCTCTGGGACAACGAAGACGGCTTCTACTACGACGTACTCCATCTCCCGAGCGGCGATGACCATTTTCTGAAGATTCGCTCCATGGTCGGCCTGATTCCTCTGTTTGCTGTGGAAACTCTCGAACCGGAAATCGTTGACCGCCTTCCGGGCTTCAAGCGCCGCATGCAATGGTTCATTGACAATCACGCGGACGTCCCCGAACACATCGAAATGACGCAACGCTCCGCGCGCGGCGTTCGCCGCCTGCTTTCGCTAGCCAACCGCAAACAACTGAAGCGCATTCTCAGCCGCATGCTCGACGAGACTGAATTCCTTTCTCCCTATGGCGTGCGCTCGCTCTCCCGCTATCACCTTGATCACCCTTACGAAGTCCAGGTCAATGACCATATCAGCCGCGTTGATTACGAGCCTGCCGAATCCACCAGCGGCATTTTTGGCGGCAATTCCAACTGGCGCGGTCCTATCTGGTTCCCCATGAATTATCTCCTCGTCGAATCCTTGCAGAAGTACCACCATTACTTCGGCGAGGACTTCAAAGTGGAATTCCCGTCTCGATCTGGAAGCGAAGCGGATCTCTGGGAAGTGGCTGCCGAAATCTCCCGCCGCCTCGTTCACATTTTCGTTCGTGACAAAGACGGCCGCCGCCCCGTCGCTGGCGGCACCGAACTGTTCCAGAGCGATCCCCACTGGAGGGACCTGCTACTGTTCTACGAATATTTCCATGGGGATAACGGCGTCGGTATCGGAGCGAGCCACCAGACCGGCTGGACCGGGCTGGTCGCCAAATTGATCGAGCAGAGCGGGGAATAAAGTGCCCGGTGTCATTTTTCGTCCCGCGGTCCGGGAGGACGAGCAGGTCCTCCTCCGCATGATGCGCAGTCTCGCCGAGCAGGAACCCGGGTCCTATTTTTTCGATGAACCGACTGTTCGCGAAGTGCTTCGAAAGTTGCTTCGAAGCCCGGACCTCGGCCATGTTTGGGTTTTCTTTGAAGAAGAAACTCCCGTTGGCTATATGGCCCTGACGTTCGGCTACAGCTTCGAATATCACGGGCGGGATGCCTTCATCGATGAGCTGTACATTGAGCCGCAATATCGACGGAAGGGAATTGGCAGGCGCGCCATGCAGTTTGTGGAAGAGCGTGCCGGAGAGCTGGGAGTGCAGGCCATCCATCTCGAGGTCGATAAGGGCAACGATCCAGCTGCGGAGCTTTATCGCCGAGCGGGCTACGACAATCACTCCCGCTTCCTGATGACCAAGAGGCTCAAGACCGGCAGGCACTGAGGGGAGAACCGTGGCCGAGACGACCCCGAAGAAAAGGAGAGCGGTGGTACCTCAAAAAATCGAACCTCAATTCGGACTCCTCTCACCAGTTCGCTTCGGGCGCGAAATCTGCGGCAATCTTCCCGCCGCCGAATCCCGCGAGTGGCTGGTCACCAACGGCATTGGTGGCTTCGCCTCCGCAACCATCGGTGGTGGCGCGACACGCCGCTATCACGGTCTTCTCGTCGCTGCCCTTCAGCCGCCGCTCGGCCGCACGCAGCTGCTCGCGTTCCTCGATGAAACCGTTCGCTGCGCCGGTGCCAGGTACGCGCTCGCAACCCACCGTTGGGCCAGCGGCGCCGTCGACCCGCGAGGCTTTCTCAATCTCGAAAGCTTCCGTCTCGACGGCGCCACTCCCGTCTGGACTTACGCGCTCGCCGATGCCCTGCTCGAAAAGCGCGTGTGGATGGTTCAAGGCGAAAACACCACCTTCATTCATTACACTCTCTCGCGCGCCAGCGGTCCTCTCGAAATCGACCTCAAAGCCCTCGTCAACTACCGCGATTTTCATTCTCTAACTCACGCTGGCGACTGGCGCATGAAAATCTCTCCCGTCGAACACGGCGTCATGGTTCTCCCATTCGACGGGGCGACCCCGTTCTTTCTAAAAAGCGCACAAGCCTCCTGCGAACCATATCACCAGTGGTATCGCGATTGTTTCCTCCCCGCGGAAACAGAACGCGGCCTCGAAGATCGCGAAGACTATCTCTTCGCCGCGCTGTTTCGAGCTACGTTGAAACCCGGCGAGAGTCTCACTATCGTGGCGACCACCGAAGCCATCACCCCGCTTGATGCCGTAGCCTCTCGCGCCCAACGCGCCACTCACGAATCCTCCTTGCTCGAAGCCTGGCAAGCGCAAAACGAAAAATCGCCCGGCAACGCTCCCGGATGGCTCCGCCAACTCGTCCTGGCAGCCGACCAATTCGTCGTCAAACGCAGCCTCCCCGAGGAGCCAGACGGACGCAGCGTCATCGCCGGCTATCACTGGTTCGGCGATTGGGGCCGCGACACCATGATCGCTTTGCCAGGTTTGGCGCTCGCCACCGGCCGGTCCGAGGTAGCGCGCCAGATCCTCATGGCCTTCGCGCGCTACGTTGACCGTGGCATGCTCCCCAACAATTTCCCCGATCGAGGCGGCAAGCCGGAATACAACACCGTCGATGCCGCGCTCTGGTATTTCGAAGCGGTTCACCAGTATTTTGCCGCCACGCAAGACACCGCGACGCTCGAGAAGTTGTATCCCGTTCTCGCCGCTATGATTGACGCCTATGTCGCAGGCACGCGCTACAACATTCAAGTCGATTCCAGCGACGGCCTGCTCTACGCCGGCGGCCCCGGCATTCAACTCACTTGGATGGATGCCAGGATCGGCGATTGGGTGGTTACGCCACGCGCCGGCAAGCCTGTCGAAATCAACGCCCTGTGGATCAACGCCCTCGAAACGATGGAACAGTTCGCGCGTCTCCTAAGCAAATCCACAGAGAACTACGAACACCTCTCTGCGCAAGCCAAGAACAGCTTCCAAAAATTCTGGAACGCCGAGCGAAACTGCTGCTTCGATGTGATTGACGTTCCCGGCGCCGCGAAAAACGGCGGCAAAGACGCCGCCCTGCGCCCCAATCAAATTCTCGCCGTCTCCCTGCCTGTAAGTCCGCTGCCGAAAGACCAGCAGAAATCCGTTGTGGACATCTGCGCGGAGCGCCTGCTAACTTCCCACGGCCTCCGCAGCCTGGCCCCCGGCGAACCCAACTATCAAGGCCACTATGGCGGCGATCAGCGATCCCGCGACGCCGCCTATCACCAAGGGACCGTCTGGGGCTGGCTGCTAGGTCCGTTCGCGCTAGGCCACCTTCGCGTTTACAACGATCCCCCGGCAGCACTCCGCTACCTCGAGCCCCTTGGCTCGCACATCGGCGCGCTAGGCCTCGGCACCCTTGCCGAGATCTTCGATGGCGACCCGCCGCATATCCCCCGCGGCTGCATAGCCCAAGCATGGACGGTCGGCGAAATCCTCCGGGCCTGGAGCACGATCTCTAGTTTATGAACTCTCTTGTTTTTCTTTGAAGGGGCACGGCATGGCCGTGCCCTTCTCGGCGACACTTTCGGGCATGTCCGGATGAGAAGGATATCCGGCCGGGAGACCCTCCGCGATGAAAAGCGCTCCGAGACAAGCAAGTACAAGCCGCCCCGCAGGAATAGCCAAACAGAGGGTGATGCTCTAAGAATATTCGAGCGCAGGAGTGAGATAGAACTTATGCAGTTTTTGCGCGAGCGCGGCGAGAAACCGCGGTAGCCAGCTGGTGCAATTCTTGGCGGGCTCTGTTTCGCTCGACCGTCGAGAGAGTGGCAAAGTGCTCTTCCAATAGGGCGGCGGCGCGCTACGCGACCTGCTCGGTCTTCGCTTGCTTTCCTTGCACAGCAGGCCTTCGCTGCTACTTCTTCATCTGACAGCAGGCCAATGAGAACACCAGCGTTCCATCATTTCCGTTCGTATAACTCGATCAAAACTTTGCCGCCGCCGGGAGCCACCACCAGGAAGAAATTGATTCGCGTCCCATCTGTCCCCGCGCGCGTCTCCGGATACACCGCTGCAACTCCAAATCGTTCCTTCAATATTTCCGCGGCCCGGTCTACATTCGTGCAGCGAAACTCCACCTGCTGCACGCCCTCTCCAAACTTCCCCAAATACCGCGCAATCGCCCCTTCGCCGCCCGGAGCCCTCGATGTCAAAATGTCCAGAGAAACTCCATTAGCAAAATGCAGCTCAAACTCCTCCGCGTCCTGATCTGATGGCACCTCCGCCAAACGCGAAACGCTATGCGCCGCGCGAATCTTCGAGAAAGTCTCCCGCTGAACGGCCAACCCTACGGTCACTTCCGGTTTCGGCCCAGAGAGCAACCCCGATAGTTCCGCATCGCTACACCAGGTCTCAACCACGCGCTCCGCCGGCGCCCGACCAGCCGCGTAAATCTCCGCAGCCGCAGCATCGCGCGCACGAGCTTCTCCAGCACAGAGCCCTGCAATAGCCGTATGGAGCGGACTGGACATAGGCGACATCAAGATTGTAGCGTGACAAGGCAGGCAGAATCAGCCCAAGCTCGGGGCCTGGCGCGAAAGTTGCAACGAATCTCCTCTCCACATCATCTGAGGGATATGCCAAAACCAGTTCTATTCACTGTCGACGACGACCCGGAGGTCCTGCGAGCCATTGAGCGCGACCTTCGCAGTCACTATTCCGACCGTTATCGAGTCATGCGCGCCAGCTCCGGCGGAGCCGCCCTTTCCACCCTTCGCGAGCTAAAAGCCCGCAATAATCCCGTGGCCCTGCTCCTCGCTGACCAGCGCATGCCCCTAATGAATGGCGTCGGTTTCCTTTCCGAAGCCATGGAAATCCATCCTCAAGCCAAGCGCGCCCTGCTCACCGCCTACGCTGATACCACCGCCGCCATCGACGCCATCAACGAAGCCCGAATCCACTATTACTTGATGAAGCCCTGGGATCCGCCGGAAGAAAAACTCTTTCCGGCCATCGATGACCTGCTCACGGACTGGAATTCCTCCTTCCGCCCGCTCTACGAAGGCATTCGCGTTCTCGGCACGCGCTGGTCCAACCGCTCCTATGAACTCCGCGATTTCCTGGCCCGGAATCAGGTTCCCTATCAATGGATCGATGTCGAGCTAGCCCAAAGCGATCCCGAGGTCCGCACCCTCATCACCTCCCTCGGCCCGGAAGCTGAAACGCTGCCCCTGGTTTTGTTCCCCGATGGCACCAGGCTGGCCGAGCCGCCTCTTCCGACGGTAGCCGACAAAGTCGGTCTCCGCACCCACGCCCTCACCGATTTCTACGATCTGGCCATCGTCGGTGGTGGCCCCGCCGGCCTCGCAGCAGCCGTCTACGGCGCTTCGGAAGGCCTGCGCACGGTTATGATCGAACGCGAAGCTCCCGGCGGCCAGGCCGGCCTCAGCTCCCGCATCGAAAACTATCTGGGCTTTCCTTCCGGTCTCTCCGGCAGCGACCTGGCTCGCCGCGCCGTGGCCCAAGCCCGCCGTTTTGGTGTCGAAATCCTTTCGCCTCAGGATGTTATTGGCCTGCGCATCGACGGCCCTTATCGCTTCGTCAAGCTCGCCGATGGTGCGGAAATCTCCTGTAACGCTCTCCTCCTCGCGATGGGCGTGCAATGGCGCAGCCTGGACGTCCCTGGCATCGATCGCCTGCAGGGTGCCGGTGTCTATTACGGCGGCGGCACCTCGGAAGCCATCGCCTGTCGCGGAGAGACCGTCTACGTCATCGGCGGTGCCAATTCTGCCGGCCAGGCCGCCATGCACTTTTCCAAATTCGCGGAAAAAGTCGTCATGCTCGTGCGCGGGTCGTCGCTCGCCAGTACCATGTCCCACTACCTCATCGAACAAATCGAAAAGACCTCCAACATCGAAGTCTGGACACGAACCACTCTCGTTGAAGTCCAGGGCGACACGCGCTTAACCGGCATCACCGTTCAGTGCGAACCCAGCGGCACTCGCAAGGAACTTCCTGCCTCAAGCCTGTTCATCTTCATTGGCGCGCAGCCCCGAACCGATTGGCTCGGCACTCTCATCGAACGAGACGACCGCGGCTTCATCCTCTCCGGCCCCGATCTCCTCCGCGACGGCAAGCGCCCCGCTTCCTGGACCCTCGACCGCGATCCCGGTTTGCTAGAAACGAATGTCCCGGGCATCTTTGTGGTCGGCGATGTCCGCCACGGCTCGGTAAAACGCGTCGCCTCCGGCGTAGGCGAAGGCGCCGTCGTCGTCCAATTCATGCATCAATATCTGGCCAAGGTACAATGAGCCTGCCGATCAGGAGAGCAGGACGCGCATGACCGACAGTCCCACGCTAGCGCACGCCGAAGAGCTTCTTGCTGAACTTCTCAAGATTCGCGTTTTCCAGGACCAGCCTCGCGAAGAACTGCTCTGGTTTGTTGCCCAATGTCAGGAGCACCGCGTCGCCACCGGTGAAATCATCATGCGCGAAGGCGACGTAGCTGATTTCATGATGGTGATGTTGGAAGGCGAGATGCGTGCCAGGAGCGAACACGGGAGTGCCGACGGACCTGTATTTGTGGTTACCGCCGGCGATATCACGGGCATGCTTCCTTTCTCGCGTCTGAAAGTGATCTCTGTTACCGGTCGCGCCGTTCTGCCCTCGCATTTCCTGGCCTTTCCCGTCGGGCAGTTCCCGGAACTCTTTAAAAGATTGCCGGAACTCGTCCGCCGCCTCGTCGGTTTGCTCACCGACCGCGTTCGCAGCGTTACCCGCGCTGAGCAACAGCACGAGAAGCTCGCTGCCCTCGGCAAACTTTCCGCTGGTCTTGCTCACGAGCTCAATAATCCTTCCGCAGCCGCTCGCCGCTCCGCTGCAGCCTTGCGCGATTGCTTGGCTCGTCTCCGCGAGACCGCCCGCACCACAGAGATCGGCCCCGAAGATTGCGGCCTTCTGGCCGAACGCGAAGAGGAAATCCGAGCCACACTCGAGCCTGCGCAATTCAAGGATGAGTTCGCCCGTGTCGAGCGCGAAGAAGCCATCCAGTCCTGGCTCGAAGCGCACAAGGTCGCCGACGCCTGGAAGCTCTCGCCATCCTTGGCCGACGCCGGCCTCACCGACACTCACCTCGCAAGCTTTGCTGCCGTCGCCGGCGCATCGCTTGGCCCCGAACTTACACGCTTTGCCACGCTCCTCGAAATGGAACGCATCGCCGAAGAGCTCGAGCACAGCTCTGCGCGCATCTCCGACCTCATCAAAGCCATCAAGGAATACTCCTACATGGATCAAGGCCCCATGCAGGAGGTCGACATCGAGCGCGGCCTCGAAACGACTCTTACCATCATGAATCACAAACTCAAGCGCGGCATCAAGGTCATCCGCGAATACGCCCGCGATCTTCCCAAAGTCATGTCCAGCGGCAGTGAACTCAATCAAGTCTGGACCAACCTCATCGACAACGCCGCCGACGCCATGAAGAGCGATGGCAAGCTCACGATCCGCACCGCCCGCGAAAACGATTTCGTCCTCGTCGAAATTGCCGACAACGGCGCCGGCATCCCCCCCGAAGCGCTGACGCGCATCTTCGATCCCTTTTTCACCACCAAAGGCGTTGGCGAAGGCACTGGCCTCGGTCTCGACGTCGTCAGTCGCATCATCAAAAACATTGCGGGCCACATTAGTGTCACGTCCGTCCCCGGCGACACTCGCTTTCAAGTCCGCATCCCCATCCAAGCGGCGAAGTAGTCGTTTCAGGAGAAGAAAATGGCCGATGTCTGCACTCACCTCAACCAAATTCGACCGGTCAAACCAAAATCCAAGGGCTGCGAAGAATGTGTCAAGATGGGCGACACCTGGGTCCACCTGCGGCTCTGCCTGACGTGCGGCCACGTGGGCTGCTGCGATTCCTCAAAAAACAAGCACGCCACCAAACATTTTCACTCGGCGAAGCACCCCATTGTCCGCTCCTTCGAGCCCGGCGAGAACTGGATGTGGTGTTTCGTCGACGAATTGATGTTCGAAGACGATTGAACGGTGAAGAAGTCCGCAGATCATCGACCAGACCGCCGAGTTCATTCTTTCGGCCGCCGAGGAATCCAAACCACTTCTTCCAGCATCCAAAACGAAGCGGGGGATGCTCTAACAAAAGGGAGGAGTACTTCGTGGCAAAAGTAAAGCTTGCGCTCATTGCGAAGTTGGAGGCCAAACCAGGAAAGGAAAGCGAAGTCGAGAGCTTTCTGAAAGGCGCTCTGCCCCTCGTCGAGGCGGAACCCGGCACAATTGCCTGGTTCGCCATCCGCATGGGAACTTCCAGCTTTGGAATTTTTGATGTTTTTAATGACGAAGCCGGCCGCGAAGCGCACCTGAGCGGGAAAGTCGCCGCCGCGCTGATGGCGAAAGCTGCAGAACTGTTCGCGAAGTCTCCGGAAATTCAAAAGTGGGATGTACTCGAGTCGAAGTTGTAAGCCCGTCGCTCGCGTTTCCGCTCTAGCAGACTTCCGGAGTGGTGGCCCCTTCGATCGGACTACGTTCTACGTTGGCGACGGTTCCGGCGGTAGCAACAGTTCCCCAGGCGGAATTGCAGGCGTCGGCGGCGTCATGGGCGGGCTCGGCGGAAACATTTTGCTCCCCAGCGGCCCATACCGTGGCGCAAAAAATTCCAGCGTGTAGGATTGAAAAAACACCAGCCCCGGCGCATACACGAATCCCACTACGTAAAGTAGCCCCGCCAACGCGAGCAGAGCGAACGCGGCCAGCAGCAACACGACGGAAGCATTATCCCAGCTCACTCCCGCACTTCTGCCGATCAGGAATCCAATCCCGCCGAGCAGCCCCAGCGGAATCAACAGAATCAAAACCACGATCAAATTTAGGAAGGTGAAAATAATCGCGCCCCCCATGGCCAACACGATCTTCATCAACACATATCCGGCATATGCCAACTTCTCCTCAGCCATGATCGCCAGCACCGTGCGCCAGCCATCCATCGCCCCCACTTCTTCGAAGGCCATAACCGGCACCAGAAAATCCCGCCCCAGCATGTCGATGATCGCCAGCACCGCCACCAGCAGAATCATCACCAGCACCAGCAGAATTCCCCCGCCAATCAATACCCCGAGGTTCTGGTCCGGATTCTGGAACCACCCCGCGCGATACGCAAGCAAAGCCGGTACTCCTGCCACGACTCCCACCAAAACAAACGCCGCGAACCCAAACGCCACGACCCAGAAAAGGTATCGCCGCCCAGCCTCTCGCCACCGCCGCCACCCCTCGCGCAACCGGCACTGCCCGCCAACCACCGCATCCAAAAGAATAAACCGGTAAACGCAGTCGCTGTAAATCCACAAGAGCAGCAGAGCCAGAACCAACGCCACACCTACCACGATCCACCCTGTATAAGGTTGAATCTCCTCCCATCTCGGTATGCTGACGAGATGCGCCGCCCCCGCCCAGCGGTAAGAGCAGTAATTGGCCCAGTGATTATCGCCGCCCCGATTCGTATTTAAGTTCGGCAGACTTCCCCCACCACCCCCTAGGCCTCCGGCCTCCCCTGTAACCAGAGCCACCACCGCCAGCCGCGCCCAAAACCCAAAGTGAAACGGCCGGAAAAGGAGCTGCTTTGTCCGGGCAAAAGCTGGCGAAATGGATTCCACTGCTGAAGCGCGGTTCGGCACGCTACACCTTCCAAGTGCAGTCACTCTATTTCTATCTTCCGAGTATTAGCAACAGGTGTCTAGCAAATGTCGTTCCGTGGCAAAGTCCCCGCAACAATCCCCTCGTACCGGATCTCCAGCAAGGAATCCCTCTCGCGGAGCAGCGCACGCTCTTCCGGGCATCCCCTAAGAATTGTCTGCCCCTCCCGACCTGCTTCTGAAGTGTGATCCGCGTCGCATGTGCCCCGGCATCGCTCGCGTTTGCCGGTACTGCCCAAGTCGGATCCCCAGTGTCGCCAACCCAAGAGCCGTAAAGGTTGCCCCCAGCAAAACATATTCGTCGGCATACGGCCCGGCATGACGAATCGAATCGAGCAACAAGTGTATGCCGAGCGAACAAATCAGGACCGACAGAGCGCCCCACAAATAACGATTCGTCTTCATGATAACCATCCAGGTTCGGACTCCTCGCAATCGGCGCCCTCTCCCTCACCAGTGTGCCCTTCTTTCCAGCCTCAAATGCCCTGGTGTCGTTAACTGGGTAATAATAGGTAGGCGCACTCCATTGTGGCGGGCTACCCTAGCGTGCGCGTACCTTGGCGCGCAGGCGCCCGCGTGCTTGTCGATCGTGTCCTAGCGCGAAGCCGTCTCCGTGTAATATCCGCGTTGGATTTCGAGGCCCGGATCGATTCGAGTCCATTCGCCAGGCACGTAAGTCTTGTATTAATTTTGTATTACACACCATCCCGGTTTCGAACATGGAGGGCTACTTTGCGGATACCTAATCCGACGAGGCGAGTTGCCGATCGCACGGAACAGGGAAATATTGACTGGAGACCGCCGCGATAAGCGGGTTGGCCCGATGGCAACAACTGGCTTCCGGGAATACTGAGCGAGAAACTAGGTAGAGACGCGCGGCCTTCATCTTGCGAGTCGAAGAACCTATTCCCGCCTGTGCCGCGGTTGTTCACTCCTCCCGTAGCAGGATCACGGGATCGATCGACAACGCACGTCGCGCTGGAATCCAGGTAGCCAGCAGCCCCAGCAACAACATTGCTAGAACCACACCAGCCAATACCAGCGGATCGCGGGGAGTGGCCTGATACACGATCGATGCCAGCACCCGACTCGCCAGTATTCCCAGCAGCAATCCTGCTGCTGAACCAAAAGCCAGCAATTTGAATGCTCGGCCCAACGCTGCCTGTAACACTTCCTTACGCTGCGCGCCGAGGGCCATGCGAATCCCCAGCTCCCGCAGCCGTTTGCTGACCGAGTACGCAGCCATTCCAAAGACGCCGGTGGCAGACAGCATCGCGCCCATCACCCCCAAAACTCCCAGCGACAGTGTCGCCATTCGGGAAGGAAACAGAGCGCTCTCCAGTTCTTGGTTCCACGTCCGCAGGGTAAAGGGCAGCCCGGCATCCAGCTCCTGCACGGTACTCTTGACGGCTGGCGCCAGTTGCAGTGGATCGCCATCCGAGCGCACCACCAGGCTTACCTGAGTCGAAGGCCATTGCAGGATGGGGAGAAACATCGCCGGCTGTGGATCTTCGGCGAGGCTCGCATATTTCCCGTCTTCTACAACGCCTACCACTTGTAGGCGCGTTCCATCTTGCCTCTTGAAATATTTGCCTATTGCGTCGGTTGCGGAACCCAAGATTTTGCTTGCAAACTCCCGATTGACTACCGCTACGCGTGGCGCGTTTTTGTCGTCATGCCATGACAGCGTCCTGCCGGCCAATAAGCTTGTCCGGGCCGCATCGAAGTATTCCGGAGATATGTTGTACAACATGGCTTCCGCAGCGGCATTCGCTGGCCGCAGATCCGTCGTTTGGTCGGTAAAGACATTCGAGCCGTTGGCGCCGTAATACAACGGTAGCCGATCCACCAGTCCCACCGACGTTACGCCGGGAATGGTCTGCAAAGCGTCGATCATGCGCTTTTGCATCGCGGGCGCTCGGTCGGCGCTGTAACCGGCCATGCTCAGAGCGGTCTCAATCAGCAGTGCCTTCTTCGGCTCAAAACCGAAATTGCTGTGGAGCGAACGCACCAGCCCGCGCACGGCGACCAGCGAAGAAGTGACCAGCACCGCGCAGATGGCAATTTGCACGACGAGCAACAGGTCTCGGACTGTGATCCGCCGTCCCACCGTGCCCGTTGATCCCGACTTGATGACCTGATATGGGTCGGTGTGAAGCACCTGCCTTACCGGGACCGCGCCAAAGAGGAATCCGCTCGCTAAACTCAACAGCAAGGCTACCGCATAGACGTTTGCGTCTGGGTTGACAGGCACTTGGAGGGGGGCTGTTGGAAGCGGTTGCCATACGCTCAGCCCGCGCAACAACGCCACGCTGCCCCACAGACCGACAGCGCCTCCGATGAGGGAGATCAGCACGGCTTCGGTAAAGAGTTGCCGCAGAATGCGCAGGCGGCCCGCTCCAAGGGCGAGGCGCAGAGCAACTTCCCGGGAACGGTCGGCGGCGCGGGCGGCAAACAGGCTGCCCAGATTGGCACAAGCGGCCAGCAGAATTAGTGCCGCCAGCAGCATCAATCCTGTAAGGAATGCCCGTATCGGCCCGCCCAACCAGTCGCCGGTAAGACCTGGACGCGTCAAGGAGAAGGTCATGTGGCCATCGTCTTTGGGGTAGGTGTTTTCCAGATACGAGCCAATGGAGTTGAGATCGGCAACAGCCTGTAACGGCGTGACTCCCGGCTTCAGATGCCCCATCACCATCAAAATGCCGCGGTTCCCGCGCGCATTCAGCACATCCATCCCCTCTACCTGCTCTTGGTTGACGATCGGCACCCAGAAATCGGGAAAGACAAACAACAAAGTTCCCCGGAACTCAGGCGGTGCTACGCCCAGAATAGTAAAAGGATGGTGGTTCAGCTGAACCGTACGGCCCACCACGCCGCGATCATCCTGAAAATGGCTATGCCAAAACACGTAGGTGAGCACGATATACGGAGCGCTGTTTGGACCTTGCTCATCGGCGCCATGGAAGAAACGGCCAAGATACGGGTGAATGCCTAATGCGTCGAAGTAGTTCCCGGTCACTTCGAGGATCCAGGCGCTGGATGGATTGTTTCCCGTATCCAGCCCTACCGGAACGACGTTATAAGCTGCCAGATCATCAAAGCTGCGGTTGCGCTCGCGCAGATCGAGATAGTCGGGATAGGACTGATTCACGGCCCTATCGCTCCCGCGCTCGATTCCCCAGAGGCTCTCCGCCTGAGGCACATTCAGCGGGCGCAGGATCAGCGCATTCAACACGCCAAAAACCACAGCGTTTGCGCCAATGGCCACGGCCAGGGTCACCACGGCAACAGCGGTAAAGCCGGGAGATTTGCGCAACATGCGGAGAGCGAAGCGCACGTCCCGCACCAAATTCTCGATCAATAGCAGGCCTCGCTCGGCTCGATAGTCTTGTTTCATCGCTTCCACGCCGCCAAATTTCAGCATGGCCTGGCGTCGGGCCTCAATGGGGGATAAACCTGCGCGAAGGTTTTCTTCGGTTTCGAGAGCAATGTGTTCCGCAATCTCTTCCCTCAATCGTTCGTCCTGTGCCCGCCTTGTCGCCAAGCTGGCCAGACGAGTGAAGAACCGCCTCAGAGATCTCACGACAAATCCTCCGCTTTGGCTTCGAAGAACCGACCAATAATCGCTGCCGTTTGTTCCCAACCTTGGGTCTCGACCTGTAACTGCTTGCGTCCTTGCTCGGTCAGTCGATAGAAGCGCGCCCTGCGATTATTCTCCGAGGCCCCCCACGCGGAGGCGATCGCGCCTTCTTGCTCCAGCCTCAATAGAACGGGATAGAGCGTCCCTTGATTTACGGCCAGCAGATCTCCGCTGATCTGCTCTATGCGCCGCGCGACTCCATAGCCGTGCAGCGGTCCCAGGACATCGAGAGTCTTGAGGACCATCAACGCCAATGTGCCTTGTAAGACGTCCGTTTTTTGCTTCATAGCACCGCCATTTTGGTTTCCAACAGGAAGGATGCCACACTTCCTTTTGGAAAACAACAGGAAAGTCATGCCTGCCGCCTGGTCGCGCGGTTCCCTGAATTCGTAGAGGCGGCCTCCCCGGCCAGCGGTGAGCGCGGGCATGGCCAGTTCGGAAGTATCTTCGCCGCCGGCTGTGGCAAACTGGCTTACACCCGGCCCCAAGTCATCTTCGCCGCCCCTCGCCCCATTCCCGACTGTGGCAACCCCTTGCAGCTCAGCCAGCCACACCAAATCGCTGTGAGCCCAGCACGCTGCGCCCCTTTTGTCGGAGTTCGCCCACCCGGAGCCGCCCGCTTATTTTTTTGCTTTTGGACCAGCCAGAAGGGAACCCGCTAGCGCCACCAACAAAATGCCCGCGACAATCCCCAACGAGATCTCCACCGTAATGTGCACCCAAGGCTCGACAATCATCTTCGCCCCAATAAACGCCAGCACAAAGGAAAGGCCCGGCGTCAAATACCGCAACCGCCCCAGGACCCCCGCCAAAAGAAAATACATCGAGCGCAAACCCAAAATCGCAAACACATTGGATGTGTACACAATAAAAGGGTCCCGCGTTATGCCAAACACCGCCGGAATCGAATCGACGGCCATGGTCATATCGGTGATCTCTACAATCAGCAACACCACAAACAAAGGCGTAGCAAACAGTTTTCCGCCATCCCGCGCAAAAAATTTACTTCCCTGGTACTCTTTCGTCACGCGCAGGTACTTTTTCGCGAATCGCGAAACGCGGTTCTCCTCGGGATGGATCTCCACTTTCTTCAGAAACAGCATGTGCAATCCTGCAAACACCAGAAAGGCGCCGAACACATACAGCACCCAGCTGAACCGCTCAATCAAACTCGCTCCCGCCGCAATCATCGCCCCGCGCATCACCAGCGCCCCGAGAATTCCCCATTCCAGAATGCGGTGCTGGACCCTTTCATCAACGGCAAACGCCCGGAAAATCACCAGAAACAGAAAGAGATTGTCCACGCTGAGGGCTTTTTCGATGACATACCCGGTGAAGAATTCCAGACCGCGTTGCGAGCCGGAGAAATGCAGCACGCTGAGCCCAAACGCAAGCGACAGCCCAATCCAGACGAGGGTCCAGGTCAGCGCTTCCCGCGTCTTCATTTTGTGGGGACGCCGGTGGAAGACACCAAGATCCAATACAATCGCGGCGAGTACGAAAAGATTAAAAACCAGCCAAAGGAGAGGTGTGCCCATGGCTGCGGCGTCCGGCGTGCCCTATGGCGTTGCCGCTGCCATGGTGTCGGCTGCGTTCAGGTTGGTGAGTTCGATGCGGAAAGCCTGCCCGGCTTGAATGGCAACCGGCACATCCCAGCGCACCCGGGCGTCACCGACGTTGGCGTCAAGGTTCAACGAACTGATCCAGTAGTTCCCCGGCGCCAGCTCCCGAATAAACGCATGTCCTTCCAAATCCGTCTCCACTTTGGCCGCCAGATATTTTGTCTGCGCGATTTCCGGAGCCAGCTTCTGCACGCGTCTCTTCTGATTGCTGGTGATCAGCACCCACTTCTTCTGCGGATTTACTGCGTCCAGCTCCAGCTCCACTCCAGAAACCGTCGACGGATTCGCCTGGATGAATTTTTTCAAGGCTGCGTAGTATGCCTGCTTGTCTTTTTCGTACTTCTCCGGATGTTCCGTTTTGTCCGCTTCCTTGAATTTTGGCTTGGGCATGCCGCTGGTCACGCCACCGCTGTTCGCTTGCTGGTAAGCCGCCAAAAACTCCGGCGTGTGAAGGATGTCATCCGGCGTCAGCATTTTGTCCATCTCAGGAATCGTCAGGTCAAGCGTTTCATGAGCCTTCAGCCAGATCTTCAATTCCTTAGACACTTTCAATCCCTCGATGAATTCATCGCGCGGCGGGATGACGTCACCCCCTTCGACTTCCTTGGCGATGTCCGCGTAGCTCTTCGTCAGAATGTAGAACATGAATTGCCGCACCGGTTCCGGCCGCGCTGCCGTCGGCGTAATCCGCGCCGTAATATCCAAAGTGGCGGGGGAAGTCTGCGCGCTCGCCGAAGGCGCGAAATACACCAGAACGGCTAGGATAGCCCACGCAATACCAGTTGCTCGTCTCATGCCGGAAATCCTAACAGATTGTATATACCCCAGATAGCGGAAGCGGCGCTGGTGTTGCTTGAATCACTCACAACCGGGAGAACAGCTGGAAGAACATCCAGATCACCAAGCCTGCCAGGACTAGCCCGCCGAGCAAACGCGTCAGAAAAGATTCCGGCAGGGCCGACCGAAAACCCTGGAGCCTTCGAGGAGGACCCGGCGGATCAAGCACGCCAATCCCCTTCAGCTTGCGCGGCGGTCTGCCGCGCGCCGAGGACGGCAGCGGCTCTGGCTCTTCTTGCCACTCCCTAAATTCGTAAGGCATCGAGAAATGCTACTCCCGAGAGCGTTGGAGGTCCAGGGAATCAGCGGCTCTCTCGGGAGCTGCGCTCCTCGTTGAGTCTATACCTGCCGTCGCCGGCTATGGTGACTTTCAGGGCGCGATGATCCTTCTCGAACAAGTCAAAGCCCTCGCGGAGATTGCTCCAAAACGCCAGCAATTCCCGCTGGTTCGGATGACTTCTTGCGAGCGATTTAAATCCATCTTCCGTCAGCTCTCCAGGAAATATCTCGATGGGAATATGCCGCTGGCCCGCTGCGTGAACCTCGACAGCGAGCCAGTAGACCTCTTTGATTCCTTCATCGGTGATGGGAATGCATCCAATGGTTACGCAATTTCCATGAAGGAAAATATCTCCCCCGGGATTCGCGTGCGAGCCGAGGATTCGGTCCGCGCTATTCGGGTAGCTGATGTGCAAGCTCAGAAAAAAATTGCTCTGAGGATTGAACCAATCGAGTTCGTAGAATCCCTCGGGCACCTGCACGTCGCCGAATTTTCGCTTCGGCCCAAGCACTCCAGAAGTAGCACAAATCGCGTAGGTGTCGATGAGAATGTAAGAATCTCCGGTATTGTGCAACGCCCAGAGTTCCAGGCGCGCCTCTCGCTTGAAGGCGCGGAACAAAATGGCACGCGGCGGATACGAAATCTTTTTTTCTTCACACCTGCGCCGAAGAACATGATCCTTTTCTTTGGCCGCGGCGCGGACGCGCGGGTATTGTAACTGCTGGTCGCGAAAGGAATTAGCTTCCTCGGAGGCGGCCATAGACCCGAGAAAAAGCAGAGCTACGGGCAAGAATCCCATGGGCTTCATGGTCAGAATTTATCAGGCACGGACAAAATTCCGTTCGTCGGAGGGGTCCCCGCGAGGATCCTCCACTGCCGCGCGAGCGTGCCGCACCAAAGTCAGAACAGGCGAAAGACGGCTTCGACGGTAACCCACGTGGCCACCGCATGCTTCGCTCCGTCTCGCGCCGGCGTAAATCTCCAGCCGCGCACGGTCTCGGCGGCGCGCTCATCCAGGCCAAAACCAATTCCCTTGACGATGCGGACAGCTTGCGCCCGTCCATCCGCACCCACGAGAACCTGTAGCGTCACAGAACCCTGCACTTTGCCGTGCCGCGCTTCGTCGGTGTACGTAGGATACGGACAATACGCGCATGCCGGCGGAATGATCCCCGGCGCATAGGGACGGTTTGCAGTGCCATCGCCGACCGGCCCCATTCCGCCATCGCCCATCGTAGGGCCATCGTTCGACCCGATGCCGTGTCCTTTCCCGGGACCTGGAGATGCCGTGTCTCGTAGCATCCAGGGCAAACCGATCCCTTCCGTTGGAGTCAAGAGGGGAGCGGCGTTCGCGTCGAAAATCGTTGGTGGCTCAGGAAGAATGTGGTCCTGATTCTGCGGGAGCGTGGGTTTGACGATCACCAGAGAGGAGTGCGGCGGAGGAGTTCCATGCGTTGCAAGAATGGGGTTTTCATCGCCGCCGCTGCCCCGTCCGCCGGAAGGCTGCGCGTTCGTAAGGGTAGAAAAAACGGCGGTGGGAAATGTGAGAGGACCGAGCGGCGTCAAATCATGGTGACCCGAGCTCACCGTCACTCCCGGCCCATGGGCCACCAGAAAAAGGAGTAAAGCGAAAACCGCGCCGTGCGTAATCAGGGAAGCGCCCTGGGCGCGCGCCGGCCTCAGCGATTTATCAAACTTCAGGAGATGGATGGGAGCGCCGTTGGCCGAAGACGGCTTGAAATGCGAAGGAATAAGAAGCTGGCCCAGGTTTTCTCGAACTCTATTGAGCCAGGATTCTGTTGTGGGATCGTTGCCGGAAAAAGGGCCAAGAAATGGATCGTGCATGCGCAGGCCTCCGTCTCCGCCTCACGGTTCGGCCCGACAAAATCTGGAGGCGGGCACCAGTCGGTTAGTCAGAAGTCTTTTAACGGGCTTTGGTTGCCCGCAGTGAAGATCCTAAGCATTCCGCGAGAATTGCCAGGCGAGAACGAGCCATCAATTTGAAAGGCGGGAATTAATGCAACACGGGAAATCAATAGAGCCGGAAAGTCACTTCGATCGGCACTTGCACGGCGACAATCTTGCCGCTCGGTCCTGCCGCTGGTCGAAACTTCCAGGTGCGAACGGCCTCGACTGCTTTTTCCCCGAGGCCCATGCCGGGATCTTTAATGATGGAAATGTTGACGGCGCGACCATCGGCGGTGATGGTCACCTCCAGCACAACAATGCCCATGTATTTCGCTTTGCGCGCGTCATCCGAGTACATGGGCGACGGGCAATAGATGCATTCCGGCACGCCAACGCCATTGACGCCAGCGCGAAACGCGCCGCCGCCAGTGCCTCCACCCTCGCCAGGGCCCAAGCCGCCGCCCGTACCGCTGCCAATTCCCGTGCCATTGCCATGGCCGAGAGAATCGCTCACGCCGTTGGCCAGCGGATCGCCAAAGTTTGCCGCATTCAGATTCGGCGCTTTCAGATCTGGCGGACCAAGCAGCGACGGGTCCATGGCCAGTTTGGGATCAAGATTCTGAATCTTCACTTGAGGCGGAGTGAACTGCGTCCACTGGAACTTGGGAATCTTGCCCTTGTTGACGGGAGTCAGCGTGTGATCGTTGGCACCACCGCCACCGCCGGCTTTTTTTGCGCCCGCAGGAAGCTTGGACATGTAGGGAGAAATATCGAGCGGGGTCACGTCAACATTCTTGTTTTTTGCCTGGGTGGCCGACCCGAAATGCCAGAACAAGGGAATCAAAATGACCAGCGCGAAGACGCTGCCATGAATAGCGAAGGAAATAATCTGTGTCCAGCCAAAATTTTCGTCCTTCGTCCAAATGTCCTTCACCTTCACCGGCTTGCTGGTAAAGTTCGCAGGCGGGAGCTTCGCGGGAAAGAGAGCTTCTTTCAGCCGCGAGCCAAACCCACCGAAACTGGTGCCCCAGGAGACCGCCAGGCGGCTGTTTACAGGCCCTTTCGGAACCGCGCGCGAGCTGAAGAAATCTTTGAAATTGTCAAAAACGCCTGCGCCAAACACCGTCTTGGTAAAGGGCGCGTCGGCGCGCTCCCTCACCGTGACCGGGCGTTCCGTCAGAAATTGCTTGAGATTCGACCAAAAATTATCGGGAATGAGTAGAGCAGGAGCGCCAAACTTGGGAACTGCCGATGCGGGTACTGGAACGGCCTGATGATCGCCGGAGGCAGACACGCCCGGCTTGGTTAGTTCAGGTGGAACGAGATTGACGATTAGGCCCGGCACCATCTTCCCCCTGATTAGACGCACATTCTCAGCGTTGGGTGTCCTAAATCGATATGATTCGACCGAGCCGGGAAAGGTTGCGCGACCCCAGCCGCTGACACCGACGCTCAATCATTGTAACATACGCAATTCCACCGCTTTCCGAAGTTTCTGGCGACATGCCTGAACCAGGGTACGGCAAACAAAGGACGGCTTTTTGAATTCGAGCGAGTTGATTTGCGGGCGCACACCTAAATGGCCGAACCTCTGGAACTTAAGAAAACACTGAACCTGCCTAAGACCGATTTTCCGATGAAGGCCGGGCTCCCGCTACAGGAGCCGAAACAGCTTGCGGCCTGGCAGGAATCGCGTCTCTACGAGCGGATTCTTGAAGCGCGCCAGGGGCAACCGTCATTTGTGTTGCACGATGGGCCGCCCTACCCAACGGGGACTATTCATCTGGGCACGGGCCTCAACAAGATATTGAAGGACATGATCGTCAAGTCCAAGAGCATGGCGGGGCATTATGCGCCGTACGTCCCAGGCTGGGATTGCCATGGTTTGCCGATCGAGACGCAGGTGGAAAAGGAGCTTGGAGGAAAAGGGAAAGTTGCGCCGGCAGAGTTTCGAAGGCTATGCCGGGAGTTTGCGACCCGTTACGTCGAGCAGCATAAGCGGGACTTCCAGCGATTGGGAGTTTTGGGCCGCTGGGATGATCCTTATTTGACCATGAGCCACGATTATGAGGCCGTTGTCGCGGGCGCTCTGCTTGATTTCATGGAGAAAGGATTTGCGTATCGCGGCCGCAAACCTGTTTATTGGTGCATTTACGATTCGACAGCGCTGGCTGAGGCCGAGGTCGAGTACCAAGATCACACCAGTCCTTCGGTTTGGGTGAAGTTCGGCATGACCGGCGGCGGCCAGATGGAGGCCCAGGGCATGCGTGATGTTAACGCGGTGATTTGGACGACCACCCCGTGGACTTTGCCCCACAACCGGGCCCTGGCTTTCCATCCTGATTTCAAATACGTGGTTGTGGAAACCGAGAAGGGGGCGCTGCTGCTTGCCGCGGAGCGCCTGGCGGCGTTGCAAGCGGAATGTGGAATCAACGAGGTGCGGGTGCGTTCCGATTGGAGAGGACCGGACTTTGAGGGCGTGAAATTCCGGCATCCGTTTTTGCCGATCGAAGTGCCGGGAATTCTGGCGGATTACGTGACCCTCGATCAGGGCAGCGGGATTGTGCATACCGCGCCGGGGCACGGCTCGGACGATTTTCTGTCGGGGCAAAAATACGGTTTGGAAATCTTCGCTCCGATTGATGACAAGGGCGTTTATCTCGAAGGCTTGCCAGAATATAAAGGAAAGCAGGTCTTCGAGGCCAACCCCATCATCGTGAAGCTGCTCGAAGATCGCGAAGCGCTTCTGGGAAATCACCGTTACACGCACAGCTATCCGCATTGCTGGCGTTGTCACCATCCGGTGATTTTCCGTGCCACGGAGCAATGGTTCATAAAGATGGACCAGGCATCACATGGAAAAGAAAAAACGTTGCGTGCGGAGGCGCTCGAGCAAGTTCACCGGGTGAAGTGGATCCCCGCATGGGGAGAAGAGCGAATTTACGAAATGATCGAGAAGCGACCGGACTGGTGCGTGTCGCGGCAGCGATTCTGGGGCGTGCCGATTATTGTTTTTTATTGCCAGGGATGCGGCGCGCGGCTCAAAGATTTTGCGGCGCTGCGCAATGTAGTGAAATGGTTCGAACGGGAAGGCGCGGACGCCTGGTACCAGCACACCGCGGAAGAGCTATTACCCGCCGGGACGAAATGCGCGTGCGGGGCGCGTGCGTGGCGAAAGGAGAATGACATTCTGGACGTGTGGTTTGACGCCGGGTCTTCGAATCTAGCGGTTCTCCAGAAACAGGAGTGGCCTGCCGATGTCTATCTCGAAGGGCCTGACCAGTACCGCGGGTGGTTTCAGAGTTCGTTGCTAATCGCGACGGGGTTGCGCGAGCGCGCGCCTTATCGAAGCGTGGTTACGCACGGGTGGACGCTCGATGAACACGGGCGGCCGATGTCCAAGTCGTTTGGGAATGTGGTGCTGCCGAGCGAGATTTGCGAAAAGTGGGGAGCGGATTTGCTGCGGTTGTGGGTAGCTTCGCAGGAGTATCAGGCTGACGTGAAAATGAGCGAGCGCGTGATGACCCAGCTGGGCGAGGCCTACCGGAAGATTCGCAACACGTTTCGATTTGCGCTGGGGAATCTGTTTGATTTCGAGCCCGGGCGAGATGCTCTTTCAGGCGAGGAGATGGAGGCCATCGACCGGTGGATGCTGGAGCGCACCGCGGAACTTGTCGAGAAATGCCGGGAGTGGTATGCGGCATACGAATTTCATCGCGCTTATCACGCGATTCACGATTATTGCGTGGTTGATCTGAGCGCGTTTTATTTTGACGTGTTGAAAGACCGGCTGTACACCAAGGCGGCGAGAAACCGATCGCGGCGCTCGGCCCAGACAGCAGTTTGGAAAATCACCAGCGCGCTTGTACGACTGGCTGCGCCCATCCTGGTTTTCACTTCAGAAGAGATTTGGGCTCACTTGCCAAAGTTGCCCGGCGAACCGGTGAGCGTGCATATCGACGTCTTTCCCAAAGAGCCGGCGCTGCGTTCAAATATTGATGCCAAGACCAAGCTGGAATGGGAAAAGCTACATGCGTTGCGAGCGGAGGTGTTGCAAGACCTCGAGCGTGCACGCACCCAGAAATTCATCAATGCCTCGCTCGAAGCAAAGATATGCCTTCGTTCCAAGGGGCTCTACCTGGAGCTTCTCGAAAGACATGCAAGGGATTTGCCGGGACTGTTCATCGTTTCGCAAGTGGAGGTATTGCCCTTTGACGGGCCGGTCGATAGCGACCACGCGCAGCCGCTTCATGTGCATGTGTTGCGCGCCGACGGAACGAAGTGCCAACGATGCTGGAACTACTCGACGCATGTGGGGGAGAATCCGCGCTACCCCGGCGTGTGCGAGCGGTGCAGCGAAGCGCTTGCGGAAATCGAAGGATGGGAGCTGGCCCGTTCATGAAATTGCCTTCGCGCCTGAAGTGGCTCTGGCTCACGCTGGGTATAGTGCTGGCGGACCGCGCGACTAAAGCGTGGTTTGAAACGCAAACCGATGAAAGCTGGCGGCATGAAGTGCTGCGGCACTTCATTTATCTGGTGCACAGTCGCAATCCGGGAATCGCCTTCAGTTTTTTTGCGGATTCGCATTCTCCGTGGCTCCGCATCGTTCTAGTCGGCGGCGCACTGGTGGTTATCTGCGCGCTCGCGTGGCTGCTAGTGGCGGGGCAAGGGGGTGCCGCGGCATGCGCGGGGCTGGCTCTTTTGCTGGGAGGAGCCACGGGAAACGTGACGGACAGGATTATCCACGGCGCTGTGACGGATTTTCTTGAAGTGTGGATCGGGAACTACCGGTGGCCGGCATTTAATGTGGCGGATTCCGCGATCACCATCGGTGCGATTTTGCTGATACTGGATTTGATTTTCTCTCCCACGAAAACTACCGAGGGAAAATAGAAACTCGGGTCAACTCTCCTTGGGCTACCTGCTTTCGCGCGTGAGATCGAAGTTGACGAATACAGCCGCTTGAGCGTTTTCGGCTCGTAACCAAGCTAGCGGGGAACACGTCTCATTTGCTGAAGACAGATTCATAGCCGCAGCCAGCAACCTTTTACATTCTCGAGGTTGATGGATTCCAGAAAGGTAATGGGTATGTCGAAGTGCGACGCTACACGTGTGCCCAGCGAACGGAGGCTCTCATGCGAAAACACCAGCTGGTATCCTTCCCTAGTAAAATTCTGTCCATGGTGGCGCGACCGACAGTGGTGCTTCTCACCGCAGCTGTTGTCACCACAACGGTTCTGGGCACATCGCCGGCGTTTGCGCAGGTTCAAGCTGCCACGGCCCGGACGGCTGCGGGTTGCGGGCCGAGCCAGGTGCAATTCGATGTAAAGCTGGATGACACGCTGCACGTGCTGGCACAGCCCGAGGCCGGCAAGGCAATTGTATACGTGTTCGAAGATGATTTCACCGGCCCGACCATGCGCATTGGTGTCGATGGTTCCTGGGCCGGAGCAACCAACGGCAAGTCCTTTATCTACTTTTCCATTGCTCCCGGCGAGCACCACGTGTGCACGGAATGGCAGTCGAATGTGTTCAAGAAAACGTCGGAGAGAGTCGGCGGGGCTATTTCCCTGAACCTGGAAGCCGGAAAAGTCTACTACCTTCGAATGACCTTCGAGGAAGTCACAAAAGCTTCGGGAAGGATCAAGCTGGATCTTACCGACAACGCCGAAGGACAGTTTCTGCTTTCGTCTTCAGCTCTTAGCAATTCGCACCCCAAGAAGTAGGAGCGTTATCGTCCCGCGAGGCGGTGTGTAAACAGCTTTGTTTTCCGGCCCGGGCAAACTGCTAGAATCTTTCGGTGCCTTCGTCCACCAGACATAATCTCAAGGTCCGAGAGAGCGATTCTGGCCAGCGCCTGGATCGCTATTTGGCGTCGCAACTGCCGGAGCTGAGCCGTACTCGGATTCAAGAGCTGGTTGAAGCGGGGCTGGTGCTGGTCGACGGCCGGCCGTCGAAGGGCGCCCACCGATTGCGGGCTGGCGAGCCAATCGTTGTGGAAGCCCAAGCTCGGCCGCCCATGCGCGCCGAAGCAGAGGCCATTCCACTGGAAATTCTTTACGAGGACGACGACGTGATGGTGGTGAACAAAGCCGCGGGGATGACGGTTCACGCGGGAGCGGGAAATTCGCGGGGGACCTTGGTGAACGCGCTGCTGGGACTGGGGCAGACGCTTTCTCGGGGTGGCGATGCTTTGCGGCCGGGGATTGTGCACCGCTTGGACAAGGAGACTTCCGGCGTCATCCTGGTGGCCAAGAATGATTTCACGCACGCCAGGATTTCTGAGGCGTTTCGGCAACGTTTGGTGAAGAAGACGTACATCGCGCTGGTGGAAGGTCTGCTGAAGGAGAAGCAGGGTCGCATTGAATTGGCGATTGGACGCGATTTGCACCGGCGCACGCGGATGGCGGTTCACCGGGGAAAGCCGGGGAGCGCACTGCGTGCCAAAACGGTCGGGAGCGAGGCCATTCGCAGCGGCGGCCTAGCCGGCCCTGCCCGGGAGGCGCGGACGGATTGGCGGACGCTGGCGGAAGTGGATGGGACCACGCTGGTCGAAGTACAGCTGCATACCGGGCGGACGCATCAGATTCGCGTTCATTTTTCGGCGATCGCGCATCCCGTCGTCGGGGATACGCTTTACGGGGCAGCCTCCGAGATTCGCGTGAGCGCTCGAACCGAGCGCCATGCGTCTAAGGAGCGGGAGAGCGTTAGGATGCCCGTGCTAGGTCGGAATTTTCTGCACGCGGCGCGGCTGGGGTTTTCGCAGCCGCGAACCGGAGCTTGGGTTGAAGTGCAGGCGCCTCTGCCGGAGGCCTTGCACGAGTTCGCGAGAAAGCTTGCTGTCACTGCGGGAGAGGATTCGGAGCGAATTGACGCTGTGCTTGCTCCCTACCTATAATCAACTGACATGCCCAGGGCACTGATTTCCTTATTACTTGCAGCGGTTTTGCTCACCATGGCGGCGAGCGACCGCGCGCGGCAGGCACCGGCGAAAGCTGCGGCTCCGGCGCAATCCGCGCCACCTGCGGCCGCACCGCAGGCGGGCGAAAAGGTGGCCACGCCGCAGGCCCCTCAGAGAATCATTCAGGTCGTAAACCTGGTGGACGTGCTGTTCACGGTGCTCAACCGGCGCAACAAGCTCGTGCCCGATCTGCAAAAAGAAGACTTCCAGATTTTTGATGAAAAGTCTCCTCAAGAAATTCGTTACTTCAGCAAGCAGACCGACCTGCCCTTGCGTATCGGGATGCTCGTGGATACGTCGAACAGCATCCGCGACCGGATCAAGTTTGAGCAAGATGCTTCCATCAATTTCTTGTTCAGCGTCTTGCGTCACGGGAGAGATGAAGCGTTCGTGATGACTTTTGATGATGAGCCGCAAGTTGTGCAGGCGTTCACCAGCGATGCGGGGTTGCTGCGCGACCAGATTATGCAGACGCGGGCGGGCGGTGGAACGGCGATTTACGATGCGATTTACGATGCTTGCCAGAACCAGTTAAGCCATCCGCCGCGTCCGCCGGGGGATCAGCCGGACATTGTGCGGCGCGTCATGATTCTGATCAGTGATGGGGACGACAATCTTTCGACGCACACCCGGGGCGAGGCCATCGAGATGGCGCAACGGACTAGCGTGGTGATCTATACGATCAGCACCAGCACGCAGTGGATTCAGCTATCGCAGACCGATCCCGACAAATTGGCTAGCCGGAAGACGCACTTGACCGAAGGCGACAAGATTCTGCAGGACCTCGCGGATGAGACCGGAGGGCGAGCTTTCTTTCCCTATCATGTGGATGATCTGGATCAGTCCTTCCAGGATATTGGCGACGAGCTGCGGAATCAGTATTCTATTGCGTATATGCCTACGAACTACGTGCTCGATGGACGCTACCATAGGATTCGCATCGAAGTGCCCGAACACAAGGGGTATCAGGTGCGGGCGCGGCGCGGGTATTTTGCGCGGGCCAATCGAGAAAACAATAGCCAGCGGCCGAGTCCCTCTGGGCCGGCGACTCCCTGAAGTGTTGTCAATCCGAGAATTTCTCACACGACTCTCCTTGCGCACGGTGTGGCTTCGGGTGTGTCCGGCAGATCAGTTCCCGAACTCAGAATGTCACGGCGTCCATGGTCGGGAGTGACAAGCCCCTCTCCTTCAGGCGTTTGCGGCTCACTAGTTTCTCCCGAGACGCGGCGCTAGCGAGTCGTGTCGCGGAGAAGGACGGCGTCGGATTCGTTGTGACCGCGTTCGATGGCGATTTTTGAGCCGTCTTTGGAGAAGCGGAACCTTTCGATTCCTTCGGAAGTGAAATGAGTGAGCTGACGGGGAGCGGAGCCGTCCAGCGGCTGCCTCCAGAGGTTGCCGACGCCTTTTTCGAGAACGCCGTAGACGACGGAGTTGCCGTCGGGAGCAAACCTGAGAGGCGCAGAGGCGCGTGGGTCGATGTCACGGTAGGTGACTTTTTTGTCGTCGATGGAGTAGAAATTGAGCACGAGTCGGTGGTCCATTTCACGAACTTCCAGGCCGACGATGGTCTTGCCGTCCGGAGAGATGTCCGAGGCGCCGTTGGCGGTGGCCAACACCGTTTCCGGTGAGCCGCCATTGATGGAGACGCGCCTTAGGGATTGCTTGTCAGCGAAATCAAGGTAATAAATCCACTGGCCGTCCAGCGAGCAGCGGGGATCGGATTCGGCGGCGCCAAAGGTGAGTTGTTTTAAATCCAGGCCGGAGGCGCTCATCCTCCAAAGGTTGAACGAGAGTTTGCCGGAGCGGCCTGCGGAACGAAACACGATGTAGGGCTGCGGGCCGCAAGACGTTAGTTGATCGGAGATGTGATCGGCGTCCGAGTAGACCAGGGTTTCGCCGCCCTCAGGCTTGACCATGCGGATGTCCGGGCCTTGTATAAAGACGATGCGACCGTCAGCAGTCCAATCCCAATTCCAAACAGCGCTGCTGGAAGAGAGCGGGACCGGGTGAACGTCATCAGGCTGGGCAACACTGGCGACTTCAATCTGGTACCTGGACTGCGACTGGTTGGCAGCGATGGTGCGGCCGTCAGCGGCAATGCTGGGGAAGAAATAGGAATTTGTGTCCGTGGTGAGGCGGCGGTAGTCGCCATGGGGATAGCTAACGATGCCCAGTTGAGAGTTCAAAGCACGGGCGTTACCAAACTCCGAGACCAGCAGACCTGAGCCGTCTGGCATCCAGACGGGATTGCGAAAAATCTTGGTGGTGGTGAACGGGATGATCTGGAGCTTGCCGGAGCCCACGTCAATGGAGAGCACCGCGGCTATGATGCCCCTAGCCAATTGGGACTCGGTGATGACGATGGTCTTGCCATCTGGGGACCAGGCGGGGCTATAGTTGCCCGGACCCTCAAGGGTCACGTCTTTGAAGAGCGTGCGATCGGGGGAACCATCGCTCTTGGCGACGATCAATTCATAAGTAGGGGAATCGTGGTCCTCGCGCAAGAAGGCGAAGCGCAGGCCGTCGGGGGAGAAGGAGATGGGGCTATCGACGTCCTTGATGAGCAGACGCGGTGTGCCCCCGAGCATGGGGGCGGAGTACAGCGAGGCCAGGGTGTGTTCTTCCTCGTCGCGGCGGACACAATAAATATAGTTGGCATCGGGGGAGAAAGTGAGCCCCGCATAGCGCGTGGCCGCGGGCGGAACAAGCTGGGTATTACTGGCCGAAGCGATATGGCGGAGCCACAGGGACTGCAGGCCATTCTCATCGCGGACGTGGAGAAGATACTTGCCGTCAGGAGAAATGGCAGCGAGAGCGATATGGCCGTTGTTGGTGAGATTCTCGATGGAGAAAGTATCGAACGGCACGTGGCGGTTGCGTAGCACGATGGAATAGATGCCGTAGGCAGCAGCGGCAGCGATCAAGAGGACACCCAGAATACTAAGGCCGGTGCCGAATTTGTGTTTTCTTGCGGCTTCGACGATGACGGAACTGCCGGAGGGCGTCACTCTGGGTTTAGAGGAGGGCGGTTCGGAGGCGGCGGAGACGCGGGCGGCGGATCTTTGCGTGCTGGCGGGACGGCTGCCGGAATCGATTTCGCGCTGTAGTCTCTTGAGGTCGGCGCGCAATTCGGCGGCGACCTGGTACCGCATGTCGCGGTCTTTTTCGAGAGCTTTGTTGAGTATGCGCTCGAGTTCGGGGGGCACGTCGGGATTGAGAGTGACCGAGGGCACCGGGGCATTGCGAAGGATGTTGTCGAAAACGACGGCGCTGGTGGCGCCGGGGAAGGCCTGTTTGCCCGTCAACATCTGGTAGAGGACGGCCCCGAGGGAGAAGAGGTCGCTGCGGGCGTCGATCTCTTCGCCACGGGCTTGCTCGGGGGACATGTACTGGATGGTGCCGACGGCCATGCCAGGGCTGGTGAGCAGGGTGTTTACGGGAGAGTCGACGGTGTGGTCTGAACTATCGTCTGAGATTCGAGCGAGGATCTTAGCGAGGCCAAAATCGAGGATTTTGATTGTGCCAGTTTCCGTGACGAAAATATTCGCGGGCTTGATATCGCGATGGACGATGCCCTTCTTGTGAGCGGCATCCAGGGCGTCGGCGAGTTGGATGCCGATCTCGATAGTGCGATGGATAGGCAACGGACCGGATGGCAGGACTTTATCGAGGGAATCGCCGACGAGGAGCTCCATAGCGATGAAGGTGCGGCCGTCGTGCTCTTCGATGGCGTGGATGGTGCAGATTGCGGAATGGTTAAGAGCGGAGGCCGCGCGGGCTTCGCGAAGAAAGCGTTCGAGGGTTTGCGAGTCGCGCTCGTTCGCTTCCGGAATGAATTTGAGGGCCACGCGACGGCCGAGCTTGGTGTCTTCGGCTTCATAGACGACACCCATGCCGCCGGAGCCGAGTTTTCGGAGGATCCTATAGTGGGCGACGGTCTCGTTGATCATGATTTTGGGTGCAAAGTGGATGTTAGACGGTCGGGGAATTTCGGTCAATGCGTACGGAGAGCTCGGTTGTGTCTTAATTGCCCTCGATCAGAGAACTGTCGAGCGCACCACCAGGAAGCCGCAGGCCTGGCACAATTTGCGTGCTCTTCGCTACCCGGACGGCTCCCGGGATACGCTGGAAGAGGCCCTGCTATCGAATGGGGCAGGCTGGTGAAGCTTTGACGATTGAGAAGCAAGCGTTTGAGATTAATCCGCAAAACCCTGAGGTGCGGACACGTCTCGATCACTTCCGCGAAGCCGCGGAGCAGGCTACCCGACAAGCTTGCTCTCGCCAACCTTGAAGGCCTGTTCGGGTCCATCTCGCCGAGGGCGGGCCAGCCCCGCCCCAACAGGGTCTTACCGGCTTCGAGATGGTTCGGAGTCGCGCGGACGCTTCAGCTTTTGGGAGCGTAGTAGCCTTTGCGGGCCAGGACTTTTAGGTCGTGGTTGGCTAGGTCAATTTTGATTTTGCGAAATTTGCCGTCGCGGGCGGAGTTTGTTGGATAGTAGCCGAGGGTGTATTGGCTGCGGAGCTCTTCGGAGATTTGGTCGAAGGCTTCTTGCAGATGCTTTTCGGAATTGACGACGATCATGCGGCCGCCGGTTTCGTCGGTGATTTTTTTGGCGATGCTGGCGTTGGCGCCGTAGTGCGGGTCGTAGACGAGAAGGATGTGCACCACCGTGTCCGTGCGCTGTGCGGCTTCGATGGCTTCTTCAACACGGACTTTGCTGCCGTTGTCTTCGGCGTCGGTGAGGACGACGACGGCTTTGCGGCCGGCTTCTGTCGAGAGCTTTTCGTTGCAGGCGAGATACAGGGCGTCGTAGAAATTGGTGCCTTTGGAGCCCGATTGGGGGATCGTTCCGGGTGTGACCATGCCCCCTCCACCGCCTGTGTTGATTTGGGCTTTGCGAATAGCACGATTGAGCTGGGAGCGGTCGTCGGTGAAGTCGGAGAGCAGGTCCACGTCGAGGTCGAAGGTCATCACCATGGCTTCGTCGCCCTTGCGCATGACGCGGTTCAGGAAGCTGCTGGCTCCGTCCTGGATGGCGCCTATCATGTATTGTTCGCTGCCGGAGGTATCCATGAGCAACCCAAGAGTGATAGGGAGCGTCACTTCTTTAGAGAAGAAAGCGATCTTTTGGTCCTGATTGTCTTCGGCGACTTTAAAGTCGTCTTGCTTGAGGTCGGTGACGATGCGCTTGCTTTTGTCCCGGACGGTGACGAAGAGGTTGACCAGGTTAACGCTGGTCTTGATGGTGGGGCCTTGAGCGGTGGGCTCTTGCGGCAGCGCTGGGAGGGCCATGGCGGCGGCAAGAACGGGCGTGACGCACAGTGCTGCGAATTTCCTAAGAGAAGGCATGTATACTTTCCTCGACGAGAGTTTCCCGGCTGGAACTGGCAAGCTGGGTTCTTCGCCCGGTAAGATGCTAGCAAGAGGTACGATGGATGCGTCGCCGGGAGAGCGGGCGGCGGTGCCAGCGCTGACTCCGGGAGGAAGTTTGGCCCTAGGAATATGAAAAGTCTACGAAAAATCGCGGGTATGACCAGTGTTTTGTTCTTCGTGGCACCAGCTTTGTGGCTTGGATTTGCCGCGCGTACACGTCAAGAGGCGGCTCCGGTCGCTCAGGAGCCAGCCGCGCCGCCGCCGGACAATGCTCGGCTCAGTGAGGCGCGAGCGAAGATTACGGTCAACGCCAATTTGGTGGTGCTGCCGGTGACCGTGAAGGACCGGGCTGGAAGGCTTGTGCCTGATTTGGGCAAGGATGAGTTTCGTGTGCTCGAAGACGGCGTGGAGCAAAGAATCGACGTGTTTACGACGGAGGGTTTCCCGCTGTCGATGGTCATACTGATCGACAACGATCTGAAAAAAGGGGACGCCCAGGAGGTGCAAGACAGCCTCGACGCCATCGTGGGAACCATGAGTGACCTCGATGAGGCATTTGTTTGCCGCTTCGACCAGTTCTTTCACCCCGGCAAGGGATTTACCAGCGACCAGGACAAGCTGCTTACAGAACTCAGAAGGACCAAGCTGGATAGTCACAGCGGGGTGATGTCCCCCGGCGGACCGTTCAATGGGCCTACCATTAACGGGCACAATCCAGACGGTTCACCGCCGATCCCTGAATCCACACGGACCATCTTTGCGCAGCCGACCAAGGCGCTGGACGATGCCGTGTTCGGCGCGGCGGAGCTTTTGAAGAACCGTCCGCGCAACCGGCGCAAGATAATCTTTATTGTGAGCGATGGCGTCAACGGGGGAAAGAAGTACAACACCAATACTTACGACACTACCGTCAAGGAGGTACTGGGCCACAGCATCTCGGTGTTCGGAGTGGGTGTGGGAAGCGCGTTCTACGACCGCAGATTTGAGCGGCTCTCCGAATACGCGCACGCCACGGGTGGGGATGTGTATTACGCGGCGAAGAAGGAATCGCTGCAGGATCTTTACTCGAGGATAACGGAAGAGGCCCGCAACGAGTACACGCTGGCGTATGTGCCGCGGGAGACGAATAAGGCCAAGGACTACCACGACGTGGAAGTGCGCGTGAAGCGGGAAGGGCTGACGATTCTGACTCGCAACCGCTACTACACCGGCGGAATCGCGCAATAAGGAGAAAAGTTTAGCTGCGCGCCGGAATTCTCTTGACAGTGGCTCGCCGCACTCGTATACGGAGCGAGATGGCATGGCGGGCAGCGCTCGGCATGGCCTTAAGACTGCATACTCCGTGGTCCATGGGGACTGCGCGTGAAAGGAGCTTGACGATGAAGAAAAAGGGAAAGAAGGACGACGCTAAGGTACCGAAAAAGGGGAAGTAGGAGGTTTTCGACAAGATTCGGTTGGTTGGGGCGCCGCCCGGTGGGTGGTGCCCTTTTTTTATTGCTTCCGGGCCGCATGGTCGCGGCTATTCTCGAACGGGGGGTTGCGGACTAACTGCTAAGTGCTTCTTCATGGGCGGGGCAAATCGATTTGTAAGCGCAGCTTCGGCAAAGGTAGCCCGGTTTCGGAGGGAAGTGGCCAGCGCGGATGTCGGCGGCGGCTTCCAGCACGATTTTTTGGGCCTCGTCGAGTTGTTTGGCGTCGCGAGTGGTTACCTGGATCTGGTTGTCTTGGAGGTAGTGGAACACCAGGCGGACGGGGTTCCATTCGAAGATCTCTTTGGCGGCCAGGGCGTACAGGCTGAGCTGCAAATCTTTTTTGGCGTCGACGTCTTTTTTGGGCTTGCCGGTTTTGTAGTCGATGATTTCGACGTCTTTGCGGCCGAGGGAATTTACCTGGTCCATTCGTCCGATGATGGTGACGTTGTCCTCCATCGGTAGCGCAAAGGATTTTTCCAGTTCGAGGACCCGCGGCGCGTCTTCGAGCAGTGCGGCGTGGAAAGTACGCAACTGTTCGAGGCCATCTTGCTGGTAGCCCTTTTCCTGGTAGTCGTCTTCAAAACCTGCGGACGTCCACTCGGTTTCGAAGATGCGCGCCACCTCTTCGAAGGGGAGTTTTATGCCTTTGCGGAAATGCTCGATGAAGCGCTTGATGGTGGTGTGCATCACGCTGCCGAAGCTGAGCACGGCCTTGGGGCCTTCTTTCAGGCCCCAGGAACGGCTGAAGAGATACTGTTGCGGGCAACTGCGGTAGCCGCTGACGGCCGATGGGCTCAACGTGAGCGGTTCGGGAGCGCGAGGGTGGAATTCCAGGGCCCAGTCGGCGATGCGAGAGAAAATTTTCGGAGGATCGGGGGCGACAGGAAAAAGTTCAAGTTCACCGGCAAATGAGGGTTCTTTTTTCCCGAAGGCCCGAGGTGCGGGCAGTTTTGGCTTCAGCTGCCGGATGTCGCGGCGCTTGATCGCGGGATCCATAAGGAGGTCTTCGATGAACACCGGTATCTTGCCCTTTTTTTCGGTGAGCGTTGTGAGCGTGAGGCGGTTTTTTGCGCGCGTTAGTGCGACGTAGAAGAGGCGGCGCTCTTCTTGAATGTGGAACTGCTCTGCGGGTTCGCCTTCTTTCATCAGAGCGGCGGGGAATTCGAAGACGCGGGAGCGTTCCGTTGTTGGAAACTTTTTGTTATTGATGCGCAGAAGGAAGACTTGCGGAAACTCGAGGCCTTTGGCTCCGTGGACCGTCATCAGCTGGACGGCATCGCCGGGGAAGTCTTCTTCTAGACTGATCACGCCGCCAGCTTGGGAGTAGTAGTCGAGATACTCGACAAATTCAGCGAGGCTTCGCGTGTCGCTCTTGCGCTCCCACTCTTTGGCGAACTCCGAGAGGCGCGTGACGTACTTACGGTCTTGCGGGCTGGCGCGTTCTGCTACTTCCAGCCACTCGAGAAGAGCAGCAAGAATTTCGCGGGCCGTGCGGCGGCGGAGCCGTTTGCGTTGCTCGAAGAGGAATTCAAGCAGTTGGGCCAACGCGCCGGGTGAGGAATCGAAAGGGAGTTGCGTCTGCGGAGCTTCGAGCATGTCATAGAGCGCTTTTTTCCCTTTTCTGGCGCGCTCGGCGAGGCGCACGAGGTCGACGGGTTCGAATCCCCAGGCGGGCGCCGCTAGCACCCGGGCGCAGGAAAGGTTGTCGAAGGGACTGGCAATCAGGCGCAAGTAGGCCAGGACGTCTTTGACCAGCGGGTGATCGAGGATAGAGAGGTTGCTGATGACGAAAGGGATTTTGTGGCGGGAGAGTTCTTCGACGAGATCGTCGCGGTGTGCATGCTGGCGGTAGAGGATGGCGAAGTCGCGCCACTTGCACCCAGCGGCGCGGAGGCGCTCGAGTTCGCTGACGAGCCAGCGGGCTTCGTCGTGTTCGGTTTCCAGCTCGACGAGGCGGATTTTTTCGCTCTCTTCTTTGTTGGCGTTCAGGACCTTTTTGGGGAAATCGGCGGTTGTCGTGTTCATCCCAATGACTTGCGTGGCTACCCGGAGAATGTTGGGAGTGGAACGATAATTCTCTAGGAGCGAGATACGGAATGGCGTGGAGTCCTGGCCTCCCTTCCAGCCGGCGAAGCGCTCCAGGAAGAGTTTGAAGCTGCCGAAAGAGGCGCCGCGGAAGCGGTAGATGGCTTGGTCATTGTCGCCGACGGCCACGATGTTTTTTCTGTCTCCGGCCAGAAGCTCGAGGAGGCGAAGCTGCGCGATGTTGGTGTCTTGAAATTCGTCGACCAGGATGAAGCGGTATTTTCCCTGGAGCGCGTCGCGCAGCGCGACGTTGGTTTCGAGAAGCTCTACGGCACCGGTGATGAGCGAGCCAAAAGAAACGCGTTTTTTTTCGCGCAGCAAATCTTCGCTGGCGCGGTAGGCGCCGGCGATTTCCTGCTGGAGGGCGACTTCCTCGGCGCGTTCCTTGAAAGTGTCCTCGTCGAGAGCCGCGCGGTCGGTTTCTAGTTGAGCGGCTAAGCCGTCAGCGTAGCGCTGGTAGTCCCGACAGGAGACTAGCTCGTCTTGACAGCGCGAGAAGAATTCGACGAAGTCGTTTAAGAACTGGCCGGGATCGGCGAGGCGGCGGTACTTGTTGAGTTTGAGGCGCTCGAGATTGCGGCGGAGAAGAATCCAGTGATCGACTTTGTCGATCATCAGGCGTTCGGGCGCGGCTTCCTTCAGAAGGTTCTCGCAGAAGGCGTGGAAGGTGGCCAGGGTGACATTTTTTCCACGTTCGCCGGCGGCGCGTACGACGCGGGCTTTCATCTCCCCGGCTGCTTTGTTTGTGAAGGTGAGGCCGAGAATGTTCTCGCCGGAAAGGGCGTCGTCGGTTTCTAGGAGGTGGCGGATGCGTTCGATGATCACGCGAGTCTTGCCAGTCCCGGCGCCCGCAATGACCAGGAGGGGCCCCTCGCCGTGAGTGATGGCGCGGCGTTGGGCTTCGTTGAGCTTCAGCCCGGTTTCCGCCGGTGGATTGAGATCGAACAGAGTGGCCATGATTTAAGAAGGTTAGCCGATATTGGGGCAGACGGGAAACGGGGTCAGCAGTTTGGAGAATTCATTCTAAGATCGATTGTCGCGACACGCCTTTGTGATTCCTTACCTGCCTGGAGTTCTCGTTACTGTGCCAGCTTTCAATGTTCTGTGTGCGGAGACGGGAATACGCCCGGTGTGCTGGTGTTTCGAGCTGACGAATAATGTGACTTCCAGTTTGATGAACTTCGAGATAGCTCCATGCGCGCGAAGCAGCTTCTAGCCTCGCTACATTTGGTTTCAAGGCGCGTTCAGTTTTGTTTCGAAGCGAAAAGAGTAGAGCGCGCCGAGAGCGCACCGGCCGCAGTTTTGGCGTTAATCTCTGCGGATTTGCCGCGCGGTACGCTGAGTGATTCCCACTTTCCGGTTTTGCTGAAAGTAAGATGCTTGGCGAGAAACAAAATCTGGCCCACGTGATGAGCGTAGTGAGCGATCTGGCGGTTGATGGCTTGCATGACGGAGTGCGGCTCGCTACGAATCGTGACGGTTCGCGTGAGATCAGACTCCGCGAGCGGTTCGAGCGCATCGAAGAGATATTTCCAGCCGCGTTCCCACATTTCGATTACTTCGGTGCGGGTAGCGGGTGGAGTCTCAAATTCCGTGTCGCGGTTGCGGTCGGGTTTTTCGCCATCGGTGGTCAAGAAATCGAGCCAGCGCGAGCGCATGTTGCCGGACATGTGCTTCACAATGATGGCGATGGAATTGGATTCCGTGTCTAGGGTGATGAACAGGGCTTCGTCTGGGCACTGCGCCATGGCCCGGTCGGCCAACTTTTTGTAGTAGCGAAATAGGCCGATGGAATCTTGCAAATAGGAGCTGTTGAGCTGGTGGGGCATGAGGAATATTCTGTTCTGTCGGGAGCGCTTGTCAACGACCATTCGAGGGAATGCGCTCACGCCGAAGGGTTCGCGCGCGGTGATCCCGAGGATGGGGTGGCGGAAAATAATGCTTGACATTTCGCCTTTTGTTCGCCTACTATTCTGGCTCTGAATTTCGATTCCGCATGGGAGGCCGACATGACCATTGGACAAACGATGCTGCCTGAATTTGACCAGGAGATGCAGAGCACGCGCAAGGTGCTTGAGCGCGTGCCCGACGACAAGTGGGATTGGAAGCCGCACGAGAAGTCCGGGACGCTGGGCTGGCTTGCGGGGCACGTCGGCACGGTACCTGAATGGATTGCGATGACCATCAAAACCGAAGAGCTGGATTACGCGCCTGTCGGCGGCCCGACGTACCAGCCGCCGAAGATCACCAATCGGGCGGAGCTCCTCGCGGCCTTTGAAAAAGGGAGTGCGGAAGCTCGAGCGGCTCTTGCCAGCGTGAGTGACCAGGACATCGTGAAGGGCTGGAAGCTGCTTGCGGGTGGCAAAGAAATCTTTACCTTGCCGAGGGTCGCTTGTATTCGGGGCATGTGCATGAATCACATGATTCATCATCGGGCCCAGTTGACGGTCTATTACCGATTGGTTGGCGTGCCGGTTCCCGGGCTATACGGCCCGAGCGCGGACGAAGGCATGCCGGATTCGACAGCGGCGGCCGCAAACTAAAAGCACCTTGAGGCGAGACGGGTGTTGCCCGTCTCGCCTGTTCTTTCATCTTTTGCCGCCGCGACTGCTCCGGGCGCAACGTTGTATAATGGTGTGCGTTGTTCCTCCGGAGGTTTACCACGCACATGGAAACTCCTGTCATTCTCTCTGCTGTACGTACGCCCATCGGAAAATTCCAGGGCGGATTGGCTGGATTCTCGGCTATTGAGCTTGGCGGCAAAATTGTCGCCGAAGCTATACGGCGCGCGGGGATCGATCCCCAGGAAGTGGATGAGGCCATCCTCGGCAATGTGGTGCAGGCGGGACTCGGGCAAAATCCTGCGCGGCAGGCGGCGCTTAAGGGTGGCTGTGCTCCGCGCGTGGCCGCAATGACGATTAACAAAGTTTGCGGCTCGGGGTTGAAGTCGGTAGCGTTGGCCGCGCAGGCCGTACAGCTTGGTGAATCGGAAATGGTCGTGGCTGGCGGGATGGAGTCGATGTCCAATTGCCCGTATCTGCTCCCGCAAGCGCGGACGGGCTACAGAATCGGCGACGGCAAGCTCGTGGACTCGATGATCAACGACGGGTTGTGGGACGCGTATGAGAACTTTCACATGGGGATGACGGGCGAGCTGGTGGCCGAGAAATACGGGATCACTCGCGAGGAGCAGGACCGGTTTGCGGTGGAGAGCCACCAAAAGGCCATTCGCGCGCGAAAGTCCTGTTTTTTTGAAGGGCAGATTCTGCCGATCGAAGTGCCGCAGAAAAAGAGCGAGCCGAAGGTCATCAAGTACGACGAATCGCCGCGCGAAGACACTTCCATGGAAGCGCTGGCCAATTTGAAGCCGGCGTTCAAGAAAGACGGCACGGTGACCGCGGGGAATGCTCCTGGAACGAACGACGGAGCAGCGGCGTTGATGGTTACCAGCGAGCGGAACGCGGCCCGCCTGGGTAAGCAGCCGATTGCTCGGATCGTGGCGCAGGCGGTTAGCGGCGTGGAACCGAAATGGGTGATGATGGCGCCGGTGGACGCGGTGGAGAAATTGCTCGCGAAGACCGGCTGGGACCGCGACCAGGATGTGGACCTTATCGAGTTGAATGAGGCTTTTGCGGTTGCGGCGATTGCGGTGACGCGGCAACTGCGGCTTAATCCCGAGAAAGTGAACGTGAACGGTGGCGCGGTGGCCTTGGGCCATCCGATTGGAGCGAGTGGCGCACGCATCCTGGTAACCCTTCTTTATGAATTGCAGCGGCGCAACCTAAAGCGCGGCATCGCTGCGCTTTGCCTCGGCGGAGGCAACGCCGTCGCC
>Ga0210394_10001083_pt1 | contig 46579 bp, 35 predicted proteins | sample IncBWC12MmetaG_FD_160121 | JGI IMG/M metagenome (GOLD analysis project Ga0210394, IMG submission 160121) | Forest soil microbial communities from Barre Woods Harvard Forest LTER site, Petersham, Massachusetts, United States - Inc-BW-C-12-M | ecosystem: Environmental > Terrestrial > Soil >...
ACCGACTAACCACCTCACACAGCGCCCGCGCGCGCACAAGGTACGCCGTCAAACGAAGCGTCTTTGCCTCAGCTCTTCGCACTCGGATTTGCCTCCATGCTGGTTTCTTGTTGCGGACTCTAACGGTGAAGTTGAGGGGCCGGCCGACCACGCCCGATGGCGCCGCGGGCGCACAATTTCTCAGCGCCCGAGGCGCCAAGCCGCAAGCGCATCACGGACCCCTCCAACGATTGTTAGACGTGCAACACCACATAAGCCAGCCAAACCAACGCGAGGAGAGCTCCCGGCCCGATGAAGGCGACGCTGGGCACACGGTAGCCGTAGCGTAGTTTCTCAAAGCGCCTGAGCTGCCTATATCTCTCTGTAACGTGTGGATAGGTGATCCCAAGGAAAGCGATGGCCCAGGCAAGGCAGCCGCATGCGAAGGCGCCGACTAGGTTTAGGTAGCTCCAATGGCGGCCGCAGTAAACGATCAGCACCGTCAGGAAGCTTCCTAGCATGATGGCGAGAAGTAATCGGTTGAGCCAAAACGTGTTGTCCCAAATGGCGTCATCGGGCGATCCCGGGGCGAGTTCCGGCTTGGCGCCGCGATAGGACCCCTCAGCCCAAAATACACCGAGGCCCAAAAGCGGCCCTACCACCCAGCCAAAATCTAGCGACCAAGCCACCTTGCACGTCTAACGGTGAAGTTGAGGGGCCGCACAGAAGCGCCCGATGGCGCCGAGGGCGCACAATTTCTCAGCGCCCGAGGCGCCAAGCCGCACGCGCATCACGGACCCCTCCAACGATTGTTATACGGCGCCCCATGCATGCGTCTTGCGCTAAGACGCGATCTCATCGTATCCGCGACCCAGAAACTCTATCAAACAGAACCCGTGACCGAATGGGTCCGCCAATACTGCGATGCGGCCCCACTTATACGTGCGGACCTCACCTTCTAGACTCGCACCAGCAGTCCGAGCTCGAGCCACTGCCGACGAGATGTCCGGCACCACAAAATCTAAATGAACCGGTGTCCAATGCCGAGTGTAGTCGCGGCGCGCTGCCGAAGCCGGTGAGGCAGGCGTGTCTGAAGCCTTCTCAAGAAGATAAATTGGTGTGGAGCCGCCCAACAGCTCAACTGCTGAGGCTTCAAAGCGACGCCCGACGCGCAGCCCAAGAGCACTACAGTAGAACTCCGTGGCACGCACCAGATCGCCGACGTCAATGTTGGCAAGAACGCTGAGGGTCACGACTGCAGCGCCGTATAACGGTGAAGTTGAGGGGCCGCACAGAAGCGCCCACTAAGCGCCGCGGGTGCACACTGTCTTCCAGCGCCCGCGGCGCCAACCAGACTACGCCTCACGGCCCCCTCCAACGATGGTTAGGGGTCAGCATCCTGATAGCTATACATCATCAACTCAAGCAGCAGTTGACTTTGAGACCCTGCGCCTACTGCAGAAAAGGTTCCGGAAAAGGTACCGTCAATATACTCCCGCGTATCGTTCGGGCATCCAAAGGTGGCTGGTCTCATTTGGCACGCGGCGGGGGGAGGGGGCCGCCCGATAGTGACGGTTATGTGTGCCTCCGGACAATTTTTGTCCTGCAGCGTTGACGTGCTTACCATGAGTCTAGCGGTCACCGTCACCCTGTGGCCGTCATAGTCTCCGCTGTGGTGGTACAGGGCACAGACAGAAGTCTTCTGCGGCTCTTCGCGACTGAGGCCCGAGGAAACAAGGGCCATGAATCCCAGACCGAGAGTCACAACCGCAAGCGTGCTACGCATGCTGGCCCCTAACGGTGAAGCTGAGGGGCCGGGCAACCACCCCAGCCTGGCGCCGAGGGCGCATAATCTCTCCCGGCGCCCGAGGCGCCCATCAGACCACGCATCACGGACCCCTCGAGCGATTGTTAGAGGACGCCCTCATCGAAGCTACTGTGCGCGCGCGGATTCCTCGGCGCAAACCGTGCATCGGCCTTAACGAAATCGCGACGTTAAACGCAGCCACAGATGCGACAAACGCAGCGGTAGCCGAACCACCGACTAACCACCTCACACAGCGCCCGCGCGCGCACAAGGTACGCCGTCAAACGAAGCGTCTTTGCCTCAGCTCTTCGCACTCGGATTTGCCTCCATGCTGGTTTCTTGTTGCGGACTCTAACGGTAAAGTTGAGGGGCCGGACGACCACGCCGGATGAGCGCCGCGGGCCCACAATCTCTCCTGGGACCCGCGGCGCCAAACGGACCACGCCTCACGGCCCCCTCCAACGATGGTTAGAGGACCAGACCGCCGCGCCGACGCACCCTTCAATGACCACCATCGCCGCCGTGTCCTCCGTCATGGCCGTTGTGACCGTCGAAGTCTGTGGTCTCCGAAAAATTGCCGTCACTATCAATGGAGGCCTTGCGATCTCCGCGCCGTCTGCTGAGCAGGGCCACGACGCCATACGCCGCCAATGCGGCAGCGCAGAGCGCAAGCGACGCACGCCCATGCGCGAGGAGCCCAGCGATAGTAAGGACGACGGCGGTGAACGCAACCAGCCTGACCACAACGGTCCTCTAACGGCGAAGTTGAGGGGCCGCCCAGAAGCGCCCATCAAGCGCTGCGGGCGCACAATCTCTTCCAGCGCCCGCGGCGCGTAACCACTGACCGTTCACGGTCCCCTCCAACGATTGTTAGGCGCACGGTGAACGAGCACGCGACGTAATAGCAGCACCGCAAGTGGCAGTGGCACGAGAGCAAGCAATACTCCGGGTACAAACATCGCCCAGTTTTTGAGTAAGGACGTGTCGGTGAAAAACAGACGATATTGCCAAATGAAGCCCGGAACGATCGCAAGGATCAAATAAACAGGCAGCCTGGGTGGCTTGAGCCCGCAGATGGCGTACGCAGCAGGCAAACAAACGATGACGTTAAGCAGAGAGTCGCTCAGGAAGACCACAGCGTGTAACGCGGTGCCCTTCAAGCCAAGCGTGAGAAGCCACGTAGGCAACGGTGTGTAAACCGAAATGTATCCCCAGAGAATCGTGAGCAAATACATCTGGGCGATGCCGAGCAGGGCGGCCGCCACGAGGGACATCGAGGAACGATTAATCGGCCTGCTCATTACCGTGCGCCTAACGGTGAAGTTGAGGGGCCGTACAGAAGCGCCCGACAAACGCCGCGGGCGCACACTGTCCCCAGGCGCCCGCGGCGCCAAACCGCTCACGCCTCACGGCCCCCTCCAACGATTGTTAGAGGCCCGGTTCACGTCAAGCAAGAAAAGACCGCAGTGTCGCTGCATACCCATCACGTACGGACTTGTCAGGTACGGCCGCGGCGGATGGATAGATCCGCAGCAGCCGATCATCAAGCAGCCGAGGATGCACATGGATGTGCAGTTGTGGGACTTCCTGGTCCGCCGCCTCGCCTATGGAGTGCCACAGGCTCAAGCCTTGGTTCGGAAATGCCGCGGCGACGGCACGCGTGATGCGAGTGACCGAGGCCATCAATGCAGCCCCTAGCGTGTCATCTAGCTCACGAATGTCACAGAGGTGCCGTCGCGGAATCACAAGCGTATGACCGGGGTGAAACTGCCGGTGATCCATAAACGCAACGGTGAGATGGTCTTCAAAGACGAGGCTAGCGGCCTCCACGCCGCGCACGATCTCGCAGAAGACGCATGCCGCACTCATGAGTCTCTCCCGGGACTCTAACGGTGAAGCTGAGCGGCCGCCCAGAAGACTTTCGGGCGCTTCTCTCGGTCTTCGCTCTTCGGGCGCGCTAAGCGCCCTTCCTGACCACGGTTCACGGACCGCTCGAGCGATGGTTAGAGGGACTGGAGTTGCCCCTGAACGAAGGCACCTGAGCTCCTTGGCACTGCCTCACCGCGCGACTGCGCGCAGCTCCGACGTCGAGCGAAAGGTCCGGCGCATCGAAGCCGCCGACGCAGAATGCTACCGCTGACGCAGCGGCGCAACCCGACGAATTCCGCGTCGGTAATTGCGCCGCGGCAACGAAGGGCTCTTCACAACAGGCGCCAAGAAGAGCGACCGCCCCACGTTCGTCATTTCTCCCGAACAGTCCCTCTAACGGTGAAGTTGAGGGGCCGCACAGAAGCGCCCGATGGCGCTGAGGGCGCACAATTTCTCAGCGCCCGAGGCGCCTAACCAGCAGCGCAACGCCGGCCCCCTCCAACGATTGTTAGGAGTCGGCTCAGCCAAAAAAGCATGCATTTCGGTCCTCGTGAACTACGGCGACGAATTCATCGATGGTGCTAACGAGTGGCACGGGCTTGTAGCTGTGCCATTTCATGTCCCGACGCAGCCAGAAGACTCGCCAGCCCCGCGCGGAGCGTACGTAGGTCGCCTTTGCGACAGGATGCTCAATCTTTTCCCCTGGAGAGCCACCGTAAGCCCGCCGCACTTCAAAGATCTCTACGCTCTGACCTGAGAGCCGAAACGTGAGGTCGACTTCCTCGCGAAGATGGGGCGGTGGACGACGGCGTTCAACGAAGGCACCTACCGCCTTGCGTACCCGCGCCGTTTCGATATCGGTGAGCGCCACAGCAGCCGACTCCTAACTCCAATTAGACGACACACAGCGCCGATCGCATTGAAATCCCTTGGAAAGCATTCTGTGGCGCTGCCACCTGGTGAGATTGGAAATGTAGGACCGAAGTGGGGTGATGAAACACCCCAAACGCGCCAGAAATAGACTCTCCCCGCCTCTGCGGCGGACTGCTTTCATTGAGAGCGCGCAGCCGGAGTGCCGGCTCACGTCGGGGAACGCATTCGTGGCGAGTCAGCCGGATTTGTTCGCAGTCGCACGGGAGAAGATGCGTACCCGTCACCTGTCCCTGCGGACGGAGCAGGCCTACCTGCAATGGTTGCGGCGGTATATCGCTTTTCACGGCCGAAAGCACCCACGCGAGCTCGGCGCGCCCGAGGTCGAGCAATTCTTAACCTTCCTTGCCGTGCGCCGCAAGGTTAGCGCCGCCACGCAGAATCAGGCGCTTCAGGCACTGCTGTTTCTTTACCGTCACGTGCTCGAGATCGAGCTGCCGTGGCTCGCCAACGTCACTCGTGCGACCCGCCCGAAGCGGCTGCCCGTGGTGTTGAGTCGCACCGACGCGCACGCATTGCTGGCGCAGCTGCAGGGGGCTCCATGGCTGGTCGCGAGCCTGCTCTACGGCAGCGGCCTGCGTCTCATGGAGGCGCTGCGACTGCGGATCAAGGACATTGCGCTCGAGCGCGGTGAGCTCATCGTGCGCGAGGCCAAGGGCGGCAAGGACCGCGTCACGATGTTGCCCGCCTCGCTCGACATTGCTTTGCGCGCGCATCTAGCGCGCTTACGGTCGTGGTACGACGAAGAGCGGCGCCGGCAGCGACCCGGCGTCACGCTGCCCGCGGCGCTCGCACGAAAGTATCCACGGGCCGGTACGCAATGGGGCTGGCAGTACCTGTTTCCCTCCGCGATGCTCTGCCGCGACCCCTATACGGGCCTGCAGGTGCGGCATCACCTCCACGAGAAGGTCATCCAGCGGGCGGTGCAGTCAGCCGTGCACAAAGCGGGCCTCACCCAGCCGGCGAGCTGTCATTCGCTGAGACACTGTTTCGCGACGCATCTACTCGAGGACGGCTACGACGTGCGCACGGTCCAGAAGCTCCTCGGCCACAGCGACCTGAAGACCACCATGATTTACACCCACGTCATGGCGAAGGGGGCCAACGGCGTGCGCAGCCCGCTCGACCGGAGCGATCCGGCTTCCGGATCGGCGCAGCGTGCGCACAAGGCCGGCTAATGATGCTCCTTTACTGCGATGCGCTCGCGCCGGTGAATCCGTTCTGCCGCCACGCCTCGTATACCACCAGCGCCACCGCGTTGGAGAGATTGAGGCTGCGATTGCCCGCGCACATCGGAATGGCGAGCTGGCGCTCGCGCGGCAGTTGCTCGAGCACGCGCGCGGGCAGGCCACGGGTTTCGGGGCCGAAGATCAGCGCGTCGTTCGGCTTGAAGTGCGCGTCGCTGTAGGCGCGGCTGCCGCCGGTTTCGATGCTGAAGAGGCGCGCGTCCTGCAGGGCTTCGAGACAGGCGGGCAGGTTCGTGTGCACCCGCACCTGCGCGAGCTCCTCATAGTCGAGGCCGGCGCGGCGCACCGCTTTCCGGGTGAGCTCGAACCCGAGCGGCTTCACGAGGTGGAGCGTGGTGCCGCTGTTGGCGCACAGGCGGATGACGTTGCCGGTATTGGGAGGGATTTCGGGTTGAAACAGCACGATGTGGAACATGGCTTTGCCGGGCGTGAGTGGGAGCGTGTGCGATAATGCGCGCCATGGCGACGCTCGAACCAGGCGCAGCCGCGGGCGCGGACCGCCGCCCGGCAGCGCCCGATGCCGCAACCCTCCTGAGTCTGAAATTCTGCGGTCTGGATTTCGCCTCGCCGATCGTGCTCCTGTCGGGCTGCGTCGGCTTCGGGGAGGAGTACACCCGCATCGAGGGATTCTCCAACCGGGACGCCGGCGCCGTCGTACTCAAGGGCACGACCGGTCAGCCGCGCCTCGGCAATCCCCCGCACCGGGTGTACGAGACCCCGGCGGGCATGCTGAATGCGATCGGCCTGCAGAACCCGGGGGTCGAGCAGGTGGTGCGCGGCATCCTGCCGCAGCTGGATTTCAGCGAGACTCGCTTCATCGCCAACGTGTCGGGCTCGACGATAGAGGAGTACGTCGAGGTCACGCGCCGCTTCGATGAGTCCCCGATCGATGCCATCGAGATCAACATCTCCTGTCCGAACGTCAAGGAGGGTGGCGTCGCGTTCGGCAACTACCCCGAGATGTCCGCGCAGGTGGTGGCCGCCTGCCGCCGCGTGACGAAAAAGCCCCTCATCACCAAGCTGTCACCCAACCAGACCGACATTCGCGAGAACGCGCGCCGCTGCATCGAGGCAGGCTCGGATGCGCTGTCGGTGATCAACACCATCATGGGGATGGCCATCGACGTGCAGGCGCGCCGCCCGGTGATCGGTAACGTGCAGGGGGGGCTCTCCGGACCTGCGATCAAGCCGATCGCGCTGCTCAAGGTGCATCAGGTGTACGAGGTGGCGCGCCCCCACGGTATCCCGATCATCGGGCAGGGCGGCATCACCACCGTCAACGATGCGCTGGAGTTCATCATCGCCGGCGCCTCCGCGGTCGGCATCGGCACGGCGCTGTTCTACGACCCGATGGTGTGCAGGACCATCAACGAGGGGATCGCCGCGTACCTGCGCGCACAGGGCTTCGGCAACGTGACCGAGCTCGTCGGCACGCTGCGCACCGCCGCCGACACGCAGGACTGCGCGCTCTCGGGCTGAGCCGGTGCGGCTGCGGGCGGCCCCGGCGCGCGCTACAGCAGCCGCTGCTGGCCGCCGGCGTCCTGCGCCGGGGACGGTGGGCGGTAGAGGCGCACGCCCCTCGGGACCGTCGCCGCGAAATTCACTTCCATGGCGCGGAAGCGCTCGAGGATGCGCAGATTGATGCGCTGCTGGGCGTCGGCGTAGAGGTCGAAGTCGGGCTTGGTGAGGACGTACACGATTTCGAACTGCAGCGCACGCTCGCCGCAGCTGAGCAGGTGACAGCGCTCGAAGCGCGTGTCGGGCGTCGCCTCGATGATCTCGCGCACCGCGTGCGGAATGGCCGCGAGAGCCGCCACCGGCGTGTCGTAATCCACCCCGAGCTGGAACACCGAGCGCCGCTCGCTCATGCGCCCATAGTTGCGCACGCGCGTCTTGAGGATGTCGCCGTTCGAGATGATGATCTGCTCGCCCGAGTTGCTGCGCAGGCGCGTGCTCTTTACGCCGATGTGCTCGACGGTGCCCTGCCAGGTGTCCACGGCCAGGAAGTCGCCGAGCCCGAAGGGCTTGTCGAGCGCGATGGAGAGCGAGGCGAGCAAATCCGCCAGCACGGTCTGCACGGCCAGCGCGAGTGCGATGCCGCCGATGCCGAGCCCGGCCAGCAGCGGCTCGATCTTCACGCCGAGATTGCCGAGCGCCAGCAGCGCCGCAACTCCCCAGATCACCAGCCCGGCCAGGAACAGAATGACTGCCATCGAGCTCTGCAGCAGCGTGTCCGGCCCGCTGGAGCGCTTGCGGCGCACGTCGATGCCGTAGCGCACGGCCGCCAGGGCCCACAGCGCCGCCTGCATCCAGAACAGCAGCACCAGCGCCACGGTCAGCCAGCGCTCGACGCGTGCCTCAAGGATCAGGTAGCGGGAGCCGGCCCACACTGCCACCGCCCACAGGAACACCGCATTGGTGCGCTCGACCAGCAGCGCCGCGAGGTCGATGGCCAAGTGCACCCGCGGCGGCCCGGGGACAATGAGTCGCCGGCGGCGAGCGCTGATGAAGCGCTTGGCCAGCGGCAGCACCGTGAAGGTGACGAGGAGAGTGACGAAGGCGAGCGTCCAGGCGCCGAGCTCATTGCCCAGAAAATCGAAGTGCCACAGCTCGCGCCAGCCCAACATCCGAGTCACTCCCCTGAGGTCCGCGGCTGGCCGCGAACCTTACCGGGTTCCGCTGCCTGCGACTATTCGTCGCCCGCGTCGGCACCGGTCATGCCGAGGTCCCTGAGCTTGCGGGTGAGGGTGTTGCGCCCCCACCCCAGCAGCCGGGCGGCCTCCTGGCGATGCCCCTGGGTGCGCTTGAGGGCCGCCCGGATGAGCACGCGCTCGAACTGCGGCTGCGCGGTATCCAGCAGTGGCGGCTCACCGGTGAGCGCGTGCCGCTCAGCCCAGCGCCCGAGCGCCGTGGCCCAGTCCGCCTGCACGGCGACTTCGGGCATGGCGGCCAGCTCCGGGGGCAGGTCGGCGAGGTGCACTTCGCTCCCCGGGGCCAGCACCGACAGCCGCCGGCACAGGTTCACGAGCTCGCGCACGTTGCCAGGCCAGTCGTAGGCAGCGAGCCGGGCGAGGGCCTCGGGGGCGAGGGACTTCGCGTCCACGCCCAGCTCCTGGGCGCTCACCACCAGGTAATAGCCCAGCAGGTCCGGGATGTCCTCGGCGCGGGCGCGCAGTGGCGGCAGCTCGATGCGAATGACATTCAGGCGGTGATACAGGTCCTCGCGGAACAGGCCGCCCGTCACCCGCTCCTGCAGGTTCTGGTGGCTCGCGGCGATGACGCGCACGTCGACGCGGATCGGGGTCTGGCCCCCGACCCGGTAGAACTCGCCCTCGGCGAGCACGCGCAGCAGGCGCGTCTGCAGCGGCAGCGACATGTCGCTGATCTCGTCCAGGAACAGGGTGCCGCCATCGGCCTGCTCGAAGCGCCCGCGGCGTTGCGCGTCCGCTCCGGTGAACGCGCCGCGCTCGTGCCCAAACAGCTCCGACTCCAGAAGGTCGGCCGGAATGGCCGCGGTGTTGAGCGCGATGAAGGGGCGGGTGGCGCGCGGGCTGTGCTCGTGCAGCGCGCGGGCGACGAGCTCCTTGCCGGTGCCGGATTCCCCGGTGATGAGCACGGTGACGCTCGAGCGCGCCAGGCGTCCGATGGCGCGAAACACCTGTTGCATGGCCGGCGCCTGTCCCAGCAGCTCCGGAATGCGCGGCGCACCGCCGGGGTCACCGCCGGGCTGCTGGCTGGCGCTGGCGGCGCGGCGCACCAGGGCCACCGCCTGGTCGATGTCGAAGGGTTTGGGCAGGTATTCGAACGCGCCGCCCTCGTAGGCGGACACCGCGTTGCCGAGATCCGAGTGCGCCGTCATGACGATGACCGGCAGCGCCGGCCGCGCATCGCGGATGCGGCGCAGCAGCTCCAGCCCCGAGGCGCCCGGCATGCGGATGTCGGTGATCAGCACGTCCGGGGATTCGCGCCGCAGGGCGTCCAGCGCCGGTTCCGCCGCCTCGAACGCCCGCGGCGCCATGCCGTCGCTGCGCAGCGCGCGCTCCAGCACCCAACGAATGGACGCGTCGTCATCGACCAGCCAGACCCGCAATGCGCTGTCGTTCATGTGTCTTCTCCCAGGGGCAGCAACAGCGTGAACACCGTGCGCCCCAGCTCGCTCTCGAATTCGATGATGCCGCCGTTGCGTGTCACCAGATCCTGGGCGACCGCAAGCCCCAGGCCCGTGCCGTTGGCGCGCCCGGTCACCAGCGGGTAAAAAATGGAGGAGCGCAGGTGCGCGGGTACGCCGGGACCCGAGTCCTCGACCTGCACGCTCGCCACCAGGCGGTGCAGCGCCGAACCGATGCTGACGTTGGAGCGCGCGCGGGTGCGCAGCACGATGCGCCCCAGGTCGCCCTGCGACTGCAGGGCGTTGCGCGCGACGTTGAGCAGCGCCTGGATGAGCTGATGACGATCGAGCATCGCGTTCGGCAGGCTCGGGTCGTAGTCGCGCTCGATCACGATCCCGCCGGGCGCTTCGGCGCGCAGCAGGTGATAGACGTGCTCACAGATCTCGTGAACGTTGAGTTCGCTTTTGCTCGGCGCGCGGGTCGGTCCCGACATGGAGTCGACCAGTGCGGTGAGGCGGTCGGCTTCAGCAATGATGACCCGGGTGTATTCCCTGAGCGCCGCCGCCGGCAGTTCGCGCTCCAGCAGCTGCGCCGCGCCGCGCAGCCCGCCGAGCGGGTTTTTGATCTCGTGGGCCAGCTGCTGCACCATCAGGCGGCTGCCGTCGAGACGCGCCAGCAGGTCGTTCTCGCGCGTGATGCGTTGGCGCTGGGTGGTGTCGGCGAGCTCGAGCAGCAGATGAGTTCCGGTGAGGCCGCCGGCGAGCGGCGTGATGGTGATATCGAGAGTGCGCACTTCGCGCGGCGCCCCCGCGGGCCGCACGGCGAGCTCACGGTCGGCGATGCCTTCGCCGGTTTGCAGCGCGCGCCGCAGGATGCGGCACAGCCCTTCCGCGTCGTGAAGAAAATCGGCGAACGGGCGCCCGCGCGCCATGTTGAGGCTGAATGCGAGCAGGTCCTGGGCGGCGACGTTGGCGTACACCGGACACAGCTGCGCATCGAGCATGATGATGCCCGTGGACAGCGCATCGAGCAGATCCGCCGGATCGAAGTGCGAGAGCGCGGACGGGCTGGCACGTTCAACGGCCATGGCGCTCGCGTGCCGCGCTGCGCGCCGCGGTTACTGCGCGTGCGCGGTTCAGTGATGGATGGGGTTGGCCGGGTTCAGAACCGAGGGCTGGTGCACGTGGTAGGTCACGCCCGGGGTCTGGCACATGATCCCGCCGTCGCTGTCGCGCACCAGCGCCTGCAGGGTGTGCGTGCCGCGATCCACTGATGTGAGGGTGAACTGGCTCCCCGTCGCCGCGCCGCCATTGAGCGGCTGCCCGTCCAGCATAAGGAAGATCTGATCTCCGGGCCGCAGCGCCGGATCGGTCCGCACGATGACGGTGAGCGAGTCGACGTTGGCGAGCGTCTCGTCGTCCGGCGGCTGCGCTATCGCGCAGCCCTGGTACGGCGGTGGCTGCGCTGCGGCGGGCGGCGCGGGCGGTCCGCCGGGCGTCGCGGGCATATCGGCCGCCTTGTAGGTCTGCGCCGCCTGCACGTTCAGTTTCTGCGCATTCGGGTGCGGCTGGTCGCTGTAGTGAACCACGCCGTGTTCGTCGACCCACTTGTAGACCGTGGCCGCAACCGCCAGCGAGCACACGAGCGACATTAAGGTAAAGAGGCGCCTGCGCATGGCGAGGCAGCATATCCCGCCGCAGCGCCGGGGACAAAAGCGGGTAGCAGCGCCCAGTGAACGCCGCTACCCGCGCCCCTTTCCCCTTCGCGCCGGCACGGCCGCCACAACCGGGGCCGGACGTGACGCTCGCGAGCGAGGAATTCTGTTGCCTCATCACTCCCTCAGCAGCTGTAGTACAGCTCCAGCTCTATCGGGTGCGTGGACATGCGGAATTTCGTGATCTCCTGCAGCTTGAGGTTGGAGTAGGCGTCGATGACGTCGTTGGTGAACACGCCGCCGCGGGTGAGGAACTCACGGTCCTTGTCGAGATACTCGAGCGCCATGTCGAGCGAGTGGCACACGGTCGGAATGTGCTTCGCCTCCTCCGGCTCGAGGTCGTAGAGGTCCTTGTCGGCGGGGTCGCCCGGATGAATCTTGTTCTGAATCCCATCTAGCCCCGCCATCATCATCGCGGTGAAGGCGAAGTACGGGTTGGCGCTGGAGTCGGGGAACCGCACCTCGATGCGCCGCGCCTTGGGATTCGACACCCACGGGATGCGGATCGAGGCGGAGCGGTTGCGCGCGGAGTACGCCAGCAGCACCGGCGCCTCGAAGCCCGGCACCAGGCGCTTGTAGCTGTTGGTGCCGGCGTTGGTAAAGGCGTTCAGCGCCCGGGCGTGCTTGATGATGCCGCCGATGTAGTAGAGCGCCAGGTCCGACAAGCCCCCGTACTTGTCACCGGCGAACAGCGCCTTGCCCTCCTTCTGCAGCGACTGGTGCACGTGCATGCCGCTGCCGTTGTCACCCACCAGGGGCTTGGGCATGAAGGTCGCGGTCTTGCCGTAGCCGTGCGCCACGTTCAGCACCGCGTACTTGAGCAGCTGCACCTGGTCGGCCTTCGCCACCAGGGTGCCGGCGCCGATGCCGATCTCGGCCTGGCCGGCGGTGGCGACCTCGTGGTGGTGCACCTCCACCTTCATCCCGAGCTCCTCGCACGCCAGACACATCGCCGAGCGGATGTCCTGGAAGGCGTCCACCGGCGGCACCGGGAAATAGCCGCCCTTGATGCCGGGGCGGTGCCCCTTGTTGCCCTCCTGGTATTCGGTTGCCGAGTTCCACGCGCCCTGCACCGAGTCGATGGAGTAGAAGGCGCCGCGCATCTCGTTGCCGAAGCGCACGCTGTCGAAAATGAAGAACTCGTTCTCCGGTCCGAACAGCGCGTGGTCGGCGATGCCGGTCGACTTGAGATAGGCCTCGGCACGTTTGGCCAGCGAGCGCGGGTCGCGCTCGTAGCCCTGCATGGTCGTCGGTTCGATCACATCGCAGCGCAGGTCGACCGTCGGCGCTTCGAAAAACGGATCGATGACTGCGGTGCTGGGATCGGGCATCAGGATCATGTCCGACTCGTTGATGCCCTTCCATCCGGCGATGGAGGAGCCGTCGAACATCTTGCCGTCGCGGAACAGGTCTTCATCCACCAGCCGCGCCGGGATGCTCACGTGCTGCTCCTTGCCGCGCGTGTCCGTGAAGCGCAGGTCCGCGAACTTCGCCTGTTTTTCTTTTATGAGTTTCAGTACATCACTGGGTGTCATATCGCCTCCGGGAAAGGGGTAGAGCTCGCCGCCGAGATCCAAATGCCTTATGTGCGAGGCTGGCGGAGCGGTGTGACAGCTGCAGGGTCCGTGCCAGGCTTAGGACACGGCAAATCAAGCAGTTAGAGAGCAAATAGAGCGGGCTCTGCACTATATTGGTGCGGGCAGCACGCATTATTGCACCATTGGCGTGCGTGTGGCAGCGGCGCCGGGGATTTCGCGTGGGGCCAAACGTGTGTGCGCCCGCTTTTGGTGCGGGCAGCGGCGGCGCAAGGCCAGCCGCGGCCGCAGGGCGGACCGCTGCACGGTGCGCGCCGTATACTCGCGCGCTCTTTGGGGTCAGAAAGTCCCTCCATGAAAATCGGCCGCGCGCCGCGCACGTTCCAGGAGCTGATCTTCACCCTGCAGCACTACTGGTCGGAGCAGGGGTGCATCATCCTGCAGCCTTACGACATGGAAGTCGGCGCCGGCACGTTTCACACCGCGACCTTCCTGCGCGCGGTGGGACCTGAGCCGTGGCGCGCCGCGTACGTGCAGCCGTCGCGCCGGCCGACCGACGGGCGCTACGGCGAGAATCCCTTCCGCCTGCAGCACTACTACCAGTACCAGGTGGTGATCAAACCCTCGCCCCTGCCGATCCTGGATCTGTACCTGGGGAGCCTGGCCGCGCTCGGGTTGGACCCCCTGGTGCACGACGTGCGCTTCGTCGAGGACAACTGGGAGTCGCCGACGCTCGGGGCCTGGGGCCTGGGGTGGGAGGTGTGGCTGAACGGCATGGAAATCACGCAGTTCACCTACTTCCAGCAGGTCGGCGGCCTCGACTGTCGCCCCGTGACCGGCGAGATCACCTACGGACTCGAGCGGCTCGCGATGTACCTGCAGGGTGTCGAGAGCATCTACGACATCCTGTGGAGCGAGGGCGCCGCGGGGCGCGTGACCTACGGCGACGTGTTCCATCAGAACGAAGTCGAGCAGTCCGCTTACAACTTCGAGCACGCCGACGTGCCGATGCTGCTGCGGCACTTCGAAGATCACGAGCGTGCCTGCCAGGGGCTGCTCGCCTCGGGGCTCGCACTGCCGGCGTACGAGCAGGTGCTGAAGGCCTCGCACACGTTCAACCTGCTGGATGCGCGGCGCGCGATTTCCGTGACCGAGCGCCAGCGCTACATCCTGCGCGTGCGCACGCTCGCGAGCGCGGTGGCGAAGGCGTATCTCGACAGCCGCGCAGCGCTCGGCTTCCCGCTGCTGAAGCCCGTGCCGCCGGCCGCGGCCGGAGCCGTGGCATGAAGGCCGAGCGGCGCGATTTCCTCTTGGAAATCGGCACCGAGGAGCTGCCGCCCAAGTCGCTCCCCGCCCTGCAGCAGGCCCTCGTCGCGGGCCTCGCCGCAGGCCTCGACAAGGCGGGCCTGGCGCACGCTGAGCTCGTGGGCTTTGCCACGCCGCGGCGGCTCGCCGTGTGGGTGAAGCGCCTCGCCGCCCACCAGCCCGAGCAGCACCTCAAGCGCCGCGGACCGCCGGTGAACGCGGCGTTCGACACGGCAGGCGAACCGACGCGTGCCGCGCTCGCGTTCGCCGAGAGTTGCGGCAGCAGCGTCGAGGCGCTGCAGAAGCTTGACGAGGGCAAGGGGACGTTCCTGTTTTTCGTGGGCACAAAGCCCGGCGCACGCGCGGTGGAGTTGCTGCCGGGGCTGGTGCAGGCCGCGCTGGATGCGCTGCCGATTCCGCGCCGCATGCACTGGGGCGCCGGCACCGCGCTGTTCGTGCGCCCGGTGCACTGGGTGGTGATGTTGTTCGGCAAGGACCTGGTCCCCGCCACCCTCCTCGACACGCCCGCGGGTCATCTCACACGTGGCCATCGTTTTCACGCCCCGAGGCCGATCCGCATCGCGAGCCCCGGATCCTATGAGCGCACGCTGCGCGAGCGCGGCTACGTGTTGGCCGACTTCGCGGCGCGGCGCGAGCACATCCGCACGCAGGTCGCGGCGGCGGCGGCCAACGTGCCGGGGCGTGCGTTGATCACCGAGGCGCTGCTGCAGGAAGTGACCGCGCTGGTGGAATGGCCGGTGGTACTCACCGGGGGCTTCGAGGAGCGCTTCCTGTCCCTGCCGCGCGAGGTGCTGACCTCCACTCTCGAGGACCACCAGCGCTACTTCCCGGTGGAGGATGCGCAGGGCCGGCTGTTGCCGGCGTTCATCGCCGTCAGCAACATCGAGAGCCGCGACCCCGCCACGGTGCGCGCGGGCAACGAGCGCGTGGTACGGCCGCGCCTCGCGGATGCCGCCTTTTTCTGGGAGCAGGACCGCAGGCAACCGCTGGCCGCGCGCCGTGCGGCGCTCGATGCGGTGACCTTCCAGGCAAAGCTCGGATCGCTCGGCGACAAGACGCGCCGCGTGAGTGCCCTCGCCGCTGAGATCGCCGTGGCGGCCGGTGGCTCGCGCGAGCACGCACAGCGCGCCGCGGAACTGTGCAAGTGCGATCTGCTCACCGCCATGGTGGGAGAGTTTCCCGAGCTGCAGGGCATCATGGGTAGCTACTACGCGCAGGCGGACGGTGAGCCGCACGAGGTGGCCGCGGCGATTCGCGAGCACTACCTGCCGCGCGCGGCCGGCGATTCTCTGCCCGCCACCCGCGCGGGCCTCGCGGTCGCCATCGCGGACAAGCTCGACACCCTCGCCGGCATCTTCGCGATCGGCGAGAAGCCGACGGGAACCAAGGATCCGTTCGGGCTGCGGCGTGCGGCGCTGGGCGTGCAACGCATCCTGATCGAGAAGGCGCTCGACCTGGATCTGAGGAAGTACATCGACCAGGCGCTCGCCGCGGTGCGGGCCGACATCGAGCGCGTCCGCGCCGCGGTGGCCACGGCCGCCGAGCCCTTCCAGGCCGCGCCCGGCCAGAGGCAGGCGAGCGCTGCGGCCACGGCGGCGGACTCGACCGCGGGCGAGATCTACGATTTCCTCATGGAGCGGCTGCGCGCCTACTACCTGGATAGCGCGGGCGCGCCGCCCATGCCCGGCCAGGCCGCCGTGACCACCGAGATGTTCGATGCGGTGCTGGCGGCGCGGCCCGGCTCGCCGCTGGACTTCGATGCGCGCCTGAAAGCGCTCAGCACCTTCCTCGAGCTGCCCGAGTCCGCCAGCCTCACCGCCGCCAACAAGCGCATCGCCAACATTCTGCGCAAGGCCAACATGACTCCGCCGCCCGAGGTCGACGTGCTGCACCTGCGCGAGAGCGCGGAGGTGCGGCTGTTCGATTCCATGCGCGCGCTGCGCGATGCGGTGGCCGCTGCCACGGCGCGGCGCGAGTACGCCAGCGCCCTCGGGCAGCTGGCGCAGCTGCGCCCGGCGGTCGATGCGTTCTTCGATCAGGTGATGGTCATGGACGAGAATCCGCAGCTGCGCGCGAATCGGCTGAGTCTCCTCGCCCAGCTGCACGGGCTGTTTGCCGGGGTCGCGGACCTGTCGCGACTGCCGGGTTGAGCCGCGCGCCGCCAAGCGCCGCCGCCGCCGGCCGCGTGCGGGGGCCGCTCGTGCAGCTCATCGGCTCGCTGTTCTTCACCGGCTTCCTGCCCTTGTGGACGTTTCTCTACGCCATCCCGTTCGTGATCATCTGCGCGTTCCTGCCCTTTCCGCGGCGCTTCGCGCTGGCGCGCGCTTACGGCGCCACGGTCCTGTGGGTGCTGAAGTGGAGCTGCGGGCTCGACTACCGGATCGAGGGCGCTGCGCTTCCCGCGGGCTGCCACGTGGCCCTGTGGAAGCACTCCTCGTCGTGGGAAACCATGGCCATGATGGTGGTGTGCCCCCGCCAGGTGTGGGTGCTCAAGCGCGAGCTGCTGTGGATTCCAATGGTGGGACTCGCGCTCCGCCAGATGCACGCGATTGCCATCGATCGCAAGTCGGGACACTCCGCGGTGGCTCAGGTCATCGAGCAGGGCAAGCAGCGACTGGACGAGGGTGACTGGATCATCATCTTCCCGGAGGGCACGCGCATGGCCGCCGGCGAGACGCGCCGCTACGGCGTGAGCGGCACGTTGCTCGCCATTGAGACCGGCACGCTCATCGTGCCGGTCGCACACAACGCCGGGTTCTATTGGCCGCGCCGCGGAGTGATGAAGAAGCCGGGGACCGTGCGCGTGGTCATCGGTACGCCGGTCGCGACTGCCGGTCGCGAGGTGCGTGAGCTCAACGAGGAGATCCAGACGTGGATCGAGGCGACGGTTCGCGATCTCGATCCAACCCGGCGCTGAAAGCCCAGATGAATTGCATGCCGTCACTCCAGCCCGGCGACGACTTCCTCCAGGCCGCCGATAATGCGCTGCCAGCCGCAGTGCGCGCCCTGGTAGTTGGCCTCTTCTTCAGGCCGGAAGCCCGCCTGCTCCACGCGCACGAAAGCGCCGTGGCGGGTCTGAGTCAGCGTCCACGTGACCACGGTCTTCAGTCCAGTGGCCGCCTCGTCGCCCGAGGCGTTCCAGCTGTATGAGAGTCGTGTATGCGGTTCGACGACGAGAACCTCACAGGCCGTCAGGCCGTTCCAGTGCGGCTGGCACGCGGCACGGAAACTGAACCGGTGGCCCACGATCGGCTGGAAGTCGTTGCTCATCAGCCATTGTCCGATCAGCGGCCCCTGGGTGAGAGCACGCCAGATCTTTTCCGGCGGATGCGGCATTTCCCGTTCGATGACGATGGAACGCGTGTCGGGGGTGAGGTTGTTCATGGGTCATCCACTTCAGCCAGAAGGCCGCGTAGAAGATCGTCTCCCGTACGAATCAATTATTGCCAATTCAAGCAAGGACAGGACCATATGCGAATCATTTCGGGCTGATCGCCGCGATGTGTCTGCGCTGCCTGACCCTCCCGGCAGGAGATCGCGCGTGGGCGAGGCCCCTTCAGATGTCGAGATTAGTAACTGACAGCGCGTGCTTCTCGATGAACTCGCGGCGCGGCTCGACCTGGTCACCCATGAGGGTCGTGAAAATATCGTCTGCGGCCACCGCGTCCTCGATCCTCACCTGTATGAGCCGCCGCGTTTCCGGGTTGATGGTCGTCTCCCACAGCTGCTCCGGGTTCATCTCACCCAGACCCTTGTAGCGCTGGATGGTCTGACCCTTGCGTGCCTGGTCGAACAGCCACTTCATCGCTTCCTTGAAGGAACCGACTTCCTGCCGATCGCTTCCGCGGGTGACGTACGCGCCCGCGCCGATCAGCCCCGCCAGGGTGCGCGCCAGATCCGCGATGCGCTGGTATTCGGCGGACTCGAAGAATTCCCGCGGCAGGTACTTGTGGCTCGGCGTGCCATGCTCGGTCTTGTGCACGATGACTCGAGCGGCGTGGGTGTCGCCCGCGGCGCGCAGCTCGACGCGATAGGTACGCGTACCGTCGGCCAGCGCATTGAGCCGCTGATTGAGGTCCTGCGCCCAGCCGCGCAGCCAGTCCACACGATCGAAGTTCGCCGGCGTCACCTCGGGCATGTAGATCAGCTGCTCGAGCAACCGCTCGTCGTAGCGCTGCGACCAGCGTTTCACGATCGCCTGCACCTCCATGTACTTGCGCGCCAGGAGCTCGAGTGCCGAACCCGACAGCGGCGGCGCCTCGCCGTTGACGTGCAGGCCTGCGTTCTCCAGAGCGCTGTTGAGCAGCAGCTGATTGAGCTCGATGTCGTCCTTGACGTAGGACTCCTGCTTGCCGCGCTTGATTTTGAAGAGCGGCGGCTGCGCGATGTAGATATGGCCGCGCTCGATGAGCTCGGCCATCTGCCGGTAAAAAAATGTCAGCAGCAAAGTCCGTATGTGGCTTCCGTCAACGTCCGCATCAGTCATGATGATCACGCGGTGATAGCGCAGCTTCTCGACATCGAAATCGTCGCGGCCAATCCCGCAACCCAATGCGGTGATCAGCGTGCCGACTTCGGCCGACGACAACATCTTGTCGAAGCGCGCCCGCTCGACGTTGAGGATCTTGCCCTTGAGGGGCAGGATCGCCTGCGTACGTCGATCGCGGCCCTGCTTGGCGGAACCGCCGGCGGAGTCGCCCTCGACGATGAAGATCTCCGACAGCGCCGGATCCTTTTCCTGACAGTCGGCGAGTTTGCCGGGCAGACCCGCGACGTCCAGTGCGCCCTTGCGCCGGGTCATCTCGCGCGCTTTGCGTGCTGCCTCGCGCGCCCGCGCCGCCTCGACCATCTTGGCGACGATGGCGCGCGCTTCCTGCGGGTGTTCGAGCAGAAATTCCTGCAGTTTCGTGCCGACCGCGTTCTCGACCACGCCTTTGACTTCGGAGGAAACCAGCTTGTCCTTGGTCTGCGAGGAGAACTTCGGATCCGGCAGCTTCACCGACAGGATCGCGGTGAGTCCCTCGCGCGCATCGTCGCCGGTCATCGGGACCCGGTCCTTCTTGCCCGACAATTCCTTCTCGACGTAGTCATTGAGAGTGCGCGTCAAGGCACTGCGAAAGCCGGCGAGATGTGTGCCGCCGTCCTTCTGCGGGATGTTGTTGGTGTAGCAGAACATGCTCTCCTGGTAGGAGTCGTTCCACTGCAAAGCCACTTCCACGGAAACCACGCCGTCCTGGGTGCGGAACCAGAACACCGACTCGTGGATGGGAGTGCGGGTGCGGTTCATGTACTTCACAAACGCCTGCAGTCCGCCGGCGTGTGCAAACACATCGGATTTGTTCTCGCGCTCGTCGATGAGCTCGATGCGCACGCCCGAGTTCAGGAATGACAGCTCGCGCAGGCGCTTTGCCAGGATGTCGTAGTTGAACTGTATGTTGGTGAAGATCTGCGAGCTCGGCTTGAAGCGGATGACCGTGCCGCGATCGTGCGTCTCGCCAACGACGGCGAGCGGCGCGGCCGGCACGCCCAGGTGATATTCCTGGCGGTGCAGTTTGCCGTCACGGGAGATGCTGAGCTGCAGGTAATCCGACAGGGCGTTGGTGACCGACACGCCGACGCCGTGCAGACCCCCGGACACCTTGTAGGAGCTGTCATCGAACTTCCCGCCCGAGTGCAGCACCGTCATGATGACTTCGGCGGCCGAGCGCCCCTCCTCGGGATGGATATCCACAGGAATGCCGCGTCCGTTATCCGAGACGGTCACCGATTCATCGGCATGGATGGTGACCACGATGCGGTCGCAGTGGCCGGCCAGGGACTCGTCGATCGAGTTGTCGACGACCTCAAACACCATGTGGTGCAGCCCCGTCCCGTCATCGGTGTCCCCGATGTACATTCCGGGGCGTTTCCGCACCGCATCAAGACCCTTTAAGACTTTGATTTTACTGGAGTCGTAGACGTCGTCTGCGGCCATGAAGGAACCCGGTTTTGTGACATGACATTATACCGGTTGCACCCTCCCGGATTCCACGCGGAACGTGCGCTGCGGCGCCCCGAATAACCGCGATTCGGCGTGCAACGAAGTGACAACCAGCTGACACCGCAACCTCATCACCTGCTCGATGAATCGCTCCAGGCGCTCACCATCGAGCTCCGCCGCCGGGTCATCCAGGAGCAGGGTCGGAATGGTCTGCGTCGCCTCCTGCAGAAGCCGCAGTTGCGCCACGGTCATGGCCGCCGCGACCAGCTTTTGCTGTCCTCGTGAGAGAGCCTCTCGCGCCGGCCGTCCGTGCAGCCGCACGGCAACATCGGCTCGGTGGGGGCCGGCGTGCGTGAGGCCTCGAGTCTCATCTCGCGCCCGGGATGACGCCAGCGCATCAAGCAGCGTGTGGTCGTGGCTCCAGCCGCGGATGTAGTGCAGTTCCACGTCGAGCCCGCTCAAAGCTGCGACGGCCTCTCGCCAATAGGGCTGGAGCTGGGCCAGGAAGCGACTGCGGGACTCCCCGATCACTTCACCCAGGCGAGCGAGCTCGGGATCCCAGACATTCGCCTGATCTGCCTGGAGCTTCAGCGCTGCGTTACGTTGCTTGAGTGCGCGCGTGTACCGCACCCACGTGTCCACGAAATGAGGTTCCACGTGGAACACCGCCCAGTCCATCCAGCGACGTCGGCGGTACCCGCCTTCCTCCACGAGCTTGTGCACCCCAGGCTCAATGACCTGGACCGGGAAGGCGTGCGAGAGCTCGGCAAGAGACTGGACCGGCCTGCCACCGATCCTCGCCGACGTGCCGTCCCGGGTGCACTCGAACGCCAGAGCCTGGATAGGCTCGGACGCGCCACCAACGTGCCCAATGACTCTCAGGTGGTCCTGTCCACGCCGTATAAGGCGCTCACTGTTTCTTGTGCGGAACGATCTGCCCCGACCGAGAAGAAACATGGCCTCGAGCAGCGAGGTCTTTCCCGAACCATTGTCCCCGCAGACCAGCGCCAGTCCCGGCGGAATCTCAAGCTCCGCGTGCTCGATGCAGCGCAGACCGCTCACGGTGAGGTCAGTGAGAATCATGCGACCTCACCTCATCGACCCTGACCCGCGGGACGTGGCTGCGCCTCTGGGCACGGGTCCGCGCAGACGCGCGATCCCAGGTGACCTGGAGGCCCAAGGCCGGCTGGACGCCCACGCCCTGGATGCCATTAAGGGCCAACGGCCTGCAATGACTCTCAGGTGGCCCTGTTCGGACTGAATTTAGCACCCACTGTCTCTCAAGAGAAACGATCTGCCCGCGTGAGAGAGACATTGCCTCGAACGGCGGGGTCTTTCCTGAAGCATGGTCCCCGCAGCCGGGCACCATCCCCGGCGCAATCTCAGGCGCCGCGTCCTCGATGCAGCGCAGGCCGGTCGTGAGCTCAGTGAGAGCCATGGGTCCTCATCCCGCCGACTGACCTGAGGGCGACGGCGCCCACGTATGCCTCGAGTTCCACGTGGAACGCGGGGTGGGTCCTGTTCGGAGATCCCGGGCCCGCGTACCCAAGGGCCTCGGGCTGAGCCCAGCTGGAGACCGCCCGGGGCTCGGTCCGTCCTCCCTGTTCCACGTGGAACCCTTCACCCGGCCTCCCGAGGAAGCCTGGTCGCAGACCGTCGACCACTGAAGGCCCACGGCGCGCTGGAAGGAATTCCATGACTGAGGGCCTTCGGGCCTGCCGAGAGCGCGCAGGATTTGCCGCCGCGCCCCTGACCGGGCGGAGCTCGCGGCCATGCCGTTGCGCCCGATTTCGGGAGCGATCTGTCTGGCTGCTGTGGCCGAGCTGTCGGCCGCGACGGCGTCCGCCCGAAGCCAACAGCGGGCACCGGCACGCAGGTGTCCGGCCAGGGGGCTGTGGCGCCTCGCACCCCGATGACGCCAGCGCGAACCTCGCGAGCGGGTCGTCGGTGAATGCCGTTCTCGAGCCCGTGGAATCCACGCGCAGCAAACCCGGTGATCCCGTCATTGCGTGCACGACTCAAGCCGCCAGGACCCAGGGTCGCAGATCCATTCTCAATGGCTCTTGATCGGATACGTCTCGGAAGCGCGGGAGCCGAAGGTCAGACGGGTTCATCGATGGGGATCGCCTTTGAGGAATCCAGGTGATGGCTGCTGCGGAGGCGAGCACCGCAAGTCGTGTCGGGGAGGCAGGCACCATCATGGGTCAGACCGGTCGCGCATGGACGAGTCGCGGCGGCGGTTTGCTTGGGCGCTCGACGGCTGGGGCGCGTCGGATCGGGACTGGGCGCGGCCCGCGGCATGGGGGTCGCTCACGGGAGGCGCCAGCGGCGCTTTGCAGGGCACACGGTTCCTCCTGAGTTCGCAGGTGGGCACGCCCACCCAGGGCGGCGCACCACGGCCGTCGAACGCTGCTAGGCCAGACTCGAAACAGCCTTCCAGAGACCGGCGATAGCGCGCGCCGAGTCATGAGCGCACGGTGGCCTTCGGCCACGGGCGCCTGCCACGGATCCGTGCAGACGTGCAGCGGGGCTCGAAGCCCAGGTTCTGCCCGCCCAGACCACGACGCGCCTAATGACTCGCAAATGATCCGATCCTTCACAGAACATCCACTCACCGTCGCGTCTTTGGGTCAATTGGGTACAAACCAACCGGCTCGAAAAGCAGGAGCAACACCGCAGCGGAGCCTCAAGCTCCAGAGGCTTGATGCGACGCCGCGACTCATGACGAGCTCACTGAGGTTGTAAGCCTCGCGATGCTCCCAAGGCCCAGGACCTCCGGGCCCCGAACATCGGCTCCGCCCGGGTTCCACGTGGAACGGTAGTGGCCCGCGCTCGGAACCTCCTGGCCCGCGTGCCCCAGCCCGCGTCCTGAAGGGTAAGTCGGCCGACCGCACCACGCCCATCGGCCGCTACCAAGCCTGCCTCGAACCAGCCTTCCGCAGACTGGCGATAGCGCGCGGGCTTACAACCGCATAGGCATCACGACGTAGCGCGTGTGTGTCGTGCCGGGAGCGTGGATCAGACAACTGCTGTTCGAGTCGGTGAGCCCGATGTGCACCTTGTCGCTCTCGATCGCACTCAGGGCGTCCAGGAGATAATTGACGTTGAATCCGATCTCCACTTCCTCGCCCTGGTACGAGACCTCCACCTGATCCTCGGCTTCCTCCTGCTCAGGGTTGTGCGCCTGGAGGGTCAGCAGGTCCGGTCGGGCCGTGAGTCGGATTCCGCGATACTTCTCGTTCGAAAGGATGGCGGTCCGTTGAAGGGCCTGTCTCAAGGTCTCCCGGTCCGCCTCGACGGTGCGGGGTGGATTCGACGGAATTACCCGTCCATACTCCGGGAAACGACCATCGATCAGCTTCGAAGTGAAGCGAATTTCTCCGATCTGGGCGCGAACGTGATTAGTTCCGACCGCCAGCTCAATGGTGTCCTCGGTCCCCAGGATGCGCTGCAGCTCGAGCACCCCTTTGCGGGGCACGATGACCTGGTGGTTAGTCTTGGCCTTTCCGGGGAGCTCCATCTCGCACAGCGCGAGGCGGTGCCCGTCGGTCGCCACCGCACGCAGCGCCTTGCCGTCCGTCTCGAGCAGCAGGCCGTTGAGGTAGTAGCGCACATCCTGCTGAGCCATCGAGAAGTGCGTCTTGTCGATCAGGCGCCGGAACTCGCCCTGCGCCACGCTGAGTGTCTGCTGTGCGTTGATCTCCTCGACCAGCGGGAATTCCGCGGCGGGCAGACTCGACAGGGTGAAGCGGCTGCGTCCCGCGCGCACCGACACACGCTCGCCTTCGGTGCTCACCGTGACGCTCGTCTTCTCCGGCAACGAGCGGAAGATATCGAGCAGCTTGCGGCCCGGCACCGTGATGTCGCCCGGCTGTTGCACGCTCACCGCGCAGGTCGCCACGAGTTCTACCTCGAGATCGGTTCCGGTCACGCTCAGTCGATTGTCCCGCGCCGCCAGCAGCACGTTCGCCAGCACCGGCATGGTCTGGCGACGCTCGACGACACCGATGACGCTTTGCAGGGGAACGAGCAGGTCTTCGCGGGTGGCGGTCAGCTTCATGGGAATTCAACTCTCTTTAGTAAGATCTTATTTATCGGAAGTCTCTTTATTGTTAAGACTATAGAGCTCAGGGATAACGGGCATAAAAAAACTTTCCGCACCCGATCAGGATGTTGCCGTCTATTTCCCGCAGCACAAGTACAGGGACGAACCGACCAACAGCTGTGCGTGGCCTGTTCGTAACTTTATCCTCACACTCGCCCACAGCAAGTGCACATCAACCCGCCAGGGTTCTCAACAGGTTTGAGTAGTCTTCCTTGATGCGCTGTTCGGTGTCGCGCAGCTCCTTGATGCGCTTGCAGGCGTGCAGCACGGTGGTGTGATCACGGCCACCGAACGCATCGCCGATCTCCGGCAGGCTGTGGCTGGTGAGCTCCTTGGCGAGTGCCATCGCCACCTGCCGCGGCCGCGCCACCGAGCGGCTGCGGCGCTTGGACAGCAGGTCCGCCATACGCACCTTGTAGTAGTCCGCCACGGTCTTCTGGATGTTGTCGACGGTGACGAGTTTCGCCTGCAGCGACAGCAGATCCTTGAGCGCTTCCTTGGTGAACTCCAGCGTGATCGCGCGTCCCGTGAAGCGCGAGTTCGCGATCACCCGCCGCAGCGCGCCCTCCAGCTCGCGCACGTTGGAACGGATGCGTTTGCCGATGAAAAAAGCCACTTCCTCGGGCAGGGCCACGCCATTGGCCTGCGCCTTGGTCATGAGGATCGCCACGCAGGTCTCGAGCTCCGGGGGCTCGATCGCCACCGTGAGGCCCCAGCCGAAGCGTGATTTCAGGCGCTCTTCCAGGCCCTCGACTTCTTTCGGATAGCGATCGCAGGTGAGGATCACCTGGTGCTGTCCCTCCAGCAGCTCGTTGAAGGTGTGGAAGAATTCTTCCTGCGAGCGCTCCTTGCCGGCGAAGAACTGGATATCGTCGATCAGCAGCGCGTCGAGCGAACGGTAGGCGGTCTTGAACTCGTTCATCGAGTTGTGCTGCAGCGCGCGCACCATGTCGCCCACGAAGCGCTCCGAATGCACGTACGCAATGCGCGCTTCCGCGTCGCGGTGCTTGATCAGGTGCGCGACGGCGTGCATCAGGTGCGTCTTGCCCAGTCCTACGCCGCCGTACAGGAACAGTGGGTTGTAGGCGCGGCCGGGATTTTCCGCCACCTGCGCCGCCGCGGCCTTGGCCAGCTGGTTGCTCTTGCCTTCAACGAAGGTGGCGAAGGAAAAGTCCGGATTGAGGCGCGCGCCGACCACCAGCCCCTCGGCACGGCGCACGCGCCCGGGCAGCGCGGCGGGGACGGCGCGCGAGGCGGCGCTGCGCGAGCCGACTTCCACGGTCACGATGGGCACGTCCCCGGTGCTCTCATCGCGCAGCAGCTCACCGATGCGCGGCAGCAGGTTTGCGTTGATCCAGTCGACCACGAAGCGGTTGGGCGCCAGGAGCTTGAGCGCGCCGTTGCCCTCCATGGCCTGCAACGGCCGCACCCAGGTATTGAACTGCTGCTCCGGAAGCTCCGTCTCCAACGCGCCCATGCAGCGAGTCCAAAGCGACGCTTCCACGCGCGTTGCCTCCGCGACGTTTCAGGTGAACGTTAAGGAAAAGGCTGCGGAGTCTATACCGATCGCGCGGCGTGCTGAAGATTTTCGAAAGCTTCAGCGTATTGACACCTTGGCGCTCAACGGCTTAGCCTTGCCGCCCTTTTTTGCGAGCCACGTCGTCCCACGGAGCCCATGGCATGAAGCGTACCTATCAACCAAGCAAAGTGCGCCGCAAGCGCACCCACGGGTTCCGTGCGCGCATGGCCACCAAGGGCGGCCGCAGGGTGCTCGCGCGGCGCCGCGCCAAGGGCCGGCGCAAGCTGATACCCTAAGACCTACGGGTCGCGCGCACTGCGCGCGCAGCGCCTGCGTAATCCATCCTCAAGGTCTCTTCAAGCTCGATGCCAGGGCGGCTCACTCTGCCGGCGCGACTTCGTCTGCGGCGCAAGCGCGATTTCGATGCCGCCTACGCGCGCGGTCGGCGCATGGGCGACGGATTCTTCGCGGTGACTGCCAGCGTTAACCAATCAGGCGCCCCGCGTCTGGGGCTGGCCGTGGCGGTGCGTGCAGCGGGCGGCGCGGTCGCCCGCAACCGCATCCGCCGCATCATTCGCGAGTCCTTCCGCCTGCACCAGCGGGAAATCCCGGCAGTGGACCTGGTGGTGAGTATGCGTCCCCGCGCACGCGACGCCGCCGGGCAGGCGCTGCGCGAGAGCCTCGCGGCACTGTGGAAGAAGGTCGGCGAACAATGCGCCACGTCGCAGCCCTCCTGATCCGCCTGTATCAATGGACCGTCAGTCCGCTGCTGGGGCCGGCGTGCCGCTTCTATCCCTCCTGCTCGCAATACGCCCTGCAGGCGGTGCTGCGCTTCGGCGTCCTGAGGGGCGGCTGGCTCGCGCTCGTGCGCCTTTCGCGCTGCCACCCGTGGCACCCGGGCGGATTCGATCCCGTGCCGCCGGCGCCCCTCGTCTGCACCCATCAGGCTCATGACCAGTAACCTCCCTCGCTTCAGCCCGCGCCTGTGGCTGTGGGTGGCGCTCGCCGCGGTGCTGTTGCTCAACTACCAGACGTGGATGCACGACTACGGTCCGCCGCCGGGAGCCGTGGCGGGCTCGCCGGCGACGAATGCGGCCCCGCACGCGGCTGCGCCCGCGAGCGATCTCGGCAGCCGGATTCCCGAGGCGCCCAGGACCGCGACAGCGGCGGCCGCTCAGGGCGCTCCCGCCAGCGACGCCGCGGCGGCCGCCGCCTCCGTCCCGAGCGCGCCCGGCACGGAGCCCGCGCAGTCCGCAGCAGCGGCGCCGCGGGTGCACGTGCGCACGGACGTGCTCGACCTCGACATCAGCACGCGTGGCGGGACGCTCACGCGGGCGGATCTGCGCGTCTATCCGCAGGTGAAGGGCGAGGCCACGCCGGTGCGCCTCGAGAATGAGGACGATCCGCTCTCACTCTACCTCGTGCAGTCGGGTCTGACCGGCCCGGGCGGCGCGCCCTATCCCACCCATCTGGCGAGCTATGCGAGCGAGCAGACCGATTACAGCCTCGATGGCCGCAACGAGCTGCGCGTGCCGCTCACCTGGAGCGAGGCGCGAGTCACGGTCACCAAGACCTTCGTGTTCCACCGCGGCCAGTACCGCATCGACGTGCAATACGAGGTACACAACGGCGGCAGCAGGCCCTGGACTGCGCGTCCGTACGCGCAGATCCTGCGCAATGATCCGCGCACCAAGCGCTCCATGTTCGATGTCGAGAGTTACGCGTTCCATGGTCCGGCGATTTACGACGGCACCAAGTACCGCAAGCTCGACACCACAGACACGCAGGACAGTCACCTGTCGCTGGAAGTGCGCGACGGCTGGCTCGCCGCCCTGCAGCACCACTTCGTCAGCGCCATCGTGCCGGCGCGCGGTGCGCCCTATCGCTTCACGCTCGGTGCATCCGGGGATCAGTACCTGCTGTCGGCCACCGGCCCGGAGCAGACGGTCGCGCCCGACGCCACGGCGCAGTTCAGCGAGTCGTTCTACGTGGGACCGAAGTTGCAGGGGCAGCTCGAGGCCACCGCCGGGGAGCTCGGCCGGGTGGCGGACTACGGCCGGCTGTGGTTCCTGTCGATGCCGCTGTTCTGGGTGCTCGACAAGGTGCATGGGCTCACGGGCAACTGGGGCGTTGCGATCATCCTGGTCACCTTCCTGCTGAAGCTCGTGTTCTATCCGCTGTCGGAAGCGAGCGGCCGCTCGATGGCGAAGATGAAGGCCCTGCAGCCGCGCATCAAGAACCTGCAGGAGACCTACAAGGACGACCGCGAGAAGCTCGGCCGCGCGATGATGGAGCTCTATCAGCGCGAGAAGATCAACCCGGTCGCCGGCTGCCTGCCGATCGTGATCCAGATCCCGGTGTTTCTTGCGTTCTACTGGGTGCTGCTCGAGAGCGTCGAGATGCGCCAGGCGCCGTTCGCGTTCTGGATCCACGATCTGTCCTCGCGCGACCCGCTGTTCATCCTCCCGGGGATCATGGCGGCGGCAATGTTCGTGCAGTACAAGTTGAATCCCGCGCCCCCGGACCCGGTGCAGGCGAAGGTCTTCATGATCATGCCGCTCGCCATGTCGGCCACCTTCGCGTTTTTCCCGGCGGGACTGGTGCTCTACTGGGTGACCAACACCGTGCTGTCGATTGCACAGCAATGGAACATCAACCGGCGCATCGAGGCGGCCATGGCGGCGAAAAGAACCTGAACCTGCTTGAGTGCGCGCGCGGCCCGTGCCGCGCACGCCCGCGCCGCTTCCTTTCCGAGTGTCTCCGGCGGTAGCCTTGACCCACGGCCCATATGACGCGCACGGACACCATCGTGGCCGCGGCAACGCCTCCCGGACGAGGGGGCGTGGGCATCGTGCGCCTCTCGGGCCCCAAGGTCCCGGAAGTCGCGGCGGTCATGCTCGGTGAGCTCCCCAAGGGCCGCCACGTGACCTTTGCGCGCTTCCTGGACGCGCAGCACGAACCGATCGACGCGGGCCTGGCGCTGTTCTTTCCCGCGCCGCATTCCTACACCGGCGAGCACGTCCTGGAGCTGCACGGCCACGGCGGGCCGGTGGTGATGGACGCCCTCGTTGCGCGCGCCGTGGAGCTGGGCGCGCGCCGCGCGCACGCCGGGGAATTCACCCAGCGGGCCTTCCTCAACGACAAGCTGGACCTGGCGCAGGCGGAAGCCATCGCCGATCTCATCGACGCGGGCTCGCGCGAGGCGCTGCGCGCTGCCATGCGCTCGCTCCAGGGGGAGTTCTCCGCCATGGTGCACGGGCTCACCGAAGCGGTGATCGAGCTGCGCAGCTACGTCGAGGCGGCGATCGACTTTCCGGAAGAAGAAATCGACTTTCTCGCCGACCACGAGCTCGGCACGCGCTTCGAGGCGGTGCGCGATCATTTCGAGGGCGTGCTCGAGAGTGCGCGCCAGGGCCGTTTGCTGCGCGAGGGCATGACGGTGGTCATCGCCGGCCGGCCGAACGCCGGCAAGTCGAGCCTGCTCAACCGGCTCGCCGGCTACGATGCGGCGATCGTGACGGCCATTCCCGGCACCACGCGCGATGTGGTGCGCGTGCCGCTCCATCTCGACGGCATGCCGCTGCACGTGCTGGACACCGCGGGCCTGCGACAGGGGGGCGATCTGGTCGAGGAGGAAGGTATGCGGCGCGCCGAGGCGGAGATGCAGCGGGCCGATCGCGTGCTGTTCGTCATCGACGCGGTGGAAGACCCTTCCGCCACGGCCTTTCGCGAGGAGCGCGCGCGGCTGCCGGCGGATGTTCCGGTCACGCTGGTGTTCAACAAGTGCGATCTGGCGGTCGGCCTGCCGGTCGCCGACACGCTCACCCGCCCGCCTTACATCACGTTGTCCGCTCTCACCGGCCAGGGGCTGCAGGACCTGCGCGCGCATCTGAAGCAGTGCATGGGGTACCAGACCGTGGATGGAGGGGCGATCAGCGCCCGCCGCCGGCACCTGGAGGCCCTCGCGCGGGCACGCGAGCACACCGAAGAAGCCGCGCGCCAGCTCACCGAGCAGCGTGCCGGGGAACTGGCCGCCGAGGAGCTGCGCGCCGCGCAGCAGGCCTTGAGCGAGATCACCGGCGAGTTCACCTCGGATGATCTGCTGGGGCGGATTTTTGCCGGGTTCTGCATCGGCAAGTAAGCTGCGCTGACTGAATGAAGGGTCCGGCTCGCGCCCCACGCGAGTCGCGTAACTGTCTTCGTGTGGCGCGGCTGAAACCGAAGGGCCGCTGGTGCGGCCCTTCTTTCACGGTTGCTGCACCGCCAGCTAGTGCGGCGGCGCCCGCAGCGCCAGGTCCTTGCTGTACACGACATTCATGACGTTGTCGTACCAGCCCGCCACCTCGGGCTTCACCAGGTGCTTGTTGACGTAGAAGTACAGCGGCATGAGCGGGTGATCGCGCAGCATGAGCCGCTCGGCCTCCTCCAGCAGCGCGCGACGCCTGGCCGCGTCGGTTTCGGCCGCGGCGCGCTTCAGCAGCGCGTCGTAGGCCGCGCTCTCGTAGTGCGGCAGGTTCACGCCGAAGTCGCTCTTCAGGTACTGAGCGAAGGTGTAGGCGTCGTTGTAGTCGCCTACCCAGCTCGAGCGGAACATCTGGACGTCGCCGCGATCGATGTCCTGCAGCAGCGACTTGAACTCCACCTGCGTCAGGCGCACGTCGGCGCCGAGGGCCTCCTTCCACATGGAGGCGATCGCCACCGCGAGCTTGGTGTGCACTTCGCCGGAGTTGTAGCGCAGCTCGAAGGTGAGCGGCTTGTCGGGCGAGTAGCCGGATTCGCGGTACAGGCGCTGCGCTTCGGCCACGCGCGCCGCCATGGGCTCGCCCCGATAGTCGAAGGACTGCGCGCCGTAGTTGTCGATCCCGGGCGGCACCCAGCCGTAGGCGGGCAGCTCACCCACCCGCAGCACGAGCTGCGCGAGCTTCTCGCGGTCGACGGCCAGCGACAGCGCCCGGCGCAGCTTGGGTTTGTCCCTGAAGGGCGCGCGTCTGAGGTTGAAGCCGTAGTAGTAGGTGGTGAGCTGCGGTGAAACGTGCAGCTGATCGGCGAGGTTCGCCTTGATCCAGTCGAACTGTCCGCGCGGTACCACGAACGTGACCTGCAGCTCGCCGCCGCGGTAGCGCGTGAGCTCGGCGTTTTCATCCGGAATCAGCAGGTATTTCACGCCGTCGAGGCGCGTGGCGGCGTCGTTCCAGTAGTTGCGGTTGCGGGTTGCCAGGACGTAGGAGCCCTGCACCCATTCCTTGAGGACGAAGGCGCCGTTGCCGATCATCACGCCGGGCCGCGCAAACCCTTCCCGGTGGGCCAGCAGCGTCGGCCGGTGCACCGGACAGGCGCTCGGATGCGACAGCAGGGTCGGCAGATACGGCGCGGGTGTTGCCAGCGTGACGACGACGGTCGAATCATCCGGCGCGGCCACGCCGAGGGCCTCCGGGGGCTTGCGCCCCGCGACGATGTCGCTCGCGTTCGCGATGACGTCGATGTACTGCGCATAGCCCGAGGCGGTGGCGGGATCCACCAGGCGCTGCAGTCCCGCCACGAAATCCGCCGCGACCACCGGTTCGCCGTTCGACCAGCGCGCCTCGCGACGCAGCTTGAATACGTAGATCTTGCCGTCGGTGCTCACGCCCCACGTGGTCGCCACTCCGGGCGCCACGGCGGCGTGGCTGTCGAGTGTCGTCAATCCCTCGCACAGATCGCGCACGATGCTCTGCGCCTCGAAGCCGCGCGCTTTCTGAGGGTCGAGGGAGTCCGGGTCGGGTCCGCCGCCGCGTACCAGGATGGCCGCTTGTGGCGCGGCGCCGGAGCCCGCGGGCCCCTGGTCGTGCGAGCGCGTACATCCGCCGAGTGAGGCGAGGACCGTCGCGGCAACCGTCGCCACGGTGGCGAGGGCCTGAAGCGCGGCGCGCCGCGTGCTCATGCGGGCCGCGTGCGGCTCGAGTTGATCTCCGCGCGCAGCTGCTGCGTCGCCGCGCGCGCCGCGGCGGCAAAGTCCTCGCCCGATGAGGCATACAGGATGGCGCGCGAGGAGCTGATGATGAGACCGGTGCCTTGCGCGCTCTGGCCGTTGTGCACCACCTGCGCCACGTCGCCGCGCTGCGCTCCGACCCCGGGCACGAGCAGCGGCATGGCGCCCACCAGCGCTCGCACCTCGGCGAGGTCGCCCGGGTAGGTGGCGCCCACGACCAGCAGGCAGTTGCCCCGGGTGTTCCAGCGCTGGGCGGCCAGTTCCGCGACCACCTGGTAGAGCTTGCGTGCACCGATCACGAGGTCCTGCAGGTCGCGCGCCCCGGGATTGGACGTGCGGCACAGGATCGCGACGCCCTTGTCCGCATGTCTGAGGAACGGCTCGAGCGCATCCCCACCCAGATAGGGGTTGACCGTGACGGCATCGGCGCCGTAGCGCTCGAATGCCTCGATGGCGTAGCGCTCGGCGGTGTTGCCGACGTCGCCGCGCTTGGCGTCGAGGATCACGGGCACGCCCGGATGCGTCGTGTGGATGTACTCGATGGTGCGCTCGAGCTGATCCTCGGCCTGGTAGGCGGCGTAGTGCGCGAACTGCGGCTTGTAGGCGCACACCAGGTCCGCGGTGGCGTCGATGATGGCCCGGTTGAACTGGAAGATCGGCGAGGGTTCGGCGGCGATGCGGCGCGGGAAGCGTTCGATTTCCGGGTCGAGTCCCACGCACGCGAGCGAGTCGCTTCTTTCCCAGGCGCGCGTGAGCTGCTCGATGAAGCCGCTCATGCGACCCGCGTGCGCCCGCCGCCGCTGCGCTTCTTCAGGTGCACCAGCAGGATCGACACCGCCGCCGGCGTCACGCCCGGGATGCGGCCCGCCTGGCCGACCGTCGCCGGCCGCACTTCGGCGAGCTTCTGTCGCACCTCGTGCGACAGGCCCGAGATGCGTGTGTAGTCGAGATCAGCCGGCAGCGCGGTCTCCTCGTTACCCCGGGCGCGCTCGATCTCGTCCTGCTGCCGCTGGATGTAGCCCGCGTACTTGGCGCGCACCTCCACCTGCGCACGCACCTGCGCCGGCAGCCGGTCGTCCATCGCGCCCGCGCCGCCGGGCGCCCACTCGGCCGGTGGCCCGGCAATCTCCAGCAGCGCGTCGTAGCTCACTCCCGGGCGCTTGAGCAGCTCGAAGGCGGCAGCGGCGCGCGCGAGCGGCGCGCCCAGCACGCGCTGCGCCCAGGGCGCGGGCACGTCCGCGGGCGCAAGAAGCAGGGCCTTGAGGCGCGCGACCTCGAGATCGGACATTCGCCGCTTCGCTTCGAAGAGCGCCCAGCGCTCATCCTCGACGAGCCCGAGGTCGCGTCCCGCGGGCGTCAGGCGCAGGTCCGCGTTGTCCTCGCGCAGCAGCAGGCGGTGTTCCGCACGGCTCGTGAACATGCGGTACGGTTCGCGCGTACCGCGCGTCACCAGATCATCGATGAGCACTCCGAGGTAGGCCTCACTGCGCTTCGGTATCCAGGGCTCGCGATCCCTCACGGCGAGCGCGGCATTGATGCCGGCGATGAGGCCCTGCGCCGCGGCTTCCTCGTAGCCGGTGGTGCCGTTGATCTGGCCGGCAAAATAAAGGCCCGCGAGCGCGCGTGTCTCGAGCGAGCCCTTGAGATCGCGCGGATCGAAGAAGTCGTACTCGATGGCATAACCGGGGCGCGTGAGGTGCGCGTTCTCGAAGCCGCGGATGGTGCGCACGAACTCGCACTGCACGTCGAAGGGCAGGCTGGTCGAGATGCCGTTGGGGTAGACCTCGTGAGTGTGCAGTCCCTCCGGCTCGACGAAAATCTGATGCGAAGGCTTGTCCGCGAAGCGCACCACCTTGTCCTCGACCGAGGGACAGTAGCGCGGGCCGACGCCTTCGATCGCGCCGGTGAACATCGGGGAGCGATCGGTGGCCGCCCGGATGATGTCGTGCGTACGCTCGTTTGTCTTTGTAATGAAACAGTCCACCTGTCTTGGATGCTCATTAACGCGCCCAAGGAACGAAAAGACGGGCGTGGGGTCATCACCCGGTTGGGCGGCCATGACCGACCAATCGAGGGTGCGGCCGTCGATCCGCGGCGGGGTCCCGGTCTTGAGTCTCCCGACGCGCAGCGCCAGCTCGCGCAGCCGCGCCGCGAGCCGGTTGGCGGGCGCATCGCCCGCACGGCCGCCGGGGTAGTTGACGAGGCCGACATGCATGCGTCCGGCGAGGAACGTGCCCACGGTGAGCACCACCGCAGGGGCCTGGAACGTGATGCCGGTGACCGTGACCACACCGCGTACCCGGCCGCTCTCCAGGATGAGGTCGGCCACCTCCTGCTGGAACAGCTCGAGGTTCGGCTGGTTCTCGAGCAGCGTGCGGATGGCCTGTTTGTAGAGTTGCCGGTCGGCCTGGGCGCGGGTCGCGCGCACCGCCGGGCCCTTGCTGGCATTGAGCGTGCGGAACTGGATGCCGGCGCGATCCGCGGCCCGCGCCATGGCCCCGCCGAGCGCGTCGATCTCGCGCACCAGATGTCCCTTGCCGATGCCACCGATGGCGGGATTGCAACTCATCTGACCGAGGGTCTCGATGCTCTGGGTCAGGAGCAGTGTGCGCGCCCCCATGCGCGCGGCCGCCAGCGCCGCCTCGGTACCGGCATGGCCGCCGCCGATGACGATGACGTCGTGGGCGCGCGCGAATCGCTGCGTGACGAACTGATGCATGACTACCTGACGGCGAGGGACGCGTATTGTAGGGCCGCAAACCCCACGAACAAGACCGCGCCTTGCCTTATGCTGTCGCGACTGATGCGCATGCGGACCGCCCTCAGGGCCTCAGGCGCGGGCGCGCTGCTCGCGCTGGGCCTCAACGCCGGCACGGCGGCCGCGGCCGCGCCGGGCCTTACGCTGTCGGCGTGCGAGCTCGAGCACCCGCTGCGACTGACGGTCGTGGCGGCGGAGTGCGGCGTGCTGTCGGTTGCCGAGAACCCACAGGATCCGTCGCGCCGACGCATCGGCCTGCACGTTGCGCGCGTGCCCGCGATCAGCCGGCGCAAACAGGCGGATCCGCTGTTCATCCTGGCCGGTGGTCCGGGAGCGGCGGCCACCGCGTTCTATGCCACGGTGGCGGGCGCCTTCGCGCGCATTCACCGCGATCGGGACATCGTCCTCATCGACCAGCGCGGCACCGGACGGTCGAACCCGCTCGATTGCCAGGCGGACGAAGCGCTGCTCTATCGCGCGACCGACACCGAGATCGCTGACGAGACGCGACGCTGCCTCACCCGGCTCAGTGCGCGCGCCGACGTGGCGTACTACACCAGCAGTCTTGCCGTGCAGGATCTCGAGCACGTGCGCGCAGCCTTAGGCGCCGAGCGCATCAACCTGTACGGCACCTCCTATGGCACCCGGGTCGCGCAGCACTACCTGCGCCGTTTCCCGCGGCGCGTCCGCGCGGTGATTCTCGATGGTGTCGTGCCGGCGCCGCTGGCGCTGGGGCCGGACACGGCGACCCACGCGGAGCAGGCGCTCCTCAGCATCCTGGCGCGCTGCGCCGGCGAGCCCGCCTGCAGCCAGCGCTACGGCGATCCCGCGCGCACCTACCACAGCGTGCGTGCGTTGCTCAGGAACCAGGCGGTGCCGGTGGCGCTGGCCGATCCGTCGAGCGGCGACCCCACGCGCTTCAGTTTCACCACCGCGCACCTGGCGACGGTGCTGCGCCTCGCCAGTTACACCCCGGAATACGCCGCGCTGCTGCCGCTCATGCTGGATGACGCCGCGGCGCACCAGGACTACGCACCCCTCGCCGCGCAGTTCCTGCTGGTCGAGCGCGGCTACGCCGAAGCGCTAGCAACCGGCATGCACAACAGCGTGGTGTGCACCGAAGACGTGCCCTTCTATGACCTGCGTGCCATCGACCGCGAGCGCCTCGCCGACACCTTCCTCGGCACGCTGCAGCTCGACGGGCTCGACACCGTGTGCCGCATCTGGCCGCACGGACCGATCGATGCGGACTTCCACACGCCGCTCGCGAGCGACGTGCCGGCGTTGCTGCTGTCGGGGAGCGACGATCCGGTCACGCCGCCTGCGTTCGCGAACCTTGCGGCGCGCGGTTTTTCGCACGGTCTGTCGATCGTGCTCGGCGGCTTCGGTCACGGTCAGCTGACCGCCCCCTGCATGGATCGCGTGCTCGCGCAGTTTCTCGCACGCGCCTCCGTGGTCGGGCTCGATGTCAGCTGCACGCGTCGCGCGCGTCCCATGCCGTTCTTCACCTCGCTGAACGGTCCGCCGCCGTGAGGCGTTCGCGCACCCTTTTCACGTGATCGAGGCCACTCAGCTGTACAAGCACTTCGGAGCGGTGACGGCCGTGCGCGACGTGAGTCTGCGCGCCGCCGACGGCCGCATCACCGGCCTCGTGGGGCCCAACGGCGCCGGCAAGTCCACCACGCTGCGCATGCTGTACACGGTGCTCAGGCCCGATGCGGGGGATGCGCTCATCGACGGGCACAGCGTGGTGCGGACGCCGCTGGACGCGGCCCGGCGCCTGGGCGTGCTGGCGCACGGCGCCGGGGTCTATCCGAACCTCAGCGCGCGCGAAAACATCCTGTACTTCGGCGCGCTGCACGGCCTGGCGCGCGCCGCGGCCCGCGCCCGCGCCGCCGAGCTCATCGGCCTGCTGGAGATGGAGGAATTCGCCGACCGCCGGGCCAAGGGCTTCTCGCAGGGAGAGCGCGTCAAGACGGCCCTCGCCCGCGCGCTCGTTCACCGGCCGCGCAACCTGGTGCTGGACGAGCCCACCAACGGGCTGGATGTCATGGCGGTGCGGGCCCTGCGCCGCCTGCTCGGGTCGCTGCGCGACGCCGGACACTGCGTGCTGTTTTCGAGCCACGTGATGCAGGAGGTGAGCGCGCTGTGCGACGAGGTGGTGGTGATTGCTCACGGCACCGTGCTCGCGAGCGGCACCCCCGATGCGATCCGCACGCGCACCGGCACGGCCGGCCTCGAGGAAGCCTTCGTGCACCTGATTGCCGGCGCGGGTGGGATTTAAGCCGTGCGCGCCATCCTCACCGTGTTCGGCAAGGAGTTTCGCGAGAATCTGCGCGAGCGGCGCACGCTCATGTCGGCGCTGATCTTGGGTCCGCTGCTGGGCCCGTTGCTGTTCGCCGGCGGTCTGTCGCTGCGCATCGAACACGGCGCCGAGGAGGGCGAGCGCCCGATCACGCTCGCGGTCGCGCATGGCGAGCGCGCTCCGAACCTGCTCGGCTTCCTGCGCCAGTACGGGGTGAGGGTCGAATCCGTGGACTACGACGCCGCCGCGGCCCGCGCCGCGGTGCAGGCGCACGGCCACGAACTGGTGCTGGCGGTGAGCGCGGACTTCGCCGCGCACCTGGCGGCGGGGACGCCCGCCCCCATCCTGCTGTACGCCGATTCCTCTGAGCTGTCCGCCTCCGGCACCCTCTCGCGGGTGACGGCGCTGCTGGGCCAGTACGCCTCACTCCTCGCGCGGCTGCGGATGCTGGCCCGCGGAGTCGATCCGCTGGTGCTGTCTCCGCTCGCGGTGCAGGACATCGACGTCTCCACCCCGGCGAGCCGTTCGGTGCTGGCGCTCGGGACCCTGAGCTACCTCGTGCTGCTCACCATGCTGATGGGCGGCATGTACCTCGCCATCGACGCCACCGCCGGCGAGCGCGAGCGCGGCTCATTGGAACCGCTGCTGACCGTGCCGGTGCCGCGCGAGTACCTGATCTTCGGCAAGATCCTCGCGACCTGCGCCTACATGACGCTGTCGCTGACCCTCACCGTGGCCGCGTTCGCGATCATGTTGCGATTCACAGGGCTGGAGCGCTTCGGCATGAGCGTCAATTTCGGCCCGCTCGTGGGCCTGGCCGTGATTCTGTTCTGCCTGCCGCTGGTACCGCTCGGGGCTGCGCTGATGACCATCGTGGCCGCCTCCACGCGCAGCTACCGCGAGGCGCAGACTTACCTGGGTCTGGTGTTGCTCGTGCCGACGCTGCCGCTGGTGTTTGCCGGCGTGCTGGGCCTGCGTCCGACGCTCGCGCTCATGGGCGTCCCCTCCCTCAGCCAGCACTTCCTCATCACCAGTGTGCTGCGCGATGAGCGGGTGCCGGCGGGGTATCTCGCCGTCTCGGTCACCACGACGCTCATCCTCGGCGCGCTGCTCATCGGCGTCGCCGGACGTCTGTACCGGCGCGAGGCGCTGCTCGGCTAGAGGTACGGTGGCGGCGGCGCGCGCGCCAGCAGCGCGTGCAGGTGGGCTACGTGGGTGTCCGCGAACGCGCGCGCCTCGACTTCGAAGCGGTTGTTCCAGTATCCGCGCCGCAGGCATTCGAGCAGGTAGCGTGCCGCCGTGAGGGTGCCCGGCTGCCACTGCCTGATGACGTGACAGTACTCGTGCAACATCAGCCAGGGGTCGGCGAAGAAGTCGGCGGCGCTGCCGCGCAGGTAGATGCGTCCCGGGCGTGTAGTCGCGACCGCTCGGCCGTGCAGGCGGGCGAACCAGGAATGCTCGATCACCCGCACCCGGGCGACGCTCGCGCCGAGCAGCCGTTCGAGGGCGCGGCTCACGTCCTGCGGCACCGCCGCTTCGCGTGCGCTTCTCATGCGCTGCCTCACTCAGGCGCGCGTATGCACCCACCCCATGCTGGGCCGGAAGCGCAGCGAGCGCGTAGGTCCGGCCGCGATGTCTTCGGGCAGCACCTGCACGCCGGCGTCCTCGAGGTAGTGGCGCACCAGCTTGATGACGATGTCGCAGGCCGGGTTCACCTGCGGGGTGTCCGCGAGGTGGGCCACGATCCGCGCCTGCAGATGGCGCGCGGCAGGCGCGCTCTCGCGCAGCGATTCGAGGCAGCGGTGCAGCAGCAGCAGCTCGGTGGCGAGCGTCGTATCGGTCACGTCGGCGGGCTTGGAGTGCCTGACGATGCAGCGCAGGTGCAGCAGAGCCCCGGCCTCCTCGGCGGCGTCGTACACGCACACCGCGATCGCCGAGCGCAGCTCCGCGGTGAGCAGCGTTTCACCGGAGCTGACTTCGAAGCGGTCGGGCGCGACGTGGATTTCCGAGCTTGCCATGCGTCGTTGTATACCGCGCCGCGTGAGCATGCGCGCTCTCCTGCCCAAACTATGAACTGCCGCACGAAGCACGCGTAGAATATGCCAATGGGTTGCGGGCCGGGGAACATGCGCGGTCTGGTCGCTGTCGTCCTCGCGTGCGCCGTGGGGGCGGCGCCGGTACGCGCACAACAGACGCCGCTGTCGCCCGTGTCGTCGATTCGCGTCACCGGGGACGCCACGGTCACCGCCAAGCCCGATCGTGTACAGATCGACATCGGCGTGACCACGCGGGCGGCGCAGTCGCAGGACGCGGCGTCGCAGAACGCGCGCCAGGTGGACGCGGTGCTGGCGGCGGTGCGCAAGGCCACCGGTCCCGCGGCGGTCCTCAGGACCATCAGCTACTCGCTGAATCCGACCTACCAGTACCACCCGAACGGCGAGGAGCCGACGATCACCGGCTACAGCGCGGTGAACGTGGTGCAGGTGACGCTCGATGATCTGGCGAAAATCGGCACGGTTATCGACAGCGCGACGCTGGCCGGGGCCAATCACGTGCAGGGCATCCAGTTCACGCTGCGCGATCAGGACGCGGTGCGCGCCGAAGCGCTGCGTCAGGCGGCGACCCGGGCGCGCGCGCAAGCCGACGTGCTCGCCGCGGCGCTCGCACTGAAGGTGGTGCGCGTGCTCAGCGTCGAGGAGAACAGTCCGCGCCTGGTACCGGTGCGCGCCTACATGGGGGCGCCGCGCACGGCTGCGGTGAGCGCCGCGGCGACGCCGGTGGAGGCGGGGACTCTGGACGTGACTGCGGACGTCTCGCTCACGGTGGAAGTGAGCCCCACGGCACGCTAGGCTCAAATTCGAGGGACAGACCATGACCACGGTGCGTCAGTTGCTCGATCGCAAGGATCGGGCGGTGTTTTCAGTAGGGCCCGAGGCTCCGGTGCTGGAGGCGATCCGCGCCATGGCCGAGCATCATGTCGGCGCGCTGCTGGTCATGAAGGGCGAAGTGCTCGCCGGCATCGTGTCCGAGCGCGACTACGCCCGCAAGGTGATCCTGCGCGGACGCTCCTCCGGCGACACGCCGGTGCGCGACATCATGACCTCCGAGGTGCTCACGGTGTCGCCCGATACCTCGGTCGAGCAGTGCATGCAGCTCGTCACCGACAAGCGCGTGCGCCACCTGCCGGTGGTGGAGGCCGGTCGCGTCGTCGGCATGGTATCGATCGGCGACCTGGTGAAGGCGGTCATCGCCGAGCAGCAGCAGCAGATCCAGCAGCTCGAGAGTTACATTCACAGCTAGCTAAGCTAAGCCAGCCGCAGCGCGCCGCTCACCGAAGGCGCCGTGCGGCGCGCTACTTGCGCCAGTACGCCGGCCGGAACAGCACGATCACGCTGAAGATCTCGAGTCTCCCGAGCAGCATCGCCGCGGTGCAGATCCAGATCTGCAACGCGCTGAGCGCGTGGAAGTTGTGCACGGCGCCCGGCGGCCCGAAGCCGTGTGCGGTGTTGTTGATCGAGGCGACGATCGCGCCGAAGGAGGAGTCGAAGTCGAGCCCGGTCAGCAGCATGGCGAAGGTCAGCAGCGACACGGTCATGAAATACAGGAAAATGAACGCCAGCACCGCGTGCCCCACGCCGTCCGGGATGGGCCGGCCGCCGATGCGCACCGGCGCCACGGCGGCCGGATGGATGAGGAGCGTCAGCTCCCGGCCCGCCTGGCGCGTCAGCAGCAGCGTGCGGAACATCTTGATGCCACCTCCGGTCGAGCCGGTGCTGCACACGATGCAGGACAGGAACAGCATCCAGTAGGGCGCGAACACCGGCCAGCGCTGATAGTCCTGGGTGACCAAGCCGCTGGTGGTGGCCTGGGAGACGACGTTGAACGCCGAGTGGCGTAGCGCCGTGGAGAAATCCGCATACACGCCGTTGTGGGTGAGCAGCACCGCGATTGCGACCACGCTCACCGCCAGCACGGCGAAGATCGCCTTGCACTCCGGGTCGACCTTGTAGCACTCGAGTGACAGGCGCCGCAGCGCGACGAAGTGGCGCGCGAAGTTCAGCGACGCGATCAGCATCAGCACGATCAGCACCAGCTCGATCGCCGGGGAGCCGAAGTACGCGACGCTCAGGTCGTGAGTGGAGAAGCCGCCGAGTCCGACCGCCGAGAAGGCATGGCAGATGGCGTCGAACCACGACATGCCGCAGATCCGTAACGCCGCGATGCCCGCAAGGGTGATGAGCGCATACACGAGCCACAGGGATTTCGCGGTCTCGGTGATGCGCGGCGCCAGCCGCTCGTCCTTCACCGATCCCGGCGCCAGCCCCTTGTAGAGCTGCATGCCGCCCACGCCGAGCAGCGGCAGCACCGCGAGCGCCATGACGATGATGCCGAGCCCGCCGAACCAGTGCAGCGAATGGCGCCAGAAATTCAGCGACGGCGGCAGTTGATCGAGCCCGTTCAACACCGTGGAGCCGGTGGTGGTGAGACCGGACATCGCCTCGAAGAACGCCCCGGTGAAGCTCAGGTCCGGCAGGGCGAGCAGCAGCGGCAGCGCCGCGGCGCCCGGCAGCAGCAGCCACCCGAGCGTGAGCAGCAGGAACCCGTCGCGCGCCTTCAGCGCCCGCCGGAAACGCAGCGTCGCCCCGGCAAGCACGATGCCGCAACCGGCGGTGAGCGCCGCGCTGAGCAGGAATTTCGGCCACAGGCCGTCGGCCATCACCAGGGAGCAGCCGACCGGCAGGGCGTAGGCGAGCGCGAAAGTCGCCAGCAGCAATCCCAGAAAGTGCGCGACCGCGAGCACCGCTGTTGGCTTCCTAACGCGTCGAACGCAGGAACAGGCGTTCGACCGCCTCCAGGTGCCGGCGATCGGCGACGAACAGGATCACATGGTCGTCCGCCGCTACCCGTGTGTCGTGGTGCGCCATGATGACCTCCTCGCCGCGCACCACCGCACCGATGGACGCGCCTTCGGGCAACGGGATCTCTCCCACCATCTTGCCGACCACGCGCGAGCTGTGCTCGTCGCCATGCACGATCGCCTCCAGCGCCTCGGCGGCGCCGCGTTTGAGTGCATGCACGCGCACCACGTCGCCGCGGCGCACGTACGCGAGCAGCGAGCCGATGGTGACGGTCTGCGGCGAGATGGCGATGTCGATGCTGCTGCTCTCGACCAGCTCGGTATACGAGGGCTTGTTGATGAGGGCGATCGCCTTGTGCGCGCCCAGGCGCTTGGCGAGCATCGCCGAGAGGATGTTGGCTTCTTCCGAATTGGTCAGCGCCGCAAACACATCGGCGCTGTCGATGTTCTCCTCGATCAGCAGCTCTTCGTCCGCGGCGTCGCCGTGCAGCACGATGGCGTTTTCCAGCAGCTCGGCGATCCGGCGTGCCCGCCGCGCATCGCGCTCGATGATCTTCACCTGGTTGTGCTGCTCGAGGGTCTTGGCGAGGCGAAAGCCGATGCTGCCGCCGCCGGCGATGACGATGCGCCGCGCCGGGTCGTCGGGGTGGCGTAACTCGCTCATGACGCGACGGATGTCGTTGCGTGCGGCGAGGAAGAATATCTCGTCACCCTCCGCCACGACGGTGTCCCCGTCGGGCGGGACGCTGCGGCCGTCGCGGTAGATCGCGACCACCCGTACCTCCACCTTGGGCAGGTGGCGCGCCAGTTCGCGCAGGCTCTGACCGACCAGCAGCCCGTCGCGCTGCGCGCGCACCCCGACCAGGCGCACCTTGCCGTCGGCGAAATCCAGTACCTGCAGCGCGCCGGGGTGATAGATGAGACGCTCGACGTATTCGGTCACCAGCTGCTCGGGGTTGATGAACACATCGACCGAGAGCCCCTCGGCGCCGAACAGCGCCGCACGGCTGGTGTAATCGGCCGCGCGGATGCGCGCGATCTTGGTCGGGGTGCGAAACAGCGTGAACGCCACTTCGCAGGCCATCATGTTGACTTCATCGCTCGAGGTGAGCGCGACGATGATGTCGGCTTCAGCGGCGCCCGCCGCCTCGAGCACCGTGGGGTGGGCGGCGTTGCCGGCGACGGTACGCACATCCAGGCGGTCCTGCAGATCGCGCAGCACGTCCTCGTTCAGGTCGACCACCGTGACCTCGTTGGCCTCTTCGCGCGACAGATGGTCGGCGGCGGTGCGACCCACCTGACCCGCACCCAGGATGAGGATTTTCATGGTGACCTACAGCGGCTCGAGGTTCGCGTACTGCACCATCAGCCATTTCGTGCCCTGGCGTTCGAAGCTCACCTGCACGCGCGCGTGCGCGCCGTTGCCCTCGACGTTGAGGATCACGCCCTCGCCGAACTTGCCGTGGCGCACGCGCGCCCCAAGCCGCACGCCGTCCGCCGCCGGCTCCTCGAAGCGAAAACGTCCCACCGCCTTGGGTAACGACACACCCACGCGCGGGCGCACCTCCTCGAGCAGCGCCTCCGGGATCTCCCGCACGAAGCGCGACGCCTGGCCGTAGCTGTCCACGCCGTGCAGACGCCGCTGCTCGGCCCAGGTCAGATACAGCTGCTGCATGGCGCGCGTCATGCCGACATAACACAGCCGTCGCTCTTCCTCCAGGCCGTCCAGGTCGGTGAGCGAGCGTTGATGCGGGAACAGCCCTTCTTCCATGCCGCACAGGAACACCACCGGGAACTCCAGCCCCTTGGCGCTGTGCAGCGTCATCATCTGCACGCAGTCCTCCCACTCGTCCGCCTGGCCTTCGCCGGACTCGAGCGCGGCGTGCGCCAGGAACGCCTCGAGCGGCGGCAGCTCCGCGCCCTCGGGCGTGAAGCCGCGCGCGGCGCTCACCAGCTCATCAAGGTTCTCGGCGCGCGCTTCGCCGCGCTCGGCCTTTTCGCGGCGGTAGTGCTCGATGAGACCGCTCGCTTTCAACACCTGGTCCACCTGCTCGTGCAGCACCAGGGTCCGGGTTTGCCCGGCGAGGCGTTCGATGAGCGCCAGGAACCCGTGGATGGCGCTGCCCGCCTTCGCAGCCAGCGCCCCGCCCGCCCCACTGCAGGCCGCGGCCGCCTCCCACAGCGAGCAGCCGGCTTCCCTGGCGTACTCGCGCAGCACATCGAGGCTCTTTGCCCCGACGCCGCGCGTCGGCAGGTTCACCACGCGCTCGAAGGAGGCATCATCGTTGCGGTTGGAAATGAGCCGCAGGTAGGCGAGCGCGTCCTTGATCTCCGCGCGCTCGAAGAACCGCAGGCCCCCGTACACGCGGTACGGCACACGCGCCGACAGAAACGCCTCCTCGAACACGCGCGACTGTGCATTGGAGCGGTACAGAATGGCGATTTCGCGCCGCAGTCCGCCGCTCGCCACCCGCTCACGGATGCGATGCGTGACGAACTCCGCCTCGTCGCGCTCGTTGAAGGCGGTGTAGAGGCGGATCGGCTCGCCGCGCGCGCCGCTGGTCCAGAGTTTCTTGCCGAGGCGGCTGGCGTTGTGGGCGATCAGGCCGTTGGCGGCTTCGAGAATGGTCGCGGTGGAGCGGTAGTTCTGCTCGAGCCGGTAGAGCTTGGCCTGCGGGTAGTCGCGGCGAAACTGCTGCAGGTTCTCGACCTGTGCGCCTCGCCAGCGGTATATGGAGTTATGCGTAACGACACCGTTGGCAATGAAATTGTGCGTTCGGTCGACGTTCAGATCATAGACATCGCCGGCGAAGTCTTCATGCTCGATGCGTTCCACTACATCGAAACTCGAGGCTTCTGTTGCCAGCACCATTCCGGCCCGAATCGCGGAGGCGGTAATGAAGGGCAGAGAGCGGCCGAGCATGTGTCCCTGCAGCACATAGCGCCCGTCCAACTCGTCGCGGATGCGTCTCGCGATCTTCATCAACTCGCCGAAGTCGCCCCGCACCGTTTCGAAACGCCAGCTCTTGCCGACCCGCTTGGCGGGTCGCACGCTGAGGCCCAAGGCCTCCAATGCGCCTCGGTCAGCGGCATCCACCCCCCCGATCGAGATTCCGTGCATGGGGGTCAGGCCGCGCCGGTCAGCGCACAGAGTGACTACGATGTTGCGGCGGCAGGAATTGCGGCTCCGGGGCGTGTGGTGCGGTCGGTCTGGGTCTAACCCTGTATCTTCAAGAAGCCGCAGAGCTCCATCAGTCGTATCCAGCGAATGAAAAACCCTCGCGATGTAGCGCGGGTCGTGTACCAGGCCATTGAATGCCTTGCCCTTGCGCGGCACGAACGGTAGCGTGGGCAAGCCGTAACGCAAGGAAGTCAGCATCTCATCCAGTCTGGCTTCGTTCTCATTTGGATGCGTGCGGATGATCCACGTGGCGTCAGCGTGTTCCTGCAGCGCACGTTGTTTGAACCCCACCCTTCGTCTGGCCTGGCCCTTCGTGTAGACCTGCGAGGTGCCGAGGCGATAGCCAGTACCCTCCTTGTGCATCAGATACAGGAAATACGTCTGAGGCGTCTCGCCCAGAACGTAACCGGCAAAATGCGTGTGCTCAGGGGTGCTCTTGAGCACCTTGCCTGAGCGCAGATACAAACAAACCATGCGACCGCGGCGTTGTCGGACGAATCTCTCCGTTACCTTGGCAGGCCTGAACTCGCCGCGACCGTAATTGGACAGCACCTCTTCGCCTGGCAATACGTTTTCGATAGGTTTTCTCGAGCCGTCACCCATCGTTACCGCAGTTCCGGCGGCCAGGCACTGGTCGTCGTCACCGACCACGAATGGATAGCCCTCAGAGCCCGCGAGCAGCTTCAACCAGGCGTACTGGATGGCGTTGGTGTCCTGGAACTCGTCGACCAGCACATGCTGGAAGCGCCGCCGGTAGTGCGCCAGCAGCCCCGCGTTGTCGCGCCACAACTCGAATGCGCGCAGCAGCAGCTCGGCGAAATCCACCACCCCGGCGCGGGCGCAGGCGAGCTCGTACGCCGCGTACAGCCTGATGAGCTGGCTGCGGGTGGGGTCGGTGGCGTCCTTCAGGTGCTGCGGGCGGCGGCCCTCGTCCTTGTTGGAGTTGATGAACCACTGCACTTCGCGCGGCACCCAGCGCGTCTCATCCAGATCGGACGCCTTGAGGAGCTTGCGGATGAGACGCTGCTGGTCCTCGGCGTCGAGGATCTGAAATCCCTGCACCAGGTTCGCCTCGCGCCAGTGCAGGCGCAGCAGCCGGTGCGCGATGCCGTGAAAGGTGCCGATCCACAGCCCGCCGTCCGCCACGCCCAGCAACCGCTCGACGCGCGCGCGCATCTCGCCCGCGGCCTTGTTGGTGAAGGTCACGGCCAGGATGCCGTGCGCGGAGGCGCCCTCGGCCTGGATCACCCAGGCGATCCGGTGCGTCAACACGCGGGTCTTGCCGCTGCCCGCCCCGGCCAGCACCAGCACCGGCCCGAGCGGCGCCGTGACCGCGGCGCGCTGCGCCTCGTTCAGGGGATTGAGGATCGGGGAGACATCCATGGCGGG